>Ga0075435_100003844_pt1 | contig 10243 bp, 9 predicted proteins | sample RhiMethybrSRZTD4_FD_75302 | JGI IMG/M metagenome (GOLD analysis project Ga0075435, IMG submission 75302) | Populus rhizosphere microbial communities from Tennessee, USA - Rhizosphere MetaG P. TD hybrid SRZTD4 | ecosystem: Host-associated > Plants > Roots > Rhizosphere > Soil | place: USA... | reverse complement strand
TGTTTTGTTTCTTGAGCACATTGGCAAACTTGCAGACTTCGGTGTGCAGTTGTTGATAAGTGAAGGTGCGGGTTTCGCCCGGTTCGCCCTCCCAGATCAACGCGGCCTTGTTGCGTCTCCACGTCGCCAGGTGACGATCTAAACAGTTGTACGAGATATTGATTTTTCCACCACTGAACCACTCGGCATGTGGCGGGTCCCACTTCAAAACTGTGTCCCACTTCTTGAACCAGTGGAGCTCTTCGGCCATTCGTGCCCAAAATGATTCGGGGTTAGCGGCAGCCTCTGCCCGCAGGTTTTCGAGCTCGGCAAGTGACTTGATGTGCGCGCGTTGCGAGAAGGACTCCGGTGGTGGGAAGACGCGTTCTTCCTGAAGTACTGATTCGATGTTAGTGCTGACAGTCGACATGCCTGCCTGTGTATCATAGATTTGAGCCACAAAAAAGCGCAAAAAGGACAAAAAAGAGCTATGAGTCTTTATGTCGGTACAAGCGGCTACAGTTATAAAGAGTGGAAGGGAAGTTTCTATCCTGAGAAAATTGCCGCCAAGGAGATGCTGCCGTACTACGCCTCGCGCTTGCAGGCCGTGGAGCTCAACAACACGTTCTATCGACTACCGCAACGCAGCATGGTGGAGAGCTGGAAAGCGCAGGTGCCTGACAATTTCCGGTTCTCAGTGAAAGCCTCACAACGAATAACCCATTTCAAGCGCCTCAAAGATGCAGCGGCGGAAACGCAGTTTATGTTGGAGACAGTTTCGGCGCTCGAAGATCGTCTAGGCGTAGTGCTCTTTCAACTGCCGCCAAACATGAAGAAGGATCTTGAACGATTGGAGACCTTTCTGAAAGCTCTGCCCGCAGACACGCCCACGGCTTTTGAGTTTCGACATCCGACTTGGTTTGATGACGACGTTTTAGCGTTGCTGCGCAGTCAGAACCGCGCGCTTTGCGTTTCAGACACCGACGATTTGCCGGCTAGCCACATCGACAAAACCGCGGATTGGGGATATCTGCGCTTGCGGCGTGTTCAATATTCGGAATCGGATCTTGCGGAATGGATCAAGCGTGTGCGGGCACAGCAATGGAAAACTACTTTCGTGTTTTTCAAGCATGAAGATGAAGGAACTGGACCCAAGCTCGCCGCCCAGTTCCTCGCATTAAATGAAACCGCGGATGACGCGGATAAAATCCGGATTTAATCCGCGTAATCCGCGGCTAAAAATTGCCCTTACATTCCGGATGTCCACAATCACAATCGAGCTCGATCGTGCCGCCGGCACCTTCGCATGATGCGCTGCAATATTTACCATCCGGCTGCGGCGGACAGGTACAACTGGGATTCTTACACTGGTTCTCTTTTTCGTCTGCCATGAGATCCTCCTAAATGATTGCTTGTATTATGGGGGCCTAGAGAGTAGCACACTAAACCACTTCTCTCGCAATCTCCGCCGCAACGCGCGCGTTGTTCTCGAGCAAGGCAATGTTTGCTTGCAAGGTTGCGCCACCACTGCGTTCAGCCATTTGACTCAATAAAAACGGAGTCAACGCGGGCCCGGCGATTCCTTTCCACTCCGCATCCTCCAAAGCTGTCGTCAACACCGTCTGTAATTCTTCTGCCGCAACCTCAAACCTCGCCGGCACCGGCACAACAACGACCAATGCCGATTCGATTCCGAGGGCTCGTTGAGTGCGAAAGATATTTGCAACTTCAGCAGGCGACTCAACGCGTGCATCGACTGATAGACCACTGCCTCGCGAGTAAAACGCCGGCAGCTCATCGCATTGATAACCGACAACGGTCACTGCGTATGTTTCCAACCACTCACGAGTTGCGGGCAAGTCGAGGACGATCTTTGCGCCCGAGCAAACGACGATGATCGGTGTGCGAGCCAGCTCCGGCAGATCCGCGGAAACGTCGGGCAATGGACCACGATGAACTCCGCCGATTCCACCGGTCGCAAACACTCTGATTCCCGCGCGGTGGGCGATCCAGATCGTCGAGGCGACAGTGGTTGCGCCGTTCCAACCTCCGGCGACGGCGACTGGAATATCGCGAGTGCTGATCTTCCGGATGTTGTTCTGTTGGGCCAGCAATTGGATCTGATCGTCGCTGAGCCCGACACTTAATTGTCCGTCGACGACTCCAATCGTCGCCGGCACGGCACCGCCTTCACTAATCAACTCCTGCAAACGACGCGCGGTTTGCAAGTTTTCCGGGCGTGGCAATCCGTGCGCGATCACGGTTGATTCCAGCGCCACGACCGGGTGCTTCTCGCGCAGCGCGTTGGCCACGTCGGCAGCAACGTTAAGCAGTTCGTGCATTGGCAGTGGCCGCTCTGGTCAATGTAAACACCGTGCCGCCGTCTTCGCGCGGCTGCCAGGAGATACGCGCGTCGATCAAACCTGCACGCGCCCGCATGTTAGCAATTCCGCGTCCTTCAGAGTTTGTATGCTGCGATGTGAACGGCCGCCCGTTATCTTCAATTCGCAAAGAGAAATCACCTTCGTTTGAAATGGTGACGAACATCTTCACTTCTGTAGCCGCTGCGTGACGCCAAATGTTGTTCACCGCTTCCTGCACGATGCGATAGATCTGCATCTGAACGCTCGGTGGAAGTTCACTTCGTTCCTCAATCGCATCGTCGCAATGAAACTCGTATTTGAATCGTTTGTCTGCAGGAGCATCCTGCGCAGCGTGTGACAACGCAAATTCGAGCGCCGCAGCAAAGCCGACGTTCTGCAAGACTGACGGGCTGAGATCCTCGCAGATCCGCCTGACTTCCTGCGAGATCACTTCGATCTCTTTGCGCAGTGCAACAGTCGAACCCGAATCGCCATTGGTTTTGATCTGATCGGTCAACAAGGCTAGGTGACGAAGATCGGCAAGCGTTTGATCGTGCAGATCGCGAGCGATTCTGCCTCGCTCACGTTCAGCTTCATTGGCGAGATTGAGTCGTGCGTCGGCGAGCTCGCGATTCGCATCGACCAGCGCTGCGCTCGTGGCCACGATTCTTCTTCGTTCGAGGACGGCCCACAGCAGTGCGAGCAACGCAAGCGCCAGGAGGATCGCGAGCGCGGTCGAGGTCCACGGGAAAGGCGCCTTCGCAACAGTGAATGCAAAAGTCAGTGGCGTTGAAGCGGTTAGATCTTTAGTGAAAGCGCGCACGCTGACTGTGTACTTGCCGGGCTTCAAGCCCTCCATCGTGAACTGCGACTCGCGCGACAGTTTTTGCTTGATCGACTGTCCTTTGCTGTCGACGAGGGTGAATGCGTATTGAAACTGCTCCGGAAACGTGCGGCTGCTGATGGCGGTCACGTCAAGTAACAAACTGTTCTGCGGGTATTCGAGATTCAATCCCGCTTGCAATTCGGCAGGCGCGTGTACGCGTTTACTGAGAATCCGCGTCACTGACAACGAGGGCTCCAGGCGCCCGGGCTCGTAACGCGCGACACCCCTGTTTGTCCCGATCAGTAAAACCTCGCTTCCGTCAGCTTGGCGTTGTGGCAACACGGCGAAAACGTTCTGCGAAGGCAAGCCCTGTTCGGAATCCAGCTCGGAAACCACAGTGCCAACGATCGGATCGAGCAGTATGCGCAACAGCCCATTTCCACGCGTGCCGCACAAGACCTCGCTTGTCTTTTCTGAGGTTCCGGCGAGAAGAAAACGAGCATCGACGTTGGGCACGAGGAGATTGCAGCCGGCACCTGCGCGGCAGAGAAAAACTCCCGCAGACGTGCCAAACCAAAGTGAGCCGTCAGGTGTCTTGACCATCGACCTGACAGCCTGGCCTTTCAATGTTGCAAGCGCCGGCTCTTCGTTAATCGTCTTGCCGTCTGACGAAAACACGCCGTCTCTTGCCGTTCCGATCAAAAGACGCTCATCGCCGTCGGCGAAAAGACTGATGGTTTCGCGAGCACTCGTCGGCGCGTTAGACCAACTGAGATTTGTGCGCCCGCCGTCGATGCGATCGACGCCGCGGCCGAAGATCGCAAAATAAGTTGCGCCGTGAAATTGCGTGACCGCGCGCACGCTTCCGATCGTGTCCGCGCCGCCCGAGCCTGTTTCGATTCGTGTGAAAACTTGTTCTTCGAGCTGGCCCGTTGCCCTTGGCGCTGAGTAAAGACCACTCGCTGCCGCAGCAAATAAGCGCTGCGACTTATCCTCGCTCACCGCATAGATCACGTTGCGACCGAGGGCAGCGACTGGGTTCCAGGCTGTAGTCTCATCGTCGTAGACGAAGAGGCCACGATTGGTGCCCGCCAGAGTTTTGCCGCTGCTTGTCTGATAGAGCGTGCGAATGAAGTTAGTATCGCTGTTGTCGCCGACTGATTCGACGCGCGGCGCGTGTGGATCGAAGCGACAGACTCCGCGGTCAGTGCCGAACCAGATTACGCCTTCGCGATCGACGAAGATTGCGTAGACGTGATCGGAACGCAAACCGCCGGCAGTTCCGTCAAACGTGAAGCGTTGAACCTTCGTTTTCGAGATGCGAAATACACCGCGACCGTCTGTGCCCACCCACATCTCATCGCCAATCAGTCTCAGTGTCATCACTGGGCCAGTCGGCGCTTCGTGGCGCTTCAAATCTGCCGGCTCGCTGCCGATATATAGCCCCGGTTCTTCTTTGCGCGCGCGTGCGCCGACCCAGAGCTTACCGTCGTTATCGCGCTCGAGTACGTTGACGAAATAGGCCGCAGGTTTTGTTTGTATCTTCGCGGTGCCGTTTGCGATCTCGATCACGCCGCTACCGAGCGTGCCGGCGAATGTGCGGTTGTTTACAGCAGTGATACTGGTGATTGCTAATCGACCGGGGTGATCTCGATCGGGGCTGTCCAGCGGCTGATTCAAGAGATCGCGAGTGTCGATGACGGTCCGGCGAATGGTTGTTGTTTCGCTGTCTGTCAGACCTCTGCTGACAACGGTGTCGACCACGCGGGCACGGCATTCAAATACACGGCCCTGTTCGCTGGTCAGGAACGCCACGCCCGACTGACCGATAAAGATCGCAGCGATGGGTTGGCCTGCGGTTTCGTTTACTTTGACAAACTCGCCGGCACTGAAACGCGCGGCGCCCGCTTCGGTGCCGATCCACATTGCGCCATCGTTATCAGTTTGAAGCGCGAGGATTTTTCCGGCAGGCAACGCTGGATCGTTGATGGTTTGCGTTCGGCGTCCATCGAATCTTGCGAGTCCTGTGTCAGTGCCGAACCACATCGCGCCGTCGGGGGTCTGCGCAATCGCATGCACGCGATCGGAAGGCAAACCGTGAAACAGCGTAACTGCACCCCACTGATGTAGACCCGTAATCGGCGTCGGTGATGGAGATGGTGAAGGTGAAGGCGACGGCGATGCTTGCGGCTGTGCTTCACCCGTCTGCGCTGAGCCACTAAAGAGAATTGAATTTAGCCACAAAGAAGCACATAAAACACAAACGATCCTCGTTACATATTTTGTATATTTTGTGCCTCTTTGTGGCCTCATCGCTTCTTCGAGGCGAGTTCTCGTTTCTGTTCTTCGTTGAATCGTTTCTGATCTTTCTCAAGCCACGCTTCGAGATCGTGTGCGGCTTTTTCGAGCTCGTCGCTGTTCAGCAGCCCGCGCCGCAGCGCTTCAAAGAATGCGCGGGTGCGAATGTTGTAAGCAAGTTTTTCGTACGCTTCCTGGTCGGTGCCTTCGGCGACCGAGATGAAAAGCTTTTCGTAAAGCGTCGCCAGACGACTCTCGACACCACGCAAACTCAACGAACACTTGCGCGCGATGGCCCAGTTTGAAAGTCCGAGTGCGAGATAGTAAAGAGCTTCAGCTTCAAACTCAGTCAGCAATGGTCGTTTGAACGAATCCTTGAATGCTGGATCGATCATGTCGGCGCCGTCTTCAAGCACGGCCGCAACAAAACGAAGGAAACGCGACTCGGGATTGTTCTTGTGAATGAAGCCGTAGGCCGGCGGCGGGTCGACAGACTTTACGATCTTGCGAATCTCGTTGATGTAGATCTCGTGTGGAAACTGCGTCCAGAAGATGATGCGCGCCGTGGGGAAGTCTCGCCAGATGGCACGCGCGGCTTTCACACCCGAGAGTTTTGGCATCTGGATGTCGAGGATGCAGACCTCGGGTTTCTCAGCGAGAGCAAGTTTGACAGTCTGTTCGCCGTCTTCGGCTTCAAATACGGGGACGTGCGAGGGAAACTCTTTTTCGAGAATCTCGCGGAGGTAGTGGCGCTGGGCCATGTTATCTTCGGCAATCAGAATTGACATGACGGCTGATAATAATGCTCGATCAACTCAGGTTACAACGTGGCGCGCCACACTAAAGGTGCGCGGCATGCCACTAAGAAGTTTCCCGCAAAGGCGCAAAGGCGCAAAGAAAGACGCGAAGAAAAATTGAGTTCCACTAAACCTACTTTCTTTGCGCCTTTGCGCCTTTGCGGGAGAATATCCCACACCCTGAAAGGCGACCTAATGAAACTGCGAAACCTTCCCGCTCTAGTTGTATTCTTTCTCTTGATCGTCATTTCTGCCGCTGCCCAACCACGCGACGAGCGGCTCTGGCAGCGCGCGATCCAAATCCACCGCCGCGCCATTGTCATCGACACCCATAATGACGTTACCACGCCGATGACCAACGACGATTACGATCTGAGCGGGACGCCGCCAACTCCGTATCGCACGAGCATCGCACGCATGAAACAGGGCGGACTCACCGCGGAGTTCTTCTCACTTTACGTCAAACCGTGGTACGTCGAACACGGCGGCGCCGCGCGTCGCACTCTCGACATGATTGACTCCGTCTACCGTGCCGTCGAACGCCATCCAAACGATCTGATGCTCGCGACTTCCGCCGCCGACATTCGCCGCGCTAAACAACAGGGCAAGATTGCGGCTTTGATGGGAATTGAAGGCGGCCATGCGATTGAAGACTCACTGGCGACGCTCCGTGAGTTTCACCGGCTCGGAGTTCGCTACATGACGCTCACCTGGAACAACACCAACAACTGGGCGGACGCCGGCCGTGGTGAAAAGAAGCATCATGGTCTGAGTGATTTTGGCAGGGAAGTCGTCCGCGAGATGAATCGTTTGGGAATGCTCGTCGACGTCTCACATGTTTCCGACGAGACGATGAGCGACGCGCTAGACGTCTCCAAAGCCCCGATCATCGCTTCGCATTCCTCGGCGCGAGCGCTGAGCAATGTTCCTCGAAACATTCCAGACGATCTCCTGAAGCGCATCGCGAAGAATGGCGGCGTGGTCCAGGTCAACTTCTACAGTGTTTTTGTCGATGCCGCGACCGTTTCACCGCAAAGCGCAGAACGCGACAAGCGATTAAAAGCACAGCAGGACGCCCTCAACGAAAAATACAAAAACGATCCGGAACGTCTTGCGGAAGAGAGTGACAAGTTGGAAGCGGCAAACCCACTGCCACCACTCCCAATCTCCAAACTGATCGATCACATCGATCACATCGTCAAGGTGGCGGGTATCGATCACGTCGGCATCGGAGCTGATTTCGACGGCGCGAACGATATGCCCGAAGGCGCGAAGGACGTTTCGATGTTGCCAAACATCACTTACGAATTACTCAAACGTGGTTACAGCGAACGAGATATCAGGAAAATTCTCGGTGAGAACCTGTTGCGAGTGTTTGCTGAAGCTGAACGTGTTGCGCGCCGTTCGAGTAGATCGATCAGCGGTGATGGAAGTCTTCGCAGAATAAAATAATTCTCTGTGCCTCTGTGTCTTTGTGGTTATGAACCACTGAGGCACAGAGTCACAGAGAAGAGTATTTCAATTAACGATTGTGGCCTCCACGGGTCTGACCACCGGTTTTTCCGGGAGTACTGATGTCGAGATCTTCGTCATCCATATTTCTCGACCCTTTCTGACCCGCGCCGTGCTGATCTCCAGTCTGCTTACCAGCACCTTGCTGACCGCCAGCATGCTCCTGGCCGCTACGTCCCGGTGATTGCTTGCCATAATCCTGGCCTTCACCGGCTTTACCCATGTTTCTCTGGAGATCGTCGTTCTTCATTCTGTCATCTGCCATGTTGTCTATCCTCCCATTGTTCGATGGTTAATGGCTCGACCGGAGTCCGACAACCTCGTTTCTCCGGTCAGTTGAGTACGCAAATAACTAATCAACGGGCGTGCCAGCGCAGGACATATGTAAATCGTATTTATGGCGAAGTGCAGGGCATGAAACCAGTTTTGAAAACGATACGCGGGGAAATGAAATGATACACACGCATGTTATTATTTCTTCAATAAATGACAACCGCTGGTCTCTACGTTCATATTCCGTTTTGTAGTTCGCGCTGTTCATACTGCGACTTCGCCACCGGTCTTTATCAAAGCGAGCTCGCCGAGCGATACGTTTGTGCTGTAGTTGAAGAGATACGGCGCTCGTCTTGTGCGGGCCAGCGTACTGACACGATCTATTTTGGCGGTGGCACGCCATCGCTGCTGCAATCATCGCAACTCGATCGCATTCTCAATGCTTTGTATAAACATTTCGCAATCGATGAAATGCCGGAGATCACGATTGAGATCAATCCGGGAACTGTGAACGCTGAAAAACTTCGTGAGTTTCGCCGCCTCGGAATTAATCGCGCGAGTTTTGGCGCCCAGACGTTTGACGATGCTGAGCTCGCAAAACTCGGTCGCTCACACAGTGCCGCAGACACATTGAAAACTTTTACCGATCTGCGTGCCTCGAGTTTTACAAATATCAGCCTCGATTTAATCGCTGGTTTGCCAGGTCAAACTCTTGATGGTTGGCGGCGAAACGCGGCGATAGCACTCGAGCTGCAACCGGAGCATCTCTCGTTTTACTTGTTGGAGGTCCATTCAGGAACGCCTCTGGCCGAGCACATTCGCCGGGGAATTCAGCCGGCGCCGGACGATGATCTGGCAGGTGTGATGTATGAATGGATGCTGGAGCGCGCTGTGGCTGCGGGCTACGAACATTATGAAATCTCGAATCTGTGCCGGCCTGGTTTGCAATCACGCCACAATGTTAAGTATTGGACCACCGCGCCGTATTATGGTTTTGGTTGCTCGGCGCATTCGTACGATGGACGCGCGCGCCGCTGGTCAAATCAGCGTGAGGTTTTGAAGTATGTGACGCTGGTTGAGAGTGGCGCATCGCCGGTTGTTGAGCGGCAAGAGTTAAGCGAGAACGACGTGCGTGCGGAGGCGTTGTTTCTCGGAATGCGATTGATGCGCGGTGTTAATCTGAGTGATTATCGAGAATTGTTTGGAGTTGACCTGCGCGACGAGCACGCCGGCGACCTCGATCGTTTTCGCAAAGCCGGCCTGGTTGAATTTGATGGCGATTTGATCAGGTTGACTCGCACTGGCGCGCTGCTGTCGAACGAAGTGTTCGCAGCGTTTGTCTAAATATGATCATCGCAATCGACGGTCCGTCAGGCTCGGGTAAGTCAACGCTGGGCCGAATGTTGGCGCGTGCGCTGAATCTGTTGTACATCGATACTGGTTCGATGTACCGCGCAGTGGCGCTGGCGGTGATCGAAGCGAAGGTCGATCCCAATGATGCAAGCGCAGTGACGGCGTTGGCGAACGGCGTCGAGATCGATCTGGCCGGTGATCCTGATTCTCTTAACGTCGTACTCGATGGGCGCGACGTCACCAACGAGATTCGCGCCGAGCGTGTGACCGCGATGTCGTCCGTGATTTCCAGTATTCCCGGCGTGAGACGGGCAATGGTTGAGCGGCAGCGTGCGATGGGCCAACGCGGCGCAGTTCTCAACGGCCGCGACATCGGCACAGTCGTCTTTCCTGACGCGGATATTAAGTTTTTTCTTACGGCCGCGCCGGAGGAGCGGGCTGAACGTCGTTACCGAGAAGATCAGAGCAATTCGAGTTCCTCTGTGACGCTGGCTGAGACACTTGCGGAGATGATTGAACGTGACAAACGTGATTCGACCCGCGCAGATTCGCCGTTGAGAGTCGCTGAGGATGCAGTCGTCATTGACTCAACAGGAAAAACTGTTGATGAAGTATTTTCTGAAATGATGAGTCGAATTTCATCCTTGTAGGGGCGGCCCTCCGTGGCCGCTCCTCCCGGGTTTTCCTACAGGCTTGGTCAAACGAGGGGCGGCCACGGAGGGCCGCCCCTACAAAACTCAAATGATCGAAACAACATGTTTACGGGAATAATCGAAGAGCTGGGCAGCGTGCGCAGCATTGACCAGCGTGGTGAGAATGCGCGGATTGTGATCAATGCGCGC
>Ga0075435_100003843_pt1 | contig 10245 bp, 7 predicted proteins | sample RhiMethybrSRZTD4_FD_75302 | JGI IMG/M metagenome (GOLD analysis project Ga0075435, IMG submission 75302) | Populus rhizosphere microbial communities from Tennessee, USA - Rhizosphere MetaG P. TD hybrid SRZTD4 | ecosystem: Host-associated > Plants > Roots > Rhizosphere > Soil | place: USA... | reverse complement strand
GCGGCAATCGAATCGTGCCGGCGAACGATCGCCTATTTCGGCCGGCTGCCTCACTATAACAGCCTCTTTGCTCGAGACGGATTTCCCCGCGAGACGGAACGACTCAAGGACGCCTGGGCGCAGAATGACGAAGCGCGGGCGATGCGCGCAGTCACCGACGAGATGGTGTTGGCGCTGAGTGCCACCGGGACACCCGATGACATTGCGCTAAGGCTCGACGCGTTGCTGCAGGCAGGCCTGAAACAGGCCGTCTTGTTTCCCATCTCGGCCGATGGCGATGCCAAGAGCGCCATCTTGCGGACGATCGAGTGTTTGTCATGACGGCGACGTTCGACAATCCCGTCTGGAGGATGTCATCCCCTACGCGGTCGAGGAGGGTGGCGAGCGAGCGATCAGTGAAAACCTGTCCTGAAGGACGGTACGGCCTAGCGGGGTCAGATGCTGTGTCGGATCACAAGGAGGCGTAGCCGTAGAGGAGCAAGGTGGTCCTGTTGGTTGTGTACGAACCCGGTCGAGACGGCGTCGACCCGCCGTGCGCTAAGCAGCGAATGGTGCGCGGTATTTTCAATTGTTTTCGACTGGTTTCACCTGGTCTGGCGTGCCGCGAGCGCTGATAACCCAACGTTCTTCACTGGGTGTTTGAGGAGCTCGCAAGCCGAATGTCCGCGCCTGCCGCTCGCTCCTCGCTATGCTTGACCCTCAAAGCAGTGATCCCAAGGTCAGTTCTGGGCACGGGTCCGTTGCGCGGATCGGCCGCTGGTTCAAATCATGGGCCCGCAACCATATCAAAGACGATCGAGTTCGAAGTGGACTTGATCCAGGCGCATTGCCCGGGCTCGCAACCACCGAAATCGAAGACGCCAGCGCGGCTTCCCGGCCGGGCCCCCCGCACCGTACAATGTGCGCGATGGTGCCGGATAGCTTCTCGGACCTCCTCGCGTGCGTCGCGGCGTTCGGAAAGTCGCTCGACCAGAGCTTCGATCCGGCGCAATTTCTGGCGGAGTTCTCGGCCCGCAGCCAGCGCCTGGTGCCCCACGATCACATGGTCATTGCGCTCCCGGAGGATAACGGGCAGACATACTCGGTCTTCGCCGAGTATGCCGTGAGCAGCGGCCTCCGCGCCGACAACAGACTGTACACCACGTCCTTCGAGCGCGGAGGACGGGTCGCGACTGAGAGCGGTGCGCTGACGCCGGTTTTCGGGGGAGAAACGCAGCTCATCGCTGACATGGCGACCGACGACCGGTTGGCCGAAGCCGCGGCTTGCCGAACAAGGGTGGGCGAGGCGGGGCTACGAGCGAGACTGGCTGTACCCTTGTTCGCCGGGGGCCACGTCGCCGGTGCGCTCGTCGTCATGAGCGCCACGGCCGGAATGTACACCGAGGCGCACGCGTCGGCCGGTCGGCAGGTTGCCGACCTCATCGGCCCCTTCGTGAATGCGGTCGTGGTGCTGCATCGAGAGCGTCGACGCCGCGAACGATTGGCGGCCGCCACGGCGCTGGCGCCGATCCTCGGAGCCAGCCTCAAGGTGGGCGACGTTTTGGAGCCGCTCGGCGAGGCGGTGAGGCCTCTGATCGATTTCGACACGATGGGCCTTGCCGTTCGGGCCGCCGACGGGCAGGGGTTCGAGCGCAGCGGCATCATCGGCACTCGTCGTCCCGGCTACTCGGAGACGCCGAGGATCGAGGACTATTCGGTCCTCGAGCGCGTCACTCGCGGCGAGGTGATTTTGGTCCGGGACGCTCAGCGCGAGCTGGATCCCGGGCGGTCGGGTGACCGGTACCTCATGGAGAGCGGCGACCGATCGCTGGTCGGCGTGCCATTGCTCTTCGGTGAGCGGGTGGGCGGCGGGCTCTTCTTCGTCACGGCGCGTGAACGCTGGTACGACGAGAGCGACGTGGAGATCGGCACCGCGATCGCCGCCGCCCTCGTGCTTGCGGTCCAGCATCAACGGCTCGCCGAGCAACAGCAGCGGCTGGGGGCCGTCGAGGCCCAGGCGCAGAAGCTCGAGCGACAGGTGGCGTCGCTGCGAACCGCTCTCGACGACCGATTCGGGTTTGACGCGATCAACGGTCGAGCGCCCACGTTCATGGACGCGGTCAGGAACGCACGAAAGGTGGCACCGACCGACACGACCGTGCTGCTCACCGGCGAGAGCGGGACCGGCAAGGAGGTGTTGGCCCGAGCGATCCATCACGCGAGCCCTCGAGCCGAGGGGCCGTTCGTCGCGCTCAACTGTGCGGCGCTGCCCGACACCCTGGTCGAGTCCGAGCTGTTCGGTCACGAGCGTGGGGCCTTCACCGGCGCCGACAAGCTCAAGCGCGGCCGCTTCGAGCTCGCGGCGGGGGGCACGTTATTCCTCGACGAGATCGGCGAGCTGGCCCCCGCGGCGCAGGCCAAGCTCCTGCGGGTACTGCAGGAGCGTCGGTACGAGCGGGTTGGCGGCACCGCGACCCTGGAGGCCGACGTCCGGCTCATCACGGCCACGAATCGCGATCTCGAGCGAGCGATAGGAGAGGTGCGGTTCCGCGAAGATCTGTACTATCGGCTCGCGGTGTTCCGGATCCACCTGCCGCCTCTGCGCGAGCGGGGCGACGATGTCCTGCTCCTCGCCGATCACTTCGTGCGGCAGCTGAGCGGCAAGATGAGCAAGGTCGCACCAGGCCTGAGCCGCGAGGCGCGCGATGTGCTCCTGGCCCACGCGTGGCCCGGCAACATCCGTGAGCTACAGAACGCGATCGAGCGGGCGCTCATCCTCTCCGAGGGTGGGCTGATCTCGGCCGGGCAGCTCGGCATCATCCCACGCCCATCCGGGGGCGTCGCGACAGACGCGGCGCCGGCCTCCGACGTCCCGCGCGGAGAAGTGCGTGTCCTCGCCGAGCTGGAAAAGCAGACGATCGTGGAGGCGCTCCGTCGCGCGAACGGCAACAAATCCAGGGCCGCCGCCGCCCTGGGCCTGAGCCGCACTCAGCTTCTCCGGCGTGTCCGTCGCTTCGGACTCGAGGCCTAGTCCCGCACGGCCTCCGTGGGCCGGGCCGGTATCGGACGTGTGTCTCGCCGCACTGTCCTCCGCGGCACCGAAGTGCCGCGGAGGAGCGGCAGGCAGGTATAGCTGCCGCTGACGCTCGACCACATGCTCCCAGAACAGTGGATCGAGAAGCGGATTAGTGTGCATCGGCCGTCTCAGGGTCTCTCTCCTCCGGGCCCAGTCTCTTTCGAGGGCGGGTTGACGAGCGCGCCGGATCGCTTCTCCATGGAGATCCCGAGGGTGTACCCGGTCACCGTATCGCGAACGACGCCGTACAGCACGTCGCCCCGGCGCTTGAGCGGATACCATCCGCCCGCCGAGCTTCGCAACGTGATCGTGCCGCCCTTCGCGATGACGACGCCCGAGTAGGTCCGCGTCGATGTCCCTCGTCGTGTGGCCACGGTATAGGTGCCGTCGTCCTTGATCGTGAAGGTCACGTAGCCGAGGGCGTTCCAGCCACCAGCATCGGCGCCGAGTGGCCAGAATGAGCCGTTCCAGATCCCGACGAGGTCGCTGGGCAGGGCGGAGGGACGTGCATCCGATTCGGTCAGACGAGCAACCACTCGGGGTTGCTCGTGCGAGGCGCATCCGGGGAGCGCCATCAAGGTGATGCTCCAGACTAGTGCGGTGACGTGTTTGCTCATGTCGATCTCTCCTGTTCCGGAGGCGCCTATCGTGGCGCTTCCTGAACGCGAGGGAACGGCACGTCGCGGGCCAAACCGAAGGGACCGCAGGACGATCTGTCTCGTGCGGGGTTGCGCGCCACCGCTCGGACGAGCGAGGCGCGAGTTGTCCGGAATCGGCCATGGAGCCGACCGACTACGGACGCGATGACCGGAATCGGTTCAGAGGGCGGCGATCGATTCGACGGTGCTCGCTTTCGCATGCGTCCGCGCGAGAACGCACACCTATTCGTCCGTTGCCGCACGGCACGCGGCCGGGCTGCGAGTGAGCATCGTCGCGAACCCGCGAGAGGTCTGCATTTCGCGGACAGCGCGCGCCCTGGCCCTCCCTTTGCCACGTGATAGCGCCACGTGGGAATGCGACGTGGACCGGTGAGCCGGCACGAAACCGTGTGCACGGTCGCGCAGGGAGGGACTCATGAAGGACTTGATTCAGTGTGCGAAGGCCATTGCCATCATGGGGCTCGCGATGTGGGTGCTTCACTACGTCGTGGAGCTGTGGTGGGCCCGCTGAGCCCCGACCACCGCAGCGACGGCTCAGGCAAGGAGACGGAAGCGCTCCAGGCGACGGTAGAATGCCCCGCGGCTGAGGCCAAGTAGCGCCGCGGCCTGAGCCTTGTTGCCCTTCGCGCGCCGCAGGGCGTCCACCACGGCCTGTTTTTCGACCTCCGCGAGCGGTTGGATCGTTGGAACGGAGGCGCTGGCGCTCTGAGGTGCCGAGGGAAGACCGGCCGTGAGAACGCCATGCCCGCCGAGGCCAAGGTGGGCGGGGGAGATGACGTGGCCATCCGCGGCGATCAGCGCCCGCTCGATGGCATTCTGGAGCTCCCGTATGTTGCCGGGCCAGGTATGAGTGAGCAAGAGCTGGCGGGCCTGGTCGCTGAGCCGTGATAGTCGACGACCCATCCGCTCGCCGAGTGTCTGCAGGAAATGCTCGGCGAGTACAAGGATGTCTCCCTCGCGCTCTCGGAGCGCGGGCAGGTGAATGCCGAACACCGCGAGCCGGTAGTAGAGGTCCGCACGGAAGGTACCGGCCGCGACGAGATGCTCGAGATCACGGTTCGTGGCGGTGATCAGCCTGACATCAGCCTGCAGCGAGGTTGTGCCGCCGACGCGCTCGAACTGCCGCTCCTGCAGTACGCGCAGGAGCTTCCCCTGGACGGAGGGTGTGAGATCCCCAATCTCGTCGAGGAAAAGCGTGCCGCCGGCCCCGAGCTCGAAGCGACCACGCTTGAGACGATCCGCGCCGGTGAAGGCCCCTCGCTCGTGCCCGAAGAGCTCGGACTCCACCAGCGTCTCCGGCAGGGCGGCGCAGTTGACCGCCACGAAGGGACCTTCGGCACGCCGGCTCGCATAGTGGACCGCACGCGCGACCAGCTCCTTCCCGGTTCCGCTTTCGCCGGTGAGCAGGACCGTGGTGTCCTGCGCGGCGACCAGGGCCGCCTGGTCCAGCGCTTCGCGGAAGGCCGCCGCTCGGTCCACGATGCTGTGGAACCCGTGGCGTTCCACGAGCGCTCCGCGAAGGCGCTCGACCCGGTGCTCGAGCCCGCGGTTGCACTCCTCGGCTGCGGCCAGCCGCTTCTGTTCCTCGGCTAGGCGCTGGTGGTGAAGCGCGACTACCACGTGGGACGCGATGCCGGAGACCAGCTCCGCGTCACCCTCGTCGAAGCAGTCGGGTTCGCGCTTGGCGAATGCGAGGACGCCGCCAATGGTAGCCCCGAAGACGAGTGGCGCGACGATCAGCGACCTCATGCCGCGCTCGAGTGCGGTGCGATCACCCGGGAACGATGGGTCGAGCTCGCGATCGCCGTCGCCGAGCCGCACGACTTCCTTCGCGATGAGCCGTGCTCCGAACGAGTAGTCCTCGAACCGGTATTCGGGCTGGGTGTCCGCGGGCGCGTCGCCCACCAGCAGTGTGCTTCGCTCGAGAGTGCCGTGCGGCCCTACGGGGTGCACGATCATGAGGTCGAAGTCGAGCACCCCTCGCACCATGCGGCCGAGCTGCTCGAAGATGTTGCCGACGTCGAGGCTGGCGGCAACTATCCGCGACACCTCGGACAGCGCGGCCATTCGCCGACTGCGATCGCGTTCCTTTTGCAGCAGGATGATGTGTTCGACGACCGGGCCGAGCACCTCGGCGACCCGCCGTCCAGCGGGCAGGTGAGCCTCCATGTGCGCATCGGGCGCGAGCTTCGCGATGGCGAGGCGTCCGATCGGCCCATCGATCCCCCGCAACGGTAGCGTGAGGCGGGACATGAGACCGACTTGCTGGACGCCGGGGACGGTTGGCGATTGCGTATTGTCCGCCGGAATGAACAGCAAGCCGTCGTGAGGAATCATTGCCTGCAGGTGCGGGGAGAGGCGCTCGACAAACCGAAGAACGTCAGGCTCGCCCCGCATGGACCGGGCAAGATCCACCGCAGCGGCGTGCAGTGTGGTCAGGTCCAAGTCAGCCCGTAGCATCGCGTGAAGCGCCCAATCTCGGCCCGATGCATCGAGCGCACCAAACCGTCTACGGCTCGCCTCGTCGTGCCCGGCAGTCGTAACGTCCCGATCTGGCGTTCTCATCTCGTCGCGTGTAGACGTGCGACCGCCGTGCGATTTCGAACGCGCCCCGTGCGGAAACGCTCAGGCCTTCGTGCGGGACCGCACAGGGGCGTGAGGCGGCAACAGACGACCGCCTCCACGGCAAGTGCGTGAATTGGTTGCGCTTGGCTCACCGTCCGTGGATCTGGCCCGCACCTTGCGACACGCCGGGGCCAGACGGGGGTGGATCGATGAGCCAGGACGCGGTCGAACGAACGCTCGGCAAGCTCGCGACGGATGAGGAGTTCCGCGCGCGTTTCTTCGCCAATCCCGCCGCAGCGGCGTGGGAAGCCGGCCTGCTCTTGTCGCCCGTCGAGCTGGAGGCGCTATCGGGGACCCCTCGGGCGGCGATCGCTCGGTTCAGTCGGTTCATCGATGGCCGCATTTGCCGGCTGTGTCTCGACGAGAAGCCGTCACGCGGAACGCGGAAAAAGCAAAGTCTGGCCGGGGACGAGACATGAGCCTCGACGTCATCATTCGCCACGCGGGTTGGGTGCTGTTCGTGTGGGTGTTCGTCAACCAGAGCGGCGTTCCGGTGCCCGTCGTTCCGTCCTTGGTGGCGGCGGCTGCGCTCGCCGGCAGAGGTGGCCCGAACGGCGCCGTAATGCTGGCCGCGGCCGTCGGCGGCGCGATGGGCGCCGATCTGCTCTGGTACGTCCTCGGACGCTGGCGCGGCGCCCAGGCGCTCAGTCGGCTCAGCCGGCTCCTGCACCGGCCCAGCACGTATGCCGACCACGTCGAGCATGCATTCCGGGCGCACGAGTTCGGCTTTCAGTTCTCCGCGAAGTTCCTGCCGGAGTTGAACCCGATCGCGGCCGGCCTGGCGGGCGCGTCGGCCGTGGCGCTCGGGCGCTACATCGTGATGTCGGGCGTGACCGCATTGGTGTGGGCGGGCGCGTGGCTTACCGTCGGCTATCTGCTTGTCGGCGGACTCGGGAGCCTCATCGGATCCCGAGGGGTCCGGATCATTGTACTGGTCGCGCTTGCGGGCGCGCCGCTGGCCGTCATCCGGTATGCATGGCGACGTCGTGCGCGAGCCAGGCTCGTGAAGTCGGCGGCCCTGGTGCTTGTCATCGTCGGGACCTTCGCGGGCTGCGCCTCCGTGGGGCCGGAGTACACCCGGCCCGCGATCCCCGCGATGTCCGAGTGGCGCACGCCAACCGAAGGGGTCGGCTCCCTGGCCGATCTCGAGTGGTGGCAGCTCTTCCAGGACCCGGTCCTCCGCGAGCTGATCGGGACCGCGCTAGCGGAAAACAAGGATCTGCGGCTCGCGGTGGCTCGAGTGGCCGAGGCGCGCGCGCAGCTCGCCGTCACGCGGGCGGCTCAGTTCCCGCAGCTGGATGCACAGGGCAGCTACACGAACCAGCGGTTCTCCCAGAAGAGCTTCCCCCTCACCGCCCTCGGCTCGATTCCAGGCGGCAACGGCCTGAACGTGCAGCAGGACTTCTACCGCACGGGCTTGGACCTGACCTTCGAGCTCGACTTGTGGGGACGGCTCCGACGCGGTACGGAGGCGGCCCGGGCCGATCTGCTCGCGAGTGCCGAGAATACGCGCACGGTTCTCACCACGCTCATCAGTGACGTCGCCCAAAACTACTTCGACCTGCTGGAGCTCGATCGGGAGGCCGACATCGACCGGCGGACGCTCGCCTCACGACAGGCCTCGCTCGAGCTGGTCCGGCGACGATACGAAGACGGGCTGACCTCCGAGCTCGACGTGCGGCGGGCCGAGCAGGAGCTGGCGACCGCGGCGGCCGCGGTGCCCGACGTCGAACGGCGGATCGCGCAGACCGAGGACCGCCTGAGCCTGTTGCTGGGTCGGAACCCGGGGCCCATCGCGCGGAGCCACTCCCTCGACGCACAGGCTCTGCCGCCCGAGGTGCCAGCCGGGCTGCCGTCGATGTTGTTGGAGCGGAGACCCGACATCCGCCAGTCCGAGGAGAAGCTGATCTCCGCCAACGCGCATATCGGCGAGGCGAAGGCCGCCTTCTTCCCGCGGATCTCGCTGACCGGGATGTTCGGCTTGGAGAGTGCGTCGCTGTCCGAGCTCTTCACCGGTCCCGCCAGAGTGTGGCAGGTCGGTCCGACCGTCACGTTTCCCATCTTCCATGCCGGGCAGTTGCGCGGGAATCTGCACGCGGCGGAGGCCCGGCGGGAGCAGGCCTTGATCCAGTATCAGCAAACGATTCAGCAGGCGTTCCGCGACGTGAACGACGCGTTGGTCTTCCGCGCGAAGGCGGGCGAAATCCGCACGCAGCACGAGACGCGGGTCCAGGCCGCGGGGCGCGCACTCGACATCGCCAACCGTCGCTACACGAACGGGCTGGGCACGTACTTGGACGTGCTCGACGCACAACGGCAGCTCTTCACCGCCGAGATCGATCTCGCGGGAACCACAAGGGATCAGTTGACGGCGGTGGTGCAAGTCTACAAGGCACTCGGCGGCGGTTGGGAGGTGCAGGAATGAGTCAGAGACCGATTGATACGGAATCACTCGCGCTCGAAGCCGTGAGCCCGAACGGGAGCGTCTCGACCGACTCCAGATCAGCTTCCGGGCCAGCGCCTCGGCGCCGAGGACGGAACCGGGTTGTCCTGGCGGTCGGAGTCGTCGTCGGCCTGGCGCTGCTCACCTTCGGCATTCGCTACGTCTTGTACGCGAGAGCGCACGAGTCGACCGACGACGCCTTCATCGACGGCCACATCGTCGGAGTGAGCCCAAAGGTGGCGAGCAACGTCGCCCACGTCTACGTTGACGACAACACGCACGTGAAGGCGGGTGATTTGCTCGTGGAGCTCGACCCGCGGGATTTCGAGTCGCGCCTGGCCCAGGCGCGAGCGAATCTCGCTGCGGCGGTGCAGCAGCACCGGGCTGCTTCCTGGAACGTACGAGTCGTCGAGCGGACCGCGGGGGCCGGCGTGGAGCAGGCCGAGGCCGCCGTGCTGACGGGCGAGCGCCAGGTGGACGGTTCGCGCAGTCGCCTCGAGCAGGCGCGCGCGCAGGTGGTGGCGGCCGAGGCGGAAGCGACGCGGGCGGCGGCCGACGTGCAGCGCTACGAGAGCCTGTTGAAGTACGGTGCCGTGTCGCGGCAGGAGCGCGACAACGCGGTGGCGACGAATGACAAGGCCGCGGCGGACCTGGACGCCGTTCAGCGGGCCCGCCAGGCGGCTGAGGATTCGCTCCGACAGCAGCAGGCGCAGCTCGCGCAGGAGCGCGCGCGGCTCGCGAGTGCCCAGGCCGCGCCCGACCAGATGGCGCAGAGCCGCGCCCAAGCCGATCAGCTGGGTGCCCAGATCGCTCAATACGAAGCCGCCGTCCGCCAGGCCGAGCTGGATCTGTCGTACACGCGGCTCTACGCCCCGGAGTCCGGGCGGGTCACGCGCAAGAGCGTGGAGCCGGGCGCGTACGTCCAGGTGGGCCAAACGCTGTTTTCGATCGTCCCCGACCGCGTGTGGGTGGTCGCCAACTTCAAGGAGACCCAGCTGCGCCACATGCGGCCCGGGCAAGTCGCGACCGTCCGGGTCGACGCGTATCCGGATCGGATCTTCCACGGACACGTCGACAGCATCCAGGCCGGCAGCGGCGCACGTTTTAGCCTGTTGCCGCCCGAGAACGCCACCGGCAACTACGTGAAAGTCGTCCAGCGGGTGCCGGTCAAGATCGTCATCGACGAGACCGCGGATCCGCAGCGGGTGCTGGGCCCCGGCATGTCGGTGGTGCCGGACGTGCGCGTTCGGTGAGCAATGTCAACGCGCTGAGCGCCGGTGAATAGGGAGGAACACACCATGTCTGTCATTGCCATCCTCGGCGCCGGTCCCGGTATCGGGCGCGCGATCGCCAAGACGTTCGGCGCGCACGGCTACCGCGTCGCGCTCTTGTCGCGCCACCCGGCCAAGCAGGAGCCGCTCGTCACCGAGCTCGCCACACACGGCATCATCTCGGCTGCCTTT
>Ga0075435_100003842_pt1 | contig 10247 bp, 5 predicted proteins | sample RhiMethybrSRZTD4_FD_75302 | JGI IMG/M metagenome (GOLD analysis project Ga0075435, IMG submission 75302) | Populus rhizosphere microbial communities from Tennessee, USA - Rhizosphere MetaG P. TD hybrid SRZTD4 | ecosystem: Host-associated > Plants > Roots > Rhizosphere > Soil | place: USA... | reverse complement strand
GGCCGGCGCCGGCCGCGGCAGCTTCAATCACCGCTTCGCGCAGCCGTCGCGCGACGGCCACCCCTATCTGAACTTCTTCTACCCGACCGACATCTTTCCGTTTACCGACGTCGCCGAGCGCGATCCCGAGACCGGCGTCACCGACGGCCTGCTCACGCACGCCGGCTCGCCGGAGCTGCTGCCGAAGATTTTCTACACGAATTCGGACTACGAGTACTGGGGCCGCGCGGCCTCCCTCATTCACACCACGGTCGACGGCGTGGCGGACGCGCCGCTGATGGACAACGTCCGGATCTACATGCTGGCGTCGGGGCAGCACGGCCCCGCGGCCTTTCCGCCGACGCAGACGATCGGTCAGCAGCGCAACAACCCGCTCGATTACCGGTGGGCCATGAAGGCGCTGCTCGTCGCGATGGACCGGTGGGTCGCGACCGGCGCCGAGCCGCCGCCCAGCCGCTACCCGCAGATCCGTGACAACACGCTCGTCGCGCCCGAGAAGCTGCGCTTCCCGAGAGTCCCCGCTGTGACGACGACCACGACGCCGCATCTCGCGTATCGGGCGGATTACGGCCCGAAGTTCGCGACCGAGGGTGTCGTCACGATCGAACCGCCGCGCATCGGCAAGGCATTCCCGATTCTCGTCCCGCAGGTCGACGCGGACGGCAACGACATCGCCGGCATCCGCATGCCGGAGCTGAGCGTGCCCCTCGCGACTTACACCGGCTGGAACCTGTTCAACGAACGCTCAGGGCCGACGAGCGTTCTCTCGAGCATGCAGGGGTCGTACGTGCCGTTGCCGCGAACGAACGCGGACCGCACTCGCGACAAGGATCCGCGTCCTTCGATCGAGGAGCGGTACCGCGACAAGGACGCGTACGTATCGCAGGTCACGAAGGCCGCGCAGGAGCTCGTCGGCCAGCGTTATCTGCTTGCGGAGGACGTACCCGCGATCGTGCGGAATGCTGCGCGGCACTGGGACTACCTGGCGTCGGCACAGCCGTCAACCCAGGGCCGCTGATCATTTCTTCGGCGGCGCCAGGCGGCGCAGCTCGTCGAAGAAGTTGAAGACGAACACGATCTTGTCGTTCGCGGTGCTCTGAGCCTCCGAGGTCGGCGCGATGGCGAGGCGCTCGCCGTCCGGGTGCAGATCGAACGGCCTCCCCCCGACATTGGCGAGGCCGCGCGGACGGGGTGCGTGCCGCACACCCGACCACGGCCGTGACTTGTCGGGCACAAACGAGTCGGCCGAGGCAGTGTAAGAGACGACCATGATCTGGAAGTCAGGATCGGCCGTGTTGTAGACGAGTTCCTTCCTGGTGCGAGACCAGACCGGGTTGTTCCCGCCGCCCGTCGAGATCAGCCACTTGCCGCTCAACCCTAGAAACGACCGCACGTACACTTCGGCGGTCCCGGATTCGTCCGACACATACGCGAGCCATCGGCCGTCCGGCGAGAACGCCGGGTTCCACTCACGAGCGGGCGTGGCCAGGAGCGGCGTCACTTTGCCGGGTTTCCACCCGGACGACTCGTCGCCGTCGATGGCCAGCAGCATCAGGTCGGTGCTCGTTGTCGGCGAGGACTCTGTGAAGGCGAGAAACTTCCCTGATGGATGCCACGAGCCGGGGGCCTGAGGATACTGGCTGCTGGCCAGGCGCTGGGCGTCGCCGCTGCCGTCCGCTCGCCTCCAGAAAAGATTGAAGTTGGTCGCGCCGGATCCCGGTTGCAGCCGCGAGTACGCGATGCGGCGTCCGTCGGGCGTCCACTCGGGTCGCATGTGCGAGCCGGGCTCCAGCGTCAACCGAGTGGTCGCGTCGCGCGACCAGTCGTAGATCCACACGTCGTTCTGGCGTCCGTCATACATGTCCATCGCCAGACGCTGGCCGTCGGGTGAAAACCGCGGATTGCTCCAATCGGACGGCGCGCTTCGTAGCGGCGTCAGTTTGCCTGCTCGATCCAGCCAGTCAATCGGCAACGTACCGCTGGTGACGCCGCCGGAGAAGTACGCGGCCGTTCCCGTGTCCGACACCGCCACCTGCGCCGAGCCGCCGCCCACGCCGGCGAGCACGCTTCCACTGACGTGATCGAGAATGGGAACGGCGGGTCCCGCCAGCTCGAGTCGATCGAGGTCGAGCGGGGCGGCGAACAGCGTGTCGTCGTGCAGGTAGACGAGGTGTCCGCTGGCGAGATAGCGGCCGAAATACCCGCCGCGCACGAGTACTTTCCGCGGTCCGTGCTGTCGGGGCTGCACGGCGATCAGCGCGTCGCTGTAGGAGCCTTGTGCCGTGCTCGCGGTGTAGAGGATCCCACGGCCGCGCGGAAGCAGTTGCGGCCAACGCTGCGCGACTTCTCCCTCGGAGAGAACCGTCGAGGGCTCCGGCTTGCCACCGCCGCCCGGGATTTGTTGAAGGACGCTTCCAATCGTTGCGCCGGTGTTTGGCTGGAAGACGATGGTGCCGTCATCGCCCCACCAGCCGCCGCGACCGTTCTGCGCGTCGCACAACGCCACTGCGGCGCCGCCCGTCACCGCGATCTTCTTCAGCTTTCCGTCTGCGAAGAAACCAATCCATTGACTGTCCGGCGAGAAAAACGGGTTGTGTGCGTTCAACGTTCCGGACAGCGGCGTACCGTGCAGCTGATCGAGGTGGCGAACGTACAGCTGCGAGCCGCCGGTGGGGCTTTGCGTGACAAGCACGAGGAGGCGCCCGTCGGGAGAAATCACAGCCGCTGGTCCCTGATCGACGACGAGCGACGCATCGACGCCGACGGTCGCTTCGATGCGCAGGGCCGCAGGCGGGGTTGGTGCTCGCCACGGCGCCCAGAGCGCCAGGACGATTGCCAGCGCGACCGCAAGACCACCGGCCGCGACCCACGGCAACGCGCGGCGCCATCCGGCGGCAGGTACGGCCGCGGGCAGTACACCGGTTGCGACGGCGTCGATCGCCGGCGCGGCTGCTTCGTCGATCTCCAGGCGCGCGACAGCGATGTCCGGCAGCCGCCGCTTGCGATCCTTCTCGAGACACCGGCGCAGGAGCCGGCGGATCGCGACGGGCGTCGCCGCCGGCAGGGCGTTGAAGTTCGGCTCGCGCTCGATGATCCGAGCGAGCACGTCGGAGATCTCCTCGCCGGCGAACGCCCGCGTGCCGGTCAGCATCTCGAAGAGGACGCAGCCGAACGCCCAGATGTCGGCGCGGCGATCGACCGCTTTGCCGCGCGCCTGCTCCGGCGCCATGTACGCCGCCGTGCCGAGAATCAGGCCGGCCTGCGTGGCGCCCGCGAACGTGAGCGTCGGCGACAGCGTCGCACTGCTGGAGGAAACCCCGGTGGGTTCGATCGCCTTCGCGAGGCCGAAGTCCAGCACCTTCACAGCGCCGTCTGGCCGCAGCTTGATGTTGGCCGGCTTCAGGTCGCGATGGACGATCCCCTGCTCGTGCGCCGCCTCGAGCGCCTCGGCGACTTGCCTTGCGATCGGCAGCGCCTCATCGATCGGCAGCGCGCCCTGTTCGAGGCGCTCGGCGAGCGTCCGTCCCTCGACCAGTTCCATGACGAGCGCGCGGGCGTCGACGGATTCTTCGAGCCCGTGGAGGTGTGCGATGTTCGGATGGTTGAGCGCGGCAAGCGTCTTCGCCTCGCGCTCGAACCGTGCGATCCGATCCGGATCGGCCGCGAGCGCGTCCGGCAGGATTTTGACCGCGACGTCGCGACCGAGCTTCGTGTCGCGCGCGCGATACACCTCGCCCATGCCGCCGACGCCCAGCAGCGAGACGATTTCGTACGTGCCGAGCCGAGCGCCCGAGGCCAGAGCCACGTTGTCGTGTGAGGCGCGATTATACAGAGGAACGCCACGGACGACACCGGAGTAAGATCGCACCGCCAATCGAGGAGGTTCACATGCGCGTTCGCGTGACGCTGCTTTTCGTCGCCGTCTTCGCCGGCTGGCTCTGGCTCGACGCCCGCGCGCAGACGAACGCGCCGATCGTCAGCGGTGCGCACCGCTTCGAGAAAGTCGCCGACGGCATCTACTACGCCACCGCGTCGGGGACGATGAACGTCGGCGCGAACTCGCCGATCATCGTCAACGACGAGGAGACGCTCGTCATCGATTCCGAGACCTCGCCGGCCGCGGGGCGCGCGATCGCGGCGGATGTCAAGGCGATCAGCAGCAAGCCGATCCGGTACATCGTCGATTCGCATTACCACTACGATCACGCGTTCGGCAACCAGGTCTTCATCGGCGACGCGCAGGTGATCGGCCACGACAATACGCGGAAGCGCCTGTCGACGGACGAGTCGCTCCGGCAGTACACCTTCCTGAACAGCATCCAGCCGGTGCCCGCGCGCGTCGACGCATTGAAGCAGCGCATCGCGCAGGAAACCGATCCGCAGCAGAAGGCGACCCTGGAGCGGCAGGTCGCCAACTCGCTCGCCTACCTGGAACAGGTGAAGGAAGTGAAGGTGACGCCGCCGAACGTCAGCTTCGACAAAGCGATGACGCTCCATCGCGGCGGCCGTGAAATCCGCCTGCTCCATCTCGGCCGCGGCCACACCGACACCGACGTGGTCGTCTTCCTGCCGAAGGAACGGATCGTCTGCACCGGCGACCTGATGGAGTCGGTCGTCTCCTACATGGGCGACTCGTATCCAGAGGAGTGGATCGGCACCCTTGAACGGCTGAAGGCGCTGGACTTCGACACGGTGATGCCCGGCCACGGTGTCGTGTTCAAGGGGAAAACGAAGATCACTGCTTTTCAAAACTATCTGCGCGACGTGATCTCTCAGGTGTCCGCGCTCAGGAAGCAGGGCCTGAGCGCGGACGATGCGGCGCCGAAAGTGGATGTGACGAAATATCGCGACGAGTTCGCGTCAATCCGCGGCGTGGGGGTCGACGCGGCCGCCGTGCGCCGCATCTACCAGCTCGCCGATCATCCGGAGCACTGAGATTTCAGATTGCAGATTTGATTTTCAGAATCCAGAATTCACAGATTCAATCTGAAATCTGAAGTCTGAAATCACCGCGAAGCGAGCTGGTCGGCCGACTTCAACGATTCGGCGACCCACTGGAACGCGGCCTCGTACTTCGGGAATGCCATCGCGAGCGAGAAGCACGTGATGCGGTAGAGATTGCCCTTCACCGGAAACGAGTACTGCCGTACACGCTCATCCGGCACCTTGCCGGGCTCGCCAATCGCCGCGGGCCGCTTGTAGTCGATCTGGACGAACTTCTTCCCGCCCTGGACGATGACGCGGGCGCTGACGTCCGAGGCCTTCGGCTGGTTCTCCTTCAGCGTCGTCGCTTCCGCCTCGCCGAAAATGTCGGTGATGTCGTCCTGCTCGAGCACCTGCTTCATCCGAAACCGCTCGACCACGATGGCCGCTTCCTTTTTCGGGTGGATGAACGTCGACAGCGCCTCGCCGGCGCCTTCGACGATGGTCCAGTCCCAGCCGGTCGGGAATTCGACCGAGTAGCGGCGGCTCGGGTCGGTGAACAGCAGATAGCCCTTGCGCTGCGCGAGCGGCGCGGCAGCCATCACGAAGAGGAGCACGACCGCAGCCGTGATTCGTGTGGAAAGCGTCATGGCATCTATTTCCGGCGCAGCTCGGCCAGCCGGTCCCGAGCGATCTTCTTGTTCGGATCGTCGTCGGGCAGCAGACGGACCGCCTGCTCGTACCATTTCACCGCGTCGTCGACGCGCTCGAGCGCGTCGTATTGTTTCGCATTCTTGAAGGCGGCGCCACCCTCGGCCGTCATCCGCGCCTTGACGCGCGTTTTCGCCTGCTCCGCGACGATCGCCATCGACGGATCGATCTGCGAGACGCGTTCGAGCTGCGCCAGCGCCTGCGCCAGCTCGCCCGAGCTCTCGAGCCGCGAGGCGGCATCCATCGCCTGCTTCACGGCGGAGGCGACGCCGTTGCGCGCGCGGGCGACGAGATCGCCGACGTCGCGATAACCGGCGTCCTGGCGCTGGATGTCTTCGAGCTGTGTGAGGGCCGTGGCGAACGATCCCGCGTCGAGCGCCGCCTTCGCCCGCGCGTACTGGTCCGCGAATCGATCGCCGCGTCCTCCACCGGCTGACGGCGTGACTGGTGCGGTCGTCGTCGCCCTCACGACGGGAGTGATGGGCTGCGTCGTGACCGGCTGATCCGGCGGAGGCGGCACGACCTGCGGCGGCGGGGGAGGCGCAGTCACGCCCGGCGGAATGCCGCCGGCCGTCGATCCGCGGGCGCCGCCGGTCTTCGCGGTCGGCACGAGCGCCGGCGAGCCCGTGACGGGCGGCGGCGCCACGGCGGGGATCGTGGTCGTCACCACGTCGACGACGGACGTCGGATGTTGCGCGGTGCGGTTCATCGTCGCGAACCGGACGCCGACGATGACCGCGACGATGGCGACGAGCCCGGCGCCGCCCCACATCAGGTACATCGGTGCGCGCGATGACTGTTCGGGCACGCGCGGGCCGACCGGCGGCACTGACGGCGGCCGCGGCGCGACAACGGGCCGAGGCTGCGGTGCCGGCGGTGGCGGCGGGACGGGCGCCGGCGGACGCGGCTGCGGCGGCGGCGGAACCTGCTGCGGCGTCGCGATCACGGTACGAATCGGCAGATCGTTGACGCGACGGTCCGCCTCTTCCTGGGCTTTGCGGCGCCGCTCGGCTTCGAGCTCCTGCTCTTTGCGGCGGCGCTCCGCGTCAGCGCGCTGTCGATCGGCTTCGAGGCGCTGCCGTTCGGCTTCGGTCTCCTGTTCTTTCCGACGCCGCTCGGCCTCGGCCTCCTCCTTCCGCCGCCGATCGGCGTCGGCCTTCCGCTCGGCCTCGAGTCGGCGCGCTTCGATCTCGCGTGTCTCGCGGTGGAGCGCCGTCAGCGCGTCGGTGACGAGGGCGTGCGCCGGGACGAAGGTCTGGAGCAGCGCCAGCGCGCCGGCCTGGTCGCCGCTCCTGAACATCTGCTGCGCCTTGTCAACCGCGGCGCGCGCGCGTGCATCTTCCTCGGCGCGGCGAGTCGCGGCCACGGCCGCGGCGATTGTCTCTTTCAGCGTGCGCGCCTCGACGTGATTCGGATCGATCGCGAGCGCCTGCTCGACCGACTGAGTTGCGGCGCCGAGCCGGTTGGCCGCGAGCTCCTGCTGCGCCTGCGCCAGAAGCCGCTGCAGCGCGCGCGATCGCTCGAGGGCCTCCGCCTGCTTCGCGCGCGCGTCCTCGATGGCCAGCCGCAGCGTCGCGACCTCCTTCGATTCGGCGTTCATGCCGATCACGCGTTCGGTCAGCAGCCAGGCCGACGTGAGCGACCCGCGATCGAGCTCGTGCTGCGCTTCGCGCAGCCACACCTGTTCGACCGCCGCGCGCGTCCGCTCTTCGAGCTCCAGCGCCTGCTGGTTCTGCGGCTCGAGGACGAACACCTGCTCGGCGGCCGAGAAGGCGCCGTCGTGATCGCCGTTTTCGAGCGCGCGGCGGCCGCGGTCGAGATGCCCCTGAATCTGCTCCGCGCGCATCTGATCGGCGCGCGTGCGCAGCCGATTCACGCTGGCGCTGTCCTTGCGCGCGCCCGAGCTCGGGGGCGGTCCCGACGGCGGCGCCGGCGTGGCGCCGCCGCGCGGCGCGCCCGGGAGCGGCGCGAGCACGGTGGCCGTCTGCGCGTTTTTCTCGATCCGCTGCCGCGAGACGGCCAGCGCCTGCCGCAGCTCGCCGAGGTCCTGGAACCGCTCCTCGGGTTTCTTCGCCAGGCATCTGTCGACGATATCGATCAGGTCGGGGTCGAGGCCGGGACAGACTTCGGCGAGCGGTTTGGGGCGGCCGTGCAGGACGGCATACATCACCTCGCTCTGCATGCTGCCGGTAAAGGCGGGACGGTACGCGAAGAGCTCGTAGATCACCGCGCCGACCGAAAAGATGTCGGCGCGCGCGTCGACCGATCGGCCTTCCATCTGCTCGGGCGCCATGTAGTTCAGCGTCCCGATCATCATGCCCATGAGCGTCGTGCTCGACGGTCCCATGCGCGCGATGCCGAAGTCGAGGATCTTCACCGTGCCTTCGGTGTCGATCATGATGTTGGCCGGCTTGATGTCTCGGTGCACGACGCCCATGCGGTGCGCGTAGTGCAGGCCCGCGCACAGCTGATCGATGATCTGCAGCTTGCGATGCAGCGGCGACGCGGGCCGGTGCGTCATGAACGTCGTCAGCGTCTCGCCCTGGATGTACTCCATGGCGATGAACGGCTGGCCGAGATGCTCGCCGAGCTCGAAGATCGTGACGATGTTGGCGTGCTTCAGGCCGCCGGCCGAGCGCGCTTCGCGCAGCAGCCGCTCGCGCATCTCGGTGCTGTCGCCGCCTTCGCGAATCAGCTTGATGGCGACGTGCCGGCCGATCTTCGGGTCGAGCGCGCGGTACAGCGTGCCCATCCCGCCTTGCCCGATCTTCTCGAGAAGCTTGTAGTTGCCGATCTGGTCGGGGACTGCGCTACTCATCTCTTCCCAAGGGCCCGCTGGGCAGGAAAAACGTATTGTATGCCAACCATTATTCGTACCGGAGCGCGTCGATCGGCTCCAGGCGGGCCGCCTGGGTGGCCGGATAGATACCGAACACGAGGCCGACCGACATCGACACGCCACACGCCAGCGCCACCGCCACCGGCGACACATGGGTGGCCCAGCCCGCATAGGCCGTGATGCCGACCGAGACGACGGCGCCGACGCCGATGCCGACGAGGCCGCCGAACGCCGTCATCATCAGTGCCTCGATCAGGAACTGCGCGGCGATGTCGCGGCGGGTCGCGCCGACGGTCCGGCGGATGCCGATTTCGTGCGTCCGCTCGACGACCGACGTCAGCATGATGTTCATGATGCCGATGCCGCCGATGACGAGCGCCAGCGCGGCGACGCTGCCGACGACGACGCTGAACGTCCGCTGCGTGCGATAGCGCTGCTCCAGCAGCTCGCGCGGCACGATGATGTCGAAGTCTTCCTGGCCGCGGTGCAGCGACTTCAGCGCGCGGCGCAGCACCTGCCCGGCGTTTTCCACCTGATCGCCGTTCGAGGCCTGCAGCCAGATCTCGTCGACGCGCTGCGAGGGCGTCATCACGGCGTCGCGGCGTGAGACGACGCCGAGCGGCGCGAGCGCGGCGTTGTTCAGGTCGCGCCACGCGAGCGCCGTCGGCGACCGGCTGACGGTCTCCGCGAGCACGCCGACGACGCGATAGTACTCGCCGCCGAAGCGCACCACCTGATCGATCGGATCCGCATAGCCGAAGAGCCGCCTCGCGAGCTGCGTGCCGATCACGACGGCGCGGCTGCCGGTCCGCTCGTCCAGCGTAGAGAGCAGCCGGCCGCGGCTGGTGCGCAGGTTCACAATCCGCTGATAGCCGGGGCCGACGCCGACGAGCATCACCATCACCGTGCGGCCGCCCTTGGAGGCCGGCACGTAGCGCTCGATGAGCGGCGAGACGCCGGCCGACCACGGCACCATCGCGGGCAGCACCGACGCGTCGGCGACGGTGAGGCCCGGCGGCGCGCCGCGCGCTTCGCCGAACGTCAGCATCCGGTTGCGCGCCACGAGATTGTCGAGACCGAGCAGCTGCACCTGCTCGAGCGCTTCGCGCCGCGCGCCGTCGGTCACCGACATCATCGCGATCACGGCGGCGACACCGAGAACGACGCCGAGCACGCTCAGCGACGTGCGCAGCTTGTAGCGCGCCGACGCTTCGAGCGCAACTCGAACCGCCTCCTGCAATGTCCGCGCGGCACGGCTCGACGATGCGTTCATCCCCGTTGGCTACTGCGGTTTGAATCCCGGCACGCTCGCAGCCCCTGGGCCGGCGGCCCCGCGTCCGCTCATGAGCGGCGACGCCGGCGGCGCGGTCGCGTGCGCATCCGTCAACAGGACACGATCGCCCTCCGACAACCCGGCGACGACCTCGACGTCCGTGCTGGTGGATTCACCCAGCTGCACCATGCGCGTCTGCACGTCGAACGCGCGCACCACGTGCACCGCCGGCACGCCCTGCTCCTCGAACACCGCCGGCGCCGGAATCAGCAGCACGCCGCGGCGCTCGCCCAGGTTCACGTCGACGCGGGCGGTCATTTCCGGCTTGAGCTGCGGATCCGGGCGATCGAGCTCCACCACGAGATCGAACCGCTTGTCCTCGAGCGGACGGTCGGGCGCGGTGCGGGCGACGGTGCCGACGCGCGTCACCTTGCCGGGGAAGCGCTGTTCGCGCAGCGCCTCGACCAGCACCGTCACCGGCTGGCCGACGGCGACGCGGCG
>Ga0075435_100003840_pt1 | contig 10248 bp, 8 predicted proteins | sample RhiMethybrSRZTD4_FD_75302 | JGI IMG/M metagenome (GOLD analysis project Ga0075435, IMG submission 75302) | Populus rhizosphere microbial communities from Tennessee, USA - Rhizosphere MetaG P. TD hybrid SRZTD4 | ecosystem: Host-associated > Plants > Roots > Rhizosphere > Soil | place: USA... | reverse complement strand
ATCGCCCACTCGCGCGGCTCCCGAACGTCGACCAGGACCAGGGACTCGCCGCGGTCGCGCCTCGCCTTCAGTTCTTCGACGGACACTTCCTGGACACCGGGCATCAACGAAGACGATACCAGAGGCCTAGGCCCGGCGCAGAACTCGTCGTAGTCGATCAGGGCGGTCACCGTGGGGTTGGGCCCGCAGACGACGCAGTCCGGATCCTTCCGCACGCGCATCTCCCGGAAGCGCATCGCGAGCGCGTCGACCAGCAAGAGCCGCCCGATCAGGGGCTCGCCCGTTCCCAGGATCAGCTTGATCGTCTCGGTCGCCTGGAGGACGCCGAGCAGTCCCGGCAGGACTCCGAGGACTCCTCCCTCGGCACAGGACGGAACCAGGTCCGGCGGCGGCGGCTCGGCGAACAGGCATCGATAGCAGGGGCCCTTCTCGGCCCAGAAGACCGACGCCTGACCCTCGAAACGGAAGATCGAGGCGTAGACATTGGGCTTGCCCAGCAGAACGCACGCGTCGTTGACGAGATAGCGCGTGGCGAAGTTGTCCGTTCCGTCGGCGACGACGTCGAAGTCCTTCAGGATCTCCAGGGCGTTTTTCGAGGTCAGGCGCTCCTCGAACGGGACGACGCGGACGTGCGGGTTCGTCTGCGCGAGCCGCTCGCGCGCCGCGGCGAGCTTGGACCGCCCCACGTCCGCGCTTCCGAACAGAACCTGGCGGTGGAGGTTGGACTCGTCCACGGCATCGAAATCCACGAGCCCGAGAGTTCCGACGCCGGCGGCGGCGAGGTAGAGCGCGGCGGGCGAGCCGAGGCCTCCCGCACCCACGAGGAGAACGCGCGCCGCCTTCAGTCTCGCCTGGCCCTCCGGTCCGACTCCCGGCAGGATCAGGTGGCGCGCGTAGCGACGGATCTCTTCGGGTGAGAACGGCGCGGAGGAACCACCGGCGATGGACGGCACGATCGATAGCGTATCGCCGTCGGAGAGAGCCGTCTTCTCGCGAGCGAGATGGCGGACGTCCTCGTCGTTGCGGTACACGTTGACGAACGACCGCAGCTTCCCCGATCCGTCGAAGAGGTGCGGGCGCAGGGCCGAGTGCCGCGACACGAGCGACTCGAGAGCCTCGGCGACGGTCCCGCCGCCGACCTCGACAGTGGCCGCGTCGTCCGCATAAGGCCGCAGCGGTGTGGGAAGGTGAATCTTCGGCATGGTGTTACTCCTCGCCGTCGGAGCGCAGTGGCTCGCGTTCGAACGTACCGCGGTCCTCCGAGAGGATCCAGCACGTCATGTCCCGCGGGCGGCCCGCTTCGACGGCCACGATCAGGTAATGAAAAAACGGGAACGCGTGTTCCCGGTCGTACTCCGAGGGAGCGGCGGGATGGTCGGGGTGGGAGTGATAGATCCCGAGGAGGGATAGCCCCTCCTCCTCCGCAATCCGTTCCAGCGCCCCGTAGTCTCTGGGATCGATGAAGAAGCGGCGTTCCCGCTGGTCCGTCCGGCGGTTCGTCACACGCTCGGTGCGGCGGACGCGGACTTCTCCGTCCACCTTCACGCCGAGGAGAGCCCCGCAGCACTCCTCCGGGTAGGCCTCCGCGCCGTGGCGGCGGATCTCTTCGAGCACGCTCTCGGGCGCGATCATGGTTGCTTCCAGAAATCCTCGGAGAGATACCGCTCTCCCCCGTCGCAGAGAACCGTGACGACCGTGGCCGGCTGCGCCGCCGCCCGGCCAACCCGAATCGCCGCCGCGACGTTGGCGCCGGCGGAGGGCCCCACGAAGAGCCCCTCTTCGCGCGCGAGGCGGCGGCACATCGCGTAAGCCTCCTCCGTCGCCATCGCGATCCGCTCGTCGGCGAGCGTGGGATCGTAGATGGGCGGCACGATCGCGCTCGCCATGTGCTTCATGCCCTCGAGGCCATGCATCGGCCCGTCGGGCTCCAACGAGACGCAGCGCACCGCCGGATTTCTCGTCTTGAGAAAGCGCGTCACCCCGACGAAGGTTCCCGACGTGCCGAGACCGGCGACGAAGTGGGTAACCTTCCCCCGCGTCTGCGCCCAGATCTCCGGGCCCGTCGTCTCGAAGTGCGCGCTCCAGTTGGCCGGATTGGAGTACTGGTCCGGATAGAAATACGCCGCCGGCCGTTCCTCGACCGCACGCCGGGCCGCGCGGATCGCGCCGTCGGTTCCCTCCAGCGGATCCGTCAGAACGAGCCGCGCGCCGCAGGCCATCAGGATCGCCCGGCGTTCGGGAGAAGCGCTGGCCGGCATGTAGAGAGTGACCGGATATCCGAGCGCGCCGCCGAGCATCGCGTTGGCGATGCCGGTGTTGCCGGAGGTCGCCTCCAGGATTGTCTTTCCGGGCCTGAGCCGGCCCGACGCGATTCCACCCAGGAGCATCGCGCGCACGGGCCGATCCTTCACGCTGCCGCAGGGATTCAAGTGCTCGGCCTTGACGAGGAGACGCAGCCCCGGCACTTCGCGGCCGACGCGCGAAAGCTCGAGCAGAGGAGTGGCGCCCACGGCTTCGAGAAGTCCGACGCCGCCCCCGGCGCGCGAAAACGGAGCGATCCTGTGCGGAGCGCTCATCGGCTCCGTCCTTCGCTGCGCCGCCTCGAATCCCTTTGGTTCAACCGCATGCCTCCAAAAACGACGAAGCCCGCCGGGGTCCGGCGGGCTTCAGGTCCTGTCTGCGTCGGGAAGTTTCTAAGTCGATGGACCGGGAGCGGCCAGACCCTCGAGGCGGGTCGGACAACAGCAGGCGGCCGCCCGGAACACAACCATCGCCACCCTTAGTATTACGCCGCCGGGCCGGCGTCAAGGCCGTCCGCCGCAAACTCCTGAAGATTGATAGGCTTCCGCTCCGGAGGATCTGAATTTGCTCCCTGAATTCCGCAACGAGCCGCTGACGGATTTCTCCGTCGAAGCCAACGCCAAGGCCTTCCGCGCGGCACTGACCACCGTGGAAAAACGACTGCCGATTCAGGGCCAGAATCGGATCGGAGGAAAGCGCGTCGGCGCGAAGAAGACCTTCGAGTCGCGCAATCCCTGCGACTTCCGGCAGATCATCGGCCGCTTCCCCGAAGGAACCGCCGCCGACGCGGCGAAAGCCCTGGACGTGGCAACGAAGGCCTTCCCGGCCTGGAGTCGCACCCCGGCCGAAGAGCGCGCGGCGCTGGTCCTTCGGATCGCGTCGATCCTGCGCCGCCGCAAGCACGAGTTCTCCGCGATGATGGTGCTCGAGGAGTCCAAGTCCTGGGCGGAGGCCGACGGCGACACGGCCGAGGCGATCGACTTCTGCGAGTTCTACGCCCGGGAGATGGAGCGGCTCGCGCAGCCCCAGCCGCTGACTCCGTATCCGGGGGAGCAGAACGACCTCGAGCACATCCCCATGGGAGTCGCCGTCGTCATCCCGCCGTGGAACTTTCCCCTTGCGATCCTGACCGGCATGACGGCCGCCGCGCTCGTCGCGGGCAATACGGTGGTCCTCAAGCCCTCCTCCGACGCCGCCGGGATCGCCACGATGTTCGTGGAAGCGTGCGAAGAGGCCGGCGTGCCGGACGGCGTTTTGAACTTCTTGACGGGCGGCGGCTCGACGGTCGGCAACGCCCTCGTCGAGAGCCCGAAGACTCGGCTCGTGGCCTTCACCGGCTCGCGCGCCGTTGGCGTGCAGATCAGCGAGAAGGCCGGGCGCGTCGTACCCGGACAGCTCTGGATCAAGCGCGCGATTCTCGAGATGGGCGGCAAGGACTTCATCCTCGTCGACGAAACCGCGGACGTCGAGGAGGCGGCCAACGGGATCGTGGCCGCCGCGTTCGGCTTCCAGGGACAGAAGTGCTCGGCGTGCTCGCGCCTGATCGTCCATCAGAAGGTGCACAAGGATCTCCTCTCTCGCGTCGTCGCGAAGACGAAGGCCCTGTCCGTCGGCGACGTGCGCGACCCGAAGAACACGGTCGGCGCCGTCATCAACGAAGGCGCCCAGAAGAAGATCCTGGAGTACGTCGCGATCGGCAAGAAGGAGGGCCGGGTCGTCGCGGGCGGCAAGGCCGGGCCCAAGTCCGGATACTTCGTCATGCCGACGATCGTCGACGGCGTCAAGCCGAAGGCGCGCATCGCCCGCGAGGAAATCTTCGGCCCGGTGCTCGCGGTGTTGAAGGTCAACAACTTCGAGGAAGGCGTCCGCGTCGCCAACGATTCCGAGTACGGCCTGACCGGCTCGCTCTACTCGCGCGTGCGCGAGCGGCTCGAGCGCGGCAAGCGCGAGCTGCACGTCGGCAACCTCTATCTGAACCGCAAGTGCACGGGAGCGCTCGTCGGCGTTCACCCGTTCGGCGGCTTCAACATGTCCGGTACGGATTCGAAAGCGGGCGGCCGCGAGTATCTCTACTTGTTCACGCAGCAGAAGGCGATCTCGGAGAAGTTGTAGAGAGGCGAAGGAGGCAGCGATGTTCGGTCATCCCCTGCTCTGGATCCTCGTCACGGTGCTCGACATCATTGCGATCGTTTCGATCCTGAAAAGCGGCGCCGACACCGGCACGAAGCTGCTCTGGGTCATCCTCGTCATCCTCCTTCCGGTGATCGGAATGATTCTCTATTTCCTGATGGGTCCGGGCCGCCGGACCGTCATCTGAGGTTGACTCAATGACCGAAGGTCCGTTTCCGCGTCCGGCCCGGCGCTTCGAGAGCGTCGGCTTCTCGGAAATCGTCAAGGTTCGCAACCGCGTGATGGAGCTGCTGGCGTCGGGTCAAAAGGTCTGGCGCTTCGAGGGCGGCGAGCCGTGGATGAATTCGCCGGATGCCATCAAGGGCGCGATGACCGACGCGCTCGCGCGTAACCAGACGCGTTACGCGCCCTCGTCCGGAATTCCCGAGCTGCGCAAGGCGATCCTGGAGAAGGTCCGCTCGCGCAACCGCATTCCGGCCGAGGAGGAGAGCCCGATCGTCGTCAACGGCGGGATGCAGGGACTCTTCGCGTCGTTCGCGACGCTGCTCGAGCCCGGCGACGAGGTCCTGATGTTCTCGCCGTACTGGACGCCGATCGTGGACCTCGTCGCGTTTCACGAGGCCAAGTCCGTCCTCGTCCCCACCGCGGCGGCGCGGCGCAAGGGCTTCTCGTCCACGCTGTCCGCGCTCGTGACGCCGAAGACGAAGGTCCTCTACTGGAACTCGCCGGCCAACCCGACCGGCGATGTCTTTTCACGCGCCGAGACCGAGGAGGTCGCCGCGTTCGCGCGCGAGCGCGGACTGGCCGTCATCTCGGACGAGGCCTACGAAGACCTGGTCTACGAAGGCGAGCCGCCCGTCGCCATCGCGTCGCTGCCGGGAATGTGGGAGCGAACGCTTTCCTGCTTCACGCTTTCGAAGAGCTATTCCATGACGGGATGGCGCCTGGGCTACGTTGTCGCGCCCAAGCGCTACCAGACTCCCGTCAAGACCGTCGTGCTCTACACGACCAACGGCGTTTCGACTCCCACGCAGTGGGCGGCTGTCGAAGCCCTGACCCGGGGCACCGAGTTCGTCGCCGCGTGGCGCGACGGGTACCGGTCGCGCCGCGATCGCCTCGTCGAGGGGCTCCAGGCCGCGGGCTTCGAGCTCGAGAAACCGCGAGCGGCGCTCTACCTCTTCCCGAAGACGCCGTCGTGGCTGCCGGCCGACTCGCGCGAGGCCGCGCGGGCTCTGCTCGACGGCGCGAAGGTCGCGACCGTGCCCGGGATCGTGTTTGGTCCCGAGGGAGAAGGACGCCTGCGCTTCTCGTTCTCCGTCTCCGAGGAGATGATCGCCGGCGGCGTCGAGGCGCTCCAGACCTTCGCGGCGGCGGCGGCGACGCGGTAACGCCGTCGCCCGGCGCTGGACACGGGTGAGATTTCTGGCGGTTGCGGCGCACTTCCCCATCGGTATGATTCGGGCAGTTTCGGGGGAGGGAAGCATGCGCCGCTCGGTCCTGCTCGCCGCGTTCGCCCTGATTTCTTCGACGGCCGCTCTCGCGGTGGGACCGCCGCTGAGCCCGGAGATTCCGGTCAACACCAGCACCGCGGGGATCCAGATCGTTTCGTCGGTGGCCATGGACGGCGTGGGCAATTTCGTCGTCGCCTGGGAGACGCCCGACGCGGATGGAGACGGAATCGCGGCTCGCCTGTTCGACGCGAGCGGGAACCCGACCTCCGGGGAGTTCGCGGTCAGCTCGACGACGGGCGACCAGTACGACCCCTGGGTGGCCGCGGACCGAAAGGGCGATTTCGTCGTCGTCTGGACGAGCTACGGGCAGCTCAACGCGACGAACACCGAGGTCTACGCGCGCCGCTTCGTCGGCGGCAATCCCGCCGGACCCGAGTTCGTTGTCAATGCACACACGACCGGCGACCAGTTCGTCGTCGGCCAGGCCGTGTCGATGACGCCCTCCGGCGAGTTCGTCGTGGTCTGGACGAGCGTTGGCCAGGACGGCGACGGCTACGGCGTCTTCGGCCAGAGGTTCGACGCCTCCGGCAACAAGGTCGGAACGGAGTTCCAGGTCAACACTACGACGGCCGGCGCCCAGAGCTATCCGGTCGTGGCTATGAACGAGTCGCGGCAGTTCGTCGTGGCCTGGCAAAGCTACGGCCAGGACGGAGACAATTACGGCATTGTCGCCCGGCGGTACGACACCGCGGGCACGCCCCTGACGGGTGAGATTCCCGTCAATACGTACACGACGGATTCGCAGCACGTCCCGGCGATCGGCATGGACGACGCCGGAAACTTCGTCGTCGTCTGGAACAGCTTCAACCAGGATGGCGACTTCGACGGGATCTTCGGGAGGCGCTTCGACTCGGCCGGAGCGCCGCTGACCGGCGAATTCCCGGTCAACACCTTCACGACCTCGCAACAGCTCTTCCCGTCGATGGCGATGGATGCCGAGGGCAACTTCGTGTGTACCTGGGAGAGCTTCGGCCAGGGAGGCGGCCCCGCGAGCTTCGGCGTCATCGCGAGGGCGTTCGACTCGTCGGCGGCGCCGGCGACCGGAGAGTTCCAGATCAACGCCACGACGAGCTCGGGAGGCCAGCTGCCCGCGGTGGCCATGGGCCAACACGACAACTTCGTGATTTCCTGGGGCCGCGAGGCGGTACCGGACGAGAACATCACCGCGCGGCTGAGCTCTCCGTCCGCAGGTGTGGCCGACGTCGACGTGCGCTCGGTGGCCGGCTCCTCTTCCAACGCCAACGGCGTGCTCGAGGCGGGCGAGACGGTCCAGGTGGCGCCGCACTGGAAGAACGTCCTCACGAGCTCTTTCGGTCTGACCGGCGCCGCGTCGAACATCCGCGGACCCGCGGGCCCGACCTACACGCTCGACGACACGACCGCGGGCTACGGCACGATCGGCGCGGGCGTGTCCACGGATTGCTTCGGCGCGACGGCGGACTGTTACCTCGTGACCGTGTCGGGAGCGCGCCCCGCCCCGCATTGGGATGCCGAGTTCGACGAGACGCTGTCCACGGGCATGGTCAAGACCTGGCGGCTGCACGTCGGGGAAAGCTTCCCGGACGTCCTGATCTCGGACGCTTTCTATTCGTACGTCGAGACGCTGTTCCACAACCAGATCACCGGCGGCTGCACCGGCGGCAACTACTGTCCAGGCAACCCCGTCACGCGCGCCCAGATGGCGGTCTTCCTTCTGAAGTCCATTCACGGCGCCGGCTACTTGCCGCCCGCATGCGCGGGCATCTTCGGGGACGTGCCGTGTCCTTCGCAGTTCGCCGACTGGATCGAGCAGCTCGCGGCCGAAGGCATCACGGGCGGCTGCGGCAACGGCGATTACTGTCCAGGTAACCCCGTCACGCGGGCGCAGATGGCCGTCTTCCTGCTGAAAGCCGAGCACGGCTCGGGCTACACGCCGCCCTCCTGCACGGGAGTGTTTGGAGACGTGCCGTGTCCTTCGCAGTTCGCCGACTGGATCGAGCAGCTCGCGGACGAAGGCATCACCGGCGGCTGCGGCGGCGGTAACTACTGCCCGGGCAATCCCAATACGAGAGCCCAGATGGCGATCTTCCTGACGAAGACCTTCGGCCTCACGCTCTATCCGCCCTAGGCGGCTACTCTTCCTCGCGGCCGATCGGCGCGAGGAGATCCTCCAGGAAGAACGCCGACAGCGACGCGCGGCCCGTGACTCCCGCCTTGGCGTAGAGCGCGTGGGCCTGGGCCCGGATCGTGCGCTCGGTCGTCGCGCGAAGCCCTGCGATTTCCTTGAGGCTCAAACCCTTCAGAAGCAGAAGGGCGACGGACCGCTCGGCTTCCGTGAGGTTCCATCGGGAGAACTGCGTGTCGATGGCCTCGCCGAGCCCATTCAAGAGCGTGCGCGCCTCGGACCGCCATCGATGTCCCTGCGCCCGTGCGATCTCGAGATCCCGGATCAGGGAAACGGTTTCCTCGCGCTGGTGGCGGCTGATCAGGAAGAGGACGACGACCCCGGCGCTCGTCAGTACGACGGGAACGACGGCGACGAGCTCGCGGAGGAGGCCGAAGAAGGTCTTGTCGGGATCCTCCCAGACCTCCACCGCGAGCATGAGCGCGATCCCGGCGAGGACGGCCACGATGGCCCAGGTCCGGGTGCGCCGGTCCATCAGCTCGTTCGGCATCGTTGGAGTCACGAGTCCTAGACTAGCGCTACTCCGGGCTAGGCAGCTTGTCGCAGCGCGTGTCGAAGTTGCACCCGACCAGCTGAACCTTCTCCCCCGTATCCAGGTGGATCCCGAGGAAGTTGCCGATTCCCGGGGCGTAGTATTTCCGCTCGACGTCCTCCGGCGACAGGGGCGTGAACTCCCGGACCACGATGCAGTCGCCGGCGCAGAGAAGCTCGGCGAGATCCTGGGGCACGAAACGGTCGAGATCGGGATCGTCTCCGAAGGCATACGTGGTGGAGATGATCTCGGCCATGTCTTCGGCGTTGTTGAGATCGTACTCTTGCCGGTACACCTTGCCCTTGTGCGGATGTCGGAAGAAGGCGATCCCGGGCTTGGCCCGGTCGCGGCGGGTTTTGAACGAGCCCTCGAGGGTAATCAGCTCCGGATCCGGCGGAACGTCCCCCTCGAATGTCTCGAAATCCCTCGACAGCTCTCCCGCATACCACACGTCCCCACTCTTCGCATGCGCGAACCAGTCGTCCGTGTCCTCGACGACGATGCCGTCGACGATGACGCGGTCGTTGGCGACGAAGCAGTGGTTGCCCGCGATGAGCTTGACCTTGTCGAGGACCACGACGGTGACGTGCTCCGACCCTTCGAACTCCCAGCGGTACCCGGTGGCGAGCGGAAAGTAGGGGTTCGGATTCGTGAGATTTCCGAGATCCTGGTCGAAGCGGGCCGGGTCGAAGTTCGGCTCGTAGCGGGCCTCACCCAGGGCCGCGCAGACGTTGTGGCGCACGACGCGCTGGGCTTTGCAGAGCGCGATGGCCTCGTCCCGCGCGCCCTGAGCATCGGCGAGGCAATTCAAACGCGCCTGATTGAGGACGACGTTCAGGCACTTGCCGACCTCGAGCTTGTAATCCGCTCGCGCGCCATCCAGGCAGGCGTCGTAGACCGTCGCTGTCGTCGCGGAGCAGTACGCCCCATCGTCGGCGGGCATTTCCGTCGCGCCCTCCTGGGCCGCGGCGCCCGCCGGCCAGAGGCCGGCCGCCGTGAGGGCCGCCGCCACAATCGTCCGTCGCACGACTCGCACCCACTCTTCTCGCATCGCCTGCTCCTTTCGACTCGAACGTCCACGTCATCCCCCACGGATGACCGCGTTTGAGTGTGGAGGAAGCGGCGTCGGCCGTCTATTGGCTTGATGTCGTACGACGGATTCCGATGCGGGAGCCTCGGTCCTCGGAAGTCGTACGACTTGAGTGCGCGCTCCAAGAAAAAGAACGGCCGGCCCCGCGGCCAGCCGCTCTCGATCGGTTCGAGGGTGGCTCAGTTGCAGGGATTGGCACCCGTCTCGCCGCAGTCGACGTGCCTGCGATCTCGTCCGTCGTGAGGCGTGGGAAGGAACGGGAAGACGGTGGAGATCCCGTTGGCCGTCACGTTCGTGCCGGGGGCGCCGACGTTGAAATTCACGCCGTCGCCGAGCCGCGGCACCGGTCCCAGCAGCGCGCCGGCGACGACCCGCAAAGCGATGTCGGTGACGTCGTCGTTGGGACGGCGGCCGTTGGGAAATCCGGCCGCGTCTCCGGCGAGAACCGCCAGCCGCTTCTGACTGGCGGGCGCCGTCGGCGCGACGCCGACGTTCAAGCGCAGCAGCTCGGAGCAGGGAT
>Ga0075435_100003836_pt1 | contig 10253 bp, 12 predicted proteins | sample RhiMethybrSRZTD4_FD_75302 | JGI IMG/M metagenome (GOLD analysis project Ga0075435, IMG submission 75302) | Populus rhizosphere microbial communities from Tennessee, USA - Rhizosphere MetaG P. TD hybrid SRZTD4 | ecosystem: Host-associated > Plants > Roots > Rhizosphere > Soil | place: USA... | reverse complement strand
GTTTGGACTGACACATGGCTGAAGCGCGATGGTACGTGGCAGATCATCGCCTCGCACCATAATCGCGTGGAATGTAAGTCGCTGAGGCCAACTTCGCGAGGTTACTGCGGCAGCTTCGGCACATTAGCACGCGCAAGAACTGAGCCGACATCGTCCAAAACATAAACGTCCGCTCGATTCTTCCCAAACATGTCGCGCTTTGGCGATTGTCCGAGGTGAAAGGTGATGAGCGTACGCGGTGAAGTGCATCCGGTCAACTCCCGCAATTCGAGGTCAGGGCGTTGCGGTTGAACTCCCCGCGAATCCAAGCCTCCCGCTCGAAAGCCGCCACGCAGGACCACTTCGATTGCGCCAGCCAGATTCCTGCAGTTCATGGAAATCTCAACTTCCCACTCCTTCGCGCCTGTCTTTCTGACGGTGGGTGAGTCGGCGAACACCACGATCGGAGGATTGCCTCCGGGCGACGCATACCAATCGTGCCAGCGCTGTTCGAATTCCAAGCCGGCTGCAACATAGGCGCGGACCAGTTCCCGGTCTCGCTCCTCCCAACACGGATGCATGGCACTAAGAGACGCCGTTGACTCCGGTCCTTGGGCGTGCAACAGATGATGCAACGCTGGTACAAAGTCCGGATGATACCCGGCACGCGCCATGAGCATCAGGCCATCGCGGTCGGCCTCGACTTCTAACTGGCGGCAGAAAAGCCCCAGGTTCTGCGACGCCTTTTGCGAGTCAGTCCAGGATGCGCCAGGTAGCCCGGGATCGCCGAGCGCGATATTTGCCGCGTGAGCTTCCAGCGATCTCTGATAGAGATAACGCTGTGCCCAGTCGCGGCGAGTTATGTGCGCGACCTCATGCGACAGGATAGCCGCCCACAGTCCTGTGTTCTGGGCCGCCAGATTTGCCAGGCCGGCCTCAATAAAAATTGTTCCGTCCGGAGACGAATAAGCATTCAGGTCGTTGTCATCAACGATGCGCAGCTCCCAAGCGAATCGGCTGGCTAATTGTGTTGGAAGCTGTTGCACGAGCCCCTCAAACACACGCTGTCCAGTGGCGTAGCGGCCGGTGGCGGCCAAGCTTTGCTTGAGAAATTGCGGCCGCAGGAGTGCCGCAGTCTCCAGGTCCTTATTGAAATTGGGCGGAATCTCCCGCTCCGGAATCTGCTGCCCAGAGGTGACAATTGCTACCAACACGCAGAGCGAGGTTTTCAACACAAAACGACAGCGCGTAGCGGACGCAAATTCCACGGGCTCCTCCGCGGAAGCACTTGAAAATTCATTATGACCCCATATTTCTCCCGTGCAACAGAGAATTGTCGCCTTTGACAATTTTGTCCACGGCGCTCCGCCCTTTGCCCCGTTGTTGTTCCCAAACTTCGCGACTGGATTGTTATTTGAACTTTGCAGGTGAAACTCCCATTTGATATCGCCTCCCCCGACTGCGGGAGCTGCTCGGTTAAGACGTAAAGTCAAAGTAGGAGAAGTGCGAGGCAGCGAGGCAGGCGGTGTCAATCGCCAGTAATGATTTTGTCAAGGTTTGGACAACATCGTGAGTTGCAGGAATCTGAGAGTACGCGAAATCGGCAAGCGTTTTGCGAAGCAGAATCGCGGCATCGTCAATTGGACGGCTTGCCCACGCCAACTAAGACGCACGGCTCACTCAAGATCGATTCGACTGTGTGCGGCCGTGTCGGTTGATGCCTCGGTAGTACAATTTGCCCGACCCACCAACCGCCGATTGAATGGAGAAAGAAGAAAATGAATAAAATCCTTTTTGCACTCACCACCCTGGTCGCGATAGCTGCGACCGTAGCATGCACAACCAGCTTCGCCGAACGTAGCAAAAAGGACATTCTGGGGTTAACTGCAGACAAAGTACGGTGGTTCACGCCGCTTTACTACAACGACGGCAGGCAGCGAGCGCAGTTGTTCGGCGACTCCAGCAAAGGCGGCGCCTGGATCGATCGCGCGAAAATACCGGCCGGCGCCCGCGTGCTCGCGCATACGCATCCGCAAGACGAACTAGTTACGGTCATCGAAGGCACCTGGTATCTAGGCGAGGGAACGAAATTCGACGCAGCGAAGCTGAGGAGATACCCGAGAGGCAGCTTCATCGTCATTCCGGCCGGCGTCCCTCACTTTGTCGCAGCCCAGGAAGGCATAGTGGTTGTCCAGCTAAGCGGGACAGGAAAATTCCAAACCGATAATCTGGAGAAGTGATCTATTGAATTCACGTTTCCATGGGCGGCGGGTTCGCCCTTGAAACTAATGCGGCCGAAACGTCTTGCCTGCCTCCAGCAGAGTCTTCAGCCGCGATAGAATGCGCGGCCACCCGTCTGCGTTCTGAGCGTAGGTGGGATCGTTCTCCTCAAATCCGTCATTCGTCACTACAACCTTTACCGCCTCTGTCTCCGGAGTCAGTTCCACCTTTACTCTCGACATCACTTTCCCATCGTCCATGCCAAACTTGTATTCAAACAGGTGCGGAGGATCTACCCGCAGCACCTCACCGGTTACATACCGCATCGGCTTGCCATCTTTACCTGGCCCCGACCATGTCATCGCCCCGCCAGGTCTCAAGTCCACTTCAAAATCCGCGCCCATAAAAATTGTCCGATTCGCCTCCTTCGAAACGAACCCATCCCATACTCTCTCCACAGGAGCAGCAATGTAATACGTAAAGATCAGTGGTGCCTTCGCCATCTCAATTCTCCAGAAGTTCCTCAGGTCACGACTCTACCAAAAATGAGAAGCCCTCGGCTGGACCGCCACTGTTGTAATATTCAGCGCATCAGCTTTTCTCGTCATTAATTGGTTGTGGAAAATAACTCGGCAACGAGCAAGTTCTCTGAGTTTCGATATCCAGTGCCACGCGAGGTGACCAGTGAAGATGAAAAAGTACGCCAGCTTTGATGACTATCTGGATGACCAGCCGCCGAAGAACCGCACCATCATCCGCGCCCTGCGCCGGTTCGTGAAGCGAGTGGAGCCCGGACTCGATGAGTCCGTGAAGTGGGGCAACGGCTGCTGGCTGAAGAGCAAAGCCCCGGTTTCCTACGTGTACTCGGCGCCGGATCACGTCCAATTTGGCTTTGTACGTGGCTCGGAGTTAAAGGACCCACAAGGCCTTCTCGAAGGCAATGGCCAGTACGTGCGGCATGTCAAAGTCCGCAAGCCCTCTGAGATCGACGAGGACGTGTTCAAAGCGTTCCTGCGACAAGCGGCGAGCTGACCGATTCGCCTGCATTTAGGCGCATACTTAAGGTTTTAGGAGTGACCTGCCGTAGCCAACAGGAATGGCGAAATTCGACCCGCCGAACTCACGCACCATCGCAAAGTTAATTCCTATTACTTTGCCCTCGTTGTTGAATAGCGGACCGCCCGAACCTCCCGAAGTGGTTTGTGCATCGTAAACGATCTTGTCAGCCAGTACGTCGCCGATGTGACCCTGGGTTGTGACCGGCCTGATCAGGTTGCGACGCGCGAGTTCTTCCATCACTTGTTTCGGATCACCCTTGGTCGCAGTCGCGATGGATTGCAGCGTTTCCGCGGCTGCTCGGGCCAGAATTGCACCCAGCGCAGTCGGATATCCCAGCAACACCACGGGGCCTCCCCGAACTGCTGAGCGCCGACCCTCCGCAAGAGCTACGCGTTGAATCCCCAGCTCCGAAAGGTTTCCTTTTACGACAGCAACGTCCGCGGCAGAAGAAATCTTCTCGATGTTAATGGCAATGCCATGCCGAACACCGGGGAAGTACGCCATCATCTCGGAGATCACCGGATCGAGACCCTGATCAGTCATTTCTTTCAGTTCGTCGTTCTGCCACCACGGCTCGGCGACGTGATGGTTTGTGAGAATTTCTCCGCTCCCAGAGGCGAGAAATCCAGTGCCGAAGACATCAATGCGCACCTCGGGACCAATCCCAGTAAGGCCCACAAGCGGGTTGTTGTGATCATCGGTCGTTGGCTCGCCAGTACCTGTCAGCCCCGCGTAACGCAAACTCAATCCTGTGCTGTGGTCGTGGAAACCGACTACAACATGGATAAGGCAGACGCTCGGCTCGTACGACTGGATAATCGTTTGCGCGACCTTGCCTTCGGTTTCCAGCCTTTGAAGGCGGCCTTCTACTGCGGCCAGTTGACTTTGCAAAGCGCCAGCGTCGGTCTTGCCGCTTGCGATTTGCGACCTCAACTCTTCGCTCTTCTTCTGCAGTAGGACTTTTTGTGGATCGCTCGCCTGAGATGAACTTCCGTTCGCATTCTCCAGCGCCCGGCGCGAGTGCTCCATCAATTGTTCTTGCGTCAGCAGTCCGGACTGCAAGCGGGTGATTGCCGTATAGACCCGGGTATTCTGTTGCTGGGTCCGGCGATAGAAGAGGGAAAACGCCAAGCCTGCGACGATAAGTACGGCAAGAGCCACCCAACCCCTGACCCGAAGTGTCCGCCGTTCTTCATTCACTGCAGCCACAACCTGCTGGGTGGCGTTTTGACTCTCTTCGGCGGTGTGAAGCTGGTCCACAAGGTGCTTGTCCCGCAGTTGCGAGCGAATACGCGATAGCAATTCGTGTGGATCGAAGGGCAGTGACAGCACATCGTCGGCCCCGAGATCCAACCCGCGAGTGCGCTCGGCAGGCCCACCCGGAGACAGCATGACGACACGTATGTTCTGAGTGTTTTCAGCACCCTTGATTTCAGAAAGAAGGTCGCAGCAATCGAGCTGCGGAGGATCGGCGCCCAGAACAACCAGGTCAGGACCGAAGGCAAGTACCGACCTCATTCCTTCTTGATAGTCGGTCGAAACCTCATATCCCGCATCGCTCAAAACCGAGACAATTCGCTCCCTGAGCGCATCGTCAGACTCTACCACCAGCAATTTCCCTGCGTCGTGACTCATAACTTAATTAGGATGGTCAACGACCACCAATGGATTCGTTGAAGGACTAGATCGAGAACAAGCGACTTACGGCCCAACTGGAAGCCGTGCCCTTCCCGCCGGTGTTCGCCCGCCTTTTTGTTGTGCGGGAGTTACGGGTGCTCCATCTAACTGGCGCGTCAGCGTCCGAGATCCCCACCCCTTCGACTGCGCTCAGGGCAGGCTCTACGAAAACCGCCCCTTCGACAAGCTCAGGGCGGACTGTAGGGTGGGGGGCACCTTTACTTGTGGTTGCACAAATGAAAGGCTGGCCTAGCCTTGTATCACCATCCAACCCGCGTAGCAGGACTTCGGGTCAAAAGCACCCAACTCACGACCAGGGCCCAAATGACGCCGATGGCAGGCGAAACCAAACGCGAATAGACGCCGTAGGGCGCCCATAATCCATCTCCCAAGCCACGTGGTCGCGCCCAGCAGTACGAGCATAACCGCAGCCACCCCCACCGTGAAGGGCGCGCTCGATATCAGCCCAGCGCGCCAGAGCCCGAACGCCGCGGACATGATCAGCATCGCCCGCGGAAACGAACTCAACAACACGCCGGCCCAGGCGAGGTCGTTCAGTTCCGATGTGAGCCCCTGATTTCCCGATCCCGCGATCGAGTACGCGAGAACTGCGACCACACTGACGAGCAGCAGGGAAAGCCCTCCCACCGCTGCGCTTGCGGCAGTTGCTGCCGCGCCCCAGCCGTCTTGCCCCGCGTCCGCTAAAGTGGTTCTGAGCGCAGCTGCGAACCACATTAAATTGAGGACCGCGAAGCCATAGCACACCGCAGCAATCAGGATCTGGGTGCGAGTGCCGTTGTAGAACGCGGCAAGTGAATCGGCTGGCGCCTATCTGGGGCTGATGGCCGTAGATGACGTATCCGACAACGAAGAGGCCGACCGCCTGGATGCCGGCACTGCGCCACAGACGTTCCCAGAACGCCGGAGTTGTATAGACGCTGCCACCTGATCTTATTGGTGTAGGGGATGAGTTGATTGGTGGGTGCTGCGCTCATGACGATCTCCTTTTTCGAATCAAAGACCTCGAATCGAAGACCTCGAATCGAACCGAACCAGGATCCCAGGGCCCCACGCGTTGCGTGGCATCTTGCGTCCAGCGTGAGAGCGAGTCAACCAAGGAGGCCGGGCACCATCCCACCCTAGTGCTTATTGCCCAAAACCAGTTTCTGCACCCGCCAATTCAGCAGTTCCGCGACATACAATTCATTTTCCGAAGGGCAGGCGATCTCGTGGATCCAACCAAACTGCCCCAGTTGCTTGCCCGTCTTGCCAAGCATGCCCAGCACCTTGCCATCCAGGCTGAGCTTGTATATGCGCCCCGGAAACGCATCCGAACTGTACAGCACCTGATTCGGCGGCGGCGTAACACAAATCGCCCACGGAGACCCCGGCGACCTCGAAGCCGACGGATGGTCCGTCTTGTTGCCAATTGCCGGCCGAGCATCCTGGTCAGCAGGAACATCAATCACAATCTGCCGCAGAAATTTTCCGTTCCCATCAAACACCTGTATGCGCCGGTTCCCCCGGTCCGCTACATAGACATTCCCCTGCGCATCGAGAGCAATGCTATGCGGAGTACTGAATTGCCCCGGCCCACTCCCCGGCTCACCCCACGACTTGATCCAGTTGCCACTCTTATCCACCTTCGCAATTCTTGAATTGACGTAACCGTCGCTGATGTACGTGTTGCCCGCGGCGTCCCACGCCACATCTGTCACCTGCCGAAACAATCCGTCTTCAGGCGGCAGCGGCGGATTGACCTCTTTCAACGGCCCCGTCCCCTCGTCAGACGCCTCCTGCTTGCGACCGAAAACCATCGCGACCCGGCCCTGCGGATCGAACTTAACCACCACATCCGAGCCTTTATCCGTCACCCATATATTGTCCTGCGGATCGACCTTGACCGTGTGCGCGTAAGACCATGCATACAGGTTGTGCCCAATCTCACGCAGAAATTTGCCGTCGCTATCAAACTCCAACAGTTGCGCCGCACTCGCCCCATAAGCGGGTCCGGTCGTATTGCCCCGCGAGAAGACAAAGATGTGTCCCTTTGAATTCACTGCCACCCCTGCAACTTCACCAAAATACAAATCCGCCGGCAGATGCAGGAAGTCCGGCACAGATCGATACGGGATCTCCGATACCGCAACCTGCTGTGCAGAAAGCGAACAGGTCCAAAGAAGCAGAAGAAACAGCAAGCGTCTCATGCAGATCTCCTACACGTGTAACGTCGCATAAAGATACCCTCCGCCCATCGCAACTGTCCACCCGTGAAATGAACCGGATCATGGACGTCCAATGCGGCGTGATGCTCGGAAAGTAGGACAAACCGTACGGCGCAGGTGATCGTGTGGCGCGGGCGCCCTCGCCCGCGAACGTTTGGTAAGAGGGATCTCTCAGCCGGACATTCCTGTCCGACAAGAACTGCCGCGCTAGCCCAGCTCTCACACAACCACAAATGAGGCCGCCCAGCCTGCGGTCTTCAAACGGTGGAGATTTCGACTATTGCGCCGAGGACCCCGGCGGCGGTTTTTTACTTAGGCTTGACCTGCAGCTTCGTTCAAGTTCGTCGCCCCGAAAGCTGCCGGACACTGTTTCGCAACTTGCTCCAGCTTTCGAGCGCGCTATCAATTAGCGTTGGTTTCTCTTCAACCGCGTCCGAAAATCCGGCCATCTGCATTTGCCTCACGGCGGCGTTAAACCGTTTGGTGCTTACGTCGTCCATCGCGACGAAGCGGAATGCCTGCACCTTCGCTACCCCATCGGCCCCAAGATGGAGAAATTCGATGTGCGCATGTACCTTCCCATAAACCGTGCCCAGAGCCATTTCAGCAAGCGTTCCCGTGGGAAACGATCGCTTAGCCAGCAGTGCCGATCCCCCTGTCAACGAGAGGCGCTGAATGATGCCAAGAAACTTCTGGTTATCGACTGTAAAGATTGCTTTTTCGTCGTTGGGGACACGGATTCGAGGCGGTCGGCCTGTGCGAGCCTTGTCGCGGGGCATATCAATCAAGGATTACAACGGACGCTAAAGCGGTCAACGTTACCGAAGTGTTCGCCAAGTTCTGCAATCTCAGTGCCGGTGTGGGTCGGACATTCCTGTCCGACACTTTTGACTTTGCTCGCAAAGCTCATGATCCTGAACAGGAGCGCGATCAAGGAGCCTCTCGGGCGCCTTTCCTGATGGCTGACGGCTGACGGCTGATGGCAATCGCGTTGTTCAAATTGGTCTGCCGATATGTCCCGTCAACACTCCGCAATCACCAGCGAGTCGGGCGTGGTGAGATATATTCGCTAATCGTATTCGTGGCCTCTTGGCGACTCTGCTCGAGACAGCTGCAATTGTGCTGCGAATAATCAAAAGAAGCTCCGAACGGAATATCGTCTACAACTGCGTCCAACGCGTTCAGGTTGGTGTTAGTGATGAAATGTTCGCGGCTCCTTCGCACAGGATCGATGCCGTCGGCGAAGCTCCTGAATGTAGTGATCGGCATAGCGCAGCAAATAATATGCTTCGGCTTGCCATCTGACAACCATGAGCCCGCCGCGAAATCCCGAGCGCAGTAAAGCCCCGGCTTTCGCCGGGGCTTTCGAATCGCAGACAAGAGTGTCCGCGTTACTCAGTTATTGTTTAGCTATGCTCTCGGCGATGCCTGCGGCAATGGGCACCTTGAAGGTCTCGTGCTTGTAGGCTTTCACCATCAGCAGAATCCACAGAACAAAGGTGATGAGGCCAACAAGCAGTCCCAACATACTCATCAACCCGAAGCCCAGAAGCCCCCCAATCGTGCTGCTCATAACCGACAACGCGATCTGGACGATCGTGAGACCGCCGAACACTGCAATGGATTGGGCAGCATGGAATCGGACCCACGGGCGTTTATCGATCAACAGGAAAATAATGCCCGTGATCCAGCCCGCGAGGTAACACAGCAGTCCGGCAACATTTTCGGCGAGACCCTCTGAACTCGCGGCCACAGCAACCGGACCGCCGGCCGGCGCCAGCACCTGGTTGGCTCCGCACTTCGGACAAACACTAGCGCTTCCAACTTCCTGACCACACGACGGGCAAAAAGCCATAATTTCCTCCCGGAAGTTTTAGTCGGCAGGAGAGTATCAGAAGCCCGCCTATAACACAATGAATTCCGAACGCGGGGGCCAACGGCCGGTCCCGGGTATTGTGGTTGAAAAAAGCCCCGGCTTTCGCCGAGGCTTCATCATCTGCAGTTCCTACTGTTTTTCCGCCGTCCAGTTGGAAGTGGTATTGCGCAGCTTGTCAGCGATGAAAAACTTCATGGTCTTGCCGTCCGCACTAACCACCATGCGAGCCACATATGCCACCTTGCCGTTGCGCTTGTCGGTTTCTTCGATCGTGTTGGCGTCAATTTTCTTCAGAGAAACGCTGGTGATTCCAGGATCTCCCTTGTATGGATAATCTTTCCCATCAAACTTCGCTGTGTAGGAATCGCCAATTGGGTCGCTCATCGAAAGACCGTCCTCGGTTGCCTTGAAAGCAATTGTTATGACGCTTGCCGAAACGTCTTCGATCTTTCCCGGCTTCCAGGTGCCTGAAATTTTGTTGGCACCGGCCGTAGCTTCGCCCACCCGCTCATACACGGTCTTGCCCTTGCCCTCCTTGCCGCTTTCGGCGACAAAGCTCCACTCAGCTGTCAGCGCCTTGCCGTCCTCGGATGCTGTCATCTTGGTTGAGCCGACCTGCTTTCCGCTCTTCTTGCTGGTGATCTGCACCGTATGGTCGTTCACCTCCTGAACGTTTGTCGTGTCCATATAAGGAGACCCGCTCACCGCGTGGTCCTGGCCGTCTGCCTTGACCGCAATTTTCGGAACGCACGTGTCGCAACGGTACATGCCGTTCTGCAACGAGTACTTGTCATTGCCCTTGACCTCGACGCTCTGCGGATTTCCCTTCCACGTGCCGTCGAATGCGCTCTGTCCAAAGGCCGCGATTGCCCCAAGAACGAAAAGTACCAGACATAGTCTTTTCATTTTCAACCTCCTTTACCCGAGCGGACGAATTCTGAGCCTGCGGGTTGGAGAAGTCAAGCGGAGTAGAGGGAGAACGTGGAGTGCCACTTGCCCGTGTAGCCTGCCCTGAGCTTGCCGAAGGGGGCGGACATTCCTGTCCGACGCTTTTGACTTCGCTCGCATCACTCCAAATGAGGGGTGCCCCACTTCCCCCCGTTTTTGGGAGAAGTGGGGATTTCGGACTGTTTGCCCCGAAGTCGTTCTACGCTGGGGTGCCCCATGTCTCGCCGCTTGTGCGAGACATGGGAGGCAAGACCTGGGACCAGTCTTCC
>Ga0075435_100003835_pt1 | contig 10254 bp, 17 predicted proteins | sample RhiMethybrSRZTD4_FD_75302 | JGI IMG/M metagenome (GOLD analysis project Ga0075435, IMG submission 75302) | Populus rhizosphere microbial communities from Tennessee, USA - Rhizosphere MetaG P. TD hybrid SRZTD4 | ecosystem: Host-associated > Plants > Roots > Rhizosphere > Soil | place: USA... | reverse complement strand
CAAGATGTTGATTCCGCGCGCTCAGCCGCAGGCGCTCATCTTCTTCTGCCCCGAGGAGCGGCCGGACAATCTCCTGTTCGGCGGCGGCATCCTGATCGGCAACGGTCAGGAGTGCACGCGCATGCTGTACTCGCGCGGGCGCGGCTACTGCTACCTCGCGACGCCCGGCCGGTGGTGGGTCATCTACGCGGCGGTTTACGATCAAACCGCAGCCGGCGGGATCACCGGAACGCTGGACTACCTGCTCGCCGACGTGCACGATCCGGTCATGGCGGCCGAGATGCTGTCCCGCCCCGGGTATCACTTCCGCACGCGCAAGACGTACGTGAGCACCGATCTCGTGACAACCATGTTCGTCACGGCCACCGAAAACATCTACCGCAAGCGGATGGTGATTCAGAACAACGGCGCCGGAACCGTTCGCATCGACGCGCGGCCGACTGGCGGCCCCACCACAATCGCCATCGGCGGCCCCGGAACCAAGCTGCGGAATGGCGAGGTCGCGACGTACGACGGCGATTCGCTCCACACCGCGACCTGGGACCTGGTCAACGAGGTTGCGGGAACACCGGGCACGCTCGAACTCGTGGAGTACGTGTAATCCATGGTCGTATCCGCAAATCCGATCTACGGACGTGGCGCGACCGAGGAAACGGCGCTCGCCGGACAGTGGGGATTCCGTGTCGACGCGGCAGGCGCGACGTCGATCCAACTGACGAGCGTGTTCCGGAACTCCGTCATCTCCGGGCTCATCGTCCCGCCGACGGCCGCGGTCGGCTGCGACCTGACGGCGCAGAACACCTTCACGCCCGACGGAGTCACGGGAGCAATCACGAACGATGGCACGCTCCCCGCCGTCGCCACCGACTACCTGATCTACTTCGGTGGGCAGGGATCGGGTCCGGTGGCCGGGCTCCTGTTCCTCTCGCAGGCGATCCCGCCGCGCATCGACGGGACGTATCCGCTCGGCGCCGTCGGTCAGGCGCGCAACTGCCAATGCCTGGGCTGGCTGCGCACGATCGACGACGGCGCGGGCGCCGCAAACGTCAACTGGACCGACAAGTCCCGCTGGTTGTACAACATCTACAACAGGCGGCCAGTGGGGATGTTCGAATGCCCCCACTACGCCGACGATGCAGCGGACACAAGCTACGCCCTCAACTCTGCAGCGCTGTCGCGACTGGGCGACGGCCTGTCCTGGCTCGACCGGTTCGACGCTGCGTGGCCTTTCGACGAGCCGGCGATCCTCAGCGCGACGATCACCGTGGACGGCAACATCGGGAACGTCACGCGCGGCGCGATCGTGTTGAACATCGGCGGCGGCGCCGAACTCTTGGCGGCCTGCTCGATTCCCAACGGGACCTCCGGCGCCTCGGCTTCGTGCTCGCGCGTCGCTAGCGCCGAGCAGGGATTCCGCACGGCCGACCTGATGGCGCAGAACGGCGGCGTCGCGGGCACCCTCTTCGCCGACTTCACCGGCGGCGGGACCGGGCCCGACGTCCCGGCGACGTACATCGTGGCAACCGTGTGGCTGTGAACGAGCAACGAATCAACCCGAACGTGGTGCTCACCCTCGGCGGCCTGATCGGCCTCGGGTACGTGCTCTACAAGCTGTTCGGTCCCGACCCCAAGAAGGACGTGGCGATTCCTCCGCCGACGCCCGGTCTCCAGCCGGTTTACAAGGCAGACGACAAGAACCGACCGAGCGGCGCCGTGCTCCCCGGCTCGGCTCGCGATCCCGGGCCGGTCGGCATCGTCACAACGCTCACCGGCATCGGGATTCTCGCGGGCGCGCTGACGTCGGGTGTCACCGCTGCGATCGTGTCCCCCTCGAAAGGCGGGCGCGTGTACCGGCGCTTGCTCTCCAGTTCGGCCGCGATCACGCTGGAAGTGGCCAACTACACGAGCGCGGCGCAAACCGTCGTCGTGGAAGTTGTCGCGAGTTTCAAACAAATCATCGGAGACGACCGTCCGCCGGTTCGAACGACGATCGGTCCCTTGACGATCTACCCCAAGCAGGTCCGGCGCATCGACGCGGACATGGACACGGGCAACGTCAACACAGGTCTCTTCGAGCTCGGGCAAGGGACGGCCTTCGTCGTCGTGAACGTCAACGGCAAGGCCACGCAGAGCACGAGCTTCGAGGTCTGGTAGCGTGGCCGTGGTTCAACCGACATCCGCGCTCAGCCTCTCGGCCGGGGCAAGCCGCCCGACGCTCGCGACGCTGCGCCAGGTCCACGAGCGCGCGCGCAAGCTCAAGGCGCAACAGGAAGCTCAGATCCTCAACCACAGGAAGGCATCGCCATGAACGTAATCCCCCGTCTGCTCGTGCTCGTCTCGCTGTGCGCGCTCGTGCTCGCGATCGGTTCCGGCTGCGCCGCGCCTTCCAAGGAGCCCGATCGGATCGACCGCCTGGCCGAGCAGGTCCAGGCCGTGCAGAAGCTCGCGACCGAAGCGGCTGCGACGGCGGCGGCGACTCCCGGCGGGGCGCAGGTCGCTGGCATCGCGGGCTTGATATCGGCGCTGGCGGGCGGCGTGGTGTACGCTCTCCGCGAGTCGAAGACGAACGGCGCGACTGTCGTCGCTCAGCACATCGCAGGGACGGTCGCCGCCAGCCTCGCCGCCAAACCCGCAACCGGATAGGGAGCAACCATGTTCGAAACGTACAAACCGAAGGGCTGGCCGACCGTCGAAGCCCGCGAGCCCGAAGGCCCCGAGCGGATCGCGCTCGCCGGCGGCGTCGGGAGCATGACGGCCATTCCCGAGCGGGACGTCATCGTGCGCGACCCGAACGGCGGGTTGCACATCTTCCCGCGCGTCGAATTCATGGAGCGCTGGGAGAAGGTCGAGCCCGACCCCGACCACGCGGACATGACCGCTCTGGATGAAGCCTACAACAAGTCCGGGGCCGTCTCGGACCCCGAGGATGGTGTTGCGGGGCTGGCGGGTGTCGTTCAAGAAGCGATAGCCGCCAGCCCGATTCCCGACGCCGGGAATCCGCCCACCCCCGGCTTGAACGCGCCGCCGGATGAACCCTTGACCGGGGCCGGTCCGCCCGCGTAGGGTTCGCGCTCGTCGGCGGGGGCTTTCGCGAGCTACCCCGGCGATGGGCTCGGCAAGGAAACCCGAGAACGGCGCCAGCACCCGTCCCCCGGATGCTGGCGCCGAACCCCAACGCGGCTCGCGCTCGGGTTTCCATGAATCAAGAGTGCGTCTCGCCTGGCCACAGGGCCTTGGCGATCCTGCTCGCGCTCCTCGAGATCGACGAGGAGCGGCCGGAAAACCGACTCGGCCTGGCAATCTGGTGGGACACGGTCCGTCCACAGGTTGACTTACTTAGAAAACAGGCAAGGTTGGCGCGGACGCACGCGATAGAAGGTCTGCAGGCCATGGATCCGGTGCGCGACACGTACGATCTCTCCAGTACGCGCGTACCCTACTGCCGGGCGTGTTTCGCGTTTCACGACTCCCCGGCCGGATCGGAGAGCGTGTCGCGGATGCGCGAATGGGTGATTCGTGAAACTGGAGGAGCGTTCCCGCTGTGACGAAAACTCGAAAGGGCAATCCCAAGCCGCGACGCCGTCAGTCGGCCGCGGAAGTGCGTTTCAAGCGCACGAGCGCATCCCTGTCCAAGCTCCTGCGCGATGGGCTCACGCTGCGCGAGGTCGCAGCCGTCGCGAGCATCGCCACGCACGCCACGGTGTGGCGCCTGTCTCAAGGCAAAGGCGTGGCGGTGATGGACTACCTGCGCATCGAGACGGCGCTTCGCCGACTCGCCGACAAGCTGCGGCGCCGCAACGCGGCAGGGCGTTCCCGGTGAGTTGGCGCCGCCGAATGCGCTGCGCCGTTCACGCCTGGCGTTTTCCGCACGAGCGAGAATCCAGGCACGATCGGATGCGCGAACTCCTGGGCACGCTGCGCGCCATCGTGACCATTGCGAACGCGCGCAGGGAGACCGACATCATGGATCTCGGCATCCAAGCCGCCGCAACCATGCGCGAAATCATCCGCGACGAAGGGGGCACGTCCTGACATGGTTGAAGATCAAGACGCTTCGCTGTTCGAAGATCCGCGCTCCGTCGCCTGGGCTCCGGCTCACCCCGTACCGCTCGCGGTTACTCCTGTCCCGGGAAGGATGGCGGGCTCGATCGAGTTGCGCCGCAACCTGGGGCCGGCCGGGATGGCGCTGATGGACGCCTACGCGATCGCGTGCATCCAAGGGATCCTGGCACAGGATGACTTGTCAAACGTGGTCAACCACGAAGACATCGCGGTGTTCGCGTGGAAGATGGCGAAGGCGATGCTCAAGCACCGGCCGAAGCCTCCGCCGCAGCCGACCGAAGGCACCACAACCCACCGTAAGAGGATCGTCACGCCATGACCTGGCCTCAACGCCTTCTGTTGCTCGTCGTCCTGCTGATCGTGTTCCTGCTCGTCCAGGAGCACGTCAGGCGCAAGCTGTGGAACCGGCGCAACGCCGGCCGCTGTCCCAAGTGCGGCAAGCTGTGGCGCGAGCACGGCGGCTACGTCGAGCCGCACAAGTTGAAGTTCTAAACCATGCAGCTCGTGAGATGTTCGGCCTGCGGGCTCATGGTTGCCGACGTCAGGCCGCAGTCCGGGCCGTGGCGAATTTGCTTCTCCTGCGCCGATCACCCCAAGCGCGGACGGATCCCCAGGCAGCACGCGCGCGCGGTCCGCAAGGCTCTGTCGCGAAACGTGTTCGTCGTGCGGGAGCCGAAGTCGTGAGGCTCAGAATCGTGTTGCTGGACGTGCTGCAGGGCATGAGTTTGGCCGGGATTCAGGATGGAAACGGCATCGACATCAGTCTTCCGGAGATGGACACGCTCGGGGCCGCGTCCTTCGATGTCCCCAGTTTTCAGCGGAGCTTCGACGAGCATCCGACCGGCGGGCCGTTCTGGCAGGTCAAGTCCTACTCGGTTGTGTTTTAGAATGAAACCGTCTCGGACTCGCGTTCTCTTCTTCCGCGTCACTGACGCCGAATTCGAAGCTCTCCAGGCCATGGCTGACGACCTGATCCCTCGCACGAAGCGGTACGGCCGGTACAGCGCTGCGTCGGCCGCGTACGCCGCAGTGCAACTCGTCATCGAGTGGCACTGCCAGCGGGAAGCTCGAGCCAGGCTGGAGCATGACGCACGCCTGGAGCCTCGGCGGCCGTTCACTGTCGACGTGCGACCTGGCAACATTGCAAGCAAACGCGATCGCGACCGCTAGCGGAGTGCTCGAGCATGCCGCGCCGAACCTCGCCGCCTTGCACAGCCCCCCAGGGCTCGCGCGGGGCTCGCGGGGCGGCGCCCCGCGTCGGCGGCTCTGCCGCCAACCTGCGCACGCAGGGGCCGTCCAGGCTGCTCCTGACGCAGCATGGCCTCTTCGCCCGTTGCGGTCCCTGGATCGCCTTCCCAATTTCGGGACGCGCGGCCGGCTGGTTCACGCTGGCGCAGGCAGAGCGCGCCGTCCGTCTCGCTCTCGCGCGGGCCTCCCGCGCTGGCTTGTCTCTTAGGAAGAATAACTCACCCGTCGAGGGCTCCGGAATCGGGGGGATCGGCGAGCGAACGGCTGTCAGACGGCCGGGCGTTTCGGACGGTCCTGGGGATCGCCGAGCCGCTGTTGATCCCCCCGATTCAGCAGCCCTCGACGGGTGAGTTCCCAAGGTTCATGCTCTGGCCTCCTCGCCTCAACCGGGGGGCCTCGGGTTCTGTCGGACGGGTGCGACGCGGACGGCCGGGACGCCGGACTCTCCGCGTGCTCGTCAGGCGGGGGCGCCCGTGGCTCCCCGGTCTTCCTCGACGACGTCCCAGGGCGGCGGAAGCTCTGGAGCGTGACGACCTGCGAGCGCGAGGGCGCGACGCTTCTTCTCTGGGGCAAGGGCGCCGAGGGGCACGGCGCGATCACGACGGCGCCGTACCGCTGTCACTCGTGGCGTTGTCGGCGCTGCTCCTGGGGCGTGGCTCGCGACGACTACCGTCGCGTCGAAGCGGGCGCGCTGTCCAAAACGTGGTGGCTGTACATCGTGCTCACCTTCAACCCGGCCGACTGGGCCGATCCGTGGAAGGCATACGCCGATGCCGGGCGGTTGTGGGACAAGCGCCTCAAGCGCCGCCTCGAGCGCGAGTGGGGCAGGCTGGATTACCTTCAAACCTGGGAGCGTACCCGCCGACAGTGGCCGCACGTGAACATCCTCTTGCGCTCCGATGCCCTGCGCGAGCACGTTTCACATATGAAACACAAGCGCAGGAAAATCACCGAAGGCAACCACGGGCGCGGGCGCATGGCTCACTGGACGGCCTGGCGTAACTGGCTCAAGGTCGCGGCTGTCGAATCCGGATTCGGATACCGGACCTGGGTCGAAATCGTGGACGAGCCGCGCGGGATGTCGGCTTACTTGTGCAAGGTCGCGGCCGAGTTCTCTGCATCCGCGTTCAAGGAAGGCGACCAACGCCCACTCGGGGCGCCCGAACACTTCCGACGGATCCGCGCCTCGCGCGGTCTCCTCCCGCCGCGCACGCGGGTCGTCTGGCAGGAGTTGCCGGCGACGCGCACCGATCCGGCGCGATCGCGTCTCGTCAACCGTCCGCTCGACGCGCCGAGCGACTGGACGGGGGTCCTGTCGCCGCATCCCATCACCAGCTTTGACAAACGCGCTCCGGGATGGCACGACGTAGCCGATGCCTGGGAGTATCAAGAGCGGGCGAAGCGCAAGCGCGCGCGGGAAGGCTAGACGTGGCAAAGGGCGACAAGCGCAAGGTGGTGGGCAAGTTCCCGTGTCGCGCAGGCTGCGGAAAGATGTTCGGGACCGAGCAGACCCGGGCGATGCACGAGAAGTGGAACACGTGCAAGCCGGGCGCAGCGGCGCCGCCGAAGACTCCGGCGGCGAGCACGCCGGAAACGCAGAGTCCGACACAGGCGCCGCGCAAGTCGAAGTGGGACGATTGGTCCCCGGTCTGACAGTCGATCCGGCGCGCACGCCGGACCTGTCCGAGATCCCGCCGACCAAGTCACCCGACGAGGTCGGCGCTGCGCCCGATCCGGCCGAAACGGTTCCGCTCAACGGCGGCGCGCTCAAGCCGGTCACCGTCCAGGAAGTCACCGAGTTCGGCGCGCAACTCACAGCCGACGGCCTGGTCAACCTCGCGCAGTCGATGATGGTGATGGCCTGCCGCGTCGTGTGCGCGAACAAGGGCGTCGAGTTCGACGAGCACATGCGCCGCACCGTCCGACTGGCGCCCGACGAGCGCGAGGAACTCGAGGGGACGGCCGAGTTCGCCGTCCCGTACGTCAAGCGCTTCCTCTCCAACGCCAACGCCGTCGGCGCGGCGATGTTCGGTCTATCGTTCGCGACGATCGTCGCCACGCGCTTCGCGGCGATCAAGGCGGCGGCCAAGCCGACCGACACGCAGAAGAAGCGCGCAATCGAGCACGCGGCGGAGCACGAGACCGAACCCGCATCTCCGGCGGGCAACCCCGCGCCCGGTGGCGGACTCCCGCCGTCCAAGGTCGCCAAGGTTGCGTGAAGTTCGGGACACGCTGGTACATCGCGTGCCCGGAAGCGGGGAAGACGCTGCTGGCCACGCAACACGCGGCGTTGCTGACACTCGAACGCCGGCACCCCTGCCTGGTCATCGACACCGAAGAAGTTGGCAACTTCGCGTCGATGCGCCATGCGCGCACGGCAGAGGAAGCGATCGACGCCGTGTGGCGCCGCGGCGAAACGATCGCCTATACACCATCCGGCGTTGACGACGACGCCGAGCGCGCCGACATGGAAACGATCGCGCGCGCCGTCAAAGAGCGGCGCCGCGTCGTTCTGCTCGTCGATGAGGCGAGCGTGTGGCTGTCGCGATCGACCGGACGCGGAACGACGCTGCTCCGCGTGATGCGGACCGCGCGCCACAAGGGCTGCGACGTGCTGCTCACGACTCAGCATCTCACCGGCGATGTCCCGGCCGAAGCCTTCGCCTGCGCGCCGATCGTCTACGTCGGCCGCACGACGGCCTGGCCGGCGCTCGAAAGACTCAAGCTCCAATACCGGCTCGATCCGGACACCGTCCAGAAGCTGCCGCAGTTCCAATTCCTCGTGCTGAATCCCGGCTTTTCGCTTGACGCATGAGACACACCCGGGGCGTAGCTTCCCGGGCATGGACGCCAAGACCAAGAACCTCGCCATCACGGCCGGCGGAGCGCTCGCGGGCAACTACGTGTATCAGCGCTTCATCGCCAAGCAGGCCGACGGCTCGGGTTTCATCGAGCAGAAGGACGGCTTCGGCATGGACGACATCGTGCACGCTTTCGTCATCACCGGCACGATCACCCTCGGGCACATGCTGTTCAAGTCGAGCTGATCGTCGCGCGATCCACAGCGGCCGACACGAACACCAAGGGCACGAACAGGAGATCACGCGATGCGATGGCAGGGCTTCAAGGGCGACGGACGCCCGATCACGAACACGACGGCGCAAGTCGTCTCCTTCTCCGAGGGCTTGCCCTCGACGGGCGTCGTCGCGTTTCACTTCTGGACCACGGGCGCGCTCAACACGTTCGCCAACATCACCGGTGGCGGCAACGTGAACGTGCTCGCGGACTCCGACCTGATCTACTCCGTCAACCCGACGCACCTCCGCAAGTGGTCGGGTCGCTTCACGCAGGGCAACTACCTGCCGGCGACGACGGTGACGGCGTTCTCGCTCTGGTTCAACTTCGTCGACATCGTCGACGACGACGCGGCCGACAACTGCCAATTCCCGCGCGGCGCGGTGCCGACGATCCAGTTCTCCACCAACGCCACGGTGGTGACGGGCTCCATGTTCTGCGCGTGGACGATCTCCGATCAGCCGGCGAGCTTCTTCCCGCGGCTGTTCTCTCAGCCCATGAACATCGCCGCCAACCAGGTCAACGCGCCGTTCCCGATCAAGTCGCGCGGAGGGCTCGCGCGCGGCTACGTGGTCGACACGGTCGGTCTGGACAAGATCACGATGAAGCTCGGCGGGTTCCAGCCCGTCGACATGGCCGGACCGGGCTACCTCGACGCGGCCAACGGGGACGTGCTGCGCGAGACCGAGCAGATCGAATGCGACTCGACGCTCACGGGCGTGCACGCCGGCCGGCTCCCGCAGGTCCCGATCCCGGGGGGCACGAGCGAAGTCGTGCTCACGACGCACACCGGCGGCGCCGGTGGCAACTGGGCCGGCGCCACCAACCCGCTCACGCTCTGGACCCAGGACTCGCAGTAGTCCCGTTTCGATCCTGAAACACAACTCGTCTCCGTTCGTCCAATGCACGGCAACATGCACCCCAGCCAACGGGCACACGCGCTCGCCGAGCGAGCCGCGAAGGTCCAATCCGGCCACGGGCTCCGCAAGTCGGCCGGCGGGAGGACGGACCGCAGCAACTCCGTTCGGTTCACCCCCGAGAAGCGCATCCGCGAAAGCTCGCGGCCGACGTACGGCACGAGCATGCCGCACGGTCGGTAGATGACGGTCTACACCCAAGGTCCCGAGTCGCTCGCCAAGCTCAAGTTCCAGAAGGCACAGGCGAAACAGGCCAAGCTCGACGCGCACAAGAAGTACTCAGCGTCTCAGAAGCAAAACACAGTGGGCCTCGGCAAGACACTCAAGAAGATCGGGAAGAAGGCGACCAAGGTCGTCAAGAAGGTTGTCAAGGTCCAAAAGGCCCTGACCCCGATCGCCCAAGCCGTCGCTTCAGGCGGTGTTTCAGGACTCGTCCAGTACGGCTTGAACAAGGCGGCGGCTTCCTCGTCGAAGGCCGGCAAATACAAGGGCGCCTACGACGCCAAGAACCAGGCGGCGGCCGATCAACTCGGCTACACGAGCGCGCCCGAGGGCAACTACCCCGAGGCGATCGGGCCGCAGGCGCCCAAGTCCGGGCTCGCGTCGATCCCGACCTGGGCCTGGATCGGCGCCGGCGTCGTCGCTGCCATGGTCCTGTTCTCCTCGCGGCGGCGGGATTAGCCGTGAAACAGGGATTCATCCTCCCGGTTGCCGGAGGAGACCCCGGTGGTGGCGGGAAGCCCGGATTCGCCGCGACGCTGCTACCGACTCCCGAGCCCGACGGGCCGCGGCCGGCGAGCGATCCCAATGCGACGTCGCCGATCCCGACTGCGCTCGAGAAGGGCTCGCTCTACAAGTCGCAGCCGATCTCCGTCGACACGCTGAACGGCCAACAGTGGAAGGCCATCGACATCACGCGGCCCAAGATGTTGATTCCGCGCGCTCAGCCGCA
>Ga0075435_100003831_pt1 | contig 10261 bp, 11 predicted proteins | sample RhiMethybrSRZTD4_FD_75302 | JGI IMG/M metagenome (GOLD analysis project Ga0075435, IMG submission 75302) | Populus rhizosphere microbial communities from Tennessee, USA - Rhizosphere MetaG P. TD hybrid SRZTD4 | ecosystem: Host-associated > Plants > Roots > Rhizosphere > Soil | place: USA... | reverse complement strand
ACGCCCAATGGTCAACTGCCAAGCTAAGGCGGATCTGCGATCGCGTTAACGATGCACCGCAGGACAACGATGCACTGTCAGCAAGTGAAGCAGCAGATGCCTTGAGCCGCTCTGATACCAATGACCAGTTATGACGTGAAAGTGACGGAGTTTACCGCCGACGCCACGCGATCCTCGCCCCGGTTTCGGCCGTCGCCGCGCGTCAATCCGGCGCTGTTGCGGGTGCCCGGAGGCCGATTGTCGTCGATGGCGATGGTAGGCGCAGCATCCGGGATACCATCGGCAGCGTGCCCGAATAGAGCACTCGATCGTCGAGCAGGGGGCAGGGCACAGTCCGGCCACCTCCCCGCCATCGTCGTTGCAAAAGGATTTTGCACTTGAACCTGTCGCTTGCAGGAGGCTGGCATGGCTGACGTTGTGGTCAAATCCCCGTTGCAATATCTCGACAAAGCGTCAAACGCGCTACGGGACATGGGGCTCTTGCCGGACAAGGTCGATCCGGCCCCCATGAATGCCTTGCTGGAGAAAATATCTGATCTTGATCAGGACAAGATTGCGCTCATCGCCCGTACGTTGGGTCAGACCGAGGTGTTCAACGAAGTGGTGCGCGATCAGACCTCGAAGATGGAAATCGGTGAGCGCTATCAGACCATCACAAATGGGTTCAACTCGATACGCGACGATTCCAAACGTCTGGTGGACCAGGTCGCCGACGGCAAGATCGACATCTTCGAACGTGGCACCAACATGTGGATGAAGATCGCCCGTGGCGATATTGGCGATCGTTTTGATAAGATCAGGAAGACCTATCTTTCTGTCACCAAGGAAACGAAGAATCAAATTGAACGAGAAAGCAAGATACTCGAGGCTTACCGCGATTATCGCGGCGCGCTCAAACACGCGGAAGTGATGGCGCTTGAGGTGCTGAAGAAGGCTGAAGAGAAGCTCGACGCAGCCAAGAAGGACCTCAAGACAGCTACCGATGCGGTTGCCAACTTTGCTGGCAAAGAGCCATCGGAACGTGCCAAACTTGAACTAGCGCGCGACGAAATGCTACGTCGCACACAGGAGGAGGACAAGCGCTACCAGATCGCAAAGGATTTGTCCGACAATTTGACCATCTCCTACAACACCTCGGAGGTGATCATGGCGCGGCTGATGCAGACAACTTCGGCCAAGGAGCGGATCTATTCTCAGGCCGTGACCTTCTTTTCGACCAATGACAGCGTGCTCACCGCACTCAAGGCCTCATTTACTGGCATGTTCGGCCTGCATGAGTCAACCAAGACACTCGACGCCATGAAGGAAGGAATGTCGAAGAGCCTCGACACGCTGTCTGAGATCGGCGACAAAGTCACGGAAGCCGCCGTGCGCAGTGGCTATGGTCCCACCATCCGCGCCGATGCCGTCAAGAAGTTGGTCGATAGCGTCATCAATTTCCAAGAGCGCTCCACCGAGATCATCGCCGAGATGCGCAAACTTGCGACACAAAACTCTGCCGAGATTCGCGACGCGGTCGAAGACGGCAAGAAGCGCATGGCGAGGCTGATCTCGGCCAGTGAAACGCTTCCAGACGTGAGCACGACCCAGGGTGAGCGGGCTTGATGCCGGACACAGGTATTGCACCACGCCAACCACAGAAACTCGACGATGTGATGATCGCGATGGATGTGGTGGACACACTGCGCCATCGCGAGGACCTGGTTGCCCGCGAGCTCAACGAGGAGGGGCGTGAGGGTGAGCTGGTTGCACGGTTGCGCCAAATCTACCACGACCAGGGCATCGATGTGCCAGACCGGGTGCTGGCGGAGGGCGTAAAGGCGCTCAAGGACAGCCGCTTCGTTTATACGCCGCCGCCACCAAGCTGGAAGCGCATTTGGCTCACGTGGTGGGTGCGGCGTGACAGCTATGGCAAGCGGTTAGCGATTGCAATTGGGACAATCGCCGTGCTGCTCATCGGCTACCATCTGCTGGTGACGCGCCCGGCCCAGCTTGCCGCCGAACGGGAGCGCATCGAGGTCACGGAGACGCTTCCGAAACAAATCAGGCAGGCGCACGCCGATGTGCTCGCCGTCGCCGCTGATGAGACGGGCAAGGAACGGGCAGCGGCGCTGTTGACGGAGGGGGAGCGGGCCATCCGCTTGGGCGATCGGGGCGCCATGGCCAAGGTTGGAGCGGAGCTCGCGGCACTGCGCGATGAGATCACGCGCGAATACACGCTCACCATCGTATCGCGCAGGGGTGAGAGCACCGGGGTGTGGCGCCGCCCGCCGCACGGCAACCAGGCGCGCAACTACTATCTGATCGTGGAACCACTGACCCCTGATGGGAGCAAGCTCAGCCTTCCCATCCGCAACGAAGAGACCGGTGCAACGGAGGTCGTCTCGAAGTTCGGCGTACGGGTGCCCGAGGCAACGTTCGAAAGCGTGGCCCGCGACAAGCGTGATGATGGCATAGTGCAGAACAGCCGTTTCGGGATGAAGCGCCGCGGTCACCTGGCAGTCGATTACCAGATGCCGTTCGAGGGCGGCTTCATCACCAAGTGGTAAGGCCCTATGTGGACGGGACGTCAGACGCTAGCTTCGATCGAAGAGGCAATCGCCAAGCTGCGCGGCGAGGAAAGCGCCCTCGACGCGGCTCTGCGCTCCGCCGTCGCCGATGCCGAGAGGTTGCGAACGGAACGTACCCAGAGCCTCAGGGAGCTGGCGCGCATCAAGCTCGATGAGATAATGGCCGGCCGCCTGGTCGACAACCTGGACGCAGGGGAACGCCGCGCGCTGCAAATACTGGAGGACTACCGATTGCGTGTCGCCGCAGTCGGCGCCCAGCGCGATAAGCTGCAGGAGGAGGTCGCGCGCGCTGAAGCCGAGCGACACACCGCCGCTGCCGCAGTGGAATCGGCGCTGGACGCTGTTGATCGCCTTCGCGCCGAGGCCGAGGCCAAGGTGGAGGCGACAGAAGCCTGGCGCACGGCTAAGATGGAGCGCGACAAAGTAGAGGCAATTGCTGCCGAGGCTGAGAAGAAGGCCGAGGCATCCGAGGCCGAACTTGGCGCCAAGAAGAAGCCCTATGATGACGACCCCTTATTCGCTTACCTGTGGCGGCATGGGTTTGGAACCGCGAAATACACGGGTGGTCGTCTGATACGTACGGTCGATCGGATGGTCGCGCAGTTCATCGGCTATGATGAGATCCGACCAAACTACAGCGCACTGATCGAGATTCCCTTGCGGCTCAGAGAGCATGCGACGGCCAGGCGGGAGGCTGTGGCAGAGCGGCAAGCTGCGCTTGCCGAAATCGCTCGGCGCGCCCTTGTCGAGGCCGGCGTTGAGGCCAAGGAGAAGATCCTGGCCGAAGCTCGCCACAACTTAGCAGTCCTCGATGACACGGCCGAGAAGAAGCGTGAACTGCTGCGCAAAATCGATGAGTCCCGCAATGCGTTGGTGGCGGGCGATGCCAATCCAGCCTACAACGAGGCGCTCACCACCATTGCCGCTGCGGATGCCGAGGATAGCCTTGCCAATCTCTATGCCGAGGCCCGGCGCACGCCTACCGATGCGGATGAGGCGATCGTCGCAAAGCTGGAAGCGATTGCGACAAAGATGAGCCAGACCGAAACCGAGATCGCCCAGCTGCGCAAACAAGTCGTCGAGCTGTCACAGCGCCGTTCGGAGATGCAGGAGGTGCGCGAGAGGTTCCGCAGGAGCGGTTATGATCACCCGCAAATCACCTTCGACAACGACGGCAATATTGGCAACGTCCTTGGGGGCATTCTGGAGGGAGCCGTGCGGAGCGGTGTCCTTTGGGATATGCTGCGGCAGGGACACCGGTCGCTGCCGACGCGAACGAGTTCAGATTTCGGTATGCCGGGTTTTCCGCTGCCGTTTCCGACATCCGGTGGTGGCGCAAACGACACCTGGGGTGGAGGTTGGCGTAACCCAACCAGCCGGGGTGGCTGGGCGCCCGCGCCGCCCGAGCCCCGCTCCGACAGCGATGATTTCACAACGGGGGGCTCTTTCTAGCGCGGGTCAAGGCTGCGTTGCCTGAAACGTATCGCAGGCGTCAACCTGCCCCGATCGCAGCCCGGCTAGGAACCAGCGCGTGCGCTGCTCTGAGGACCCGTGTGTGAACGCGTCGGGGACAACGTAGCCTTGACTGCGCCGCTGAAGGCGATCGTCGCCGATGGCAGACGCGGTCTGCATCGCGGCCTCTACGTCTCCGGGTTCGATGAATCGCCACTTCTCCTCGGCATGATGGGCCCACACCCCCGCCAGGCAATCGGCCTGCAGCTCGACCCGGACCTGGAGTTGATTGGCCTGGGCCTGGTCCATGCCGCGTTGGACCTGCTGCACACGGGGCAGGATGCCGAGCAAGTTCTGCACGTGGTGACCGACCTCGTGGGTAATGACATAGGCCTGGGAAAACTGGCAGCTCTTACTTCCGACATCACAACCGCGAAAGCGCTGTTCGAGGTCGCGGAAGAACGCGGTATCGAGATAGATCTTTTGGTCGTTAGGACAATAGAAGGGACCCATTGCCGCCTGCGCGTAGCCACATGCCGAAACGGTTGCACCCGAAAACAGGGTGAGGGTCGGTGGCTCGTATCGTCGTCCCGCGCTCGCGAAGATCTCCGTCCATTGTACCTCGGTGCTGCCGAGGACCGCTGCCACGAATTCGCCCATGCGATCGGACGGCGCATCCAGCTTCGCCTGACTTGGCGGTGGCTGAGCTTCTTGGCGGTTGCCGCGCAATCCGGATACGATCTCGGCACCGCCAATCAGATAATATGGGTTTATGCCCAGCGCCCAGCCCACGAGGCAGAGCACGAGAATTGTGCCGATACCGATGCCGCCCCGACGACCGACGGGAAGCCGGCTCGCACCCGCTCCGCGGCGATCCTCTATCCTGTCGCTGCGCGGCAATTGATCCAGGCGCATTGTCTTATCCACGCACTGGCGGTTGGGGCCATTTTCGGCAACGTGACGCGCATTGCCTGCGCGCCACGAAAGTCATCTCAGCCCTTGAGCCGCTTGTTACACTCGCTGTAGTAGCCGCCTCCCTTTGCTATCCAGCGCAGGCCCGCGTTGCCGTTGGACGCCTTGTTGGCCCGGTACTGGTCGAGGCAGGTATGCATGCGGGCTTTGCCCGGAGATTCGCTGGAGTATTTCGGCGAGATCGCCTGTGGGAACGTTGCACCTGGGCCCAATGCGGCGGAGCCGGTTCCTGACGGGGCCGTGGCCGCGGGAGAAGCTCCTGGTCCGCAATTGGACTTACGGAACTGCTGCCAGTTCATGCCGTTGAGCGTGCCGGCCGTTTCCGCCGCTTTGTATTTGGCGCTGCACTGCTGCATCGTCAGCGCTGCAGCAGGTTGAGCCATTCCCATTCCGGCTGCAATGGCCGCGATGCAAAAGACGGTCGCGCGCGAGCACATGGTAAACATCCTCAGACTCCTTCAACCTCCCCTATCGTGTTGCCATTCTCGGGCACTTCGTATCGGGATTTATATTGAGGAGAGCCAGCATTTTTCCCTAGATATTCTGCGGCCACCCCGCTCTCGGGACCGGCAATAGACTTTAAGAGCCACGGTCGCGTCGAACGACGCACATCGACAACCCAGCAGTAGCAAGTGCGAACTTATCGCTGCCGCGTCCGGCTCCCGCACGCAGTGCGCCACAACCCCGACCTCGCCCGCCGCCGGGAGTGGCCGCGGGAGCACAAGGTAGCGTCCTGGCGCCTCCCCTTCCCTTGATGTGGGGCACTTGCACATTGCCCCGGAGGTCGCGCACTAAAGAAACGCCAACTCGGGCTTGCAGTAGGTGCGCCACTTAGATCATGTCCACGATGTCGGCATTGGCGTTACGCTAGGCGAACGCGCTTCCTTACCGCAGTAGCCTTGGCTTTCAATGGGCGCTCTTTGCAAGATGTCGCCCACCGCCACTGTGAACTCGGCGATGGCTCCGCTTGCGCTCGCTCAGCGTTGCGATGATCGCTTCTCGGAGCAGACACCATTCGATGCAAGGCGCAATGGCGGCTTCTGCCGCACTCGCAAGAGCGTCTGGCAAGTCCGCAACTCATCATTGGCAACAAAAGCGTCAGCGTGTGAGCGTCGCACATCGCCGCGAGCATGAACTGCGACAGCGCGGTGACGACCAACCGAGCATACTTTGCAGGCCCAAACTACGTGATCGGGAAGATCCAGCACTGCGCGCGCAAGCTCATGAGGCCGTCGGCCGCAGAGTTCGGCCAGATAATACGACCCTGCGTGCCATCACTTCCGCGCCGTCGATCCGGGAGGAGCGTCCCCTTGTTTCTTGAGATGCCGACGAACGCCCGATCCATTGTCCTTGGCAGCGAGCCCCTCACCCCTCTTTATAGGCCCTACGGGCCCTCTTTAGGGACCCTCTTTACAAGCCCTCTTTAATGGCCCTCTTTACAGGCCCTCTTTACAAGGGATGAGGTTGACACGCCTAAACGGGAATGTGGGGTCTATGAGGCTTGGCCCACGATCGTGAGCTTGGCTTGTGGGCTCCAGATTTGGTGGAGCGCCACGATGAGAGCGGCTTTCTATGAGAGGACGGGCCCAGCGCGGGAGGTTTTGGTGGTGGGCGAAATGCCGGCTGCCGAGCCAGGTCCCGGCCAGGTCCGAGTCGCGATTAAGACTTCGGGCGTCAACCCCTCCGACGTCAAGGCGCGGGCCGGATCCCGCCCGATGCTCGCCTCGCGCATTATCCCCCAGAGTGACGGTGGCGGTGTCATCGAGAAGGTCGGGTCAGGCGTCCCCGGCGAACGTGTCGGCCAACGCGTGTGGCTCTGGAACGGCCAATGGAAGCGGGCGCTCGGCACGTGCGCCGAGTTCATCACCCTGCCGGTAGAGCAGGCAGTCGCAATGCCCGACCCGCTCACATTCGAGGCGGCGGCTTGCCTCGGTATTCCCGCCCTGACGGCTTACCGGGCGCTCGCTACCGATGGCGGTGTCAAGGACAAGCTCGTTCTCGTTACGGGCGGCGCAGGAGCGGTGGGGCATTACGCCGTCCAGATGGCGAAGCTCATGGGCGCCGCCAAGGTCATCACGACCGTGAGCACACCAGCGAAGGCCGATCATGCGCGCGCTGCGGGTGCCGACGAAGTCATCAACTACAGAACTGAGAACGTCGCCGAGAGCATTAGGGCTCTGACGCACGGCCAAGGCGTCGATCGGGTCGTCGAGGTCGACATCACCGGTAACGCGGGCCTCTATCCGGTGATCATGGCGCGCGACGGCCTAATTGCCGCCTACGGAAGCAACTCCCAGGAGATTAAGCTGTTGTTCTCACCATTGATCCTGACGGGCGCAGCGATCCGGTTCTTCATCGTATATGAGCTTGCGCCCAAGGTCCGCGCTGAAGCGATCGAGCAGCTGACACGCTGGATCAACGAAGGCCGGCTACGGCATGCGGTCGCCGCGCGCTATCCCCTCGATAGAATCGTCGACGCCCATGAGGCAGTCGAGCGGGGCACCCACATTGGCAACGTCGTCGTGGCCATTTGATGTCGCTAGCACGCGAGCCGCACATCTATCCCGCTACCAGCCGGAATGTCTCCCATTGGGTGGGCGCTCTTGCGAGCACCCCAGCCCAGCCACCTTCGCGTTCATGCTGGCCGGGAAAGACAGACCGGCCGGCGAAGGCGAACTCCGCACCGTCGGCAGCAAACGGGAATGGCGACACGGCATAAATGCCCGACGATTTCGGGCAGATGGTAACAGTGACATCGCGGTCGCGGCTGATGGGTACGTGCATAAACGTCTGCTCAGAACGCTCAACGGCATGTATCGTATTGAAGTAGATGGCGAGCAGGTCGCAGAACTGAAGCAATTTGTAATTTTGGAACAGCCGGACCTCCTCAACCCAATCCGCTGTTTCGGTCGATGCTTCTAGCTTGGCTTTCAGCGTGGCCTGACGCTCGAGCTCGCCGGCAAGCATCGCATCGACAGCCGGTCTGTCGTCTGAGCATATGCGGTTGAGGCGTCCAGCGCTTGTGAGGCCGTAGCGGCCATTGTAAATGCCCCAGGTATGCATCGAAGACAGCAGCCCGCAATAGGCATGATGACGTTGGTTGAAGTCTGGCGACCCCTTGCTGGTAGGAAGGATATGGCGGGCGGGAGTGCCAAACACCGTATAGGGGAGACCAGTCTGGCGATCTGTGCCGGGATCACGGTCGAATGCGATCCACCCCGCATCATGGTTGGCGATGATGTAGATGACGAGATCCAGCGGGAAGGGTCGCTCGAACTGGGCATTGCCGAACGCTCGGGCGAATTGGCCCGACAGCGCGGTGTGGTCGTGCATCATGATCGCGCGATGCGGGTGCCCGGGCGGCGCAGATTGAATGAACACGGGTTGCGGCCCTCTCTAGATCATGCGTCAACTTATCGGTGAGGCTACTCTGCCGTGCTAGCTCCCACAATCAAAAGGAGGGTGTGCCAGGACGGCTGCAAACGCCGTTGCGGTGCGGGGACGTCCCAAGGAGCACGCGTGCCGGCGACGGCATCCCGCAGCGGACTGTTGAACACTCTACTGCTCCTTGGTTTGGCGTTGGAGCGTGCATGTCCACGGTTGCCGGATGCAGGCTATGCCGGGCGTTGAGCACTCGATGTTGCGGTCTGCAGTCCGGACGCAGGTCTGACAAAGATCAGTGAAACTGATGCAATCCGGGTTGGTACGCGCAAATTCGTTGAGTTGCGCATCGGCCGAGGGACGCTCAGCTTTTGACGGCTCCTGTGCTGCAACGGACGCGATGCCGAGGAGTGCGAACGCTAGGAACGAGCGGACCATGGCAACCTGGTACCGGGGGGAGGGTGCCTACCCCATGACGCCGGGCCGAACCGCTATTGCCCGGAAGTGAACCGGAATAATGCCCGAGGCCCATAGGGCACCGATCGGCGCCCCCAAATTGAGCTTTATCGTGATGCGGCGTCGCGACATTGTGAGGGCCTCACCACTATCTCGTTCGGTTTGCGCGAGGTGGATGGAGATTTGGCAAACAACGGCTAAATCGGCAACCTTCAGGCGCCGTCCCAGGCCTGCCCCCAACGATCCTTGTAGACAATCTTTGGCAGTGGGCCGCGCCGTACCGGCCCGAATTTGCCGATCGGATACCCAACGGGAATGATGGCATAGGAATGAACACCCGGCGGTAAACCGAGCGCGGCCTCGGTCTCTTTCTCGTAGATGAGATGACGCGTCGTGAGTGTGGCACCCAAACCAAGCGCCCGCGCAGCGAGCAGCATGTTCTGCACGGCCGGATAAATACTAGCACCGGACCATCGGTTGGTCGGTTGCGTGCCGTGTTCAAGGCAAGCAACGATCCAAACCGGCGCCTCGTGGAAATGCTCCGTGAGATATTGCACGGCGGCGGTTTGCCGCTGATAGCGTTCCCGATCCATACCTGGCGGCGGCGCGCTTGATCGATAATGCGGGCCGATCACCTCGTCAAAGGCGCGCTGATACCAGACTTGCACCGCCTGCTTTATGGCCGGGTCCTTGACGATGAGGAAGCGCCACTGTTGCGCGTTCGCGCCATTGGGCGCGCATTGCCCCGCCTCGAGGATGCGTTTGATGAGGCCATCGGGTACGGGGTCGGGCCTAAGGCGCCGCATTGCCCGCGTCGTGTGAATGATCTCAAAGAGCTCCGCGGCCTCGACCATGAACATACCTCAGTTCTTTCCGCCCGGCCATTGAACGTACCACACACGTGCTGGCGTTGAGAGGGCAGAATGTCAAACGAGGAGTGCGATGCGCTATTGAGGTCGCTTGTGCCCGAGGATGGGTGGGGTGACGTCGGCGAGGAATGGCTGCCGCTGCGGACAGCCCGCTGTCAACCCAACACACACTCAAAGCCAGCAGACGCGGAGCCCGTCCTACAAGGGCCAGATGAGACGCCCGAGAGCGGACTGCAGTGTCGATACCTCAATGGGTCAGTGCGACTGGCGTGGCGCAGTATCGTCCACGCCAGGTGCCGCTTCATCCAAGGGCTTGGGTGGTCCTGTCGCCCGCAGCATTGCCCAGGGATGGCGATCGGCGCAGAGTCTAAAAAGCTTGACCCGACTTGGACAGTGAAATTGGATTTTTGCGTGTAAGCCATTGATTTCCTTAAAGCGGGTTTCGGATTTTTGCGAAATGTGGTGCCACGTTTATTGTTATTTTTGCCTTGATTACTAAGCGCGAGTCGCATTTCGTGGTGTCGCGATTGAGGGCGCCATGTTTTTCCGGATCAAGAAGTC
>Ga0075435_100003830_pt1 | contig 10261 bp, 8 predicted proteins | sample RhiMethybrSRZTD4_FD_75302 | JGI IMG/M metagenome (GOLD analysis project Ga0075435, IMG submission 75302) | Populus rhizosphere microbial communities from Tennessee, USA - Rhizosphere MetaG P. TD hybrid SRZTD4 | ecosystem: Host-associated > Plants > Roots > Rhizosphere > Soil | place: USA... | reverse complement strand
CCAAGAGATCGCGCATCATGTAGCCCACCGAATAGCCCAGAAACGAGCCGAGCCGGGGCGTATCGTTGAACTTGGCGCGATAGGCGTCGACGAAGGCCTTGTGCGCCGGTTCGCTGATCTGATCCCAAGGATAGCCCGTGACGATCCAGCCCTCCGGCGCCTCTTCACCCAGCGGCAGGAGGTACTCGGGCTCGCCCGTCAGCAGGCTCGCCACGATGCGTTTCTCAAAGAGCCCGCGCGTGTTGCCCTCGCGGACAAAGGTCGTCAAGTCGGCACCGAAGAGCACGTTGAAGATGCCATCGGGCTTGAGATTTTCGAGCGCAGCGACGGTGGCACCGGCATCGATCTTGCCCAGCGCGGGAAACTGCTCGCCGGCAATCTCGGCCTCGGGGGTTGCCGCCTTGATAAGTTTTTTGAAATTGGCAGCAGCGGACTGACCGTACTCGTAGTTGGGAGCAACGATGGCCCACTTCTTCACCCCCTTGCCCTTGACGGCCTCGACCAGCATCTTGGTCTGCATGTAGGTGGAGGGGCGGATGCGGAAGGTGTAGCGGTTGCCGGCGCTCATGGTGATGGCGTCGGTCAACGGCTCGGTGGCGATGAAGAGCGTGCGCTTCTGGTTGGCGAAGTCGGCGACGGCCAGCCCCACGTTGGAGAGGAAGGTGCCGGCAAGAAACGCCACGTTTTCGCGCGTAAGCAACTCCTCCGCCACGCGCACGGCGTCGGAAGGCGTTGCCCCGTCGTCGCGGAATATGATCTCAAGCTTGCCGCCCAACACGCCACCTTTGGCGTTGATCTCGTCCTGGGCGAGCTGCATGCCATTGCGATAGGGCACGGCGAAAGCGGCAAAGCGGCTGTAGGAGTTGAGCTCGCCCACCTTTACACCTCCCTGGGCCCCGGCCGGAGAAGAGGCCAAACCCGCAGCCGAGGCGCCAATCCCAGCGGCGAGGATCGCCGCCAACGCGATCCGCCCCGACGCAATCTTTGCTTGCATGCCACACTCCTTCCGTCCCGCCGCAACCAGCGGCCCGCGCGATCGGGCTATGGCACCCAAGCTTAGCGGTCCCGTCCCATCGAACCAAGGACCTTGGGGCTCGATCGCCGGGGGGTGGCAAGGGAGCGGACGGCCAATGGCGCTTCTCGGATAGGCCGCGCCCGATTGGCTCGGCTATTCTCAGGACCCCTAAGGGGTGACGCGCGAGGAGATCGCCATGGCCACACGCATTGGATACCTGTTGCCGACCCGCGAGCAGGTGATGGCGGGGCGACCAGAGGCTGCGCCGCTCATCGCGCTTGCTGAGCACGCGGCCGATCTTGGTTTCGATTCGATTTGGGCCGGCGATTCCCTGCTGGCGCGGCCGCGACATGACCCGCTGACCCTCTTGGCTGCGGTGGGTGGGCGCGTGCCCGGCGTCTGTCTTGGGACCGCGGTGCTGCTGCCGGCCTTGCGCAACCCGGTCGTGCTGGCCCAGCAGGTTGCCACGCTCGACCAGATCAGCGAGGGCCGGCTGATCCTGGGCGTCGGCATCGCCGCCGATCTTCCCAACATTCGCGCCGAGTTCGCCGCCGCAGGCGTGCCCTTCGAGAAGCGGGTAGGGCGATTGCTGGAGGGCGTGCGCCTGTGCCGCGAGCTGTGGACGGGCGCCCCTGTGTCATGGGACGGTCGCTGGAGGGTCGAGGGCATGCTGGGGGTGACGCCGCACCGTCCCGAAGGCCCACCGCTGTGGATCGCCGGTGCGCTGCCCGCGAGCCTGGAGCGCGCCGGCCGCCACTTCGATGGGTGGTTGCCGAACGGACAAGACGCCAAGACTTGGGCGCAGCAGTGGGCGCAGATCAAAGCCATCGCGCGCGAGGCGGGACGCGATCCCAACAAGCTCACTGGCGCCATGTATCTGACGGCCGCCGTTGACGAGAACGCAGCGCGCGCGGACGAGCGGCTCAACACCTATATGGAGCAGTATTACGGCCAGCCGGCTCACGTCATGCGCGCCCGCCAGATGAGCTTTGCGGGACCCGCCGCCGGCTTTGAGGCCTGGCTGCAGGGCTATGTGGCGGCCGGGGTAAGCCACATCGTCCTGCGCTTTGCCGGTGATCACGAGCGGCACCTCAAGACGCTCGCCCAGCTGCGCTCCAAGATCGCGGGCTGATGGGCGCCCACAGGTGTCCGCACACTGGGCAGCGCACGCTGGGCTCAGATCGTCACGCGATCGTCATCGCGATTGCACGGCCCTGGCTGCGACCTGCAGCGTTAGGCGATGGGAAGACAAGCAAGGGTGGCGTCCCACGGCAACGTTGCGCATTACGCTCGTCGGCGGGCCAACGGCGCTCCTGGACGCGGGCCACGACCAACTGGCCTACACGACCCCAACAAAGACTGCGCCCCCGGCGCTCACGCCCGAGGCTCGGCAACGTCGATGCCGTGCTGTTGAGCCACGACCAGCATGCCGACAACTCGCGCAGCATGGACGCGGGGACGTCAACGATGCCATCGAGACTGGCGCACGCATTTGCCGATGCGCTGATCGTGCCGGTGCATGGCGACGGCTGGGCACATGACACGCAACACCGCGGCGACCTTGAGCGCTCCTTCGCGGCTCTGGGCCTCAGGTCGCAGTTGCGTCTCCTCGAGCCAGGCAAGCGACCACTATCGAGTTGCCGCAATAGCGGCTAAGTATGCCTCGTCCAGGGCCAAGAGCGGGAGGCTTTCGCATGCGCGATCTCAACGGCAAGGTCGCCTGGGTGACGGGGGCGGGCAGCGGCATCGGCGAGGCCGGCGCGGTCGCGCTGGCACAGGAAGGCGCCAGCGTTGTCCTGACCGGCCGGCGCAAGGGAGCGCTCGAGGCCGTCGCCGAACGCATCAACGCCACGGACGGAGGCAAGGCGCACGTCGCGGCAGGCGATCTCACCAAGGCAGCGGCGGTGGCGAAGGTGGCCGAGGCGATCCGCCGGGAGCACGGACGGCTCGACATCGTCCTCAACAACGCTGGCACCAACATCCCGAACCGCACTTGGGGGCAACTCAACCCCGAGGGCATCGATGCGCTGATCGCCGGCAACTTGACCAGCGCGTTTTATGTCGTGCAAGCGGCGCTCCCCATCATGCGTGCGCAGAAGGATGGGGTGCTCATTCACACGGCTTCGTGGGCGGGCCGCCACATCGGGCCGGTATCGGGGCCTGGCTATGTCGCAGCCAAGCACGGGATGGTGGCCATGAGCCACACCATCAACCTCGAGGAATGTCAGAACGGCATCCGCTCAACAGTGCTGTGCCCGGGCGAAGTGGCAACCCCGATCCTGCTCAACCGTCCGATCCCGGAGACGCCGGAGACCATGGCACGCATGCTGCAGCCGCAAGATATGGGCGCGCTCATTGCCTTCATCGCCCGCCAGCCCGCGCATGTGTGCATCAATGAGGTGCTGATCAGTCCCACCCACAACCGCGGCTACATCGGTGCCATGCAAGCCTTGGCGGCGCGCGCCAGCAAAGGGTGATGGGGAGGCAACGCTGCGCGAGGTGACGCAGCGGCAAAACGCTTCATGGCGAAGGGAGTGGCGCCGCCCCGGTTCTAAAGGGGCGGGAGCGGCGGTGATCACACCTTGACCTTCTCGTCCTCTACGATGCGCCGTACGGCGGGTCGGACGAGCATTCGCTCCTTGTGGGCCGTGTAGTTCCTGAGCTCCGCCACCGGGAGCTCGCGGCGCACGCCCCACGTGTAGAAGAGGAAGGCGTAAGGATCGAGCACGGAGTAGGCATCCGACACCCACTCGCGTCCGGCCAGGCGCGCGTCGATCTCTTTCAGGTGCAGATGGAAGGTTTTGCGACCCTGCTCCTGAATGTTGGGAAAGTATGCGGGATCGGTGGCGTATCGCTCCGGTCTTGAGATGTGGGCGTGTGCCGGGTGGACGCTGGTAAGAAACCAATGAGCGAGAGCGCGCGCGCTTCGCCGAGCGCATCCTTAGGCCACAGCCCGAAGCGCTTGCCGAGATAGGGCAGGATGGCCGCGTTCTCGCTCAACGGCTCGCCGCTGTCGAGCGCCAAGGCCGGCACGCGCCCCAGCGGGTTGATCTTCAGATAGGCCTCCGAGCGCTGCTCGGCCTTGGAGAAATCAACGCGCCGGGCCGCGTATTTCTCGCCGCTCTCCTCAAGCACGATGTGCGCCGCCAGCGAACAAGCTCCGGGGGCATAGTAGAGTGCCAGCATGCATCGCTCCTTTCCGGCTGTGGCGAGACCTTACCCAAAGCGCACACTTTGTCCATGAAGGCGCTCGCGAGGCCGGCAAGTCTCCTCTTGCAATTTTGTGGGTTGCGGAGGGTTCGCGAACCGCCGAAAGACTGCCCATGCCCGCCAGCGCACCATCGACCGCATCACTCGCCGAGCCTGTGCCCGTCCCACCGCGCTTTGTGACGGGCTCGATCGCGCGCCATATCGTCGTGATGACCGGCACCAGCGCCGTCGGTCTCATGTCGATCTTCTTCAGCGACTTTGCCAACATCTTCTTTTTGGGGCTTGTCGGTGACCTGCAGCTGCTCGCCGCGGTGGGCTACGCCAGCAGCCTATTGTTTTTCCTGATCTCGGGCAGCGTCGGCATGGCAATGGCGGTGACCGCGTTGGTTGCGCCGGCGCTCGGGGCCCGCGAGCTGCCCCGTGCGCGACGCCTTGCGACCCATGCGATCGTCTTTGCCGGCAGCGCATCGGTGCTGACGGTCGCGGCGGCGTGGCTCATGCTGCCGCTGCTCTTGGGTTGGTTGGGCAGCCGCGGTCGCACGCTTGCCCTAGCGCACGACTTCCTGCGCATTGTCTTGCCCTCGCTTCCGCCATTGGCGCTCGGCATGTGCGCCTCCGCGGTCCTGCGCTCGGCGGGGGACCCCAGGCGCGCCATGTACATTACCCTCGCCGGGGCGGTGGTGGCGACGGCGCTTGATGCCATCCTCATTCTTTGGCTGGGCCTTGGCATTTATGGCGCGGCGCTTGCCGCCGTCGCCTCCAACGTCTCAATCCTCGGCATCGGCTGGTGGGGCCTCGCGCGGGTGCACGGTCTTCTCGCCAAGCCCGATTGGCGCGCCTTCACGTACGATGCGCGTCTCATCGCGCGGTTTGCGGTCCCTGCCGTGCTCGCCAACCTCGCCACCCCAGCGGGCGGGGCCTACGTGACCGCGGCAATGGCACAGCTGAGCGAGGGCGCCGTCGCCGGCTGGGCCGTGCTCGGGCGGATCATCCCGGTCGCCTTTGGCACGATCTTCTCATTGTCAGGCTCGATCGGCGCGATCATCGGCCAGAACCTCGGGGCGCGCGAGTTCGGCCGCGTGCGCGCCGCGCTCAACGGTGGGCTGATGTTTGCCGCAGCGTTCTCCCTCATCGCCTGGCTCGTCCTCGCACTGAGCGCCCCGCTGCTGGTCTACCTCTTCAACGCGCGCGGTGATGCGGCCGGGCTCATCGTCTTCTTCTGCCGCTGGTTGGCCCCACTGTTCGCATTCTTCGGCACCTTGTTTGTCTGCAACGCCGCTTGCAACACGCTCGGCCGTCCACACTACGCCACAGCGCTGAGCTGGGGCCGTGCCACGCTCGGCACCGTGCCGTTCGTGACGCTGGGTGCCCACTGGGGCGCCGAGGGCGCGCTCGCCGGCCACATGGCCGGTGGTATTGCCTTCGGCCTCGGCGCCGTTGTGGTCGTCCGCAGCCTCATCGCAAGCCTCGAGCGCGAGTTGGGGGGCGCGGTGTGGCTGACAGATGCCGGCGCCGAACGTCAGGTGCGCGCAGGCGGTTCGTAGAGCTTGTAGCGCAAGCGAGGCTGCCGGAACGAGGTGGCCGGGTCCACAAGCACGCCGCCAGCGATGGCTTGGCGACCGATCAGCATGCGGTAGGACATGGCATGGCGATTGGTCAATGTCACCTCGATCTCCCATTCGCGGTCGCCGATGCGGATGGGCGTGGAGATGACGTAGCGCTTCTCCCGGTCGCCGTTGGAGCTCGTGACCATGCGCTCGTCCACCACCGGGGCGGTGCACACGATCTCGATATCCGCGCGCCGAGGGATGGGATGCACAGCAAAGCGCACGCGCCGATTGCGGCGCACCCAATAGGGCTCGACGACATGGGCGTGCAGGGCCGAGGTGCGCGCGCCCGTATCGACCTTGGCCTTGATGGCTGGGAGGCCGAGCAGAGGCAGCGCAACCCACTCCTGCCAGCCCAGGATGAAGGGCGGAGCCAGGGGCGGCATGCTGGGTTTGGAAGCCGATCAACGCAGGTATAACACGAAACGAGGCGCGCCGCCTCCGGCTTTGGAGGGCAGGCCGTTGTACGGAGCACCCAGGTAGCCCTGCGGTGCCCTTGAGCCCGCCGGTCCCCAAGTCGCGGCGCAAGCGCGCGAGGCAGCTCGCGTGGGGCGCGCGGCGCAAGACAGGAAGGAAGCGATGCGGCGTCAGCGCAAGCGCCGGCCTCGCCCGGGTTCCTGCCATGGCTCGTAGCTTTTTCGCCACAGGTGACGCAATTTGCACCGCTTGGATAGCCGGACATTGGTTGCGGCAAAGGGGTGAGCGCCCCGCACGTGGGTTTGCCGGCGAGCGCCAGCCAATCGTGAGCGCCGCCGTAGCGCTGACGTACAATCTTGACTTTCCACGGACCCCATGTGCTTTTCCGCGCTTTGACCCAAAGATGCGTTGAGGCGGCGGATCATGGCCGACAGCACGCAGACAACGAGGGCGCGTTCAGGCCCGCCCTCGAGCGGCCAGGTGCACCGCTACCGATCGCACACATGCGGGGCGCTGCGCCGCGCCGACGTCGGCATTGGCGCGCGCCTGTCGGGGTGGGTGCACCGCGTGCGCGATCACGGCGGGCTGCTGTTCATCGATTTGCGCGACCATTACGGGGTGACGCAGGTGGTTGCCGATCCCGACAGCCCCGCCTTTCGCACTGCCGAGGGGGTGCGCTCCGAGTGGGTCATCAGGGTCGACGGCCGCGTCCGCGAGCGGCCGGAGGGGACCGTGAATCCGGAGCTTGCCACCGGCGAAGTGGAGCTGTTCGCAACCGAGATCGAGGTGCTGTCGCCGGCCAAGGAGCTACCGGTGCCGGTCTTTGGCGAGCCGGACTATCCGGAGGACTTGCGCTTGACGTACCGCTTCCTGGACCTGCGGCGCGAGACGCTGCATGCCAATATCATGAGGCGGCTGGCCATCATCGCCTCGATCCGGCGGCGCATGAGCGAGGCAGGGTTTTTCGAGTTTGCCACGCCGATTCTCACGGCCTCGAGCCCGGAGGGGGCGCGCGACTTCCTCGTCCCCTCGCGCATCCACGCCGGCAAGTTCTACGCCCTGCCGCAGGCGCCGCAGCAGTATAAGCAGCTCATCATGATTTCGGGGTTCGACCGCTACTTTCAGATCGCGCCCTGCTTTCGCGACGAAGACCCGCGCGCCGACCGACTGCCTGGGGAATTCTATCAGCTCGATGTCGAGATGAGCTTCGTCGAGCAGGCGGACGTGTTCGCGGCCATGGAGCCCGCCCTTACCGGGGTGTTCGAGGAATTTGCTGGCGGCAAGGCGGTGACGCGGGGCTGGCCGCGCATTCCCTACGAGGAGGCGATCCGCAAATACGGCACGGACAAGCCGGACCTGCGCAACCCCATCGTCATCGAGGAGGTGACAGAGCATTTCCGCGGCTCGGGGTTCAAGGTGTTTGCAAGCTTGCTCGAACGAGACCCGCAAGCGCAGGTGTGGGCGATCCCCGCACGGGGTGGCGGATCTCGTGCCTTCTGCGATCGCATGAACGCCTGGGCCATCGCCGAGGGCCAACCCGGCCTGGGCTACATCTTCTGGCGCAATGCTCAGGCGGGCCAGCCACCCAAGCCCGCAGGCGCAACCAAGGTGGGCAAGGCGCCGCTCGGTGCGACGCCGATGCTCGAGATCCTCGAGGCTGCTGGCCCCATTGCCAAGAACATCGGCCCAGAGCGCACCGAGAACTTGCGCGCCCAGCTGTCACTGGGCGACGGCGATGCCGTGTTCTTCGCCGCCGGCAACCCGAAGAAATTCTACAAGTTTGCGGGCGAGGCGCGCAGCAAGATCGCGACAGAGCTGAAACTGATCGATGAGAACCGGTTCGCTCTCGCGTGGATCGTCGACTTCCCAATGTATGAGTGGAACGAGGAGGAGAAGCGGATCGACTTTTCCCACAATCCCTTCTCCATGCCGCAGGGCGAGCTCGCAGCACTGGAAGCGGCCAAGACCACAGAGGAGCTGCTGGCGATCAAGGCCTATCAGTACGACATCGTCTGCAACGGCTTCGAAATCGCCTCGGGCGGTATTCGCAACCACAAGCCGGCGACCATGCTCAAGGCTTTTGCCATCGCCGGGCTTGGGCCCGAGGTGGTGGAGCAGCGGTTCGGCGGCATTTACCGTGCCTTCCAGTACGGCGCACCGCCGCATGGCGGCATGGCGGCCGGCATCGACCGCATGGTGATGCTGCTGGCCGGCGCGAAGAATTTGCGCGAAGTGGCCCTCTTTCCAATGAACCAGCAGGCCAACGACTTGCTGATGGGGGCGCCGAGCGAGGTCTCACCCAAACAATTGCGCGAGTTGCACATCAGGGTCGTGCCGACGGAGCGCTGACCGTGCCCTGGCTCAAGCGAGCGGTCGACCGCATGATCGGTTCGATCATGCGGCGGATCACCACCCACTGGTACGAATGGCCGTGGCGCGACCCCGGCGCCGCCTTGCGCAACGAGCTGCAGCGACGTGCCACCATTGCGGCCGCCGATTTTGTGACCACGCGCATGCCCGATGCACTCTACTGCAGCGACAAGTTCGATCTTCTGACCTATGCCGTGCAACAGGCGCCCTTGGGGTTGGCGCTTGAGTTCGGCGTGTTCAAGGGCACGACCATCAACCATCTGGCGCGGGCTGCGCCCGAGCGCCATTTCTTCGGCTTCGACAGCTTCGAGGGCTTGCCCGAGCAGTGGACGGGCAGGCGCTATTCTGCCGTCAACTTCGACCGCCGGGGCAAGAAACCGAGGGTACGGGCCAACGTGTCGCTGATCAAAGGGTGGTTCGATGCGACGCTGCCGGCATTTCTGGACCGGGAGACGGGAAGGATTGGGTTCATGCACGTCGATTGCGACATCTACGTTTCGACCAGGACCGCGCTTGAGCTCACCGTGCCGCGCCTTATGCCTGGCGCCATCATCGTGTTCGATGAGTTCTTCAACTACAAAGGCTACGAGCTGCACGAGTATAAGGCGTTCTTCGAGGTCGTGGAGCGCTTCGACCTGGCCTACCGTTTCATAGGTTATGCCGGCCAGCAGGTGGCTGTCGTGGTCGACAGCGTGCGGCGGCCCCTGGCGGGCGCCTGATGCGCGTGGGCACCCTGACGCGTCCGATGGGCGTTGTGCGGGGCCGGTTATGGGCGGCGGCGAGCGGCCTCGCCGCGATCGCGCGGTTTGCGCTGCTTGAGCGCGCGGTCGACCATGGCCGGCGCCGAGCCCAGGTAGTTCGCGGGGTCGGTCAGCTCTCTGAGGCGCTGGGATTTTAGGTGCTTTGTCACCTCGGGCAACCGCTCAAGCTCAGCCAGCAGCGTTGCGCCATGATCCAGGGCCGAGCGGCACGCACCGTAGACGAGGTCGTGCGCGTGCTGGCGGCCGGTGTGCTTGGCGAGCGCCATCATCACCGCCTCCGCGACGATGAGCCCTCCGGTCATCGCGAGGTTGCGCCGCATGCGCTCGGGCTCGACGATGAGGCCCTGCACCAGAAAGCGCCCGTGGCGCAGGGCCCCTGATGTGGCGATGAAGGCTTCGGGAATGGCCACCCATTCGAGGTGCCAGGGGCCGGTGGCGCGCTCGTGATCGGCGGCCATCGCATCGAGCATCAGGCCGGCGTGCTGGCGCACGACCTTGGCGGCGGCGAGGATCAACTCGCAGGCAATCGGGTTGCGCTTCTGCGGCATCGTGGAGGAGGACCCGCGCCCCGCAACGAACGGTTCCAAGGCTTCGCCGACCTCGGTCTGCATGAGCAGCATCACGTCGGTGGCGATTTTGGCCAGCGTGCCGGTGAGGAGACCCAAGAAAGACACGGTCTCCGCCAGGTTGTCGCGCGCCACGTGCCAGGGCGTCGGCGGGCGGCCGAGGCCCAGCTCCGCCATCAGTGCGTCGTGCACGGCGAGGCCCTTGTCGCCGAGGGAGGCGAGGGTTCCCGCGGCGCCGGCGAACTGGCCGACGAGCACGCGGGGCTTGAGCTCCTTGATGCGCTGGCGATGCCGCTCGACCATGCCGAGCCAGAC
>Ga0075435_100003829_pt1 | contig 10262 bp, 12 predicted proteins | sample RhiMethybrSRZTD4_FD_75302 | JGI IMG/M metagenome (GOLD analysis project Ga0075435, IMG submission 75302) | Populus rhizosphere microbial communities from Tennessee, USA - Rhizosphere MetaG P. TD hybrid SRZTD4 | ecosystem: Host-associated > Plants > Roots > Rhizosphere > Soil | place: USA... | reverse complement strand
ACCCCCGGGCTAGAAGCAACGCCGGCCCGGGGGTCCTTGACGGGCCCTCACGACGGCCGGATACGGGGGCAACCCAGCCAGGAGGGCCCAGCGGGGTGGTCAACGGCGACACTACGCCTCAGCCCGAATAGTCGTACAGGGCTTAACGGAGTCTTTCTCCTGCCCCGTCAGCCAGCCGATGGCGCGCGGCGGGTCGAACACCTCGACCTTGTTGACCACCCGGTAGTCACCGTCTGGGTGGCCGGAGTGATACATGTCCATCCGGAAAATCTGCCCTGCCTCGGTCAGCGGCACCCGGTCGGCAGCTTCCTGGACCCAGCCGGTGCCATCGATCGCAGCATGGGTCGCCGGGTCCGCCAGCACCGCGAACACTCTCTCGGCGGGCACGGCGACGGTCAGGGTGGCGCTCACGCTCTCCTCGGCCACGGTGTGCACGCTCCCTGTCATGGCATCTTTGGCCCGCCGCGGGCGCGGAAGGGGACGTTCTCAACGTACAGACGACGCGGCGAGGCGGCGTTCATCGAGCCTGTGGCAGGAACCCGCACTCGTGCTACCGCCATCGGACGGGTTTTGTGCGGGGAGAATGGCGGGCTACGACTACGCCACGGTGGCCTACGACCCGGCCAGCGGCCACCAGTTGTGGGCCAGCCGCTACGACGGTCCCCTGCACCAGGGAGACAAGGCATTGTCGGTGGCGGTCAGCCCCACCACCGGGACGGTGTTCGTCACCGGTGGAAGCGGCGCGGCGGGGACAGTCCCCGACTATGCGACGGTCGCCTACCACGGCTGACCTTTGCCTTCCCGGCACGAAACCACGCCGGGCCGGCGGCCGCGGCTGTCAGGTGGTGTCCTGGCCTGCTGCCACATCGCCATGCCGCCGCCGTCGCCCGGCTGGGGGGTACAGCCATGATCGCCCAGGGGCGCGGTTCATGCGCCGTTGACGGCTTCTCATGCCCTGTTCGGTCTGGTTGGCACCATGCGCCACGGCGAATCGTGGCCGCGTGTATCTGGAACCCCAGTCCCGGCACGTAGTTGGTGACCCAACTCAGACACCTGGGGCCGCCATACACCCAGGCCGGGCTCCATGGGAGATAGCGATGCGAACCCGAGTTCTTGCTCAAGCCCTCTCGTCGGCCGCCGTAGCAGCCGCGATCAGCACGCTGGCCGCCTGCGGCCCCACGACACTTAGCGCGAGCCACAAGCCAGCAGCGGCCCAGTCCGGCTCGCACGTGAGCTCAGCAAGGCACCATGCGCACCGAGCCCATCACCACGCCAGTGCACCCATCGCGCCGAACCCTGGCACCGCGGCATCACCAGCCTCGGCGCAGCCGAGCCCGAATACCGCGGCAAAACGAACCCCAGCGAAGACAGGCTCGAAGCAAGGAGCGCAGCACAAACAGCAGACGCTCTCGGCACCCGGTGCCGGTGTGGTGCGCTTCGGTACCGTGACGAGCGAGGACAGCAGCACCACCATCGACGTTGCCCCCGACGGCCAGGCGCTTACCGCCTTGTTCTCCGACCTAGAAGCCGACTCGCAAAAGGGCGTTCTGTCCAACGGGACACGCATGGTGATGCCGCTGACCGGCGGTGCGCGCAATGCGACGATCAAGGTTTACGCCAGCGGCTATGTCTTCACCCGCCATGCGATCGCACGCCTGAGCTTCACGGTTAACAACCAGACAATCGTCCAGGAGTTTCCCTCGGGCACCGACCACGACTTCGTCCTGCCGATTGAACTGCCCGCAATCGGCGGGTCGGCTTATCAGCTTTCCGTCGCCATCGACGGGCAGCCCAGCTCTCACAGGGGAGTCGCCTACATCAATGTCAACGCGATCGACGCGGGGATCGCCTGAATCCAGGTCTGGACCACCGCCCACGCGGCGTGGGCTATCGTCCACGCGGGGCACGAAACAGGTCTCCACGCGGCGCACACAACAAGTCCAAGTCAAAGGCCGTTCGCCACGCGGGCGGCCTTCTTGGATCCTTGCCGGCAACACGCGGCACCATAGACCGGGGCCGCCAAGCCGTGGCGGGGGAAGCGCGCTCTCAGAGGAATTGGCCCGCCGAGCTCTGCGGTTCGCTGTCCCACACCACAGCCACGACGTCACCAGGGTCGATCACGGCCCACCCGGTCTCGCGCTCAAGGCGCACCAGGCCGTCCGAGCGCACCTCCACGCCGGTCAGCTTCGCGTTCTCGGTCGCGTGGATCCCTACGTGGCCGGCCCTGCTGACAATCATGGAAATCGACCCGGACTTACCGATGAGGGGCTTGACCAGGTCACGGATCGTCTCGCCGGTCATCAGCCATCACCTCCAGATATCGCTACCAGCAGGATGCCCCGAAGCGGGGGACTCTGCGCACCGGGCGGAGCCTCTTGTGGACAGGGCGGCAATTGAGGCCGCGCATCTCAGCGGGCTAGCAGTTGCAGCGTCGCGGCGCGTGCCGCAGGCGCCACCATCGGGTCCACGATCGCGGCATCGTACCGGGAGTACTTGGCCCGGTATGCCTGGTCGATCGCGGCCTGGTCGGCGTCTTCAGGTTCGGTGAAGGCGACGTCGCGGGTGAGCCCGCCGGCCTGGATGCGGCCCTCAGGACGCCGCAGCACCGACCGGAACCAGGCGCCGTCCCGGCCCCGGTAGGCCCGTACAAAGAGGTTGTCGCCGGTCCGCACCACCCAGATCGTCGTGTACGGGCGAAGCGACCCGTCCGGGCGCAACGCGGCGATCTGCAGTTCCTCCGCCCCGCCGACCTTGTCGAGTTCCTCGGTGGTCCAGTCCCGCATCGCGTTTCGCCTTCCTTATGGTGAGGAGCACTGCCAGTAGACCAGCCGCGGCATCGAGGAGGTACGCCCGGCCCGGCGCGAGACGGCCGGCCCGGCCAGGCGACTGCGGAACATGCGAACCACCACACTCGGCGGCAACGGCCCCGAGGTCGGCGTCATCGGCCTCGGGTGCATGGGCATGACCTTCTCCTACGACATGGAGACCCCGCGGAATGAGGCCACCTCCGTCTCCGTCATCCACGCGGCGCTCGATCTGGGCATGACGCTGGTCGACACCGCCGACGCGTACGGCCCGCACACCAACGAGGAGCTGGTCGGCCGCGCGCTGGCGGGCGGCCACCGCGCCCGCGCGGTGCTGGCCACCAAGGTCGGCCTGCTCACCGACTCCGTCGAGGTCGCAGACCCGGGCGGTAGCTCGCCCGGAGCCGGCCGCGACGGCCGTCCGGAGCACGTGCGGGAGTCGATCGACGGCAGCCTGCGCCGGCTCGGCACCGATCACGTGGACCTCTACCAACTGCACCGGGTGGACCCGCAGGTGCCGCTGGAGGAGACCTGGGGAGCGATGGCCGAGACCGTGGCGGCGGGCAAGGCGCGGCACATCGGCCTGTCCGAGGTGACGGTCGCGGAGATCAGGCGGGCGCAGACGGTACACCCCGTGGCGTCGGTGCAGTCCGAGCTATCGCTGTGGACCAGGGACGCGCTGGCCGGGGTGCTGCCGTTCTGCCGGGAGCAGGGGATCGCCTTCCTGCCGTTCGCGCCGCTCGGCCGGGGTTTCCTCACCGGTCGGTTCGCCTCTTCCGACGACCTGCCACGGGACGACTTCCGGCGCGGGCTGCCACGCTTCCAGGAGGACGCGTTGCGCATCAATCTGGCCATCGTCGAGCGGGTACGCGGGGTCGCGCGCCGGGCCGGGGCCACCGCGGCGCAGGTGGCGCTGGCGTGGGTGCTGGCCCAGGGCCGGCACGTGGTGCCCATCCCGGGGACCAAGACCCCCAGGTACCTGGCGGACAACGCCGGCGCCGCGGACATCGAGCTGAGCGCGGCGGACCTGGCCGAGCTCGACGCGCTGCCCGCGCCGCGAGGCGCCCGGTACTGACAGCAGCCGCGGCCGGATGAACCAGGGCGCTGGCGGCTGTGACTCAGCGCCCGGGTACTGACAGCACCAGCAGCCGCGAGGGATCCGCCAGCGCTGGCGACCGACGCTCAGGCGCGCCAGCGCTGGCGACCGACGCTCAGGCGCGCTGGCGGTCGTCGCTTAGAACTGGGCCTTGAGTTCCTCGATCTCGCGCGCCCGCTGCTGGAGCTGTTCGTACGCCGGCCGTTCACGGATCCGGGCCAGCGCCCAGCGCACGGCGTCCGCGCGGTTGGCCGCGATGCCCGCCGTGATGAGGACATCCACGGTTTCCAGGTCGGCTGGCCCGAGCCGGGCCATCACCGGGATCAGCGGGCCTTCGCCCGTCGTGAACAGCGGGGAATCCTGGCGTCCCAGCCTCATCCGCGGGCCGTGGTCCTCGCCTTCGCCGTCGCCAGCGATGATCTCCAGCGGCCCGACCCCCGGCAGGCGGTCCAGGTCGCGACGCAGCTCGCGGATGGCCGTCCGGTGGGCCTGGTGGAACTGCTCCATGGCCTGCTCACGAGCCGGTTTGTCATCGGCCGCTTCGATGTGGATCCGGGCCAGCAACTGCCCCGGCTCGATCTCCGGGTCGTCGCCGTACTGCAAGATCACGACCCGCTGGATTGGGGCGCCCGGGAGACGCTCCCGTACCAGCTGGTTGAACTGTTCTGTCAGGCGTGCCAGCGCTTCAGGTTCCATTGCCGCCTCCGAGTATCGCTAGAAATCACCGTAACAGGCGTTACTTAGATAAGCGATCCTCGGAAGGGCAAGGTGTGCTAACCGCCGGCCATGGCCCCCACGACCAGGTAGGGCTCCGCGCCGGTGACGACCGCCTCGGGCAGCGGGGCATCCGGCTGCTCGTGGGACAGGTCCAGTTCGCAGGCGAAGAACCTGATGAACGCCCGCCGCCGCCCGCTGTGATGGTCGCGGATACAGCCGCACAGCATCGGGTAGCGGGCCTCCAGCGCGTCCAGTACCGATCGCTGGGTTACCGGGGCGTCGACCTGCAGCTTCACCTCGCCGTCGACGTGCGCGAGCGTCCGCAGGTGTGCCGGAAGCACCACCCGGATCATGACAGCGTCTGGACCTCGACCGACAGCACCGCCGGAAGGTCCCGGACGATCGGCGCCCAGGTGTCCCCGGCGTCGGCGGAGGCGTACACCTGGCCGCCGGTCGTGCCGAAGTAGACCCCGCACTCGTCGAGCGAGTCAACCGTCATCGCGTCGCGCAACACGTTGACGTAGCAGTGTTCCTGCGGCAGGCCCCGGGTGAGCGGTTCCCAGTCGTCCCCGCCGGTCCGGCTGCGGTAGACGCGCAGCTTCCCCTCGGGCGGGAAGTGGTGCGAGTCGCTGGTAATGGGCACCACGTAGATGGTGTCCGGCTCGTGCGCGTGCACGTCGATCGGGAACCCGAAGTCCGTCGGCAGGTTGCCGCTTACCTCGTGCCAGGAGTCGCCCGCGTTGTCGCTGCGCATCACGTCCCAGTGCTTTTGCATGTACAGCACCTCCGGCCGGGCGGGGTGCATCGCCAGCCGGTGCACGCAGTGGCCGACCTCGGCGTCCTCGTCCGGGATCCCCTCCGAATGCAGCCCTCGGTTCACCGGCTGCCAGGTCTGGCCCGCGTCGTCGGACCGGAACGCGCCGGCGGCCGAGATCGCGGTGAAGATCCGGTCCGGGTGCGCCGGGTCCAGGATGATCGTGTGCAGGCACATCCCGCCCGCGCCGGGCGCCCAGTCCGGCCCGGACTTGTGCGTGCGCAGCCCGGGCAGCTCGGCCCAGGACTGCCCGCCGTCGGTGGACTTGAACAGCCCCGCGTCCTCGACCCCGGCGTAGACCGTGTCCGGGTCGCCGGGCGCCGGCTCCAGGTGCCAGACCCGGGCGAACTCCCACGGATGCGGCGTCCCGTCGTACCACTGGTGGGTGCCGGGCTCGGTGGCGTAGTCGAACTTGTTCCCCACCGGCTCCCAGGTCGCGCCGCCGTCGTCGGAACGCTGGATGACCTGGCCGAACCAGCCGCTGGTCTGGGATGCGAACAGCCGGTCCGGATCGGCCGTCGATCCCTTGACGTGATAGATCTCCCAGCCCGCGAAAAACGGCCCGCTGACGTCCCACCGGTCGCGCTTGCCGTCCGCGTTCAGCACGAACGCGCCCTTGCGCGTCCCGACCAGTACCCGTACCCGGCTCATCGAAGACTCCTCCTCTGCGCGGCCAGGCGACCGCTCCATCGCGGGCCGGCGCCTGGCCTCGGCTTCTACCGTCCTAGCACTGCTCTCTGACGTTCTGACGTCGGCCAGGCTACGAAATCATCGCGGGGCCGCAGTGTGCGGGTGCGGGACCTGGCAACAGCAAGGTTCACACGGACAACGCAGCCCGCACCCGAACCGGACAGATGAGATCGCGCGGCGCGTAGCGTCTCACCTGGGTAGCTGATCAACCCCCAACGGCGAAGATCAGTGCCCAAGGAGGAACGACGATGTTCGAGAGCACCAAGGCATTCAGCGGGTTCTCCGCCGACGACATCCCGGCGGCCAAGAAGTTCTACGGCGAGACGCTCGGTATCCCGGTCTCCGAGGAGAACGGCATTCTCACCTTGCACATCGCCGGCGGCCGGGACACGATCATCTACCCCAAGCCGGATCACACACCGGCCACGTTTACCATCCTCAACTTCCCGGTGGACGACATCGAGGCCGCGGTCGACGCGCTCACCGCCCGCGGAGTCGATTTCGAACATTACGATTTCGTAGATCCCAAGGGGATCAACCGCCAGGGCGGCCCGCTGATCGCCTGGTTCAAGGACCCGGCCGGCAACGTCTTGTCGGTCATCCAGGGCGGCTGAGGCTGATCCCGAGGCCGATCTCCTGCGGCGAGTCGAGCACATTTCGCGGCCGGTGCGCGCCAACTGGGTCCGCCCGGCCCGGACGCCTACCCGGCCGGCGGCTGAGCCAGCCCGCGGTAGGCACGCCACCCGCCATGCCCGCTGATGTCCGCGTGGCGGACACGCGTGTCCTCACCGCGCCGCAAGATCATGCCAAACGAGAGTTCCCCAGCCCCCGCTTCCCCCGGCGCAGCGCCGTCCGGGGCCGGTGAGGAGCCGGCGGGATCCCCGGCGGCCAGTTCCACGATCGACAGCTCCAGTTCCGGCGGCTCCCTGGCGAGCAGGCCGTGCAGCCGGGCCATCGGCACCTCGTACAGCTCGCCGGAGATCGCGTAGCCGCCCTCGCCGACCGGGCTCAGCGCGGGGAACTCGTCGCGGATCGAGTAGAACCGGTACCGGGGCAGCGTGCGCCGCCCGCCGAGGAACTCCGCGCCCTCGATGTGCTGGTGCAGCGGCCCGCCCCGCATCCCGTCGCCGGTCAGGAACATCCGCACCACCGGGCGTCATCCTTTCACTGCCTCCCTCGCGGGCGCTTCGCTGGCTTCGGGAGGCTGGTCCTCGGCGCCGGGACACCGCTGCGGCGCTTCGCGTCCTCGCGGCGTTCGGCCCGGCGCCTGCGGCCAGTCCCGGGCGCTGAACTGCGACCGAGGGGGCGTCTCATAGTCCTACGATGTCGTCCGGCCGGACCGGCACCCGGTGCAGCGGCCTGCCAGTCGCGGCCCGGATCGCGGCCACGATCGCCGGGGTGGAGGAGATCGTCGGCGGCTCGCCCACCCCGCGCAGGCCGTACGGGGCGTGCGGGTCGGCGAGTTCCAGGATGTCCAGCTTCATCGGCGGCATGTCCAGGATCGTGGGGATCAGGTAGTCGGTGAACGACGGGTTGCGCACGGCCCCGCCGGACACCTGGATCTCCTCCATCAGCGCCAGGCCGAGCCCCTGCGCCGTGCCGCCGTGGATCTGGCCGGCCACGGCGAGCGGGTTCATCGCCTTGCCGACGTCCTGCGCGGTGGTCAGTTCCACCACCTTGACCAGGCCGAGCTCGGTGTCCACGTCCACCACGGCGCGGTGCGCGGCGAACGCGTACTGCACGTGCGCGTTGCCCTGGCCGGTCTCCGGGTCCAGCGGGTACGTCGGCCGGTGCCGCCAGGTGACCGTCTCCTCGACCGTCTCGTCGCCCAGCAGCCCCGCCAGGTCGGTCAGCACCCCGGCCGCCTGGGACACGATCTTGCCGCCGGCCAGCGAAAGGTCGTCGGCCGGTACCCCATGCCGGCGGGCGGCCAGCGCGAGCACGGCGGCGCGGACGGCGGCGCAGGCGGCCTGCACCGCGCCGCCGGTGACGTAGGTCTGCCGGGACGCCGAGGACGAGCCCGCGCTGCCGACCGTGGTGTCGGCGGGATGCACGGCCACCTGGTCCACGCCCAGTTCGGTCCGGGCGATCTGGGCCTCGATGGTCACCAGGCCCTGGCCGACCTCGGCGGCCGCCGTGTGCACGGTGACCGTGGGCTCGCCCGCCACCACCGCCAGGCGGACCCGGGCGGTCGAGTAGTCGTCGAATCCCTCGGAGAAGCCGACGTTCTTGATGCCGATGCCGTAGCCCACACCGCGGATTACGCCTTCCCCGTGCGTGGTGTTGGACACCCCGCCCGGCATCTCGCGCAGGTCCGGTGCGCCGTCCCCTGCCTGCCCACCCGGTACCGGGCGGGCAGGCAGGGGTGCGTCCCGCACCCGGCGGAGCAGTTCGGCGACCGGGGCCGCCGAGTCGACTATTTGCCCGGTCGGCATGACCGAGCCCTCAGACATCGCGTTGCGGATCCGGAACTCCACCGGGTCCAGGCCGGCCCGGCGGGCGCACTCGTCCATCTGCGATTCGTAGGCGAAGCACGCCTGGACGGCGCCGAACCCGCGCATCGCGCCGCACGGCGGGTTGTTCGTGTAGGCGGCGTACACGTCGATCGCCACGTTGGGCACCTCGTAGGGCCCGGCCCCGAGCGTTGCCGCGTTCCCCGCCACCGCGGGAGAACTCGACATGTACGCCCCGCCGTCGAGGTAGACGCGCGCGGAGAGCGAGACCAGCCGGCCCTCGGCCGTCATGCCGTGCTCGTAGTACAGCGTGGCCGGATGCCGGTGCACGTGCCCGAAGAACGACTCCTCCCGGGAGTAGACCATCTTCACCGGGCGTCCGGTGTGCAGCGCGAGCAGGCACGCGTGGATCTGCATGGACAGGTCCTCGCGCGCGCCGAACGCCCCGCCGACGCCCGCCAGCACCACCCGCACCATGTCTTCGGGCATGCCCAGGCTGGCCGCGATCTGCGCCCGGTCCACGTGCAGCCACTGGGTGGCCACGTACAACTCGATCCCGCCGTCGTCGGCGGGCACCGCCAGGCCGGACTCAGGCCCGAGAAATGCCTGGTCCTGCATGCCGACCTGGTAGCGGCCGCGGACCATGATGTCGGCCTGTGCTTGCGGGTCTCCCCTCCGGATCCGCACGTGCCTGACCAGGTTCCCGCCCGGGTGCACCGGTTCCGCGCCGGGGCGCAGCGCGGTCTCCGCGTCGGTGACCGGGTCCAGCACGTCGTAGTCGACGCTGACCGCGTCGGCGGCGCGGCGGGCGGTCTCCGGGTGGTCGGCCGCGATGATCACTACCGGTTCGCCCTGATACCGGGCCTCGCCGTCGGCCAGCACCGGCTGGTCGGCGGCCTCTAGGCCGAAGGTCTGCCGGCCGGGCACGTCGTCGCAGGTCAGCACGGCAGCGACCCCGGGCAGGCGCAGCGCGCCCGACAGGTCCACCGACCGGATCCGGGCCCGGGGGTGTGGGCAGCGCAACGTCGCGCCCCACAGCATGTCCGCCATCCACAGGTCGGAGGAGAACGCGAACTCGCCGGTCACCTTGAGCGTGCCGTCGGGGCGCAGCACGCTGGCGCCCACGCCCGCGTGGGCGGATCGCCCGGTGACCGGGTCAGCCGGGCGGGCGGGGGCGGCGGGGGTGCCGGGGACGGTCGTCACCCGGCACCCCCATCGGTCACCCCGCCGGGCCTTCGTTCCGCCGCCAGCCGGACGGCGTCGAGGATCTTTTCGTAGCCGGTGCACCGGCACAGGTTGCCCGCCAGCGCCTCGCGGATCTCGGCGTCCGCGGGCCGCGGGATCCGGTGCAGCAGGTCGTCGGCGGCGACGATGAGCCCGGGGGTGCAGAACCCGCACTGCACCGCGCCGGCATCGAGGAACGCCTGCTGGACCGTGCCCAGGGCGCCGCCGTCGGAGACCCCTTCGACGGTGCGCACGTCCCGGCCCTGCACCTGCCCCGCCGCGACCAGGCACGCGCAGACCACCACGCCGTCCAGGTACACCGTGCAGGACCCGCACTCGCCCTGCTCGCAGGCGTTCTTCGAGCCCGGCAGGCCGAGCCGTTCGCGCAGCACGAACAGCAGCGACTCACCCTCCCAGACGTCGTCGGCGACCTCGGGAGCGCCGTTGATCGTGCACATCACGCG
>Ga0075435_100003828_pt1 | contig 10262 bp, 7 predicted proteins | sample RhiMethybrSRZTD4_FD_75302 | JGI IMG/M metagenome (GOLD analysis project Ga0075435, IMG submission 75302) | Populus rhizosphere microbial communities from Tennessee, USA - Rhizosphere MetaG P. TD hybrid SRZTD4 | ecosystem: Host-associated > Plants > Roots > Rhizosphere > Soil | place: USA... | reverse complement strand
GGCGAGTGGCACGTGACGCAGAGGTCGCGAACCGGCTTGATCAGATCCGCGTTGTTCGAGGTGCCGTGGACATCGTGGCACGCGAAGCAGGTCACGCCGCGGCGGTACATCACGCTCTGCACGAAATCATTGCCCTGCATCCGGTTCTTGTGCGCCGTCCCGTCGGCGAAATGCGTGAACGTCGTCTCGCCGAGGCGATGCTCCTCGAGGCGCCAGAAGTCTTTCAGGCTGCCGCCCTGATGGAATCCGACCGGCCAGTCGTAGTGCTGACCGTCGATGGGATTCTGCAGCGGCTGACCCTGCGAGTGGCACTGGATGCAGGTGTCGTTCGCGCGCACGTAATCGAGCTTCGACGGATTGACGATGTTCGCGGTCGTCGGCTGGCGAACGTGGTCGCTGCCCGGCCCGTGGCATCGTTCGCAGCCGACGTTCCATTCGGTCACGCCCCTCGTCTTCACGTCGTAGTTGACCGAGTGGCAGCCGTCGCAGAGCGGTCCCGTCGGCCGCTTCATGTTGTCGGCGGGGTAGAACTTCACCCACCAGTCGGTATTCGGCTGGACGAAGTACGGCCGCCACACGCGGTGCGTGACGTCCCACTGCGCGGGCAGCGGGTAGTAGTCGTTGCCGACGCGCGTGAAGTAGCGCTGCTTCCATTTGCTGCCGTAGACGAACGCGACGTCGTCGAGTGTGAACGTGAGCAGCGGATCCGGTTTCGTGAAATCAGGGAGCACTGCTTCCGGATGCTGCTTCGGATCGCGGACGACGTTGGCCATCCGCGTTTTCGACCAGCGTTCGTAGGTCGGCGCGTGGCAGCGTTTGCAGGCCTCCGATCCGACGTAGGTCGCCTGCGGGACTGTCGGCTGCGAGTGCAGGAGAGCCGACGCGGCCCAGACGAGCGGCAGCGTCGCCGCCGCCGCACGGATAAGATCTGAAGACCGACGATGCGGTATCACGGAGCGTCCTCCGGAGTTCGACTGTACTCGATTCTCGCGGCGATGATGCTGGCGGCGGAAGTGGCCCGCGGGCAAGACCCTCCGTCTCGAGAGCTTCGCATCGCGCCTCTTGGCAACGCGTTGACGGTTGACGGCGTTCTCAGCGAGCTCGACTGGGCGGCCGCCGACGTCGCCACCGATTTCCGTCAGGCCGATCCGATCGAAGGCGCATTGCCGACCGGCGTCACGCGGGTCCGCGCGCTCGCCGGTCCCAAGGCGCTGGTGATCGGGATCGAGTGCGACGATCCCGACGCGGCCGGCATCGTCAGCTTCAGCAAGCAACGCGACGCCGAGCTCGAGTCCGAAGACCACGTCCGCATCGTGCTGGGCACGTTTCTCGACGGACGTTCCGGGTATCTGTTCGCCGTGAATCCGGGCGGCGCCCGATTCGACGCGCTCATCGAACCGGGCGGCGAGGACAACTCCAACTGGGACGGCATCTGGGAAGCGGCAACGCGGCGGACATCGCGCGGGTGGACGGTCGAGATCAGCATCCCGATCGACAGCCTGTCGTTCAACCCGGATCTGCGCGAGTGGCACTTCAACGTTGAGCGGCGCATCCAGCGGCTGCTCGAAACCGATCGCTGGGCGTCGGCCGAGCGCCAGTTCGAGGTCACGCAGACGAGCCGCGCCGGACGGTTGACCGGACTGCCCGTGTTCGCGCTCGGGCTGGGCCTGAGCATCCGTCCGTCCGTGACGACCGGCGGCGGCACACCGGCGCCGTCGGCGGGCATCGACGGCACGTTTCATCCGAGTCTCGACCTGACGCAGCGGATCGGCGCCAACATCCTGTCGTCGGCGACCGTCAACACCGATTTCGCGGAGACGGAAGTTGACACGCGCCGGACGAACCTGACGCGGTTTCCGTTGTTCTTTCCGGAAAAGCGGACGTTCTTCCTCGAAGGCTCCGATATGTTCTCGTTCGGTCTCGGTCTGGACGAGGACGTCATCCCGTATTTCAGCCGGCGCATCGGGCTCGTCTCGGGCGTCGAAGTTCCGATCCTCGCCGGCACGAAACTGAATGGCCGCGTCGGCCAGACCAACGTCGGCGGCCTTGTCGTCGCGACCGGCGACCGCCGCGGCGTGGTGAACGAGAACGTGGCGATGGCGATCGGCCGCGTCAAACAGAATCTCTGGCGCGAATCATGGGTCGGCGCCATCGCGACCGCGGGCGATCCGCTGGGCCGTCAGGGAAGCTGGCTTGGCGGCAGCGACTTCACCTACGCGACGTCGCACTTCCGCGGCGACAAGAACCTTCTCGTCGGCGTCTGGGGCCTGACGATGGACCGCGAGGATCTCGGCAGCGATCGCGCCGCCTACGGATTCACGATTGACTACCCGAACGACTTGTGGGACGTCACGCTCGCATACAAACGGATTGGGCGCGACTTCGATCCGTCCATCGGTTTCGTCCCACGGCCCGCCGTCCAGCTGTACAACTTCGAGTTCGACAACAGCACGCGGATCGCAAGTGGACCGCTGCAGCGTCTGCAGCACGAGTTCCGCCCGTCGGTGGCGACCGATCTGAACGGGCGGTGGGAGAGCTACCGTGTGTTCATCGCGCCGATCAACTGGCGCTTTCGCTCCGGCGATCGGTTCGAGTTCAACGTCAACCCGACCGGCGAGCGGCTCATGGCGCCGTTCGAGATCGTCGACGGCGTCGCGATTGAGGCCGGCGCGTATCACTGGCGCCGCTACCGGCTGGAGGTGAGCACCGCGCCGAAGCGGCGGCTCGCGTCGCAGGTGACATGGTGGTTCGGCGACTTCTACGACGGCACGCTCGACCAGATCGAGTGGGAAGGCGCATGGAATCCGACGCCGCTCCTGACGCTGGAGTTCTCAGGCGAGCTCAACATCGGCCGGCTGCCCGCCGGCGACTTTACCGGGACGCTCGTCGGTACACGCGCGCGTGTCAACCTGTCCCCGGATCTGACCGTCGCGAGCTACGTGCAGTACGACACGACGACAGAGTCGGTGGGCGTCAACACGCGGCTGCGATGGACGTTCAGACCGGCCGGCGATCTGTTCGTGGTCTACAATCACAACCTGCGCGACATCCTCGATCGGTGGCAGCTCGAGTCGAACCAGCTGCTGGTGAAGCTGCAGTACGCGTTCAGGTATTAGAGCGTGACTCCATGACGACGTAACGCGAAGGCTTCAGACGAGCGACCGCGTCGACAGTCACGGCCCCAACGCTCGGCTACAGCCTTCGCGCGACCCGAAAACGAATCCAGAATCGAATCCCGAATCCCGAATCCCGAATCGAATCCCGAATCCCAGATCCCGAATCCCGAATCAAATCCCGAATCCCAAATCCCGAATCCCGACTGGCTCAGTACGTGACCCTGACGCGGTACTTCAGTGTCGACGTCCCGTCGGGGGCTGCCGGCACTTTGAACTGCGCCGCCCACGCGTCGGTCTTCGTCCACTCATGCGTCGACCGCAGCATCCGCCACGTGCCGCCGACCGGTTCGTTTACTTCGACGGTGATTGGCGTCGCCTTGTGATTGCGAACGGTGATCTCGTATTCGATTTCGTAGACGTCCGTCGAGATCTTCTCGAAGTCGATTTGCTTGCGCTCGCAGACGACGTCGAAGGCGTTGCCGATTTTCAGATTCAGCGTTTCGTCCTTCGGCGTGTGATCGATGCGATCCTCACCGACGAACTGGACGCCGCCCTTCGAGTCTTCCTGGTAGACGCGCACGACGCCGGCTGGCATCGGCATCCCGAGGCCGTTCTTCTGCTCGTTCTTGAGCTGATAGTAGACCTGCACGACGTCCTTGATCGGCGCGCCCGGATGCTGCCGGTTCCGGTAGTAGAAGTTCTGGCCGTCGACCACATAGCGCTTGAGGACGGGCACGCCGGTGCCCTCGAGCATGCTCACCTGTTTCGTCTGGTTGTTGTTGATCGTGGTCTTTCGGCCGAGTGTGTAGAGGTGATAGTCAGAGAACGATTCCTGTGCCATTGGCGCGGCCGCCTGTGCATCGAGAGAATGCCGTGCCTCGTCCTTCATGAAGTTCGAGATGACCTGGCGAACGCGATTGAGATCGCCGGCCACGAGCTGCAGCTTCGCGTTGCGGAACTCGGTGCCGCTGCCGTTGGTCAGCGTGACCCAGCCGTCGAGATCGCCGACCTTGTCGTCGCGGGTCACGCGCAGCACGTAGTCCGCGTTCCACGACAGCTTCCCGGCGAGGTACGACGCCTCGACCCGTTGCCGTGCCGCGCCCGAGTTCTCCAGCGTCCAGATCAGCGTCGGCCGCGAATACAGGCTGTTGGGCAGCTCGGGGAAGCGGACGTGATCCGCGTGCAGGCCGGTGACGATCTCGTTGCCGATCTGCCAGACCGGTGCGTTGTTGTAGCTGAGGAGCCGCGCCTTCACCTCTTCCTGGCGCGTCGATCCATCCTCTTGACGCAGGCGTACGAGCGTCACGTCGCGGCCGACGTACTTGTGGAGCAGTCGCTCGGGCTCGAGCAGGTCGTACTCGTAGTTCTGCTCGAGCACGCTGAGGCTCGCCGGTTCGCTGATCGACCGGAAGTGCACGGTCGCTGGGTTGACGGTCGCCGCGATGTCCATGAAGCGAAGACTGGACGTGCCGCGCGCGAGATCGAGATTGCGCACATCGCGGACGAGGGCGATGTCGGAGTTGTAGACGGTGACTGCCAGCTCCGCCTGATCGTCGAGCGTGGTCGAACGATCCTGATCGCGTACGGCTGCCGCGGGCGCTGGAACGATGGTCGTATGAGGGATGAGAAAACCGCCGGCGCCGACAATGGCGATCGCGGCTGCCCAGAATCGCACGGACATGCAAGGCTCCCTTCAATCGAGCGCGGCCGGACTGGACGACATGGCCAGGATCGGCGCCTCTGTCCTTTGAACGGAGCGGTTCAGAATTCTTGCAGCAGGGTCCAGGTCTGGCCGCTGTCGGCGGTGCGGAATCGTCGGTTGTCGGCGGTCGTGACCGTCGCGGCCGACGCGTCGCTGGCTTGAACCGCGACGAGGTCGACGCTCTCGGGGAACGCGAGACGCCGCCACTGCAGGCCGTCGATGGACAGCAGGACGGTGCCGCGGCGGCCAACGATCCAGCACACGGTCGGCGACGGGGCCGCGCCAGCCGTGAGGTCTTCGGTCACGCCACTCGACGACCTTGCCCATGTCGTCGCGCCGTTTCCCGAGCGTTCAATCGATCCTGACGCGCCGATGCGCCAGCGGATCGAGGGATTCGGTGACAGGACTTCGGTCGCCGTGACCGCGTGCTTCAACACTGTCTGTTGATCGAGAACGAGCGCGCCGCGAGCGCCAAGCGCGTCGGCCGCTGCGGCGGCCGGCGGCGCCGCTGGCGCTGCCGCCGCTCGCGCTGCGGACGGGGCTGGCGCGGCGAAGCCTTCATCGCGTCGTGGACTCTTAGCGATGTCGTCCTTTTCTTTGGCTCGCTCTCGATCGGCCGCGTCGGATCGAGCCTCGCTCGCCGGCGGCGCGGACCTCCGATCGGCAAACGCCGCCGGCTTCTGCGGCGCCGCGGCGACCTGGTTCAACGACGAGCCGTCAGCCGATGGCGGTGCGGTCGCGGCCGCTGGCGCCTTCACGGCGACCGTCGAAGACGGCGGTGCGACCGGCGCCTTGGCTTCAACAGCAGGAACGTCTTGGGCAGGCGCCGAATTGCGAGTCGTGTCCGGACTCGCGATCCAGATCGCAATCGCCACGGCGCCAGCCGTCAGCGGAACGAGCGAACCGATGACCCATCCACGGCGCCACCAGGGGACCGCCTGCTGTACGACCGGGGTGGCGCGAACGAGGGCCGCCACCATCGCCTGACAGCGGGCGCACGTCGACAGGTGGCCCTCGGCGGCGGCGACGTCGGCCGCTTTCAGATCGCCGTCGATCCACGCCGCGAGCGTGTCCGCGTCGAGGCATCGATCGCGCGATTCGGCGGCCGTACTCCCGCGCAGCGTCTGCCGCAGCATCGCCTCGATGGCCCGATCGCGATCCGGTTCCTGCGCGCTCACAATCCTGCTCTCATCATATAGAACGCCGGGCCGCGGATTCCTTGCGCTCGCGGGTATCGTCGAGAATTTCCGTGAGATCGATCGGGCCGGCGTTCTCCATCGCGTACTGGAAGCCCTGCGTTATCTCTGCGTCGCTCAGCCGTGCCTGGTCGCGCAGGTGGCACTCGAGGTTGGCGCGGATCGCTCGTCGCGTGCGGGTCAGTTGACGAGAAACGGTCGCCTCGTGCTCGCCGGTCACGCGCCCGACTTCGGCGAGCGTCATCTCCTGCGCGTAGTAGCAGCTCAGACGCAGGCGATCGCGCGCGGAAAGTGCTGAGAGGACCGCGGCGAGCGCCTTCTTGATCGTTGCGAGCAGGCGCCGACGATCCGGGTCTGGGGGCGGGCTCGCCGCAGCTGCCTGCTCGTCGTTCTCATCGGGCAGCGGATCGATGCGTCGCTGCGCGCGGATTCGATCGACGTGCCGTTGCGCGAGCACGGCGCGGAGCCAGGTCGCCAGGCGGCTGCGGCCGTGGTAATAGCGGAAGAGCGATCGGCGTTGACCGTCGCGCTCGTTGAGCCCGTAGAGATCCGCATAGAGCGAATCAGCCAGGTCGCGCGCGCCGCCGCCAGGATCGATCGCGTCGGCCGAGCGATAGAGGACCGGCCGGAACTCGCGCACGAAATGTTCCCAGGCCGCCTCGCTGCCCGCCGCGCAGGCCACGGCGAGCGCGAGATCTTCGACGTGCAGCGACTCGACGAGTCGAGCGAGCTCGCGCGGCGCGGGATCGGAATCGCGAAAAACACTGGCTGCGCTCGCGGCGACGGCGCGGGCGAAGTCGTCCGGCGCCACGCCCCAGCGATCGGCGCCTGCGCGCCGGTACAGAACCTCAAAATCAGGAATCTCGAATTCGGCATTTGGAATTCGTGACATCAATTCGCAATATTCCAAATGCCTGATTCCAAATTCTAGTAGACCCAGCTCTTTGTGTCGGCGCCCGCAGGCGCGGTCTTGAGCATCCACCGCGCCATCGCCGGCATGTAGCGCTGATGGACCGTGCGGCTGCCGACGTTGTTCGGATGCTCGGTGTCGCCGGTGAAGCAGTGCTCGCGCCGCTCGCCGTAGACGATCTCCGACTCGGAGGACGGCGTGGCGCGCATCAGGAACTCTTCCATCTGATAGACGGCGTTGTTCAAGTAGCCATTGTCCATCGTGCCGCTCGTGATGTGAATCTTCCCGCGAAGCTTCGGCGCCAGCTTGGACCAGTCGCGCTGCAGAATGAACCGCAGATCGTAGTTGTCGCGCCAGTACTTCGCCACGTCCGGATCGATCGCGCCGGTCAGCTTGTCGTACAGCGGCTTGTAGTAGCCGTCGGCGCCGACCGGTCCGAACACCGATGCCCATGCGTCGTGCTGCCCGGCCGATCGGCCGTGCGTGCCGAGCACGAGCTCCACGAGGTTGCGTTCCTCGAATGTCGAGAAGAGGTGATCGCGATAATCGCGGTATCCGGGCTTCGGCGTTTTCTTCCACGGGTTGTCTTCGTAGTAGTAGGCGTTGTGCTCGTCGTAGATGTTGACCGATCGATACGATCGGAAATCGACCGGATCGGGGCAGAGCGCCCACGCGCCGTTGTACTCGTCCGGATAGAACACCTGGACGCCGAACGCCTCCCATCCGCCGGTCGATCCGCCGATCAGCGCGCGCGCCCATCCTTGTCCGATGCCGCGGAACTGCTTCTCGATGTAGGGAACGAGGTCTTTCGTGATCGCGTCGCCGTACGGACCGTTGTTCGCCGAGTTCACCGCGTACGAATCGTCGAAGTAGGGCGTGGGGTGCTGCACCAGCAGATGAATCATCCGCGGAAAGTTTGGGCCGTTCCACTCCTTGTAGAACTGATACGCCGCCTCCTGTATCTCCCGCTGCGCGGTGTTGGCCTTTGGATCCGGCGGCGTCTCTCGCCAGGCGTCGCCGTCCATGCTGCTCGGAAAATGACCGTGATGGACGACGAGCGGATAGCGCGCGTCCGGATGGGTCTCCCACCCGCTCGGCAGCAGCACGATCGCGCCGAGCTCCATCGGCCGGCCCCAGAATTTCGTCAGCCGATCGTTGGGCAGGCGAAGGTATTTCACCTGCCTGGTGTCCTTGGGTGGTGCGATCGGCGACACCTCCTGATCCATCGAGATCTTGATGTCTCCGCCGGCAGCCGGATCGATGTGCAGCTTGGCCGGCTTGCTGTAGAAGTTGCCGGGCTTCCTGTCCCAGTGCTGACCCTCGCCGCGATCCATCGGCATCTTGATCGTATGGCCGTCGCCGCGATGGAACGTTTCGTAGCGATTGATCAGCGCCTGCACCCAGTAGTCGCCGGCCGGAATGTCCTTCAGACTTCGCACCGGCCATCCAAACGTCGTCTCGTCGATGACGACATCCCGGCCCGGCTCGAGGCCGTCGACGTCGACGCCGAAGATCGGCCGCGTGGAGTTCGCGCGGTATTGGTCGCTCTGCGTTCGCGGCTCCGTCCGTCCATCGTCGGAAATGAACAGGAGCACGCGGCCGTCGATCGGCTGCGCGCTCCGCGCCGCGGGAAACGAGATGGAGACGCGCAATCCGTTCGCGTCACGCGCGTCGGCGACCAGACCGACGAACGCGGCCAGCGCACACGACAGGACGAATCCGGCGGCGATCTTCGTGCGCATCAAGAGCTCTCCTCCTGCATCCCGCCCACGCCACCCACCCCGCCAACGCGACCTGGCCGACCAACGCCGCCCATTCGACGCACGTCGGCTATTGGATCGTAATCGTCCCCCGCAGCGATCGGTTCTGATCGTTGAGGTGATCGTGAAAGCCGCAGTTGCGCACGACGTTGAGGTTGCCGGTCTGGCGGCTCTGCCCCGGCTCGAGATGACCCACCTGATTGATCTCAGGACAATCGGTGTGTTCTGGATGCGGGTCGGAGTTCATCTCGTGTGCGCGATTGTCGTTGTTGATGAAGGTGACCTGTGTGCCGCGGCTCACCGGCAGCGTCTGCGGGCAGACGGCGTTGTTGACGATGAGAATGGTGCGGGCGTCGGGCAGCGAGGAGCAGGTGATACCGGTCGATGGTCCGGTGCTGCTGGAACTGCTCCCGCCGCATCCGATGAACGTCGCCACGACGGCCGCCGCGGCTGCAGCAACGGCGGCCAGTTGCATTCGCGTCACGCGGCGATCTTATCGCACCATGCGCGGCGCGCCCCCGCGGCGTGTCAGAAGAACTTCCGTGAGATGTTGAACCCAAGGTACCAATCGTTACCGACCGGTCCGCCGCGCGCGATCTGCGCCATCGTCGTCCCGAACGAGTTGGAGAAGTTCAACTGGAACAGATGGCCGCCGGCGCGCTTTTCGATCGCGAAGCTGGCGTGCGTGACGGCGTCCTGGGTCGATCCCGCCGCCGCACCTTTGTAGCCGGTGCGCGGCGCGACTTCTCCGGTGATGTAGACCGTCGGCAGGATGCGGATACGGGCGCCGACGCCCACCATGAACGAGCTGTTGTCGTCGACGAGCTCCGCCGGCTGGTCGCTGGTGTTGTTCACGTAGATTGGATGCACGTAGATCGCGGCCACGTCGCCAATCGTGCGCGACACGATCGCGCCAATCGCGGGCGAATAGCTGTCCTGGAAGTTGTTCGTGCCCTCGATCGAGAACCACGCCGACACGTCGAGCACGCGGCCGGCGCTCTGGCGAAGGACGGAGTACTCGCTGAACAACTCGATCGTCTTGTTGCTCGTCCGGTGGATGCCGATCTGGGTGTTCGGAAGGATGCCGAAACGGAACTCGAGGCCGATCTGCGCCCCGCAGTCGATCCCGAAGAGATCTGAAGCCGCATTGTCCTCGTTGAGCGGACAGGTGAAGCGATGCGTGACGCGGAATGAGCTGCCGAACTTCGGCAGCCGCAGATTGGTCGGCAAGCCGATCAGCGCGAAATCCGGCTCGGCGAGCTTCAGCGCCGCGGGATCATCAGACGGCGTTTGCGCCAGCGCCGCGGACGGCGCGAACAGAACGGTGCCCAGCACCAGAGTGAGTAGACGTTTCACGTTGGCTCCTGTTCGAAGGAACGAATTGACCGCGAACTGCTCGGGCCGCCTGATCACACGGCCCGACCTCGAGTTCGAGAGAAGTTTACAGCGCTAATTGCGTGGAGCGCCGATCTGCACCCAGCGCCTGATAATCTGCATCTGGCCGTCCGTGAGATAAGGCGGCCCATTCTGGGGCATGCGAACGCCGACGATGCCGGCTTTCCCTTCGAGCTTCTGAAC
>Ga0075435_100003827_pt1 | contig 10262 bp, 13 predicted proteins | sample RhiMethybrSRZTD4_FD_75302 | JGI IMG/M metagenome (GOLD analysis project Ga0075435, IMG submission 75302) | Populus rhizosphere microbial communities from Tennessee, USA - Rhizosphere MetaG P. TD hybrid SRZTD4 | ecosystem: Host-associated > Plants > Roots > Rhizosphere > Soil | place: USA... | reverse complement strand
CGGCCTCGTACAGGCTGTTGAAGGTGTGGAAAAACTCCTCCTGGAGCGTGTCCTTGCCTTCTATGAACTGGATGTCGTCCACTAGGAGGACGTCGTACGTCCTATACCGCATTTTGAATCCGGCAGTGTTTTTGTCCCGCAAAGCGTCGACAAACTCGTTCAAAACGGTCTCGGTCGTCACATACCGGACGCTGAGGTCGCGATGTTGCTGCGCCACGTACTGGCCGACGGCCTGCAGGAGGTGTGTTTTCCCCAGCCCGGTCGACCCGTAGATGAACAGCGGGTTGTAGGCCTGTGCGGGGGATTCGGCCACCGCCAGCGCCGCAGCGTGGGCGAAGCGGTTGCTCGGGCCGATGACGAAGAGGTCGAACGTGTAGCGGGGGTTGAGGCCGCGCACGGTCGTGATGGGCCCTTCCTCGGCGCCGGCCTCTTCGCTGCTCTCGCCTGCGGCTGCCTCGGCCTTCGCGGCGGCGACCGCCTCGGACACGGCGACGCGCAGCTCGAGCGTCAGGTCGTGCTCGGCCGCGGCCGCGTTCAGCAGGCTGCCGAAGTGGCCCTCGATCCAGGTCTTCGTGAACTCGTTCGGGACGGCGACGACGAGCGTCTCCGCGTCCTGCTCCACCGGGGTGGCAGCGCCGAACCAGTTTGCGAAGGTGCTGGCGTTGAGGGATTCGCGCAGGCGCTGAGAGATCGTGTCCCAGGTCTGGGACGCGGCGGCCGGCTCCGAGGTCATAGAGCGGCGAGTCTACGCCGTGGCCGGTCGGGCGGCAAGGCGGTACGGCGGTCTGCGAAATCCCGGAAACCACGCATTTTGCAGGGATTTCGAGGATGCCCACAGAACACTCCACAGCTGTGGACAGATCGCTGGAAGCGCGATCCTCGGTCCGGAAACCGCCCGTTTGCGCGGGGTTTGCCGTCCGCGGCGGTCACGGTGAGTCGACATGCTTTCCACAGCACCACTTTCGCTGCCTGACGGGTCGGAGGGCCGATCCGGGGCGCTGCCCTATACTCTCGGGCACCGATGAAGCGCACCTATCAGCCGAACACCCGCAAGCGCGCGAAGACGCACGGTTTCCGGAAGCGCATGAGCACCCGCGCAGGGCGGGCCGTGCTCAAGCGGCGGCGGGCACGCGGCCGAAAGCGCCTGTCCGCATAGAGCCAGTGACCTCCGATGCCCCGTTCCCGCCGAACCGGCGTGGCCGCCTGTCCCGCGCGGGAGAGTTCGACGCGGTCACCCAGCTGGGACGCGCCGTCGGCGGCCGCTACCTGACGCTCCGCTACCGCGCCCGCGACGACGGCGGGGAGGCCCGCGTGGGCTACGCCGTGCCCCGGCGGGTGGGGGGCGCGGTCGACCGAAACGGCGTCAAGCGCCGGCTGCGCGAGGCGATCGCCCGCCAGGAGGGGCTGCTGCACGACGCGACCGACTATGTGCTGATCGCGCGCCCGGGCATCGCCGCGACCGTGGAGGCGCAGGGGTTCGACTGGCTGTGCGACCAGGTCGCCGATCTGCTCCGCTCCGCCGAGGTCGCGCCGTGATCTCCCGGGCGCTGATCCTGCTCCTGCGGGTCGTGCGGCTCGCGCTCATGCCGTTCGTCTCGATGACGTCGATCACACCGCGGGTGTGCAAGTACGAGCCGACCTGCTCGCACTACGCCGAGCAGGCGATCCGCGCCCACGGGCCCGTGAAGGGCCTCGGTCTGGCGGTCTGGCGGGTGCTGCGCTGCAATCCCTGGTCGCGGGGCGGCTTCGATCCGGTGGTGCGGCGGTGATCTTCGCCAACATCGTCATCTGGGATCAGATCCTGAGCGCCCTGGAGTGGCTCCTCAACCACTACCACGATGCGCTCGGAAACTGGGGCTGGTCGATCGTGCTGCTCACGTTCACGATCCGCCTGGCCATGCTGCCGCTCACGATCCGCCAGTTCCGCTCGATGGCGGCGATGCAGGTCGTGCAGCCCAAGGTGAAGCAGCTGCAGAACCGCTACAAGGGCAAGACCTCCCGCGAAGACAAGCAGAAGATGCAGCAGGAGCTCATGCAGCTCTACAAGGAGCACAACGTCAACCCGTTCGGCTCCTGCCTTCCGCTGCTCGTGCAGGCGCCGGTGTTCATCGCCCTGAACGCCGTCCTGCGTTACCACATCCACCCGACCGGCAGCGTGAGCTTCCTCGGGATCCAGAACATCTTCGTGAAGCTGAACGAGCTGCCGACGGCCCAGGAGTACATCCTGATCGCCCTCTACGTCGGATCGATGCTCGGCTCCACCCTGCTGTTCTCGTTCGTCACCGACAAGCAGCAGAAGTACATGCTCGCGGCGATGCCGATCATCTTCGTCCCGTTCGTCCTGAACTTCTCGACGGGCGTGATGATCTACTGGATCACGTCGAACTTCTGGACGATCGGGCAGCAGGGCATGATCAAGCGCACGATGGGCCATCGCTTCCCGCAGCCCGCGCCCAAGGGCTCGAGCGGCAAGGGCGGCTCTTCGGGGAAGGGCGCTGCGGCGAGCAAGGGCGGCGGGAAGCCCAAGCCCGGCGCCGGCAACGGCAAGCAGCCGGACGAGGCCGCGAGCGCGGCCCCGCCGCGGCGCGGCAGCGGACGCCGCTCGCAACAACAGTCGGGCCGCCGCTCCGGCCAGCGCCGGGGCGGGCGCAAGCGGTGACCGAGCCGGCCGTCCGGGTCGAGGCCACCGGCGAGACCGTGGGCGAGGCGCGCTGGGCGGCGCTGCATGAGCTCGAGCGGCGCTACCCGGCGCTCGACCGCGACCTGGTCGAGTTCGCCGTCGTCTCGGAGGGCCAGCGCGGCCTGCTCGGCGTCGGCTACGAGCCGGCCCGCGTGGTGGCGGTGCTCGCCGACGAGCCGCCCACCGCGGCCGAGCCGCCGGTCGCGCCGCCCCGGGAGCCGATCGGCCCCGCGCCGGACGACTCCGAGGCCGCCGGCCTCGTGCGCGAGCTCCTCGGCCGCGTCGTCCACGGCCTCGGGATCGACGCCGACGTCGAGATCGAGGAGGCGTCCGGGCGCGTCACCGGCACGGTGACCGGCGGCGACCTGGGCCTCCTGATCGGCCGGCACGGCCAGACGATCGACGCCATCCAGTATCTCGCGAACGCCGTCGTCCACCGCCGCCAGGCGGAGCCGGTCGAGGTCGTGGTCGATGCCGAGGGCTACCGCGAGCGGCGCCAGCGCGCTCTCTGCGGCGTGGCCGACCGGGCCGCGGCCGAGGCGATGCGGAGCGGCCGGCCGGTGGCGCTCGAGCCGATGACGTCGGTCGAGCGCAAGATCGTGCACCTGCACCTGCAGGAGATGGACGGGATCGGCACCTCGAGCGAGGGTGTCGAGCCCAACCGGCACGTCATCGTCCTCCCAGAGGGCGATTCCGCCGAGGTGTAAAACGTGAAACACGCCGGCCCGCGGCTGACGGCATACCGGGATCTGCTGCTCACCGCCCCGGTCTCGGTGACCTCGATCCGCGATCCGGAGCGGGCGTGGGCGGTGCACGTCGAGGACGCGCTCGCGGCCGTGCCGATCGTCGTGGAGCTCGCGCCGGCGCGCATCGCCGACGTCGGGTCGGGGGGCGGCAGCCCCGGCATCCCGATCGCGCTCGCCATGCGGATCCCGGTGGATCTGGTCGAGGCCACCGGAGTCAAGTGTGAGTTCCTCCGCCGGTGCGTGGCGGCGCTCGGTGCGCCGTGCGAGGTCGTCCACGACCGCTCCGAGCACCTCGCCCGGGCCGGCGGCCGCGACGCGTACGACCTCGTGCTGGCGCGCGCGCTCGCGCCGCCGCCGGTCGCGGCCGAGCTGTGCCTGCCGCTGGCGCGCGTGGGCGGCCATGCGCTCCTGTGGACTGCCGAGACCGATGTGAGCGCGCTGGCCGAGGTGGCCGCGGCCGTGGGGGGCGAGCACGCCGAGACCGTCGCCGTCGGCCCGAACCGCCGTCTGGAGCTGCTCCGGAAGGTCCGCGCGACCCCGGAGCGGTTCCCGCGGCGTCCGGGAATGGCCGCCAAGCATCCGCTTCTGCGGGTACGATCCCGCCCATGAGCGCGCGCGTCTACGCCCTTGCGAACCAGAAGGGCGGTGTCGGGAAGACGACGACGGCGATCAACATGGCGGCGTGCGTGGCGGAGGCCGGCACGCCGGTGCTCCTGATCGATCTCGACCCGCAGGCGAACGCCACGACGGGCCTCGGATTCCGGCCCGAGCAGCTCACCGCGAGCACCTACGACCTGCTCCACGGCACCCCGCTCGGCGAGGTGGTGCTCGAGACGGCCGTTCCCAACCTGTACCTCGTGCCGTCGCACCCCGACCTGGCCGCGGCGCAGGTGGAGATGCCGAGCGGCTCCGACCAGGGCACGCTCCTGCGCGACCTGCTGGCCGGCACCGAGGAGCAGTACCCGTACGTGTTCGTCGACTGCCCGCCCTCGCTCGGGCTTCTGACGGTGAACGCGCTCGCGGCTGCCAACCGGCTGATCGTCCCCGTCCAGTGCGAGTACTACGCACTCGAGGGCCTGGCCCAGCTGCTCCAGAGCGTCGAGCTCGTGCGCACCCGGATCAACCCGCGGCTCGGCGTCACCGGCGTGCTCCTGACGATGTACGACGCCCGCACGCGGCTCGCGAGCGACGTCGCCAGCGAGGTGCGGAGCCACTTCGGCCCGCTCGTCTTCGACACGGTTGTGCCGCGCAGCATCCGCCTGGCCGAGGCGCCCAGCCATGGCGTCCCGATCACGGCCTACGACTCGTCGTCCGCCGGCGCGGACGCCTACTACCGCGCGGCTCTCGAGGTGGTCGAGCGTGGCTGAGTCGAGCCGTCCCCGCGGCCTCGGTCGCGGCCTGGCCGCCCTCGTCGCCGAGTTCCCGACCGGCGCCACGTCGATGGTGGAGCTCGAGATCGGCCAGGTGCGGCCGAACCCGCGCCAGCCGCGGCGCGCCTTCGATGACGAGGCCATCCAGCGCCTGGCCGAGTCGGTCAAGGCCGACGGCGTCGTCCAGCCGATCGTCGTACGCGACGCGGGCGACGGCTACGAGATCGTGGCCGGGGAGCGGCGCTGGCGGGCAGCCCGGCTGGCCGGCCTGCGCACCATCCCGGCGATCGTGCGCAGCGCCGACGACCGCGAGCTGCTCATCCTCGCGCTGGCTGAGAACGTCGCCCGCGAAGACCTGAACCCGATCGACCAGGCCCGCGCCTACGCCGTCCTCGCCGACGAGCTCGACCTGACCCAGACGGAGATCGCCCGCCGGGTCGGCAAGAGCCGTCCGGCGGTGGCGAACACCATGCGCCTGCTCGAGCTGCCCGACGACGTCCTCGAACTCATCGCCGCCGGCGACCTGTCCGAGGGCCACGGCCGCGCGCTCCTGCTCGCGTCCGGCCAGGACGAGCGCTCGAGCCTCGCCCGCACCGCGGTCAGCCGGGGCTGGTCGGTGCGCGAGTGCGAGGCCGCCGCCAAGCGCGCCGCCAAGCCGGCGAAGCGCGAGCAGAAGCGGGCCGAGGGCGTCATGGACGACGAGCTCGCGCACCTGGCCGTCGACGCCGCCTGGCAGTCGCTCGGCCTGCGCGCCTCGGTGCGGCGGGGGCCGCGCGGCGGCCGCGTCGAGCTGCACTTCTCGTCCGCCGCCGAGCTCGGCCGCATCGTGGATCAACTGCGCGCCGACCGCGTCTCCTGGGCCGACTGACCGCGGTAGTATGCGGGCTCCCTTCGGGGGCGATTAGCTCAGTCGGTTAGAGCGCCGCTCTGATAAGGCGGAGGTCCCTGGTTCGAATCCAGGATCGCCCATTGGCTGCCACGGACGACACCCGACCCAGGTGCAGCTGGGTGCCCGCCGGCGATCCGCTCTACGCCGCCTACCACGACGAGGAGTGGGGCACGCCGTCCCACGACGACCGCCACCTCTACGAGATGATCGTGCTCGAGGGCGCGCAGGCGGGGCTGTCCTGGTCGACCATCCTGCGCAAGCGCGAGGGCTACCGCGGCGCCTTCGCCGGCTTCGACGCCGAGGCCGTCGCCCGGTTCGGGCCGGCCGACGTCGAGCGGCTGATGGCCGACCCCGGCATCGTCCGAAACCGGCTCAAGATCGAGTCCGCCATCGCAAACGCGCACGCCGTCCTCGCCGTCCGCGAGGAGCACGGCAGCCTCGATGCCTTCCTGTGGGGGCTCGTCCCCGGAGCGCCCCTCCGGCGCGGCTCCGGCGACCTCCCGGCCGAGACGGCAGAGTCGCGGAACATGTCGAAAACGCTCAAGCGGGCCGGCTTCCGGTTCGTCGGACCGACGGTCTGCTACGCGTTCATGCAGGCCGTCGGAATTGCCGACGACCACTCTCCGAAGTGCTTCCGATACGCCGGATGAGGCTCCAGGGAGCGTGGCTATACTGGACTTCGGATGCAGGAGATGAGCATCTACGGGGTGTCCTTCGACATGGTCGGCAAGCAGCCGATCGTGCTGCTCAGAACCCTTGACGGGAGCAAGTTCCTGCCCATCTGGATCGGCCACCCCGAGGCGGCCGCCATCCTGATGAAGCTGCAGGGCACGCCCACGCCGCGGCCGATGACGCACGACCTGGTCACGTCGATGCTCGGCGAGCTGAACGCGAAGGTCGAGAAGATCGCCGTCACCGAGCTGCGCGACAACACCTTCTACGCGCAGATCACGCTGCGCATCGACGGCTCCGAGGTCGAGATCGACTCGCGCCCGTCGGACGCCCTCGCGCTGGCCGTCCGGGCCGACGCCAAGATCTTCGTCGCCGACCAGGTGATCGACGACTCCGCGATCGAGTTCGGCCAGGAGCCCGAGGAGCCGGCCGAGGTGGTCGAGGAGTTCAAGAAGTTCCTCGAGAACGTCAGTCCCGAGGACTTCGGGAACTAGCCAACCGGTCGAGCTCGCGCCCGATCACGAGGCGCTGGATCTCGGCCGTGCCGTCGACGACCTGGAGCATCTTCGCCAGGCTGATGAAGCGCGGGAGCGGCGTGTCCTCGAGCCAGCCGTATGCCCCGAGCGCCTCGCTGCAGGCGATCGCCGCCCGCAGCGCCGCGTCCGGGCAGAAGCGCTTGGCGTGGGCGACCGCCACCGGCCCCGCCGGCGTCCCCAGGAGGCTCGCGGCCCGGGCGTAGAGCAGGCGGCCTGCCTCGAGGTCGGTGAGCACGTCGGCGAGCGTGAAGCGCATCGTGTCGAGTGCCAGCAGCGGCGCCCCGAACGCCTCCCGCTCGCGGGTGTAGCGCAGGGCGATGTCGAGCGCCTCGGCGTGCAGGCCGCAGGCGATGGCGGCGATGTCGCAGCGGGCGACGTCGATCGCCCCGAGGGCCGCCCGCATTCCCGCTCCCGGCGGCACCAGCATCGTGGCGGGCGCGTCGGTGAGCGCCATCTCCCCGATCGGCAGGAACGCGGAGGCGGCCTTCCGGTACAGGCGGGGGAAGCTCACGCCATCGGCCCGGCGGTCGACGGCCAGCACCGCGACATCCGCGTGGCCCGGTCCGTCGGCCGTTCTGCAGACCACCAGGAAGAGGTCGGCCTCTCCGGCCAGCGACACCCACGCCTTGCGCCCGGTGACCCGCCAGCCGTCGCCCTCCTGGCGGGCCCGGGTCGTGATCGCCGTGGCGTCCGAGCCGGCGTGCGGCTCGGTCAGCGAGAAGCCGCCCAGGGCGCGGCCGGCGACGAGATCGGCCGCCCAGCTGGCGCGGAGGGCTTCGTCGTCGCAGCCCGCCACGACGGCCGCCACGGCGTTGTGCATCGAGAGCGAGAAGGCGAGTGCGGCATCGCCGCGGCCGAGCTCCTCGAACACCTCCATCCCCGCCGGATAGCCGAGCCCGGCGCCGCCGACCTCGTGCGCGCAGAAGAGGCCGGTGAGCCCCGATGCGGCCACCGCCGCGCGCGGGTAGGCGCCCGCCTCGTCCCAGCCCGCGACGGCCGGCCGGACGACGTCGCGGACGAATGCGGCTGCCGCATCTCGCATCGAGCGGCGATCATATCCGCGCGCCTTGCCCACCCGGCTCCGCCCGACCTAGACTGTGAGTCCGCGACGACTTGGAGGCCCGGGATGCATGCAAACGGCAATGGCGCCCAGTGGTTCGCCGAGCGATCGATCCGTGGTGTGGGCGACGACGGTGCGGCGGAGATCGTCACGATCTGGATCGAGCGCAAACCCGGCGCGCTGTGGGCGGTGGGCAGGGCGGTCGGACTGGCCGAGCGGCACGACGGGCTCGTGCGGCCGGACGACTACGTCTTCGAGGGCTACGAGATGGGCGACGCGCTCGAGGCGGCGAACGCCGCCCTCGACGCCGACCTGGACGTGTCGGCCGAGGAGGGCAAGCCGCAGGAGATCGAGCCGTTCAGCGAAGGCGAGCTGCTGATCCCGCTGGAGCGGTGGTTCTTCGGCCGTTCTCCGCGGGTCGAGCGGCAGCAGGCTCGCTAGCCGAGCACGCGCAACGGCGCTGTCCCGGCCGGCAGGGCACCGGCGGCTGCGGCGGTGCGCTCGAGCGTCTCGAGGGCGCGGATGCCGTCGTCCCCGAGGTCGACGGTGTGGTCGTTGACGTACAGGTCGACGTAGGGCCAGATCACGTCCTCGCCCAGCTCCTGGGCGTAGCGGCGGATGGTGCCGAGCACCTCCTCGCGGTTGACCCAGCCGTAGGCGATCGAGTCGCGCAGGACGGCGGTGAACCGTTCGACTACGTCGTCGGGCAGCGCCAGGCTGGCAAGGATGCCTCCGAGCGGGATCGGCGCCTGTGCCCGGCGCTCGAACGATGCCCCCAGGTCCTCGATCAGCACGAGGCCGTCGCGCTCGTAGGTGAGCCGGCCCTCGTGGATCAGCACGCCCAGGTCGGCGTCGCCCCTGCGCAGGACGGCGCCGATGTCCGAGAAGACGGTGTGGTCGATCGAGCCACCGTCCGGGTGCAGGCAGCGGTAGAGCAGGGTCGCCGTGGTGGTCTCGCCGGGGCAGAGCACGCGCGCGTCCGGCCCGGGGTGGACATCCGGCCCGGCCGCCACGAGCAGCGGCCCGACGCCGAAGCCGAGGGCCGAGCCGGCCCGCACGACGCCGTAGTCGTCCGCCAGCAGGAGCGCGGCGTGGAAGCTCGCCTTGGAGACGTCGTAGCGGCCGGCGAAGAGGCCGTCGTTCAGCTGCTGGACGTCGAGCAGTTCCGGCTCGAACTCGAGCCCGCGCAGGTCGATGCGCCGCTCCAGGATGGCGTGGAAGGCGAAGGTGTCGTTGGGACAGGTCGAGAGCCCGAGGCGGAGCTTCATCCGGCCAGCTCCCGCACGATGTCCGCCGCCGCGGCGAGCGCTTCCCCCATCCGCCAGCCGGCCCGGTCGCGGTCGCCGGCGACGTTCGAGAAGCCGCGCACGATGGTCAGGTCGATGCCGAAGAGCCCGGTGGCCACGGCGACAGCGTATCCCTCCATCTCCTCCCCGGCGGCGGCCGGATACCGGTCCCGGCGCCCGGCCGCCTCCCCGGCCGAGCCGGCCGCGGCCGCCACCGAGAGGATCTCCGGGCCCGGCCCGAGCGCGATCGAATCGGCCGCCGCGAAGCCGAGATCGGCGGCCGTGCGGTGGCCCTCCCCGGATCCGGCGCCGATGCCGTCGCAACGCACCGATCCGGCGACGACGGCGGACCCGATGGGATGCCGCGACGGGTCGTAGGTCCCGGCCGCTCCGACCAGGATGACCCCGCCCTCCGCGGCCTGCCGCCGAGCCGCGATCGCGTGCGCCGCCCCTGCTCCGGCCGCCGCCAGCCCGAACCCGCACACCGCGAGCGGCGCCGGCGCGCCCGTGGGGAAGAGCAGGCCCGACTCGAGCTCGGTCGGCACGAGGACGAGCACGCCGGCCCTAAGCGATCTCGACCATGCGCGTGATCGCTCCGCGGGCGCGGGCGGCGACGTCGTCGTCGACCGTGACCACGTGGCGCATGTCGCGCAGGGAGTCACGCAGCTTCTCGAGCGTGATCATCTTCATGTAGCGGCAGACGGCCCGTTCCGACATCGCGTAGAACCGCTTGTCCGGGGACTCCCGGGTGAGCCGGTGCAGGATGCCGGTCTCGGTGGCGACGACGAAATCGCGGTTGGGCGAGCGGGCGACGTGGTTCACCATGCCCTCGGTCGAGAACACGTGCGTCCGCCTGGCGAGGGCCGCGTCCTGGGCGGCCGCGTACATGCACTGGCTGGCGCAGCCGCACTCCGGGTGGATCAAGAGGTCGGCGCCCGGTCGCTCGTCCAGCATTCGCGACACGTCGTCGGTGCGGATGCCGGCGTGCACGTGGCACTCGCCCGGCCAGATCTTCATCTTGCG
>Ga0075435_100003826_pt1 | contig 10268 bp, 11 predicted proteins | sample RhiMethybrSRZTD4_FD_75302 | JGI IMG/M metagenome (GOLD analysis project Ga0075435, IMG submission 75302) | Populus rhizosphere microbial communities from Tennessee, USA - Rhizosphere MetaG P. TD hybrid SRZTD4 | ecosystem: Host-associated > Plants > Roots > Rhizosphere > Soil | place: USA... | reverse complement strand
CGGAGGACGTCTACTGGTGCATGGCCGACATCGGCTGGATCACGGGGCACTCCTACATCGTCTACGGGCCGCTCTCGCTGGCGGCGACCTCGGTCCTGTACGAGGGCGTTCCCAACTATCCCGACCCGGGCCGGCCGTGGCGCATCGCCGAGCGCCTGGACGTGAACATCTTCCACACGTCGCCGACGGCGATCCGCATGCTCCGCAAGGCGGGGCCCGACGAGCCGGAGAAGTACAACTACCACTTCAAGCACATGACGACGGTGGGCGAGCCCATCGAACCCGAGGTCTGGCGCTGGTACAACGACGTGGTCGGCAAGCGCGAAGCGGTCATCGTCGACACGTGGTGGCAGACCGAGAACGGGGGCTTCCTTTGCAGCACCAAGCCGGCGCTCGACCGGATGAAACCGGGAAGCGCGGGGCCGGGAGTGCCGGGCATCTATCCGGTCATCTACGACGAGAAAGGCGAGGAGATCGGTGCGGGAACGGGAAAGGCCGGCAACATCTGCATCCGGAACCCGTGGCCCGGCATCTTCCAGACCATCTGGGGCGACCCGGATCGATACGTCAAGCAGTACTACTCGAAGTACTGCAAGAACCCGAAGAGCAAGGACTGGCGGGACTGGCCCTACTTCGCAGGCGACGGAGCCGTCCTCGCCGCCGACGGCTACTTCCGCATCCTGGGCCGTGTGGACGACGTCATCAACGTCGCGGGCCATCGCCTCGGAACCAAGGAGCTCGAGTCGGCCTGCCTGACCGTTCCGCAGATCGCCGAGGCGGCCGTCGTGCCGGTCGTCGACGAAATCAAGGGACGCGTCCCCGAGATCTACGTAGCGCTGAAACCCGGAGTCGCGGCGAACAAAGAGGTGACGGATGCCGTGACCTCGAGGCTTGAGACCATGATCGGCAAGATCGCACGGCCCAAAAAGGTGCACGTCGTTCCCGACATGCCCAAGACGCGGTCCGGAAAAATCATGCGTCGCGTGCTCGCCGCGATCTCCAACGAGATGGACACGGGAGACATTACGACCCTCGCCAACCCCGACGTCGTCGAGCAGATTCGACAGGCCGTGCAGGGGAAGGAGAAGCGGGTGACCCGCGAGGGCCCAGAGGACGTGAAGAAGTTCGGCGAACAGGAGTAGCGGTTCGCCGCCGCCCTCGGGCAGAAAAAGGTTCGGATCGGGCCGTCCGCACGTACAATCGAAACAGTGAGGGCATCCGGGAGCGTTCTGGACGGCCAGGTCCTGGGCCGGCTGGATCGCTGGCGGAAGGCACGTGCCGTATTCGTCCGCCCCGACGGGGTCGAAGCGGAGCGGGCCGTCTCCGCAGCGTTCGGCCGGAACTGGGCGCGTGCGCCCATGTACGGCAGGGCGCGACGGCTGCTCGTCGAGCGGACCCCCGAACAGTTCCTGGAGGAGCTCGAGCGCAAGCTCGGACCTCTCGCCGACAAGGTGCGCGTGGCGCCCGAGGACATGCGCCAGACGAAGTGGGACGCCATGAGCCACCTGACGACCCTTCCCCGGGCGCGCCAGGAGGTCGAGGCGCTCTGGCTCGCCGACGAGCTGACCACGGGGGAGTTCTTCGTCGAGTTCCAGCCGCTCTTCGATCTGAAGACGGGCTCGATCATCGGCTACGAGAGTCTCCTGCGCGGCCGGGGACGCGACGGGCACACCCGCCCGGCGGCGGAGATCTTCCCGGCCGCCGCGGCGCTCCATCTGGAAGCCACCTTCGAGCGGTTCTCCTGGAGCTGTGCGCTCGAGGCGGCCAACCGGCTGCCCGACGGCGCGCTGCTGTTCCTGAACGTCAACCCGCGCCTGATCGACCGTTCGGAGAACGCCCTCGCGGGGCTCGGCGCGGAGGCGGAGCGGCGCGGACTCTCCTTCGCGCGAATCGTCCTCGACCTCGTGGAGATCGAGACGCTTCCCAACGTCCCGGACCTCGCGCAGGCCCTGCGCGTGCCGCGCGACCTTGGAGCGGTCATCGCTCTGGACGACGTGACGTCCGGGTACGGCACACTGCAGATGTGCCACGCGCTCCAGCCCGAGTTCATCAAGGTGGACAGCGAGGTCACGCGGGGTATCGCCCACGATCCGCGGCGGCGCGCCATCCTGAAGTTTCTCGGTGACCTGTCCCGCGAGTTCTCCTTCCGGCTGGTCGCGGAGGGCATCGACAACCCCGAGGACCTGGAGGTCTGCGCGGCCGAAGGCGTGGGGGCGGCCCAGGGGTATTTCCTGGCGCGCCCGGCGGAAAAGCCCCCCGAGGCCACGCCGGAGCTTTCGGCGTGGCTCGAGTCCCGGCCCGCGGGTCTTCGCTCGGCGTGAGGGAGGATCCCTCCGCCGGGTCCCTCGTCTCCGTCCGTCTCGACGTCTGGCTCGACGTCGCCTGTATCTATCCCACGCGCTCTCAGGCCAAGGCGGCGTGCGAAGGAGGCAAGGTCGACGTCAATGGTGCCCGGGCCAAGCCCCATCGCGAGATCCGAGCGGGCGATCGCATCTCCCTCTCCGGGCGCGAAGGGCGGCGGCGGGAGCTGATCGTCCGGGGTCTGGCCGAGCGGTCGATTCCGAAGGCCGAGGCGCGAAAGCTCTACGAGGACGTCACTCCGGCGCCCGACCCCGAGGTGCTGGAAGCGCGGCGCCTCGACCGGATGCTCGCGCCGCGGGGCGACGCGGGCCGGCCGGACAAGCGGGATCGGAGGGAGCGCATTCGCTTCAAGCGCTCCTGATCTGCCGTAGACTTCGGGCATGGACTTCGAGCTCCTCTGCCCCTGCTGCAACGCCCGGCTCAAGATCGACCCGGAGCTGAAGGCCGTCATCGATCACGAGGCTCCCAAGACTCCGCGGAAGTTCGGCTCGGTGGACGACGCCCTCGGCGCCATGAAGGGCGCCGACGAGGAGCGCGAGAAGAAGTTCGCGGCGTCCATCGAGGCCGAAAAGTCCAAGAAGGACGTCCTCAACCGCAAGTTCCAGGAGCTCTTCGAGAAGACCAAGGGCGACACGTCCAAGCCCCTCCGCGACATCGACCTCGAGTAGCCGTCCTCGTGAACGTCGGGGTGTTCGGCTCGAGCCTGCCTCGTCCCGGAAGCGACGAGTACACGCTGGCCTTCGATCTCGGCGGCGAGATCGCCCGCCGCGGCGCGGGCGTCGTCTGCGGAGGCTACGGCGGCACGATGGAGGCGGTCTGCCGCGGCGCCGCCGAGGCCGGCGGCCCGACGCGCGGCGTGATCCTTTCCGGTGGCGGCGAGCCGAACGCCTGGGTGAAGGAGCGGACCGTCGCGACGGACCTCGGCGAGCGCCTCCGGATCCTCCGGAATTCTTCCGACGCGTGGGTCTTCCTTCCGCGCGGTCTCGGCACGATGCTCGAGCTGGTCTGGATGGCCGAATCGGTCGTTAAGACCGTCACCCCGCCGCGCCCTTTCGTGCTCGTGGGGGAGTTCTGGCGACCGCAGGTGGAGACGGCGCTGGCCGAGGCGTCGAATGCCGGCGGAGCCGCGGCGCTCCGGAGCGCGGTGCGTTTCACGACGACGGTGCCGGAGACGGTCGCGGCGGCCCTCGAACCCGGACAGGGAGGCGGAAGATGAGATTACGGATCGGCCTGCTCGTTTTCGCTCTCCTTCCGGCGACGGCGATGATGGGTTGGACGTATCCCGAACACCGCGAGATCACGGCGAAAGGCATCGATACGCTCGAGCCGCGAGACCGCGCCGCGCTCGACGCGCTCTGGGCAGCCGCCAGGGCGGGGCAGGTACGTCTCTGCGAGTCGCCCGCCGCCGGCGATCAGGGTCCGAAGCCCCAATGCATCGACCTGGCGGCCTGGGCGGCGATTGCTGGCGACCACTCCTGCTCGCCCGAGGACCTGCTGGTGGTGGTCCTGCAAAGCGACTGGATCCTGAAGGTCGCGGCCGTCACGGCCCACATGGAGTCGGGCCTCGCGAAGGCCAAGAACGAAGCCGAGCGGACGAACGTGCGGGTCGTCGGGGACCTGGGGCTGGAGCGCAGCGACCCGGAGTACAGCACCCGCGCCGGCGCGAACAACGCCCACTTCCTGCTTCCTCGCAGCGTCGACGATCCCACCGAGTACGCGGTGCAGTCGCTCACGCCCGGCAGCGAGCTGAACGCCATGGCGCTCTACGTCCTCTTTCACGTCGCGGCGCTCCAGCGCATGTCCCACGCCGGCGACGCGCCGGAAGGCGCCGAGGCGCGTATGGCCTTCGCTCTCGAGCTTTTCGCGCTGCACTTCCTGGAGGACGCGTTCGCGGCCGGCCACATCGCGGGATCCTGGGGTAACGCCGCCGAGCGGAAAGGGACGCACGACTACTACAACCAGAACGGCCTCGATGCGGAGAGCTGGAACGGGGCCTACATGATCCTCTTCGGGGACGGCTACGCGCGTGACGCCGACATCGAACGAGGTGGCGAGGCCGTGAGGCTCAGCCTCGTCGAGTTTCTCGCCGCGCGGCGGAGCGACTCGGAGGAGGCGCGCCGTGTCGCGGTCGTCACCGTGCAGGCCGACGTCCTCGGCGGGAAATTCGACGTCTGCAAGTCGACGAAGATGCCTTCGTGGACGGCCACCGAGAGCGTGAAGCCGCTTCTCCAGGAGGTGGTGGGGAGAACGCCGGTCCCGTACCGGGGCCCCGGCTACGCGTCGCTACCCCGGTTCCGCGCCGAGATCGGCCCGTTCATCGGCGTCGCCAGCGGCGCGGAGGCACTGTGGTCGAGCACGGGCTTCACGAACAACTCGGAAGGAGGAGTCCAGGGCCAGCTCGACGTGGGCGTGCGCCTTGGCCTGGGACTCGACGCGCTCCTGGGAAGCAACGGGGATGGACTCGTGTTCGTGGAGGCTGCCTTCGTCAACCAGTCTCGTTCCTCCGGCGGGTGCCCTCCGTGCGAGAAGGACCCGCTCGTCGAGCAGTTCGTGCCGGGCTCGCCGGCTCGCTCGGGCCTGCAGTTTCGCCTGCGCCTCCCGTTCTGGCTCATCCCCGGTGACCTCATCCTCGCCGCCCCGGTGCTGGCGTTCACGGATCCGAAGGCTCTCGAAAAGATGGCCATCACCGCCGCCGACGGCGGACTGATCCCGTGGCAGACGCGGATCTCGACACCGATCGGCGACGTCCAGTTCGTGGCCGGCCGCGAGGTCGGCGTGACGCTCTTCGGATACGGCACGAAGGATGCCTTCCTCGGCGTCGTGGGTGATCCCTCGAACCCTGAGGTGGTACCGCTCGCCGTCAAGTCGCTCCAGTGGGACTTTCCGGTCGTGGAGTACAGGCCGTTTCGCGAATACGGGACGCGTTACACATTCGCCACGTTCGTGCAGCTCGGGTTCGGTTTCGACAAGCCCATCTCGGCGGTCCTCGTGGAGCAGCCAGGGGTGCCCGCTCCTCCGCTCCAAACCCGCTATCTGGCGTATCTGCGGATCTTCTTCGACGGCCGCCGCTATTTCTGAGTCGGCGAAGCCGGCTGATACGCCATCTCGCGCAGGAGCGCGATCCGCTTCGCCATCGGCGGGTGCGTCGCGAAGAGGTTCGCGAACCAGCCATCCTTCTGCTCCAGTGTTCCGCCACGCGGATCCTCGATGCAGAGGTGCGCCACGCCCTGCTTGATCGAGGGCGTGGGTCCCTTCTCGGCGGCGATCTTCTCGAGGGCCGAGGCGAGGGCGAGCGGGTTGCGCGTCAGCTGGGCGCCGGAGGCGTCCGCCAGGTACTCGCGCTGGCGCGAAACGGCCATCGCAACCAGCTGCGCCACGAAAGGGGCGAGCAGGATCGACACGATCCAGACGAAGGCGAAGAGCAGCCCGGCGATGCCCCCGCCGGCCTTCGAGTCGCGGCGCCGGCCCAGGCCCCAGCCGAAGCCCCGGCGGCCCCAGTCGGAGAGCAGCAGAATCGCCCCGGCGAGGGCCGCGACCACCGTCATCAGCCGCACGTCGAAATTCCGGACGTGCGACATCTCGTGCGACACGACCGCCTGGAGCTCGTCGCGGTCGAGCTTGTCGAGGAGGCCGCGGGTCACGGCGATCGAGGACTTCTCCGGGCCGGTGCCGGTGGCGAAGGCGTTGGGGTCCGCGTCCGGGATCACGTAGACCGCCGGCTTCGGCAGCCCGGAGGCGATCGCCATCTCCTCGACGACGTTGTCGAGGACCCGCTGCGGCGGATCGGAGGGGTCCAGCGGCGCGGCGCGCGTGGACTCCAGGACCGCGCGGTCTCCGCCGTGGAGGGACCACCAGGCGGACATACCTCCCACGCAGAGGGCCCCCAGCGTCGCGATCGGAAGCCCGGGCGAGAAGCCTCCGGCATAGAGCATCCCGTCGGCGGAAAGGCCCAGGAACACGAGCAGCAGGACGAAACCGGTGATGAAGAGGCGCGTGTTGGCGATGTTGCGCTTCTGCTGCTCGTAGAGGTTGGTCACGCCCCCGGTTGCGGCCGGATGCTCAAGTCCACCTTCGGCACCGCCCTCTCGGCCGCGTCCTTGATCTCGAAGAGCTCGACGGTCTGGAACTTGAAGGTCTGCGCGATGAGGTTGTCGGGGAACACCTGCTGCGCTGTGTTGAAGCGCGTCGCGATGTCGTTGTAAAACTGCCGCGCAAACCCGATCCGGTTCTCGGTCGAGGACAGCTCTTCCATCAGCGCCCGGACGCTCTCGTTGGCCTTCAGCTGCGGGTAGTTCTCGGCCAGGGCGAAGAGGCGCGAGAGCGTCTGGGTCAGGGCGTTCTCCTTCTCCGCCGCGTCGGCCACACCGCGCGCGGCCACGGCCGAGTTGCGCGCCTGGATGACTTTCTCGAGCGTGTCCTGCTCGAACTGCATCTCGCCCTTGACCGCCGACACGAGGTTGGGGATGAGATCGTGCCGGCGCTTCAGCTGCACATCGATCTGCTTCCACGCGTTGGCGACCTGGTTACGGAGGCCGATCAGGCCGTTGTAGCGCCAGATCGCCCAGATCGCGCAAAAGATCGCGCCGATCACGAGGATCAGCAGACAGCCGCCGATAGCTCCCATCTTTTCCGGAATCCTCCGTTGGAATCTACGAAACTCTCGCGGCCGAGTTTAACGCGCTCAGGCGTTGAGGCCCTGGCGCAGCTCCCGCGCCAGGATCTCGACGGCGGAGCGGGTTCCACCCGTGAGCTTTTCCTTCCAGACCGTCTCGGTCTCGAAACGGCGGTCGCCGATCGCCTCGGCCCAGGGCCGGAGCGCGGCGTCGAGCTCTCCCGCCGACCAGACATCGCCGCCGCGCTTGCGAACCATCGCGATGACGTACGGCACGATGCGGATGAACGCCCGCAGCGAGGTCGAGCTCTTGATCGAGTACTTGCGTCCGGCGAATGCCGTCGGGAAGGCCCGCGCGGCCGCCTTGAAGTAGTTGAGGAAGAAGCGGCGCGCGTTCTCGCGGAATTCCTTGGCGACACGGCCGCCCGCCGTGTCGATCGCGGCGAAGACGTCGCGCAGTTCGTCGGCGAGCGACGCCTGCGTGACCGAGCCCTTTCCGATGCCGAGCACCTTGATCGAGCCCTTCAGAGGAGAGCTCTCGTCTTCGTTGAGCGTCCGGATGACGTCGTGGGCCGCGGCGAGGTTGTCGTCGCGATAGAGGCGGCGGCCCGCCAGCGAGATCAGGTGCGAGGGGTTCAACTTGGTGTGCTTGCTGTTGATCGTGACGAAGAGCTCGACGACCTGGTCCGGCGTCAGGTTGTCGAAGACCACAGCCGGGACCTGGAAGTCGCGCAGGTTGTGCTTCTCGGCGATCTGATGGAGCGCCAGCAGCCGGTGCTGCCCGTCCAGGGCGCGGAGGATGCCGGATTCCTCGGGGAGCTTCAGCGAGCCCGCGTCGGCCCGCCCGCCCGAGGGGGCGTACTCCAGCCGCTTTTCCGAGACCAGGAGCACGCTGCCGGGGATCGCCGGCAGCGAGCCGGCGTCGGCCTGCTGGAGGTAGTAGGCCACCAGCTCGTCGATCTTCTTCTTGATGATCGGCCGCTGAAAGGCGTGCTCGGAGGCGGCGATCTTCTTCTCCAGGAGGTCCCAGTTCACCCGGCCCGCCGGCTTGTGCTTGCCGCGGGTGGTCTCGCTGCCGGGGCCGAAGGAAAGGACCTCGAAACCCACCAGGGACTCGAGGTCGGCGCCCGAAAGCAGGGCTTCGTAAAAGCGAACCCCGAACTGGTTCAGGCGAAGCGAGGGAACCGAGATCATGGCCACCTCCTAGCCCGTGGACACCCTCCGGACTCGGGTTGCCGGTAGGGCGGCGCAAAGCGTATACCGCCCCAAGCGGGTTTTGAGCCTAGAGAAATGAAGGGTTCGGAGGTCCCGTCAGGGAGGGGAGACGGTCTTCCAGTCCTGTCCGGCAACCATCTGGTCGTAGATCTGGCTCGCGCCGGTCAGGATTCCGGAGAGCTCGGCGGTTAGGATCGCGGCGAGCTCGGCGAGGGCGTCCGGGCGCGCGACCGGCACGGAGCATTCCACCGTGGACTGGCCGAGCGAGGCGAAAAACGGAGAGGGGCGGCGCGTCCAGTCGGAGTCGCTGCGGCGGTGCTTGGTCATCAGGAACGCGGCGAGACGCCGCTCGTCCCAGGGCTCGGACATGGCCCAGCTGAAATTGGCGCGCAGGCCCTTCTGCTCGACGGAGGGCGCGTCGCTGGCCAGCGAGATCGACATGGAACCTCCGGAAACGATAGCATTCCGGCGTTCGTCCGACACTGTGAAAAGAGTCCTGTTTTCGGGCCTTCTGCTGCTCGGCTCCGGCTCCGTGCCGGCCGGGGCGCAGGACCGCGTCTACGCGTCCCACCTGATGGTCGACCAGGACGTCGCGATTGCGTCTCGGATCTCGGGAGTCATCGCGTCGATCGCCGTGGACCGCGGCGCCGTCGTCACCCAGGGGCAGGAGCTCGCGGCGCTGGATCCTCGCGAGGCCGACGCCGACGTCCGAGAGGCGAAGGAGGACATGGAGCTGAAGAAGGCCGAGTACGCCCGGGCGGAGTCGCTGGCCGCCTCGAAGGTCATGAGCGCCTCGGACCTGGATCAGAAAAAGGCGGAGTACGCGGTGGCCACCGCCCGATGGGAGAGGGCTCGGACGCTCCGGGACTACACGGTGATCCGGGCCCCCTTCGCCGGGATCGTCACGGAGAAGTACGCGCGCATCGGCCAGAAGGTGACTGAGGACAAGCCCGAGCCGTTGTTCAAGATCACGGCCGTCGAGCCACTGCTGGCGCGGATCTACCTGCCGGAGGAAGAGCTGCTTCGCGTCAAAGTCGGCGACCGCGTAGACGTCGTCGCCGAGCGTTTCCCCGACGTGAAAACCACCGGAGACGTCCAGTTCATCAGCCCGACGGTAGACGCGGCGAGCGGAACGTTCCAGGTCGTCGTCCGGGTCAAGCGGGAGCCCGCACGCACGGTGCTGCGGCCCGGCATCGCCGTCCAGGTGCGGTTCCCCAAAGCCCCTTCGAAGTAGAGAGAATCCCGGGAGGTCATGCCGCCGACCCCTCCCCGCAGCTCCGCGCGTCTTCGCTCGGCCCGCGACCGCGTGCTCGTGCACGACATCAAGAACATGTCGTTCCGACTCCGGTTGCTGCTGTCCAACCTCGACGAGCACTGGGAGGACGCCGACTTTCGGAGGACCGTCCGGGACCTTCTGGCCTCCTGTGTCGAGCGTCTCGAAGGAATCGCCGGACGCTTCGTCGAGCGCGAGGACGCGGTTCTGATCAAGGTGGCCCTCGACGTCAACGACCTGCTCCGGGAGGTTGCCGAGAGGCCGAGCCGCCGGTCGGGGAAAAGGAGCGTCGACGCCAGTCCGAGCGTTTCGCTCGCGCTGGGGGATGCACCCCGAATCTGGGCGGATCCGTACTACCTCGCCGACGCCGTCGCGAGCCTGGTCGACAACGCGTGCGAGGCGGCCGCGCCGGAAGGCCGCGTGCTCGTGCGGAGCTTCTCGGCGGGCAGTCCCAGGAGGCCCCGCGCCGTCGTCGAAATCATCGACAATGGGGCCGGGATGACGCCCGAGTTCCTCCGCGACCGGCTCTTCCAGCCCTTCGAGACGACCAAACCCCAGGGCGTGGGACTGGGCCTCGCGACGGCAAACCAGATCGCCCGCCTTCACCGCGGGACGATCCGGATCCTGAGCCAGCCCGGCGGCGGAACGCTGGTGCGGTTGTCGTTCCCGGGAATCCCCGCCGAGCCGGGCGGAGCCTGAGGCGTGGACGGGCAGGCCGCGGGCAGTCTCGGCCGCATCGTCATCGTCGAGGACGACGCCGTTCTTCTCGAGCAGCTGACCTGGGCCCTGAAGGGCAAGTTCTCGGTG
>Ga0075435_100003823_pt1 | contig 10273 bp, 10 predicted proteins | sample RhiMethybrSRZTD4_FD_75302 | JGI IMG/M metagenome (GOLD analysis project Ga0075435, IMG submission 75302) | Populus rhizosphere microbial communities from Tennessee, USA - Rhizosphere MetaG P. TD hybrid SRZTD4 | ecosystem: Host-associated > Plants > Roots > Rhizosphere > Soil | place: USA... | reverse complement strand
TATTTGCCGCTATGCGGAGGACCGATCCGCGGCCGCGACGGAGCGGCTTGTACGTCTGCCGCCACCCGAATCCCTATCCGATGAGGATTACGGCCGACGGCCTCAAGATCACCCGCTGGGAAGAACTGCTCGACGAATCGATGCTTCGCCGACCCGGTCGCGTCAGAGCCCTCCGAAAATGGTCTCGAGCCCTCTAGCTGGCCCGAGAAGTGGTCACAGCCGACACTGATCAGCAACGATTTCGCGTCGTTTACGACCACTTTCGGAAGAAGTATCAGGCGCTCTTCTCCCGGCGTTCCCGCTTGGCGAGCTTCTCTCGCGGCACCAGGGTTGGCAGCACCGAGTCCCTCACCACCTCGGCAGTGATGATCACCTGGGCGATGTCATCCCGGCTCGGAACGTCGTACATGACATTCAGTAGTACCTCTTCGAGAATTGCCCGCAACCCGCGCGCGCCCGTGCCGCGCAGCAATGCAAGATCGGCAATTGCCTCCACGGCATCAGGCGTGAACTCGAGCTCAACCCCATCAAGCTCGAAGAGCTTGCGGAACTGCTTGACCAGAGCATTACGCGGCTCGATCAGGATCCGGATCAGTGAGTCACGGTCCAGCGGGCTGACCGAGGAGATCATCGGCAGCCGGCCGACGAACTCCGGAATCAGGCCGTACTTGACCAGATCTTCCGGGCGTACGTCACGGAAAGTATCGTCCGATTCTGGCCGGCGGGACACGAGGTCATTGTTGAAGCCCAATGGGCGCTTACCGATGCGTTGGCCGATGATGTGATCAAGTCCTGCGAACGCGCCACCGACGATGAACAGCACATTGGTGGTGTCGATCTGGATGAAGTCCTGATGCGGATGCTTCCGACCACCCTGCGGTGGCACCGACGCCGACGTTCCTTCCAAGATCTTCAGCAGCGCCTGCTGCACGCCCTCGCCTGAGACATCGCGCGTGATCGAGGGATTTTCGCTCTTTCGGGCGATCTTGTCGACCTCATCGATGTAGATGATCCCGGTCTCAGCCTTCTTGACGTCGAAGTCCGCCGCCTGAATGAGTTTGAGCAAGATGTTCTCGACGTCCTCGCCGACATAGCCGGCCTCGGTCAGCGCTGTTGCATCAGCGATCGCGAACGGCACATTGAGCATCTTCGCCAGAGTCTGAGCGAGGTAGGTCTTGCCGCAGCCGGTCGGACCGATCAGCAAGATGTTGGACTTTGCGAGCTCGACGCCGTCGTCCTCGGCGCGCCGCCCGGGATTTGCGGCTTGCGCCTGCACCCGCTTGTAGTGGTTATAGACGGCAACGGCCAGAGCCTTCTTGGCATTGCTCTGGCCGATGACATAGCTGTCAAGAAATTGCCGGATCTGATGCGGCTTGGGCAGCTCATCGAGCGTGCCCACCTCGCCGCTCTCGGAGAATTCTTCCTCGATGATCTCGTTGCAGAGGTCTATACATTCGTCACAGATGTAGACCCCGGGACCAGCGATCAGCTTCTTGACCTGCTTCTGGCTCTTTCCGCAGAACGAGCACTTCAGCAAGTCGCCGCTCTCTCCGATGCGCGCCACACCGCCTCCTCTCCGACGCCCGATCGTGTGGCTGGGTTTCCCACCCTAGCCTGACCGATCCTCTAAGTGGAGGACATTAGACCCACCGGCCAGGCTATGAGGCCACTAGACCGGAACAGCCTTAAGCGAGGTCAAGACCTCGTCGATGATGCCGTACTCGAGTGCCTGCTCCGCAGTCAGGTACTTGTCCCGCTCGATGTCTCGACTGACCTCTTCGGTCGACTTGCCGGTGTCTTCAGCCAACATCTGCTCCATCAGCGCCCGAATCCGCAGGATCTCTCGGGCCTGAATCTCGATATCGGAGGACTGCCCGTAGCCGCCCTCGGTCGCCGGCTGGTGAATGAGGATCCGGCTGTTCGGCAGCGCGAGACGCTTGCCCTTCGTGCCCGCCGCCAAGATCACCGCTGCTGCCGACGCGGCCTGGCCGAGGCACACCGTTCGTACATCCGGCTTGATGTAGCGCATGGTGTCGTAGATCGCGGTTAGGGCCGTGAAAGACCCACCAGGTGAGTTGATGTAGATCTCGATGTCGCGTTCAGCGTCCATCTGTTGGAGACAGAGCAGCTGAGCCATCACAGCATTAGCGATGTCGTCCGAGATCGGCGTGCCCAGAAAGATGATCCGGTCCTCGAAGAGCTTGGTGTACGGGTCGATGCGGCGCATGCCGTACGACGTCCGCTCCTCCCACTGCGGGATGTAGTAGTCCATGGTCGGAGAAAAAGGCTGACCCATGGCGAAGGGCGAGCCCAATCTGCTGGTCATCTCGTTTCGCTCCTTCACTGGTTCGGGGACTGCGCCGACGGAATCTGTGACGCGGTCGCAAAGACGTGATCAATGAAGCCGTACGTCAGAGCCTGCTCTGCGGTGAACCACCGATCGCGATCAGAGTCGGCCTCGATCTGCTCAAGCGTCTGACCGGTGTGCTCGGCAATCAGCCGCTGCATCGTCGCCTTGATGTGTAGCGACTGCTCCGCCTGGATGCGGATATCGCTTGCCGTGCCGCCGAGGCCACCAGAGGGCTGATGCATCATGATCCGGCTGTGCGGCAGCGCGTACCGCTTGCCCTTTTCTCCGGCGCACAGCAGGAACTGGCCCATTGACGCGGCCAAGCCGATCGCTACGGTCGCCACGTCATTGGAAATCCACTTCATGGTGTCGTAGATCGCCATCCCGGAGTCCACAGATCCCCCGGGCGAGTTGATGTAGAGGTAGATGTCCTTGTGCGGATCCTCTGCATTCAGCAACAGCATCTGAGCGCAGATGGCATTGGCGTTTTCGTCTTTTACCTCAGAGCCGAGGAAGATAATCCGGTTCTGCAGCAACGATTGGTAGACATTGTCATCGAGCCCATAGCCGTTGCGGCCAGCAGCGCTATAGCTATCGGGACGCGGTGCCCAGGGCTGATTGGAGGAGTGGAAAAAAGGAGATCCGGGAGTCGCGTTCACGTTGACGAACCTACCCCGGAGCGTCTTGGGAGTCGCGGGGAAATCAGGTGTGTTCGCTGTGGGCGCAGAACGGTGAAGATCACTACATGAGTGCTCCAATTTCCGACCGATGCCAAGTTCCCGACCGCCAAGGCGCGCGATGCGTCCCCGGTTTCCGGCCAGTGTGGAGTTCCTGATTCGCGTAAGCGAGTCAGTGGTCAGATCCTGCGACTAGTTCCCGACTGACTGCGCCGCAGGCTCGGCCTCGACATCGGCGGTCCGCTCCTCGGCAGACTCGGCGTCGCCATCATCAACAGCATCCGGCTCCACGTAGCTGCCGTCCTCTTGGAGGTTGGCAAGTGGTATCACTGAGCCATCGGAGTCGGTGACGGTTGCAGACTCGACGATCCTTGCCAACGCCTTACCGCGCCGGATCTCCAGCATGTACTCCTCGATGTGGTGCGGATGTTCTTGGAGGTGATCAGCGACTTGCTGTGGCGGAACGCCCTCCGCTTGCGCCTTGCGCAGAATGTGCTGCGTGAGATCGTTTTGGTCCACACCAATTGAGCTGTCGTCGGCAACCTTGTCCAAGATGATTTGAGCCTTGAGGGCCTGCGTGCCCCGCTGCTCCAGGTCGGTCCAGAACTCGTCCTCAGTTTGATCTTCGCCAATATCGGCAAGGTACTGCTCGAGGGTCAGTCCCGCCTGAACAAGTTGGTCGCCGATCTGTTTGCGGCGAGTCTCGAGCTCGGAGTTGAGCAGGTGCTCCGGCACCTCGATATCGACCTGGCTGAGCAGGGCCTCGAGCACGGCATCACGGGCCTGGCTCGCCTGTTCGAGTCGGGCCATCCGAGTGAGCCGATCTTTGATGTTGGTACGGAGCTCATCGATCGTGTCGAACTCGGAAGCCTCCTGAGCGAACTCATCGTTCGCCTCCGGCAACTCAGCCCTTTGCACCTTAGTCACGGTGACCTCGATGTCAGCCTCCTCGCCCGCGAGCGGACCGCTGACCAGCGTCGAGGAGAAGATCGCCGATTCGCCTGCGGAGAGACCTGTGACCGCCTCCTCCAGTCCATCGAGCATCTGCCCCGATCCGACGGTGTACTCCACATCCTCGGCGGTGGCATCCGGCAGCGGCTCGCCGTTCTTGCTTGCCACCAAGGTGATCGTGACGATGTCGCCGTCAGCCGCCGGGCGCTCCACCGTTTCGCGCGAACCGAACCTGTTGCGGAGCCCATCGACCTGAGTCTCGACAAGCGAGTCGGGCACATCTAGGGCGTCAACTTGTGCTTCGAGGGTGGAAAAGTCGGGCAGGTCGAACGCGGGGCGTACGTCGACCTCTGCAGTGAACTCGATGAGGTCGCCGTCCTCGAGCTTGGTCACCTCCACGTCGGGCTGGGCCAGCGGGGACAGGTTGTTCTCGGTTACGGCCGCCCCATAGAAGCGCTGCCACGAGTCGTTGAACGCCTCCTGGATTATGGCGCCACGGCCGAAACGCTGATCGATCACCACGGGCGGGACCTTGCCGCGCCGGAACCCTGGGATGTTCACGGACTTGGCGACCTCGGCGTACGCCTTGTCCATACTGGCTTTGAGATCCGCGAACGGCACCTCAACGGTGATCTTGACCCGGGTAGGGCTCAACTGCTCGACGCTGCTTGGCACGCTGGTTTACTCCTGTGATCGCGGCGCGGGCGGGCTACGAACCGCCCGAGGATGGCTCACGCTGAGCCGCGGCAATCCTACGGGGCGGGCTTGGACCGGCCAAACGTCGGCGAAACCGACCCAGCCGACTGGATTGGTCGCCGCACTAGTGTGCCCTACACTCGTCGCGAACGTTCGGCCGATGCCGGGCGGCCGGGGCGTAGCGTAGCGGCTAGCGCGTCTGCTTTGGGAGCAGAAGATCGCAGGTTCGAGTCCTGTCGCCCCGACTCCGTGAACGCGAAGAACGCTTAATATCTCAAGCACGCCGTTTCAAGATCGTCACGGAACCGCGGGTGTAGCTCAATGGCAGAGCCCCAGCCTTCCAAGCTGGCCATGCGAGTTCGATTCTCGTCACCCGCTCCACAGCGAAAGCCCTAGTCATCTCCCCTTTTCTCTTGCGACAGGCCCAAAGATGATCTGTCGACTGCGAGCCTTGGGCCCTCTATGGGCCCCATCTCCTTGAGTTCGCGTTCGATCCGGAACTGCAACGCATCCGCGATTTCGCGATCCCGGTCGCTCGTCGCGTGCTGGTAGATCAAGGCAGCACGCATGGTGCCGTGGCCCATGCGGTGCATCAGCTCGCGGGTGCTAGCACCGCTTGCCACTGCCAGGTTGTTGCCAGTGTGGCGTAGATCGTGGAAGTGGAATCCGACCGGAAGACCCGCCTGCACAACGCTCTCTGACCAGCGAACCGATCGATGAAAATTGTTGCGACGCAACGGGGCACCAATGGGGCCGCAGAAGACCAGTTCCTCGTCCTCCGCCGGGAACTCAGCGAGGTGTCGCTTCATCGCGTCGACAAGCATCGCCGGCAGAGCGACGACGCGCAGGCCGGCCGCCGACTTCGGCGGGCCCGCGACCCGCCGACCGTCTCGGAGCTCGGCGAACTTTCGCGAGATCCTGACCGTTCCCGCATCCCGGTCCAGGTCGCAACGTCGGACGGCCACGAGCTCACCCCACCGGAGACCGGTGAATGCCGCCAACAACACCAGTGCCCGGAACCTTGGGCGACCAGCTCGGACAAGGCGATCACCTGCGGAATCGTGCCCACCGGCCGCTCAGGACTTACCTCCTTGTCGTATCCGGGAATCCGACACGGATTCTCCGCAATCAGTTGATCCTCCTTCACCGCAGTATTCAGAACCGCACGTAGCAGTCGGTACGACTTCGCCGCGACCGTCGCCGACCGCCCCGCCTCGAGTAGCTGTTGCCGCCAGTTTCGGATCGTCTGCGGAGTGATCGTGTCGAGCGTCTTCCTAACGGGAAGGACTCCGCGCGTGAGGGCTGTCATCTATGCGAGGCTCTCTGAAGATCACGAGAGAGCCGAATCGGTCCCCACCCAGATCGCGAACGGCACCAAGTACGCCGAGCGGATGGGATGGGACGTGGTGCGCGTCTTCAAGGACAAAGGACTATCCGGCTACACCGGCGAGGTCCGGCCCGGCTTCGAGGAGATGATCGAGTTCCTCGGCACAGGGCAGGCGGACGTGCTGATCGCGCGCCACCATGATCGTCTGACCCGTAACCCCGATGACTTCGCGCGGCTGATGCAGGTCTGCGGCAAGGCTAAGATCAAGATCAGCCTGTATACGGGCGGCGAGCTGGACCTCTCCACGGCGAGCGGCGGGTTCTACGGCTTCATGGAGACCGGCAGGGCCTGGTGCGAGTCGGCCATCAGGAGCCAGCGCGTGAAAGACGCCGTGGAGCGCAACGCCAGAGCTGGCAAGCGAACCGGCGGAGGGTCGAGGCCGTTCGGCTACACGATCATCCGCCACGATCTGGGTGAGGGTGGGAGACGGAGGTATCGCATCATCGGCGAAGAGACCGAGTCCGCCGAGGCCGAGGCGATCAAGGAGGCTGCTGCACGAGTGCTGCGCGGCGAGAGCATCCGCAGCATCGCCTTCGACTTCAACGATCGCGGCATCCGTGCCGTCGGAGGCGGTAGGTGGGCAGGGTCGACATTGCGCCGCGTGCTCGTCTCGCCGAGGATTGCGGGTCTGCGGGAGCACAACGGCGAGGTGGTCGGCGACGCGGCGTGGCCAGCGATCATCGACCGCGCCACCCATGATCGACTGGTCGGCCTGTTGGACGATCCGAGCAGGCGACGCGAGAACTTCGGCAGGCCCCGTGTCCACCCGCTCGTCGGTCTGGTCTACTGCGCGTCGTGCGGCGGGAAGATGACGACGGCGGTCGCCCCGAGGCAGGGACGCGGATACGCCTGCCTCAGCTAGCCCGTGAGCACAACCGGCTCAGAATTTTCTGGTCCGTCGTTGCCATGAGGCGCTCAGCCAGCCGGCGAGCTCGGCAAGAGTGGCTATACGTGGATCCCAATACGCACGCGGCGCGCACACGCACGCGCACGCACCAGGCCAGTCCTGTCACCCGCAGACTCTGCCGAGATAGCGCACCAGGAATTCACGCGAACGTCTCTGGCACAAGCTACTGCTGAATGACTGATGCGGCTGGCCGAGCAGTCGTGATCGGGTCTGCGTGGCGATGCACGATCTTCCAGACGCCGTCTTCAGGGCGCATGATCATTGTGGCCCGCAGAGTTACAGGGCTGACGACCGACTGCCCGCCAACTTTGGCCTTGGCCCGCTCGATCCTCACAATGTACGCAAGCTCAGGAGTTACGTACTTTGATATGTCCTCAACGCCGAGATATTCGCCATCTCGGAATTGCGATGCGCCCTGGTCAGTAGCAGCAGCAACCTGCTCCCATCCGTGGACGACAGGGCCAAGGGGGTTAGCGAGGGTTACGTCTTGTCGATGGGAGCACATTTCCTTTGCCGGTTCAGAATTTCCTTTCATAAGCTCAGCCTGCGCAAGCGTGAATTGCTTGATCAATTCGTCAACGTCGTCTTCTGCACTCATCTCGGCCACCTCCGCTTTATATGAAGCCTATGAGGCTTGAAGGATCAATGAACGCGCAGCCTGCTGGCCGCACTCGCCCCCCAGCCCAGAATTTTCTTGACCTGGACAGCAACAAAGACTGCTCCGCCTGCCCACGCAGCCTGCACGGGCGTCGCGGCGAAAATCCTCTGGGGCACCGGGGGACCGACGCGGACCCGGAGCCCAGAATTTTTCGCGATCAGCTCCGCGCCGACTACTTCCCAGATCCTCTGAGCTGTGAGCACAATTTGCGCGTGGCCAAACCTTGGAGATGTCGCCTCCGGCTGCATGACTGGGAGGCTCGTACCAACTCCGAGACCGGTGAGCACTACGAGGTGTGTCGGCAGTGCAGGGCCTACCGCGATCGCGGGACCGCCGCACCTGGCCGTTTCCCGATGGGCTGATCTAGGCGGTCCGAGAGGGCCTCGAGTGTCGGCGACGTTCGAATCTGGGGCCGATGTGACGGTTGAAAATGAGGCCACCGGCTCGTCGTCTTCTAGTCTGCCGCGTCTTGGGTTCTGATACTGGGCAGGGTCTCGATCCCTCGGTTGCGTAGCCGGTAGCTGACGCCTTTCAAGGTGAGCACGTCGGCGTGGTGGACGATGCGGTCGATCATCGCGGCTGCGACGGCTTGGTCGCCGAAGACGCTGCCCCAGCCGCTGAAGGGCAGGTTGGAGGTGAGGATCAGTGAGGCGTGCTCGTAGCGGGACGAGACGAGTTGGAAGAACAGGTTCGCGGCATCCTGCTCGAACGGCAGATAGCCGACTTCATCGACGATGATCAGCCCGTAGCGACGCAGCCGGGCCAGCTCGTGGGGAAGTCTCCCGGCGCGGTGGGCGTCGGTGAGCCGGGTGACCCAGTCGGTTGCGGTGGCGAACAGCACCCGGTTGCCGTGGTGGGCCGCGGCGATTCCCAGGCTGGTGGCCAGGTGGGTCTTGCCGGTGCCGGGCGGGCCGAGCAGCACCACGTTGCGTGCTTCGGTCAGGAACCCACCGGATGCGAGTGCCGCGACCTGCTGCCGCACGGCGGGTTGGGCGTCCCAGTCGAACTCCTCAAGGGTCTTTCTTGCTGGGAATCCGGCGGCACGGATCCGCAGCTGCGCACCGGATGCGTTACGGGCGGCGACTTCACGGTCGAGCACTGCAGCGAGGTACTCCTCGTGGGTCCAGCCAGAATCGCGGGCGTGGTCGGCCAGCCGGGCAGCGGACTCGGTGATTCGTGGTGCCTTCAACGCCGCGGCCAGGTAGTGGACCTGCTTGATCGCATCGCCGCCGCCGGTGTTGTTGGTCTTCGCCGTCGGCATTAGGCAACCTCCTCGTCCCCGGTGAACCCCTCGACCAGGCCGAAGGCACGGTCGTAGTCGGCCAGGTCCCGAACCAGCCCGTCCTGACAGTCAGGTGCTGGACGGGCTGGGGGCTGACGGAACTGTTCGCGCAGCCGCTTCGCTGCGGCCAGGTGAGCGGGGTCGGTGACCGTCTGACCGCGTGCCCACACCCGGTCGTGCCCGGCAACGACGCGACCGTTGAGTCGCACCTGCACACGTCCCAGGTCAGCGGTGACGTCGACGAGCCGGCCAATCACAGCCGGGTCGACGGAGTAGTCCGATGCGTCGATGCGGACGTAGTAGTCCCGGCCCAGCCGAACCCGATTCACCCAGCCCGCAGGTGGTTGCACCGGTGGCAGGGGCAGCATCGCGGCCTTGTCGGCGTCGAGCAGATCCACCGGCCGCGTCTTGATCGTGCGCACCACCCGCGTGTTCGCGCGGGTCAGCCACTCGCAGAACTGAATGTTGAAGTCGGCCGGCGAGGTGAAGTCGCGGCCGGGCATGAACGAGGTTTCGAAGAACCCGTTGCGTCGCTCGACGACACCCTTCGATTCCGGGTCCCGTGGCGGCAGCCGCAGCAGTGTGGTGGCCAGCGTCCCAGTGAAGGCCGTAACCCCCTCGGCGTGCCGCTTACCGCGGCCGATGCCGGGCTCGTTGTCCCAGATCAGCCGCCGCGGCACCCGCCCCAACACCTGGAGCAGCTCCCAGGTCGCCAACAGCAGGTCCTCGGTCCGCCTCGTGGGGATCATCTGCCCGAGCATGAACCGGGAGTGCGCGGCGGTGATCACCAGCACCGGCAACAACGTCTTGGAGCCATCCTCGAGCGGGATCTTCCTGGGCGGGAACCACAGGTCGCACTGCGCCGCATCCCCGGCAGCCCAGGTCAGCCGGTCGGCCGGATCAGGCCTGCGATACTCAGGACGCAGCCGGCGGACGTTGTCGCGAAACCAGGTGATCGACCCGGTCCAGCCGACCCGTTCGGCGATCACCGTGGCCGGCATGTCCGGATGCTCGTCGAGGATCGCCCGCACCTGCGGCTCGAACGAGGTGAACGATGTCGGCACCGGCGCCCGTTCGTATTTCGGCGGCCGATCCGAAGCCAGCGCCCGCGCGACCGTCGACCTGCCGATCCCGAGATCCCGCGCGACCTGACGCTGCGGAACCCCATCCGCCACCAGCCGGCGGACCAACGCCCAATCCTCCACTGAGATCACCCAACCAATCTGTCTGGGTGGCCTTGTTTTCGAGCGTCGCTACGGACTCATTTTCAAGCGTTGTCGACAGCTGGACCGAGACGGTGACGGAAATGTATGCGAGTGGTCGTGATGAGGGATGCACATCTTCTCGCGGTCAAGTCCGGGTGGA
>Ga0075435_100003816_pt1 | contig 10282 bp, 7 predicted proteins | sample RhiMethybrSRZTD4_FD_75302 | JGI IMG/M metagenome (GOLD analysis project Ga0075435, IMG submission 75302) | Populus rhizosphere microbial communities from Tennessee, USA - Rhizosphere MetaG P. TD hybrid SRZTD4 | ecosystem: Host-associated > Plants > Roots > Rhizosphere > Soil | place: USA... | reverse complement strand
CCGCATCTACAACCGCGCGCTGAGCGCGGCGGAGGTTCAGACCGACATGAACACGCCGATCCCTTAATCGCGGTTCTCAGGTCGACTGGCGTGCTGTCTACCGCTCGTCCTGAGCCTGTCGAAGGACGAGCGAAGGCGCGCCTGGTTCGACAAGTACATCCTGAGCGAGACGCTCATGCTTCGACATGCTCGGCATGAGCGGTGAGTCGAAGGGCTCACCGCGCGCTGAGCGCGGCGGAGGTTCAGACCGACATGAACACGCCGATTCCTTAATCGCGGTTCTCGCCTCGATCGCCGCATGGGCCCTTGAAAACCGACCCGGCCGCCGGTATGGTAAACGCACTCAACGCCCACTCTGCGAATCCCGGGGGTGCAAATGGCTGTGTCGGCGGTACCGGTCCCTCTTGTTCGGCGTCGGTTTGGCGAAACTGCGCGGCGCGATCTGTGGTGGATTCAACCGATCCTCGTCTTTCTCGGACTCTCGGCCTTCATCGTCTACGCCACCTGGGCGGCGTTCCAGGGCGACCACTACGTGTACGGGCCGTACCTTTCACCGTTCTATTCACCTGAAATCTTCGGCGCGTCGCCGCATAGCTGGTTCGGTGCGCGGCCGGCCGCGTGGCCGGCCTGGCTGCCGTTCTCGCCGGCGCTGCTCATCCTGCCGATTCCCGGACTCTTTCGCTTCACCTGTTACTACTATCGCGGCGCCTACTACAAGGCGTTCTGGGCCGATCCGCCGTCGTGCACCGTCGGCGAACTGCGCCGCAGCTACTGGGGCGAGAACTCGTTCCCGCTGATCCTGCAGAACGTGCATCGCTACATGCTGTTCATCTCGGCGGGAATCCTTGTCATTCTCGCCATCGATGTGTGGAAAGCGTTCTGGTTCACCGATCCCGCGACCGGCGCCGTGTCGTTCGGCATCGGCGTCGGATCGCTCGTGCTCGCGACCAATACGTTCCTGCTCGGCGGGTATCTCTTCGGCTGCCACTCGATGCGGCACGTCGTCGGCGGCTGCGTCGATCAACTCTCGCGCGCGCCGCTCGGCGTGCGTGCCTACGACTGCGTCACCTGCCTCAACCGCCGCCACATGGCGTGGGCGTGGTGCAGCCTGTTTGCCGTCGGCTTCGCCGACCTGTACGTCCGGCTCTGCTCGATGGGCGTGTGGTCGGACGTCAGAATCCTTTAGTGGTATACATCTCGAAAATCACACGGGCCGCTCCGCTGTCGCGGCCCGAACACCGCCGTTGGAGGCTGGTTGTGACCAGGACCACTTCAGTGGATACGCGCCGCTAAGATGCCGGATTACCAGACGCACGAACATGACGTGCTCGTGATTGGTGCCGGCGGCGCCGGACTTCGCGCGGCCATCGAAGCGTCCGCGGGCGGCGTGTCGGTCGGACTGGTGTGCAAGTCGCTGCTCGGCAAGGCGCACACCGTGATGGCCGAAGGCGGCATCGCAGCGGCGCTGGCCAACGTCGACGATCGCGACAACTGGAAGGTGCATTTCGCCGACACGATGCGCGGCGGCCAGTACGTGAACAACTGGCGGATGGCGGAGCTGCACGCGAAGGAGGCGCCCGATCGCGTCCGTGAGCTCGAGGCGTGGGGCGCGATGTTCGATCGCACGAGCGACGGGAAGATTCTGCAGCGGAATTTCGGCGGCCATCGCTACCCGCGCCTCGCGCACGTCGGCGACCGCACCGGCCTCGAGATGATCCGCACGCTGCAGGATCACGGCATCCATCAGGGCATCGACGTCCACATGGAGTGCACGGTCGTCACGCTCCTCAAAGATGGCGATCGCGTCGTCGGCGCGTTCGGCTACGAGCGCGAGCGCGGCCGGTTCAAGCTGTTCAAGGCGAAGGCGGTCGTCCTCGCGACCGGCGGCGTCGGCCGCGCCTACAAGATCACCAGCAACAGCTGGGAGTACACCGGCGACGGCCACACGCTCGCCTACGACGCCGGCGCCGATCTGATGGACATGGAGTTCGTGCAGTTCCATCCGACCGGGATGATCTGGCCGCCGAGCGTCCGCGGGATTCTCGTGACCGAAGGCGTCCGCGGCGAGGGCGGTGTGCTGAAGAACAGTCAGGGCCGCCGCTTCATGTTCGACCAGATTCCCGACAACTATCGATCGCAGACGGCGGACAACGATGAAGAAGGGTGGCGCTACACGCAGGGCGACAAGTCGGCGCGGCGCCCTCCGGAACTGCTCACCCGCGATCACGTCAGCCGCTGCATCGTCCGCGAGATCAAGGAAGGGCGCGGCAGCCCGCACGGCGGCGTGTATCTCGACATCTCGTGGATCAAGGCGCGGATTCCCAACGCCGCCGAGCACATCAAGAAGAAGCTGCCGAGCATGTACCATCAGTTCAAGCAGCTCGCCGACATCGACATCACCCAGGAGCCGATGGAGGTCGGTCCGACGACGCACTACATCATGGGCGGCGTGCGGGTGGACGCGGACACGCAGATGTCGACGGTGCCGGGCCTGTTCGCTGCTGGCGAATGCGCAGCCGGGATCAACGGCGCCAACCGCCTCGGCGGCAACTCGCTGTCGGATCTGCTCGTCTTCGGCAAGCGCGCCGGCGAGTTCGCCGCGCAGTTCGCTAAGGGAGCCAAGAACGGGTCGATTGACGCGCGGCAGATCGACGCGGCCGCGCGCGGCGCCCTCGAGCCGTTCGAGCGCGGCACCGCGGGCGAGGGACCGTATCAGGTTCAGTACGCGCTGCAGGAGACGATGCAGGACCTCGTCGGCATCGTCCGCAGCGAGAGTGAGATGCGCCGCGCGCTCGAGTGTCTGACGAAGTTCGGCGAACGCGCGCGCCGCGCAGGCGTCGGCGGCCATCGCGAGTACAACCCCGGCTGGCACGCCGCGCTCGATCTCCCGAATCTGTTGACGGTGTCGGAAGCCATCACGCGATCGGCGATCGAGCGCCGCGAGAGCCGCGGCGGCCATTTCCGCGACGACTATCCGGACAAGGATCCGGCGTTCGCGACCTTCAACATCATCACGCGCAAGGCGAGCGACGGCAGTATGGAGGTCGCACGTGCCCCCATACCGCCGATGCCTGAAGAGCTCAAGAACGTGATCGAGGAAATGAAGTAAGCGACAGCAGCGGCGGCGGTGTCGGCGTAAGTAGGCGGCTGGGGTGGAGCCCGCCGCCAGTGAAGAAAAGTTGACGGGTATGACTACACAGACGGCGACGGCGACGTTCCGAATCTGGCGCGGCGACTCCAGCGGTGGCGGCTTCGCCGACTATCCGACGAGTGTCAGCGAAGGGATGGTGGTGCTCGACGCCGTGCACCAGATCCAGGCCGAGCACGCCAACGATCTCGCAGTCCGCTGGAACTGCAAGGCGGGCAAATGCGGATCGTGCTCCGCGGAGATCAACGGGCACCCGCGGCTGATGTGCATGACGCGGCTCAATCAGCTCGATCTGACGCAGCCGGTCACCGTCGAACCGATGCGCAGCTTCCCCTCGATTCGCGATCTGGTCACCGACGTGTCGTGGAACTTCAAGGCGAAGAAGAGCATCGCGAGGTTCAAGCCGCGGCCGCCCGACGCGCCGGATGGGACCTGGCGCATGGCGCAGGTCGACGTCGAGCGCGTACAGGAATTCCGCAAGTGCATCGAGTGTTTTCTCTGCCAGGACGTCTGCCACGTGCTCCGCGATCATCGGCTGTTCGACGAGTTCGTCGGGCCGCGGCATCTGGTCTACGCGGCCGCGCTCGAAATGCACCCCCTCGACGCCGGCGCCCGCGCCCGCTCGCTCAAGGACCAGCACGGCGTCGGCTTCTGCAACATCACCAAGTGCTGCACGAAAGTCTGCCCGGAGGGCATCACCATCACCGACAACGCGATCATCCCGCTCAAGGAACGGGTGATCGATCAGTTGTACGATCCGGTTGCGAAGCTGTTCCGCGTGATACGGGGAGGATCGCATGCAGTTTGAGCTGAAGAGGCTGTCCCGCGAAGCCGTGTCGAGGACGATCGCGAAGGCGGAGCGGTACCGGCTGCTCAACGAGCCGGGCGAAGCCGAGAGCATCTGCCGCGATGCGCTCGACGCCGAGCCGGACAACCAGGAAGCGCTGGTCATGCTGCTGCTCGCGCTGAGCGATCAATTCCAGGACGATCCGGAGGCGGTCGCGCAGGCGTGGGCGTGCGCGGAGCGGATCGCCAACGAATACGACCGCGCGTACTACTCCGGGATCATCTGCGAGCGCCGCGCGAAAGCGCAGCTGCACCATGGCGCACCGCGCTGCGGATCGCGCGCCTATGAGGGCCTGCGCGAAGCGATGGCATGGTTCGAGCGGGCCGAAGCGATCCGGCCCGCCGGCAACGACGATGCGCTGCTGCGATGGAACACCTGCGCCCGCCTGATCATGCGCGACCATCGGCTGGTGCCCGCGGAGGAAGAGCGAGGGGAGCCACTCTTCCTCGAGTGATTTCCACTCAGCGGTTCACGGCTCAATCGGCCACGGGCGCTCCCACGGCTCGAGCGGACGGAGTCGCTCGATGAGCGGGAGGTCTTGCTTCTGGAGTTGCAGCAGAATGCGAACTTTTTCTTTGAGCGGTAGTGCCGCCTGCTCGCGATGCCATTTCAACTTGCGATCGAACGTTCGCTGTGCCGCCGCGCGGTCGAATCGCTCTTCAGACATCGTCCGGCACCTCCGCGTCGATCTCATGCTGCTCGAGGAGCCTTCGTAGCCGTTCGCGATCCACCACTCCGCTCTCCAGCAGCTGCCATGCCCGTTCGCGTCGCCGCGCCCCTCCCGCTTGCAGCGCCAACGCGATCAAATACTCGGGATTAATCACGCGTACTCTCGCGCCTTCGTAATCGAGGACATTGGCCTCGGCAATCGCGTCGGCAACCAGCGCATTATGCGCGGGAAGGAACTGAACCGGAACGTCGTGAATCAGAATGTGCTCGCCGATGGTGGAGAAGCCTTTCGTTCGTGCCCACTCGTAGATTCCTGACAGCGGCGAGAGCCTTGAACCTTGGCGCGTGAGAGACACGAACACATCGAGATCATACGTGCGTGTGGGTTCAGCGTAGAAGAGGATCGCCGTCGCACCGCCGATCGCATAATCATCCACGACACCCGCATGACGCATCTCGTCGAGGATCCGGAAGACATCGCCGAGCGAGCTCATGCTGCGGCGGCATTGTAGCGCGTCAGACGGTGGCGGGTGTCGCCTGGGGATCGCCGCGCACGGCGCCGAGCAGCTTGAGGACGGTCGGCACCGCCGGCGCGAGCGCAGGCATGTAGCCGATCCACGCGTCGACCATCTGCTGCGAGGTCAGCACGAAGAGCGCGCCCAGCCCGAGCGCGACCGTGAGCGCGGCGGTCGTGATGCTCGTCCATGGCAGGCTGACGCCGTCGCGCTCGCGCGCGCTCACTTCGTCGGCCGGCATTGCCTGCTGCACGAAGCGCCGGAACGCGCTGTCCATGATGTGGAACGTCCGGTCGCGCCGCACGAGGCCGCTCCGCATCAACTGCGCGACGACGGCGTCGTTGCGCGGGTTGACGACCCCCTCGTCGGCGAGCTGCCGCAGCACCAGCTGCTCGATCCTCGAACACGACGACCACACGGCGCGGAAGTAGGGCGCGCCGAGCTGACCTCGCGTGAGGCCGATCGGCTCCTCGCGGAACGCCTGGAACACGCGAATCCACCGCGAAATCTCTCCGGCGTCGGGACGATGATCCGGCAGCTCCCTGAGCAGCGTGATCGGGTCGCCGGAGGTGGCGACACAGACGGTCCGCTTGTGGTGGTAGATCAACTCCTCGAGGAAGCGCAGCATCTTCGCTCGATCGCCGGGATCCTCGAGGCTGTACTCGAGGTGATCGATTCCAATCGGCGCTTTCGGATCCGACGGCAGGAGCGAGATGTCGAGCCATTCGGCGGCTGCACGATCGTCCTTCGCGTCAACGGCGGGCTGCGCCTGAATGTCCGCCTCCATGTCGGGCCACGGAAATCCGTGCAGCGCGGCCGCCTGCGCGAACGCGGCGCGGCGGCTTTCCAGCGGAACAGCCCGCGCCGCGGCGCGGCGCTCGAACAAGGCGCGCGTCCGTGCATCGAAGATCCGAATGTGTTCCTCGCGCGCCAGGCGGACGCTCTTGCCCGAGCCGGGCGGGCCAACGAGCAGCGTGTGTCCCGATCGATCGAACGCGACATCGGCCGCGGCGAGGGCACGCACACCGTACAAGTCGAGCAGGTACAGCGGCCGCACGACGAGCGACACGATCACGTAGAGCATCCCGATCAATCCTGCGGCCACGATCCACATCGGCCAGGCCGGCACCGCCTGCAGACCGGCGAATGACAGCGCTGTCGGCGATTCCGTGCGCGTGGCCACAGCCTTCGAGACGTCGGGTGCCGCTCTCTCCGCCGATCCGTGGACGTCATCGCCATGCGCATCCTCCAGCGCCGGCAGAACGGCGGCCAGTTCGACGGCGAAGTCGTTGTACGGAAGATGGACGCTGGCGAGAAACGCATCGAGGCGTGTGGCAGCCGGTCGATCGACGGCCGTGTCACCGCCGTACTCAGGCATCGGAACGGCGAGGTCCCACGGACGATTGCGGTCCTTGGTCTTCGTGCGGTCGGCGATGAATTCGCCGATCGCCGGGCACGTGTCGGCCGACTGCTTCGACGCGCACAGAGGATAGCGAGCTGCGCGCGCCTTGATGCGGCTGTGCCGGGCGTCGAGCTGTGCGGCCGACGCCGTCAGCCGGCTCGTGGCGAAGAGCGTCATCTCGAAATTGTAGGCAACCAGAAAACAGGCGCCGGCGGGCACGGCGGCGACGACGAACAGGAACGTCGCCCGCGCGCCGTGAAACATCGTTTTCCAGTTGGCGGTCGTTCCACTCGCCGGCCGCACGCGCGTCACGATCACGAACGTCGAGATGAAGGCGACGATCACCAGGAGCGCCGTCGTCACGAGCATCGCCGTGGAAGGCAGGCGCGCGAGGCCGCCGAGAAACAGCATGCCGAGCACGCCGTTGAGGATCATCACGTCGCGATAGGCGGTGCGCGCCGCGCGATCCGGCCAGAACCACTGGCGCACGACTCCGGGACGGAGTGTGTGGAGGAACGCCCAGGCCGCCGCGACCACGATTCCGTACAGGCCGAACATCAGCACCGACGCGGCCAGCGTTTCGAGGTTGACCGTTTCCATCACCGAGCGATCGTCGAGGACGACGAGCGTCCATCCCGGATCGCCGAAATCGTCGACACCGAGCGGCGTGACGTAAAGCGCGTAGCTGCGAGCGAAATACGAGGCATTCAGGTACTGCGGGCGGCGGCCCGAGACCGCCGATCGCAACTCGGGATTGTCCTCGCATTCGACGAAGAAGTTCTCGCGCAGACTGCGCGTCGGGTCGCTGTGAAACATCACGCGGCCGGTGTCGTCGATCACCACGAACTGGATGTGCGACGGCAGGACCGGATGGACGAGCGCGATTGGCGACGTCACCAGCGCCTGGCCGACGAGGTGCGGACCGATCGCGTCGTAGTCGCTGCCGAGCGGCCTCCAGAAGATCGTCAGTATCTCGCCGCTGTTCCGCGACTGGACGACGCTGATCCCGCCTTTCGTGGACGCCCCGTCGGAGACCACGCGCGATGATTTGAGCTGCTGGAAGTACGGGAACTGGCTCACGTTCAGCAGCGGCGTCACGCGGCCGGCCGACCACTTGACGCGCTGCCAACCGGCATCGTCGAGCCACATGACGTTGTCGAAATACGGGTATCTGGTGAAGTGCGTCCGGTTTCTCACCAGGATGTTGTCCCGGCACGCCCACTCATCGCGGCAGAAATAACGATCGCCCTCGACGCGGATTGTCGTCGGCAGCTCGTTCGGCCCGACCGCCTTCAGCGGCAGCGTCCGCGGCGTGAGCGGATCGTCGTAATTCAGCTGGCGCCAGAGCGCGAGATCCTGAAGCTCCGTCATCTGCGCCGCGATCGCCGCGGTTTCACTCCGGAAGCTCGAGCTGATCCCGTGCGCGACTTCCCCGAGCACGCGGCGCGCCCGTTCGTTGACCTCGATGTGAAAGTAGTACGCGTCCACGGCGCAGAAGGTGAGCATCCCCGCGGCGAGGAATGTCGTCGCCGCGGTGAAGACGGCGTCGGTGCCGCGGAGGCGTTCGCTCGGACTCAGAATGTGCAGCTTGAGGAGCGGGATGGCGAGGCACACGGTGGCGAGCGCGGCGCCGAACCACAGCAGGTATGTGTACGAAATCGCGGAGCCGGCGGCCCGGAAGTGATCGGCGCGCACCAGCCCGCACAGCGCCCACTCCTCCTGTCCCGTGCCATCGCCTTCAGCAGTGGCGAGCGAGAGCTGCAGCGGCTGGACGTAGAGCTGATATTCGGCATTGCCGAGAATGACATTCTCGACGTTGGTCGATTTTCGCAGCGACTCGAACACGGCCGGCGCGGACGCGCCCTTCGCGTCTCCGCCGGAGGGCGGCGCGGCCGATGCACGCAAGCCGTCGACGTGCGCCAACTCGAGGCCGGTCGCTGACTGCTGGGCGATGACGCGGCCGGTGCGCGTCACCAGCAACAGCGCGTCGAACTCCGAGCCCGAGGTGAGAAATGGCGCGACCGCCTTCTCGATGTCGGTCCGTGCGACGACGATTTTGTTGTCGTGGTTGTAGCCGAGATAGAGAAAGTTCCGGCCTTCGTCGCGTTGGACGACGACCCGCGGCGGATCGGACGGCCACTTGTACATCAACTCCGCCGCATCGTTCTCGTGCTGCGACAGGATTTCCAGTCCCGAGGCGAAGCGGCGGACGTAGCGCTGCAGGTCGCGCGCGTAAGTCGCGTTGTCTCGAGTCGCCTGAGGATAGAAGTCCAGCGCGTTGTCGATGGACACGTCGAAGTTGTCCACCTTGGCCTTGATTTGAGCCGCCTTCGTCTTCAGCAGCCGCAGGTTTCGATCGGTGATGTAACGCTGCTGCGCCGGGATTTTGATGAGGCCGTACCACGCGACCAGGCTGATGGACGCGATGGCGACGCCCAACGGGAAGAGAATCGCGCGCAGACGAAAAGCGCGAAATATCACAACACACCTGCCAGTTGCTGACTCAGGGATCAGGGCCGCTCGGCTTGATCGAACACGCGCGATCAGGGCCGCCTTCGGCTCTTTTCGGGCAGACCTTTAAAGGCTAGTGACCGGATTGGCCGATTCGTTACGCAGGAGCCCACCCACAACTGCCGCCACGTGGTGAACAGGCGTGCGGTCCCGCCGGGACAGCAACTCCGCGTAGGGGCCGAGCATGCGTTCGAAGCAGTGGTGATAGAACTCGGGGAGCGTGTCCGATCGACCCTCGTGAAAGCCGCGCAGCGCCGGCGACTCCGCGAGGAGGGCGCGGATGCGTTTGAGCTGCCCGAGCTCGTGGCGCATCCCGAGCGCCTGGACGCCGTGGACGAACTTCACGAGCCAGTGCGTTCCCGCCGTGAGACGCTTCACCCACATCTCGCGAGACGTGACGAGCGAGAACAGATCGATCAGCAGGTCGTAATACTCGATCGGCGAGTAGTGCGCCGGAATGAACGTGAGGTACGGGTCGTAATAAAACGCGAAGGGCATGGTACGCAGCACCCGCCGCTCGGCCCACAAGCGATCGAAAAACGGCGTGCCACCGAACGGCGTCGGGATGTTCACGCCCGGCCAGGCGAACGGCACGCGCCGCACGAACTCTTTCGTCAGCTCCAGCGGCTCGCGTCCGCGATCGGCATCCGTGCCGAAGACGAAGTTCGCCTGAAATCCGGCGACGTAGCCGCGAAGCTGCTGGAAGTGTTGCGTGATCCGCTCGAGCTTGTCCCAGCCTCGGCATCCGCCCGACGTTTTGTTCGAGTAGTCGGCCCAGGACTCCACACCCGCGGCGACATACGCGCATCGCGTCTGCCGCAGGCGCTCCAGACGTGACGGCTTCAGGATCGACAGCGAGCTTTCCATCACGTACGGATTGCGCGCCGACGCGGGCACTGACTCGATGGCGTCGAGCGTCCGGTCGAACTGCACGCCGAAGTTGGGGTCGTGGTACGTCACGACGACGCCGGGGAAGCGGCGCGCCACGAACGCGAGATCGGCAGCCACGCGATCCGACGGCAGCCGGACGTAGTCGTTCTTCCAGTCGACGCAGAAGTCGCAGGCGTAGGGACACCCGACGCTGGCGAGCAGCGGCACTGTGTTGTAGACGGAGCGTCCGCGCCCCGCGAGCGATGACGCGAGCAGCTCCGGCAGCCGTTCCTCCACGCTTGGCAGATCGGTCAGCGGAG
>Ga0075435_100003810_pt1 | contig 10287 bp, 7 predicted proteins | sample RhiMethybrSRZTD4_FD_75302 | JGI IMG/M metagenome (GOLD analysis project Ga0075435, IMG submission 75302) | Populus rhizosphere microbial communities from Tennessee, USA - Rhizosphere MetaG P. TD hybrid SRZTD4 | ecosystem: Host-associated > Plants > Roots > Rhizosphere > Soil | place: USA... | reverse complement strand
AATCTTCATGAAGTGCTGTTCGCCCGTCGGATAGTCGTGGGACCACGGCAGGCCCTGCGACGCGAAGCCGTAGTCCGGACCGTAGCGAACCCGCACGAATGTGAACCGCCCGTCGTACGGCGTGTTCGGCCGGATCGCCTCGCGACCGCGCCGTCCGCCGAAGCCGCCGCCGAACCCGCCCCGCCGCTGCGCCAGCGTTGTCGTCGGCCGCTTGCCTGAACGGCTCGCGCTCCCAAGGCTCGCGCTCCGAAGGCTCGCGCTGCCAGTCGCGCTGCCGATCGCCAGGATGCCCACGAGCACGCCCGCGGCACGCCGCACTACTTGTCCTTCTTCGACTGCGCGTCGCGAATCGCTTTCGTTTTCAGCGCCAGCTCGGTGAGGAGCTTCTCCATCTGCTCCTCGTACTGCGCGTCGGTCATGCTCGTCTTGCGCAGCTTGAGGGCCGCGATCTGCCGATCGATCGCGTCCTTCTCGTCGACCAGTTTCTTCACCGCCGGATCGCTGGTGTCGGCGGCGAGCACGGCGTCGGCGCGCCCGATGCCCAGGAACATCGACGCTGCCAGCTGCCCCTCGCCGCCGTCGTCCATCGTCGCGTGCTCGGTGAGCAGGTTGCCTTTCTGCTGAAACGCCTGGACCACCTTGGCTTTCGCGAACTCGAACGCTTCGGCAATCGACACGTGACCGTTGCGATCGCGGTCGGCGGATGGATCGGCGAAGGCGGCGGTGAAAAATTCCGGGAACTGCGTCTCGTTGCGTTCGCCACCGGTCTTGGTCGCGGTGATCACGACGCGGCCCGGCGCGGCAATCGCCGGCAGGAAGGCGCCGCTCGAACTGCTCGTGTTGATGAATGCCACACGCTGCGACGGCAGCTTGCCGAGCAGCTTCCCCCAGTCGGCGACCGTGAGATCGGGACCGGGCAGGTTGAACGCCGCCTGCTGTCCGTTGAAGCTGCCGTGGCCGATCAGCAGGATCACCACGGCGTCGCTCGGCTTCACCTGCGCCGCGAGATCGGCGAACGCCTTCTCGACGCCTTCCTTCGTCGCGCCGCGTTCCTTCAGCACCGTGATGTTCGCGTCGGGAACGCTGTCCTTCTTCTTCGCCGCGTCGACGAACGCGTCGGCCCACTTCTGGAACTGGGTCGCGTGCTCCTCGTCGCCGGGAACGCCGGTAATCACCAGCAGATGCGTCTGCTGAGCGAATACAGGCGACGCCGCCAGCGTGAACAGTCCCAGCAGCGCGGCTAGACGCAAAGAGCGCAGACGACGCGGAGAGAAGAAAGTCTTTGCCTTCTTTGCGGCCTTTGCGTTTACGCACACGCCGGGGTTCATGCAAGACCTCGCATGCGCCTGTAGCCCCACTCGGCGGCCATGAAGCCGACGAGGGCGAGGAAGAGCGCCGGCATGTCCCACAGTTCGCGCTCTTCGACGACCGTGACGCCGCGGCCGCTGTAGCTGATCGCCTCGGGCAGCGTCGCGGCATTGGCGGGCGTGAAGAAGCGGCCGCCGGTTTCTTCGGCGACGCGTTTCAGCAGCGGTGCGCGCATCGCGGCGTCGAAGTATTCCGCGTCGCCGGCCGAGACGCGCACGTGCATGTCGGCTTTGCCCAGCGCCTTCTGATCGCGTGCAGCAACCACCTGGATGTCGTAGATTCCGGCTTCGTCGGGGACGAAGTTCGCGCGGTAATCGCCGTCCTTGGTGACCGTCCACTCGACAGGCAGCTCGGACGCCTTGCCCGACGGCGACGTCACTTTCGCGACGACGCGGCTGTCGTTCACCTCGGTGTAGGCCGTGTCGAGCACTTCGGCCGCGAGCTTCACCGTCTCGCCCGGCTCGACGCGGTCGGTCGTGGTGGTGATGTTGACCTGCTCGGGCACGCCGTCGACGAGCCAGCGCACCAGCCGCCGCCAGAACATCGCATGCGTGGTGTCGGTGACCGGCACCTTCACGCCCATCTTCCACTGCCACGAGTCCTGGATCGGCATCGCGATCGCTTTGCCGCGGCCGTAGCGCTGGTAGGCGAGGACGATCTGTTCCTGCCTGTGGCCGTCAGAGCCGGTCAGCAGCACCGTGGCGCCCGGCTTGACGTGCTGCACCGGGTTGACGCTCGACACCTCCGGCATGTCGCTCCACTTCGCCGCCGACGCCTTCTCGTCGCCGCCGATTTGCAGAACCGGGAAGCCGGCGCCGGCGCGCGTCGGCTTGGCCTGGAACAGCTCGGAGAAATATTTGTTGTTCGCGTTGTCGAGCACCACCGGCAGCACTTCGCCGACCGGCGTGCCGCCCCAGCCGCCTTCGGCGAACGACCGGCGGCCGCCGAGCATCAGCAGCCCGCCGCCGCGCTTGCCGACGAAGTCGGCGATCATCCGCAGCTGCTCGGGCGAGAACGACGCCGCTTCGACGCTGCCGAGGATCAGCGCGCGGTAGGCGAACAGCTCCTCGCGCGTTTTCGGGAAGCCGCCGATCATTTCGTCGGGGCTGCTGATCCGCGTGCGCCAATACTTGTTCTCCGCCGTGCGCAGCAAGGTCGCCACCTGGATGTTCTTGTCGTCGTCGATGCCGCGCAGCAGGAACTTCATCTCCGGCCGCGGCTCGCCCTCGTAGTAGAGGATCTTCTCGACGCGGTCGTTCACCTGGATCAACGCGTCGCGCGCGTTGTTCTGCGTCACCTGCTCGCCGGTCTGCGTCGGCACCTTGAACTTGAACACGCGCGCGCCGGCTTCCTTGGCGGTGAACTGCACCTTCACGGTGGACGATTCACCGTCGGGCGGCAGCGTTACTTCCTGCGTGCTGACGATGCGGCCATCGTCTTCGACGGTGAGCGGCACCGACTGACCGCCGTAGCCGGTCTGCGACAGCACGACGTCGACGACGAGCGCGGTGCCTTTGAGCGCCGTGCGCGGCGTTTCGACGCGCGTCACCTGGATGTCGTGCGCGAAGCGGTCCTGGCCGACGCCGACGGTGAAGACCGGGATCGAGCGCGCCTTCAGGCTGGCCAGCGTTTCGTCGATCGCGGCGTCGGAGGTGTCGGCGCCGTCGCTGACCATCACGAGCCCGGCGAGCGGCAACCCGGCGAGCTCGTCGCGCGCGCGATCGAGCGCCTGGCCAATCCGCGTCGACGTGCCGCCGTACTTCAGGTTCGCCGCGCCGGCGACGCGATCCGACGAGGACGAGAAGCTGAAGAAGCGGACGACGAAGCGCTGCGAGAGCGCGCGGAGGAGCGGACTGTCCGCCGTGCCGAACTGCTGCTGCACGAACGCGGCGCGCGTCTGGCCGTCGCGATCCGCGATCGACATGCTGCGCGAGTCGTCGACGAGCACGCCAAGGAAGTTCTGCTGCGGCACCGCCGCTTTGAGGACCAGGGTCGGTCGGAACAGGCAGAACAGCAGCACCACGAGCGCGGCCACGCGCAAGCCGACGAGCACGACGCGGTCGCGCGTGCGGCTGGCCGCCGATACGCCGCGGTAGGTGAACAGCGCGACGACCGCGGCAGCGGTCACCACGGTGACCACCAGCAGGACCGCGCGCGAGAGGCCCCAGCTGAAGTCCCCCTGCTGGAACATCAACGGCGGGTACTTGAACAGGAAGCGAAAGAGTTTCTCGAGCACCAGGGGCTCATTCTACCGGGACGGGCCCGGCTGTCCAGAACCGGCGGCAACTTTTTCAGACGCGTCGCAGCATGGAACACGGCGCTCCTTGATTGGACGCCGCGCAGGCGCATTCCGGCCGGACGACTAGCTGAGTTGTGAGGGGACTGGGACTCGGGGACTAGGAAGCTACGAGAACTCGGGGACCGGGGGGCTTGCGGCTTGTGGCTTGCGGCGCGCGTGTCCCCAAGTCCCCGAGTCCCCAAGTCCCCTCACGTCTTGACTCTGCTGACGCGGCCGCGCAGCTTTGCGTAGGCCATCGCCATCGCTTCACCGACGACGACGCCGGTGATGATCCAGTCACTGGTCCTCGGCGGCGGCGGCGCGGGAACGACGGCCGGCGGCAGGTCGGCGTCGACGTCGCAGTTGCCGCGCTCGGCCGGCTTCGGCACGGTCGCGGCGGCGCCCGTGTGGCTGTCTTTCCACGCGCGCTCGGCGGCAGGGCCAAGCACCGTTTTCTCGCCCGGCACCTTCTCACCTGGCGCTTTGCCGTACGGCGACGCGTGTTCGATCTCCGCGTTGAGCTCGGCGCCGACGAGCACGGCGAGCGACGACACGTAGAACCACGTCAACAGGATGATGATCCCGCCAATCGTGCCGTAGGTCGCGTTGTACGAGGCGAAATTCGAGACGTAAAACTTGAACGCGAGCGAGATGATCACCCACAGCAAGGTCGCGACCACCGAGCCCGGTGTGATCCAGACGAAGTCCTGCTTCGCGTCGGGCGCGAAGTAGTAAACCAGCGCGATGGCCAGCGCGACGAGCGCGAAGACGACGGGCCACTGCAACACGAGCCAGGTCCACGTGAAGACCGGTCCGAGGTGCATCCACACCGCCACCTTCTCGGCCAGCGTCGGTCCGACGAGCACAAGACCGAACGACAGGAGGATGAAGATCGCGAGCGCGATCGTCAGCCCGATCGACAGCAGCCGCACCTTCCACCACGGACGCCCTTCCTGGATGTCGTAGGCCTGGTTCAGCGTGTCGATGATCGCGGTGACGCCCGACGAAGTGCTCCAGATCGTGCCGAGCATGCCGATCGTGAGCAGCCCGCCGTTCTTGTCCTGCGAGATCTTGGCGAGCTGATCCTTGATCAGAACGAGCGCCTCGTAGGGGGCGACGCGGGCCAGGGCCGCGGTGATGTCGTCCATCAGGTTCGCGATCGGAAAAAAGCTCGCGACCGCGACCATGAACAACAGCGCCGGGAAGAGCGCGAGGAAGAAGTAGTACGAGAGTTGCGCCGCCAGGCCGAAACAGTTGTCCGCCTGCACCTCCGCGACGGTGCGCTTGAACAACTCGGTCCACGTGAGCGGGATCCGGAACGCCTTGAGCATCAGCGTCCCCGCGCGCGGCCGCTGAGGCCGGTGCCGACGGCCGCCGTCCATGCCGGCGGATCGCTTGCCGGAAACGAATCGGCCGATGCGTCGTGCACGAGATCCTCACGGCGCCAGCCGGCGCGTTCGGCGAGTTCGCCGAACCAGCGGCGCGCGTCGGAGAGATCACCTTCGCCGGTCAGCGCCCACCACGCCAGAGTGCCGCCGAGGCCGGCGAGCATCGAGCCCATCACGGACCGCTGCCGCAGTCCCTGCAGCGCGAGCGCGCCGCCGCCGACGCCGAGCAGCCAGCGTGTCGTCGCCAGCTGCGCGCGGGTTCCGTCCCAGCCACGGCGGTCCCAGACGCTTGCCGGTGCGCGATGTGTTGTCAGGTTGAGTCCGTGTGTTTCGTTCATGCCTTCGCCGTGATGCAAATTTGGGGGCAGGGCGGGCCGGCAGGGCTGCTGATGGGATTCCGGACACGGCCTGTCATCCCCTCAACATTGGCTGGGCTTCGCCGGGCGCGACTGTCGGCCCCGGCGGCGAATTCCGGCGCAAATTCACGTGGGCGCCGAAACCGATCCGTGGCACATCCGTTGCTCCTTTTATAAGCGACCCCCAGGCAAGCGAATCGGAGGAGAAAGCGACCATGACGCCCGAGCGGACCGGTACAACCGACGAAGTCCTACGGCGCGTTCAAGGGGAATTCCTGGAAATGCCGGGCCTGCGGCTCACCGAACCGCAAGCGCGCCGGCTGTGGGGACTCGATGCGGCGTCGTGCGATGCCTTACTTGGCGCGCTCATCGACGCAAAGTTTTTATTCAAGACGCGCGACGGCGCGTTCATGCGCGCAGACCACGCAGCGCCGGCGAAAGCCGCGTTGCGGCCGCGCAGGAGCATAGCTGTCGCCTAAAAGCGTGACGTTTCCCCCATGGAGGGGATCCCACCCGCCGGCTGGACCGTAAGTCTTTCCTTTGAGCCGTCAGCCAGCTGGCCGAACTGCCTTCCAATCATCCCCGGGCGGCCGACTTCGGGTCGCCGCCCGCGGCCAAACCTTCCGCCCGTAGTTCAAGCGTGATGTAAACCGCAGAGAACGCCAAGAGCGCAGAGACTTTTTTCTCATGATCGCCCTTGCGTTTCGGTGGTTCGCAATGAAGCCTGGGGCGTGCGATAACGCTCGGGAGGATTCCGGAGAAAGCGATGCTCTGCGTTCTCTGCGTGCTCCGCGGTTAGCTTCGATGCCGGGGCGGGCATGACGCGATTGCTCATCGCGACAACGAATGCCGACAAGGTTCGGGAGATCCGTGGGCTCCTGACCGCGGTGCCGCTCGAACTGACAACCCTGGCGGCGTGGCCGAACGTGCCGGCGCCTGAGGAAACCGGTGCCACATTCGAGGAAAATGCGCGGGTGAAAGCGCGCTACTACGCCGCCGCGACCGGCGAGCTGACGGTTGCGGAGGATTCGGGACTCGAGATCGACGCGCTCGACGGCGCGCCCGGCGTCGAATCGGCGCGCTATGGTGGCGCTGCCACTTCCTATCCCGACAAGTTCTCGATGATCTACACGGCGCTGCGCGCCCGCGGCGCGGCCGACAGCCCGGCGCGATTCGTGTGCGCCGTCGCCCTCGCGCGCGACGGCGAGATTCTGTTCGAGACGCGCGGCACGGTCGAAGGCCAAATCGCGCCGGCGCCGCGCGGCACCGGTGGCTTCGGCTACGACCCGATCTTTTTCTATCCGCCGTACGGACAGACGCTCGCCGAAGCCGGCGACCGGAAAGCCGCCGTCAGCCACCGCGGCGTCGCGTTTCGCGCGCTGCACGCGTACCTCCAGTCCCACTTCTGAACGCCCGCCGTCCCACGACCGCGCGAATCTCACCCTCCGCGCGCGAAAACGCGCCAGAAAATCGCCTCGCGCCGTTGGCGTCCGCTTTGCGCGCGGCTGCAGTCGCCAGTTCCAAGTCGACAGTCGCAAGCCGGTCGCAAGTCGCAGGTCGCAAGCCGGTCGCAAGTCGCAGGTCGCAAGTCAGTTGCAAGTCGCACGACCAGAGCGAGAACGCAGAACCGACAACGAAAGAACCTGAACCGAGAACCAAAGAACGCGAACCCAGAACCAAAGAACGAGAACCCAGAACGCCGAACGCCGAACGCCGAACCCATGACTGTATTCAGTGACCTTCGCTACGCCCTGCGCACCGCCATTCGCGATCGCGGGTTTTCGACGGTCGCCGTGTTGACCCTGGCACTGGGCATCGGCGCCAACAGCGCGCTGTTCACGATCGTCAACGCCGTGGTCCTCGCGCCGCTGCCGTTTCGCAGTCCTGAGCAACTCGTGCGCGTGACGTCCGACTTCACCGCGCAGCGCACGCGCGACCTCGGGCTGTCGATTCCGGAGTTGCTCGACTTGCGGGCATCCGGCGTGTTCGAGGACATCGCCGGCGTGTGGCCGGTGAGCGCGAACCTCACCGAGACCGACGAACCCGAGCGGGTCGAGACGGCGCTCGTCGACGCGAACTACTTCACGATGCTCGGCGTCGGCGCGCAGGTTGGCCGGGTGTTCGACCGGCACGACGCGATTCCCGGGATCGCCGAGGTCGCGGTGATCAGCGACGCGCTGTGGAAGCGGCGCTTCGGCGGCGACCCGCACGTGCTCGGCACGAAAATCCGGATCGACAACGACATGTACGCGATCATCGGCGTCGCGCCGGTCTCGTTCCGCCATCCGGGGCGCGGCACGGAAACCGACGTCGAGATGTGGGCGCCGGCCGGCTGGCTGGCGTCGCCGTTTCCGCCGACGCCGATCCGGCGCGCCTACGTGCTCCAGGGCGGAATCGGGCGGCTGAATTCCGGCGTGACGCCGGCCGCGGCGCAGGCGCGGATCGACGCGCTTGCCGCGCAGTGGCGGCAGCAGTACGTCGCTGACTATCCCGCGTCGGTTGGGTGGACCCTGCGGGTGATTCCGCTGCACGACGATCTCGTCGGTGACGTCAGGCCGGCGCTGCTGACGCTGCTCGCTGCGGTTGGCTTCGTGCTCCTTATCGCCTGCGCCAACGTGGCGAACCTTCTGCTCGCGCGGTCGTCGGTGCGCCAGCGCGAGATCGCGATCCGCCGCGCGCTCGGCGCCGGACGTGGCCGTCTCGTGCAGCAACTGCTCACCGAAAGCGTGACGCTCGCGGCGATCGGAGGAACGCTCGGCCTCCTCGTCGCCGTCTGGGGCGTCGATGCGCTCGTGCAACTCAGCCCGGCGACGCTGCCGCGCCTCCAGGGTGTGACGGTGGACGCGGCGGTGCTCGGCTTCACGGCGGCACTGTCGCTCGCGACCGGGATTCTCTTCGGTCTCGCGCCGGCGATCCAGGGCTCGCACGTCGATCTGCAGCAGGTGATTCGCGAATCGACGCCGTCGGCGTCAACCGCGGCACGCGCGGCGCGCCTGCGCAGCCTGCTCGTGGTCGGCGAGTTCGCGCTGGCGCTGGTACTGCTCGTCGGCGCGGCGCTCCTCGTGCAAAGCTTCTGGCGCTTGCAGCGTGTCACGCTCGGGTTCAACCCTGCATCGGTGCTGACCGCGCGCATCTGGCTGCCGCAGCCGAACCTCCCCGAGACCGGCCCGTACTTCACGCACGACGCGCGCGTGTCCTTCTATCGGCGCGTCCTCGATCGCGTCGCCGCGCTGCCCGGCGTCGTCGCCGCCGGCGGCGTCAGCAGTGTGCCGCTTGGCGGCGCCCAGGGACGGACCTCGTTCGTCGTCGAAGGACAGTCGGCGGACGTCAATGCGCTGGCGACCTCGGACGCGTCGCTGGTGACGCCCGGCTACTTCCGCGCACTCGGCATCGGGCTCGTTCGCGGCCGCACGTTCGACGATCACGACGATGGGCATGCGCCGGGACGGATCGTGGTGAGCGAGACCTTCGCGCGGACGTTTTTCCCGGAGGTCGATCCGATCGGGAAGCGCGTCAGCCTTGGCCGTGGGCGGCCGCCGGGCGGACCGGTGCAGGCGCAGCCGCAGCAGCGCGCGCCGGACAGCTGGCTCACGATCGTCGGCATCGTGCGCGACGTGAAGACGGCCCGCCTCGACGCGCCGGCGCCACCGGTGATGTACCGCTCGGTGCTGCAGGTCTCGAATCTCGCGCTCACGCTGGTGGTGCGCACGACGCAGGATCCAGCGGCGCTTGGCGAGTCGATCCGCCGCGAGGTCCGCGCGGTCGATCCGAACGAGCCGGTGTTCAGTGTCCGCACGATGGATGCGGTGGTCGCCGCGGCCTTTGCCGAGCGGCGCTTCACGATGGTGCTGCTGGCGCTGTTTGCCGCCACGGCGCTCGTGCTGTCGGCGATTGGCATCTACGGCGTGATGGCCTACCTGGTCGCGCAGCGCACGCGCGAGATCGGCATCCGCATCGCGCTTGGTGCGTCGCGCCGCGACGTGCTGTCGATGGTGCTCGGACAGGGCGTCCGGCTTGCTGCGGCCGGCGTCCTGGCAGGATTGCTCGGCGCGATCGTCGTCACGCGCGCGATCTCGACGTTGCTGTACGCCGTCAGCCCGCGCGATCCGGGAACGCTCGTGGCGCTGTCAGCGGCGCTGACGGCCGTCGCATTGCTGGCCTGCTACATCCCCGCGCGCCGTGCGACGCGCGTCGATCCGATCCGCGCGCTCCGGTACGAGTAGGCGCGCCGAACGGTGACGCGCCGACACCTCGGGGCTTGGGGCTTGGGGCTTGGGGCTTGGGGCTTGGGGCTTGCGGCTTGTGCCGCCTCTCAGAACAGCGCGGCCTGCGGCGCGCCGGCGCTCCAGCGCTTCTCGTGATTCAGTAACCAGGTCTTTCGATCGAGGCCGCCGCCGTAGCCGGTGAGATGGCCTGACGCGCCGATGACGCGGTGGCAGGGGACGATGATCGAGACCGGGTTGGCGCCGTTGGCCGCGCCGACGGCGCGCGAGGCGCCCGCCGAGCCGAGCGCCTTTGCAATCGCGCCGTAGCTGGTCGTCTCGCCCGGCGCGATGCGCGTGAGCGCGCGCCACACGCGTTTTTCAAACTGCGCGCCGCGCATGTCGAGCGGCACGGTGTCGATCTCCGCGCGCTCGCCCGCGAAGTACGCCGCCAGCCACGTGCGAGCGCGTGCGATCGGTAGCGCATCGCCGTCGACGATCTCGTGCGGCGGAAAGTGGCGTCGCAGCCGCGCCTCGAGCCGCGTCAACCGCTCCTCCGGACCGACGAACTCGAGCGCGCACAACCCCTCGTCCGACGCGAGCGCCAGCATGTCGCCGACGGGGGTGGAGAGGATCGATCGTGAAAGTTGCATCGTTCGCCTGGTGTAGCGCAGCCCTTCAGGGCTGCCCCGCGA
>Ga0075435_100003809_pt1 | contig 10288 bp, 8 predicted proteins | sample RhiMethybrSRZTD4_FD_75302 | JGI IMG/M metagenome (GOLD analysis project Ga0075435, IMG submission 75302) | Populus rhizosphere microbial communities from Tennessee, USA - Rhizosphere MetaG P. TD hybrid SRZTD4 | ecosystem: Host-associated > Plants > Roots > Rhizosphere > Soil | place: USA... | reverse complement strand
CCGTCGCTGTCCGCGTCTCGTCACGCATCGCGAGGCGGTCGCGGCGGCGCCGCCGCGACGGTACCTCGGCCAGCGCTACTGGGCGCGGCCGCTGCCGGGCTTCGGCGACCCGCGCGCCCGGCTCCTGCTGGTGGGGCTCGCGCCGGCGGCTCACGGCGGTAACCGCACGGGACGGATGTTCACCGGTGACCGCAGCGGCGACTGGCTCTTCGACGCGCTCCACCACGCGGGCTTCGCCAATCGCCCGACCTCGGAGCACAAGGGCGACGGTCTCAGTCTGACTGACGCGTACGTCACGGCGGCGGTGCGCTGCGCGCCGCCGTTCAACAAGCCGACCCTCGAAGAGATCGGGCGCTGTGAGCCGTATCTGCTGACCGAGCTCAGGCTGCTGACGCGCGTCCGGGTCGTCGTGGGGCTCGGGCGCATCGGCTGGCAGGCGTACCTCAGGGGTCGGCGGGCGCTCGGTGCGCCCCGTCAGCGGCCGGCGCCGCAGTTCGGTCACGGCGCGGTGACCCGGTTCGACGACGGGATGACGTTGATCGCGACCTACCATCCGAGCCAGCAGAACACGTTCACGGGCAAGCTCACGCGGCCGATGCTTCGGGGGATCTTCGAGACGGCGCGCCGTCTCCTGGAGCAGGAGGGCGGGCGGTAGCTAGTCGCTGAGATCGGCCGGCAAGCGGGGGCGCTCACCGACCGTCACCGAGAACTCACGGCGCTGACCGTCGCGGATGATGGTGAGCTTTGTCCGCTGGCCGGGCTTGAACGTCTTCACCTTCGACAGATAGTCCTGATGGGTCCGGACCGGCGTGTTGTCGATCGCGGTCAGGATGTCGCCGCCGACGAGGTATTCCTCGCCCTGCACCACCACCGAAAGGCTCCCACCGCGCATCCCCGCCTTCTCGGCGGGACTGCCCTCGTACACGACCTCGACGAGGTAGCCCGGCGAGAGCGGGAGCCGGAGGACCGAGGTGACCTGCGAATCGATCTCCCGGCCCTGCAGCCCGAGCCACGGACGGACGACACGGCCGGTCTCGCGCAGATCGCGCAGGATCGCCTTGCCGGCGTTGATCGGCAAGGCGAAGCCGATCGAGTTCGCCTCTTCCGAGATGAACGTGTTGATGCCCACGACGGCGCCACAGCGGTCGACGAGCGGCCCGCCGGAGTTCCCGGGATTGATCGGGGCATCGGTCTGGATCATCGGCTGCTCGGCGAGCCCGGGCAGGATGCGGTTGAGGCCGCTCACGATGCCGCGGGTCATCGTCTGCTCGAGGCCCATCGGGTTGCCGATCGCGACGACCTCGTCGCCGACACGGAGCGCGGCGGAGTCACCCAGCCGCGCCACGGGCAGCGGCGACGGCGTGTCGATCCGCAGGAGCGCCAGGTCAGTCACCGTGTCCATGCCGAGCACCCGCGCCGGCGCACGCGCGCCCGAGTCGAGCGTGACCGACAGCGAGGCCGCCCCGTCGACGACGTGCGCGTTCGTCAGCACCTGACCGTCGCGCTCGATCAGCAGGCCGGAGCCGACGATGGTCTCGAACCGCCGCTGCGGCTTGGCCTTGTTGATCTTGGTGACCTGGATCGACACGACACTGGGCGAGACCCGTTCGAACAGCGAGGCCAGCGACTCGGTGCACGCTTGCTGGGCAGCCGCGGTCTGCGGGATCGCGAGCAGCAAGACGAGCACGATAACGCGCATCACGCAGGATGATACACCGGCCATCTTTGGGGCGGGCGGTATAATCAGACGGTGCGCATCGCGATCCTCCTCCCTCTGCTCATCGCCTCGTTGCTGATTTCTTCAGAAGCACGCGCGGCCGACCGAGTCGTGGCCACGACGCTCGACAACGGGCTGCGGGTCTTGCTGATCGAGGACGCGAGAAGTCCGATCGTATCGTTCCAGGTGTGGTACCGAGTCGGCTCGCGCAACGAGCACCGAGGCGCGACCGGCATCGCGCATTTCCTCGAGCACCTGATGTTCAAGGGAACGCCGAGCCACGGCCCCAAGCAGTTCGCGCGACTCGTCGAGCAGAACGGCGGCCAGGACAACGCGTTCACGTCGCAGGACGTCACCTCGTACTACGTCGACATCGCGGCGGACAAGCTCGACCTCGTGATCGATCTCGAGGCGGACCGCATGCAGAACCTGCTCCTCGATCCCAAGGAGATCAATTCGGAGCGTCAGGTCGTCATCGAGGAGCGGCGGACCCGCACCGAGGACGACCCGAGTGGCTTCCTCGGCGAAGAGGTGAGCTCCATCGCGTTCAAAGCGCATCCCTACGGCGTGCCGATCATCGGCTGGATGGACGACATCAAGCGGATCACGCCCGACGAGATTCGCGCGTTCTACAAGACGTACTACGTGCCGAACAACGCGATCATTGCGGCGGTCGGGGCATTCCGGGCTGACGACGCGCTCGAGAAGATCAAGCGCCGGTTCGGACGGATCCCGCGCGGGAAGGTCCCGCCGCCGCTGCTGGCGGTCGAGCCGCTTCAGAACGGCGAGCGGCGCGTGATCGTCAAGAAGCAAGCCGAGCTGCCGATCGTGTATATGGCCTGGCACGTGCCGAACCATCGCTCCGACGACTCGGTGCCCCTCGAAGTGCTCTCGACCATTCTCGCGGGCGGGCGGGCCTCGCGGCTCTATCGCGATCTCGTCTATCAGCGCCAGCTGGCGCTCGAGGCCGGCGGCGACAACTCCTATTTCTCGATCGATCCCAACCTGTTCTGGTTCTGGGCGACCCCGATGCCCGGGCAGACGCCCGAGAAGCTGGAGGCCGAGCTGAGCGCGCACATGGAGCGGCTCAAGACGGAACCGGTCACCGACGAGGAGCTGACGCGCGCGAAGAATCAGATCGAAGCCGCCTTCGTCTACCAGGAAGATTCGATTCATCAGCGCGCCTCGCTGCTGGCTCGGTTCGAGCTGATCGGGGGGTACGCAATGAAAGACTCCTTCCTGGCGAAGGTCCGCGCCGTCACGGCAGCGGACCTGACGCGGGTGGCGCGCGCGTGGTTCGATCCCGACAAGAAGAGCGTGGGCGTGCTCTTGCCGAAACCGTGATGCGGACATTCCGCGAACGGCCGGCGACAGTCCGACGCTTGCGTGGCAGAGCGCTGGTGCTCGCGTGCCTCACGGTCCTGGCATGCTGGCCGGCGCGCGGGCCGGTGGCCGCCGCGCCGCTCGCGCACCGTGAGGTGCTGCCCAATGGGATCGTCTTGCTCGTCGCGGAGCGGCCGGCCGTCCCGATCGTGGCCGTTCGTATCCTGATGCGCGCCGGGGCGGTCTACGATCCGCCGGATCGGGCGGGGCTCGCGAACCTGACCGGGGCGGTATTGACGCGGGGGACCGCGAAACGCACAGGGCCCGAGCTCGACTCGGCCATCGAATTCGTGGGCGGCAGCGTCGAAGCGGGGGCGGGTCGTGACACGCTCTCCGTGTCGACGAGCGCGCAGAAGAAGGACATGGCACTGGGGCTCGATCTGGCGTCCGAGGTCGTGCTGACGCCGACCTTCCCCGAGGCCGAGGTGACTCGCAAGGTCTCCGAGATCCAGGCGGCCATCAAGCGGTCGGAGGAGGATCCGGGCACCGTCGCCTCCCGCGCGCTCGGAAAGCTCGTGTTCCAGGGCCACCCCTATGGCCGTCCGGTGGAGGGGACGCGCGAGACGGTCGGGAAGCTGACGCGCGACGACGTCGTCAAGTTCTACCGGGAGTACGCGCGGCCCGACACGACGATCATCGCGGTCGTGGGGGCGGTCACGGTCGACGAGGCGCGTCGCGAGATCACGGCACGATTCGGATCGTGGGCGCGTCCGAGCGAGCAAGTCCCGACGGTGCCGGAGGCGGCGGCCGGTGCGGGCACGCCGCGCGAAGAGACGGTCAAGCGCGAGCTGACGCAGACGACGATCATGCTAGGCCGCCGGGCGATCACCCAGACCGATCCGGACTATTTCCCGCTGGCCGTCGCCTCGTACGTGCTCGGCGGCGGTTCGGCCTCGCGGCTGTATACCCGAGTGCGGGAAGAATCTGGTCTCGCGTACTCCGTCTACAGCTGGGTCGCGCCCTGGCGCTACGGCGCGTCGTTTGCCGTCTCCGCCCAGACCCGGCAGGCCGAAGCGCCGAAGGTGATCGTCATGATCCGGGAGGAGCTCGCGCGGATGGGTCGTGAGCCCGTCGCCGATCGCGAGCTCGCCCTGGCCAAGCAGTACCTGGTCGGCAGCTTCCCGCTGCGGCTCGATACGTCGGGCAAGGTCGCCGACTTCCTGGTCGCGGTGGAGGACCGCGGCCTCGGGCTCGACTATGCCGATCGCTACAAGGAACGTATCGGCAAGGTCACCGCGGCCGACGTCCAGCGGGTGGCCGCCAAGTATTTCGCGCCCTCCGCCTTCGACCTCGTCGTCGTCGGCGACACGAAGTGATCGCGTTCACGGCATCCGTGCTGGCGTTGCTTCTGGCCGGCCCGTCGGCGGCCGGCGCCGCGTCGTTCACCCTCGAGCCTCAGCAGCGAACCGACGCGCTCAAGGTGGGTGCCGAATCCATCAGCCGCGATTCGTTCGACACGGAGTGGCGCGTGACGAACCAGTCGGGCGAGACCCTCATGGTCATCACGCCGTTCCACCGGCTCGTACTCGCGGCTCGCAACGCGGCGTTCAAAAATGAGCGCATGAAGGACAGCGAGCCCGAGAAGCTCCTGCGCGAGCAGCAGGATCGCCTGGTGATCTGGGCCAATCTTCATGGGCGGCGCGAAGACTTCGCGCGGTTCTACGCCCCGCGGATTCTCCTGAACGATCGAGAGATCGAGCCGACCTTCGTCCAGAACGAGCGCACCGCGCTCCGGACAGAGGGCGGCGGTTATCTGGCGCGCTGCGTCTACGGGTTCCCCGTCAAGGAGCTGGCGCCGAAGGGGCGCCTGGTGCTGGTCGTCCGCGACCCCGACGGTAAAGACGTCACCCGCTTCACGATCGACCTCGCGTCCATGCGTTGAGGGCCGCGCGGCCCTTCCAGAGCGCTCTCGAGCCGTCGCAGTTCGCCGTGTAGGTAGGCTGCAGACATATGCGGACGTATGGATGGGCCGGGCTCGGCGTCATTGGGGTTGCCGAAGCGCTGCTCTTCACTGGCGAGCCGACGGTGGCCGGCTGGTTCACGCCGATCGTGTGGACCGGCTATGTCCTGTTCATCGATGCCTTGACGGCGCGGTTCACCGGACGCTCGTACCTCACGACCGACCGGGTCGAGGGGATTCTCGTCGCGCTCGCCTCGATCGTGTGCTGGTGGCTCTTCGAGCTCTACAACGCGCCGCGCTTCTGGCGCGGCGGAGCCGAGGTGGAGGGGCTCTGGTGGCGCTATCACGGTCTCGAGCCGAATCTCTTCCTGCGGCGGGTGGGTTACGACTGGTCCTTCGCCACGATCTTCCCCGCGATGTTCCTCACGGCGGCCGTTCTGCGAGCCACGGTCTTCCGCCGCGCTCGGCTTCGCCCATGGCGTCCCTCGTCACGAGGCCTCAAGGTCGCGATGGCCGTGGGCGCAGTCAGCGTCGTCTTGCCGCTCGTGGTCGTCTCGACCTGGCTCGTGCCCCTCGTCTGGGCCGGCTGGGTGCTCCTCCTCGAGCCGCTGAACTACCGGCAGGGCCGTCCGTCGTGGCTGGCCGACCTCGCCAGGGGTGACGCGTCACGCCTGCTTGGACTCCTGGCGAGCGGCGCGATCTGCGGCGCGCTGTGGGAGTTCTGGAACTACTGGGCTGCCACGAGGTGGACGTACGCGGTGCCCTACCTCGGCGGCATCAAGGTTTTCGAAATGCCCGTGCTCGGTTATCTCGGGTTTCCTCCGTTTGCCCTCGAGGCGTTCGCGATGTACCACTGGCTCCGCGGGCTGCTCGACCGGAGGCCGCCGGACCCGGTGCTATAATTCCGCCCGCATCGAGCCGACATCCCGTGGAAGGGAGTTTTCATGAAAGCGATTCGAGTCAACGCCCCCGGCGGTCCCGAGGTCCTGCACTACGAAGACGTGGCGGATCCCACGCCGAAGGCCGGCGAGGCCACGGTGAAAGTGGACGCCGCCGGCATCAACTACATCGACGTGTACCAGCGCTCCGGGCAGTACAAGCTCAACCTGCCGCTGACACTCGGCCTCGAAGCCGGAGGTACGGTGACGGCGGTCGGTCCGAACGTGACCGAGGTGAAGGTCGGTGACAAGGTCGCCTACACGGGCATCGCTGGGGCGTACGCGCAGTACGCGGCGGTCCCGGCCGCACGTCTGGTAACCCTGCCGGCCGGACTCAGCACGCGGCAGGGAGCCGCGGCGATGCTGCAAGGCCTGACCGCACACTATCTCGCCTGCTCGACCTACCCGCTGAAGAGCGGTGACACCTGCCTCGTCCACGCAGCGGCCGGTGGAGTCGGGCTGCTGCTATGCCAGATCGCGAAGATGCGGGGTGCCCGGGTCATCGGCACCGTGTCCACGGAGGAGAAAGCGAAGCTTGCCCGCGAGGCTGGGGCCTCGGACGTGATTCTCTACACGAAGCAGGATTTCGAGGCCGAAGTGAAGCGGCTCACGGACGGTAAGGGGCTCCAGGTCGTCTATGACTCGGTCGGTCAGACGACGTTCGACAAGGGGTTCAACTGCCTGGCTCCTCGCGGCATGATGGCGCTCTACGGGCAGTCCAGCGGCGCCATCGGGCCGTTCGATCTGGGCGTGCTCAACGCCAAGGGCTCTCTCTTCGTGACGCGCCCGAGCCTCAACCACCACATCATCACGCGCGCGGAGCTGCTGGAGCGCTCCAACGAGCTCCTCGGCTGGATTCGCGACGGGAAGCTCAAGCTGCGGACCGAGTTCGAGTTCCCTCTGAAGGACGCGGGCGACGCGCACCGCGCGCTCGAGGGCCGCAAGACCACCGGCAAGGTGCTTCTGATCCCGTAAGGATCGTCGGGCTTTCGGCGGTCGCCGCGCACCGGCCAACGCTGGTCGCGGCGATCGCCAGTTTTCACTCGCGGCGCTTCTCGGCTGAAGTCAGACTCGCCCCCGATGCCGCGGCGGGTGTCGGACAACCCGTCAAAAAGCCGCTCGAGATGCGGGCCGCGATAGAATGGCCCGGGAGGTTAACCATGCGACCTAAAGCAGTCCTGCTGATATTCGGGATATCGCTCGTTTCGCTCGTCCTGCTCGACAACGCGACAGTCTGGGCGCGCGCCACCAGCGGCGGAAGCCGCGGCTCACGCTCGTCCTCGTCGCCGGCGACGCCGTCCACGACGCCGTCGAGCCCGTCACGCTCGACCGCGCCGGCGCCCGGTCCGTCTCAGCCGATGCCGTCGGCCCCGCAGCGGCCGGGTATCTTCGGCGGCCTGATGGGCGGGCTCGCCGGGTTCGCGCTGGGCGGGCTCATCGGCTCCATGCTGTTCGGCGGCATGGGCGGGGGCTTCGGTGGCGGCATCGGGATGCTCGAATTGCTGCTGATCGGCGGCGCCGGCTTTTTCCTGTTCCGTATGCTTCGCGGACGTAGCCAGACCCCAGCGTATGCCGGGGCCGGAGCGTACGGCTCGGCGCCGCAGGGCTGGTCGAGCGGCGGCGCCGGGGGCGTCGTGATGGAGACGCCGCCCGCCGAGTCGGATCTCGACCGGGGCATCGGCCACATTCGCTCGATGGACGCCGGCTTCGACCCGGCCGCGTTCGCCGAGTGGGCGAAGGGCACGTTCGCCGACGTGCAGACTGCAATCGTCCGGCGCGATCTCAGTGGCGTGCGTGATCGGCTCACGCCGCAGGAGTTCGCCCGCCTGCTGGCGCAGTGCGACGAGCTGCGCGCCGCCGGCCGGACGAACCGGATCGAGCGTATCCAGGTGGGGCGCGCCGACGTGAGCGAGGCCTGGCAGGAGAGCGGCCAGGATTGGGTGACGGTGTACTTCGCCGTCTCGCTCGTCGATTACACGGTCGACGACGCGACCGGCGCCGTCGTGGAGGGGGCGACCACGCCCGTGGACATCCAGGAATACTGGACCTTCACGCGTCCGGTCGGCCCGAAGCCCTGGCGGCTCTCGGCCATCCAGACCGCTTAGTTCCACAGGAGGGGGCGCGGTGAAGCGCGCCTTGAAGTGGCTCGGTATCGCCGTCGCGGTGATGGTCGTGCTGACCATCATCGCGGCGCTGGTACTCCCGCGTCTCATCGATACGCCGCGTGTCCAGGCGCTGATCGCCAGCAACGCGGCGCAGGCGGTGGGACGGCCCGTGAAGTTCGAGTCGCTCTCCGTCTCGATCTTTCCGCTGCCGTCGATCCAGCTACACCGCCTCGAGGTCGCCGAGGATCCGCAGTTCGGCACCGCGCCGTTCCTGACGCTCGACACGGGCCGCGTCTATCTGAAGCTCCGTCCGCTCCTGTCCGGCCGTGTCGAATTCGGCGACATCACCCTCGAGCGGCCGCGCATCGCGCTCATCCAGAACGCCGAGGGGCGGCTGAACGTGGCGAGCCTCGCGCCCCCCACCGAGTCCAAGACGGCCGCGAAGCCGGGACGCTCGAGCGGCGGCGCGGCGGGCGGCGCGGCCGCGGCGGTCGTCTCGCGCGTGAAGATCGACAAGGGCGTGATCACCTACGTCGCGCACGGGAAAGGTCCGGCCGAGACGCCGTATCGCGTCGAGGACGTGAACGTCACGGTCGTCGGACAGGGTACGCAGCTCGGCGTCAAGGGCGCGTTCGTCGTGAGGCCCGGTGACCTCATGGTCACCCTCGCCGACGGCATCGTTGCCGTGAACGGTGCCAAGACGCTCGTCGAGGCGCCCGTCCGCGGCAAGATCGGCATCGAAGGCAAGGACATCGAGAAGCTCGTTGCCGCCGCGGCCGGACCGAGCCCGGCGATCGCCGGACCGATCAAAGGCGAGTTCTCACTCGGCGGGACTCTCGGCGTGCCGCGGATCTCCGGCAACGTCGAGCTCGCCAGCGTGAAGGTGACGCAGGCGAATCAAGCGTGCCCCGAGCCGAAACAACGGACGCTCACCCTGGGGCTCCTGAAGCTCAACGGGGCGTCCTGGGACGGTGCGCGCTTTCAGAGTCGCCCCGTCACGACGTCGATCGGCGGCGGCACGATCAGCACGAATCTGACGATGACCCTCGAGCGCGGTGCGCACATCCAGCTGACCGACCTGGCCATCAAGTCCGTGCCGTCCGAGAAGGTGCTGGTCGACTTCCTCTGTGAAGGCTACGCGGTCTCCGGGCCGCTCGATCTCACCGGCGCGCTGTCGACGAGCACATCGAACCTCCTGGGGACGCTCGACGGGAGTGGTCATCTCCGAATCGGGCCGGGCAAGGTGGTGGGGCCGCAGGCGCTGGCGCTCGTCGGCGTCGTGACGCAGCTGGCCGGGCTGGCGTCGTCGGTGCTCGCCGCCGATGTCCCCAAAGAGCTCAAATCGAACCCCGTGGATTTCGACTCGATCGCCGGGAATTACCAGATCACGAACGGTGTCCTGAGCACGAAGGATCTCCTTTATACCACCAAGACCTTGAAGGTGGGAGTGGCGGGCGACTACGGAATTCCGACCGGGCGCATGAACCTCGATCTGCGCGTCGATCACGGCCGCGGCGAGCTGCGCGCGAAGGTGACCGGGAACGCGGCGTCGCCCTCGGTGCGCGTCGATCCCGCATCGGTGGTCAACGAGGTCGGACGAAAGAACATCGAGAGCGGGGTGCAGGACCTGCTCAAGCGCTTCGGCCGCTGAGCCTCAGGCGGTCGCGGTGAAGCGGCCACCGCCCAGCTTGCCGGCCTCGATCAGCTCGACGAAGAACGTGTGCAGCTGCTCATACTGGCGGTACCGCTCCCGGCCGAAGCGCGCCTCGCGCTCTGGCCGGAGCGCGCGGTGCAGCTCGATGCGCTGGCGGACGATCCGGCGCCACTCGGCGGACAGATCCTCAGCCTCGACCGCGGTGAAGCTCGCGCGTCCCAGCAGCTCGCGGTAGCCGTCGACCGTTTGCACGGTCGTCGCCGCCAGCCATTCCCAGAGCCGCCGGCGCTCGCGATCGGCGAGACCGGGAAACGCGATCCAGTCAGTGAAAGCCAGGCGCCCCCCGCGGACGAGCACGCGGCGGCACTCGGCGAGGACCACCGGCTTGTCGGCGATGTGCAGGAGCGCTTCCTGGCTCACACAGGCATCGAACGCGCCTGCGGCGAACGGCATCGCGGTCGCGTCCGCGCGGACCACCGTGACGCGCGTCTGGCCGACCATGCGGTTGAGGCGAGCCGCCCCCGCCGCGCGCCCCGCGTGGAGCTCGAGTGCGACCACGGCGGAGCCGCGCCGGGCGGCCAGGAACCGGGC
>Ga0075435_100003808_pt1 | contig 10288 bp, 8 predicted proteins | sample RhiMethybrSRZTD4_FD_75302 | JGI IMG/M metagenome (GOLD analysis project Ga0075435, IMG submission 75302) | Populus rhizosphere microbial communities from Tennessee, USA - Rhizosphere MetaG P. TD hybrid SRZTD4 | ecosystem: Host-associated > Plants > Roots > Rhizosphere > Soil | place: USA... | reverse complement strand
CGCGCACATGCACTGGCACGAGGAGCGGCAGCCGGGCATGCCGCAGCCGATTCAGTACGAACGCAACCTGTATCTCGCCGCCGGCGTGACGACGGCGCGCGAAGTCGGCGGCGACTTCGACAAATCGAAGCGGTGGCAGGCGGAGAGCCACGCGCACACGATCGTCGCGCCGCGGATCCTGGTCTACCCGTTCGTGAGCAAGGGCCGCACCGGCGCGCCGGCGGAGATCCGCGCCTGGATCCGCGAGATCAAGCAGAAAGGCGCCGACGGGCTGAAGATCATCGGCATGGATCGCGATCAGCTGGAAGCGATCATGTCCGAGGCGCATGCGCTCGGGATGCGCACGGCGACGCACATCGCAGTCGAAGAGACCACCGCCAAGGACTACGCCGAGCTCGGCGTCAACTCGATCGAGCACTTCTACGGCGTCGCCGACGCGGCGCTGAACGGGATCCAGGATTTTCCGCCCGACATGAGCTACTCGAACGAAATCCACCGCTTCGGCCGCGCCGGCGAGCTCTACGCGCAGGCCGATCCCGAGAAGCTGCACAGGATCATCGACCTGATGGTCGAAAAGAAGGTCGCCTGGGATCCGACGTTCTCGATCTACGAAGCAAGCCGCGACCTGACGCGCGCGCAGAACCAGCCGTGGTTCCGCGACTACCTGCACCCGTCGCTGGAGGAATACTTCCGCGGCTCGCTCGACAACCACGGCTCGTACTTCATCGGCTGGACCGCGTCGCAGGAAGCGAAATGGCGGCAGCAGTACCGCATCTGGATGGACGCGGTGCGCGAGTTCGCGAACAAGGGCGGAATGGTCACCACCGGCGACGATGCCGGCTACATCTACTCGATGTACGGGTTCGGCATCTCGCGCGAGCTGGAGCTGCAGGAAGAAGCCGGGTTCAAGCCGCTCGAAGTGATCGAGCACGCCACCTGGAACGGGGCGCGGCTGATCGGCATGGAGGATCGGCTTGGCAAGGTGCGCGAGGGCTTCATCGCCGATCTCCTCGTCGTCAATGGCAACCCGCTCGAGAACCTGCGCCTGCTCAACCCGTACGGCGCCGACATCATGCTGTTGAACGGCAAGCCAGCGTCGAACTACTCGCCGCTCGGCCCGAACGACAAGGTGCAGTCGGCGCACGGCGGCGGCATCGAATGGACGATCAAGGACGGCATCCCGTATCACGTGCCGACCTTGATGCGCGAGGTCAAGGACATGGTGTCGCGCGCCCGCAATCAGCGGCCGCGGACGACCGCGCCGGCGCAGTGACACCCAGCCTCGATGTGACCGCGGTGATCGCCGCGTCGCCGGCGGTCGTGATGAAGGCCTTCTTCGAACCGGCCGCGCTGCGCGCGTGGTGGCAGGTGTCGCACGCGGTGACCACGCCGCGTCCGCTCGGCCCGTACGCGATCGAGTGGCCACCGACCGACTTCCGCGACGAAGTGCTCGGCCGGCTGGGCGGCGTCTTCCGCGGCACGGTCGTCGAGGTCCGGCAGGGAGAAGGGTTTTTCGTCGGCGACGCGATCTGGCTGCCGCCGGACGGCGAGCCGATCGGCCCGATGGCGCTGCAGGTGACGCTGCGGCCGGAGGGCGAAGGCGCGACGCGCGTGCGGGTGACGCAAACCGGGTTCGAGGAAAGCGCGCGGTGGCGGCGCTACTACGAGGTGATCGGGTTCGGGTGGGAGCGCGCGCTCACTTCGTTGAAATCACTGCTGGAGAGATAAAATGGCGCAGCACGCGGCAGCGCTGGCGCGCAATGGCTTCGCACAGGAGCGTGCCTACGTCGAGGCATTGGCGGGCGCCGCCGACATGGTCGCGACGCTCGAAGGTCCGCTGACGCTCGCCGACTTCTGAGCCGTGTCGTCGCGACTTCGGCCATCGCGGTGGCTGGCGCTGCTGATCTTCGTGCTGCTGGCGATCGTCCACACCTGGCCGTTGATGACCGCGCCTGGACGGCTCTCACGAAACGATCACCCCGATACGCTCCTCAACGAGTGGACGATCGCGTGGGTCGCACATGAAGCGCCGCGTGCGCCGTGGCACCTGTTCGACGGCAACATCTTCTATCCCGACCGCCGCGTGCTCGCGTATACCGACAGCCTGATGGTGCCGGCGGCGATGGGCGCGCCGCTGTTCTGGGCCGGCGCCTCGCCCGTCCTCGTCTACAACCTCCTCCTGCTCGCCGGATTTGCGCTGACCGGCTGGGCCGGCGCAATGCTCGTCTGGAAGTGGACCGGCGATTGGCCGGCGGGCCTGATCGCCGGCGTCGTCCTCGCGTTCAACGCGCACAGCTTCACGCGGCTTCCCCACCTGCAGGCGCAGCACGTCGAATTTCTGCCGTTTGTCTGGCTGGCGTTCGACGATGTGCTGCGGGCGCCGCAGCTACGCACGGGTCTCAGGCTGGCGGCGTGGTTCGTGCTGCAGAGTCTCGTGTCCGTATACCTGATGGTCTTCACGGTGGTCGCTCTCGCGGTTGGCGGCCTGGCGCGTCCGGAGGATTGGTGGGGTGCGCGCGCGAAGCGGGTCGCGCCGGCGCTCGCAGTCGCGGCGGCAGGGTCGATCACGCTGCTGCTGCCGTTTCTCCTGCCCTACAAGCATGTCGGCGTGGTGCGGTCACTCGACGAAGTGGCGCTCTATGCCGCGCGCTGGCAGAACTACCTCGCGACGCCGGCGCGGGTGCACTACGCGGCCTGGAGCGCCCACTTCTTCGGTGGGACCGCGCTGTTTCCAGGAGTCGTCGGCCTGGCGTTGGCGCTCGTCGCGATCGCGGATGGGGTCGCGCTGATCGATCGCCGCGCACGAATGCTGCTCGCCGCGGGCGTCGCAGGCATCGCGCTGTCGTTCGGGCCGACCATGCCCGGCTACGCGACGCTCTATCGGTGGCTGCCGCTGCTGCAGGCCGTTCGGGCCGTCGCACGCTTCGGCTATCTCGCGATTGCGGCGACGGCGGTGCTCGCCGGATTCGGAGTGGCCGCGCTGCGCGCGCGGTGGCGCGACGCGCGCTGGCTGCCTGCGGCGACGGCCGCGCTGTTCGTGGTCGCCAACGCCGATGGCTTTTGTGCGCCCATTCCGTACACCGAGGCGCAACCGGTGCGGACGATCTACAATCGCCTCCGGCAGGCCGCCAACGCGGTGGTCGTCGAGTTTCCGTTCTACCCACCGGATCGCACGTTCCACAACGCGCCGTACCTGCTCAACTCGACCCGCTACTGGCATCCGCTCCTGAACGGATACGCCGGCCTCGTCCCGGCGAGCTACGAGACGCATTACGCGCGCCTCCGCGGCTTCCCCGACGGCGAGTCGATCGAATCGCTGCGCCGTCTCGGCGTCACGCACGTCGTCGTTCACGACAAGGCGTTCCGCGCCTGGAGCAGCGCGTCGGCGGCCGACGCCGTCGGTCGGACGCGAGACCTTCTACCGATAGAGACCGACGGCGACGTCACGCTGTACCGGTTAACCCAGTAGGGGCTTGGGGCTGGGGGCTCGCCTGCCGCGCACGTTCACATACCGCGCGCGAGTTGGGGCTCGGGGCTGGCGGCTAGCTACGCGGGCTTGCGGCTTGGGGCTTGCGGCTGGGGCTGCACGATTCAGCTCGCCCCCAGCCCCCAGCCCCTACGCGTCGTCGTCAGAACAACGGGTGGACATTCGTGAAGAGCGCGAGGCACAACGTGTAGAGCATCGCGAACACGACGATGACGCCGTCGAACACCAACCGCGATCGGATCGTCGCCAGCCAGATGAACACCGGGAACAAGACGGCGCAATACCGGCCCAGACCCTCGAATTGCCCTGACGACAACGGCAGCCACAGGTTGGCGAGCATGAACAGCCCGTAGCCGGCGCCGAACCGCTGCCAGACAAACGGGATCATCGCGAGGCACGCCAGCGCCGCGATGCCGTTGAGCGTGTCGTACGGCGCCATGCGGCTCTCGCTGAGGAACACATAGGGGTGGGTGAACAACGCGTGCACCAGGTCGACCGGCACCGTCCACGGCCTCCCACCGGGGTAGTACCCCCATCGCTGCAGCGCCTGTGCCCACAGCAGGAGATCGCCGGTCTCGCGATAAATGAACACGCAGTAGGCCGCGAACCCGGTGGCGGCCAACGCGACGCCGCTGGCGGCCTGCAGTCGGTCGCGCTGTGTCGGCGCCGCAGCTTTCCACGCCACCCATGCCAGCGCCGGCAGCATGAAGATGCCGTTTACGCGCGTGGCGGTTGCGACCGCGCCGCACAACCCGGCGGCGATCCATCGCCGCGTCCGAAAAAAATAGAACGTTGCGACGGTGAAGAGGAGGAACGTGCTCTCGCTGTAGGCGACGCCGAGAAAGAACCCGAACGGAAACACCATGGCGGCCAACCCGGCGCGTGCGGCACGCGGAGCGGGTAGATCGAGCCGCGCGAGATAGTAGAGCGCGATCATCGCCAGCACGAACGAGACCCACGCGACGACGATGCCTCCGAGGTACACGTCGCCAGGCGCGCGGCCGAACAGCCGGCCGACGTAGCGCATCAGCAGCGGGTAGACCGGGAAGAACGCGATGTTGGCGCGGCCGCCGGCCATCGCCGGGCCCACGTCGTAGCCGCTGCGCGCAATGCCGAAGTACCAGCCAGAGTCGAAGCGCGTGAAGCTGTCCCAGAACAGATTCGGCGGGCCCCACATCGTGAACGGCGCGCGCTGATAATCGGGAAAGACAACGTTGGCGAGGAAGGCAAGCAGCGCCGAAAAGACCCGGAACCCGAGCGCCGCGATCGCGATCCGCACGGCAGGATGGGCGCGGCGGGACAACCAGGACAACGTCGAAACAATAGATCGACAGTTACTCGATCGACAAATCGCGCCGCTGCGGTCGCCGCCTGACGCGGCGGAGCAGGAAGAACGCGCCGGCCGCCGCGGCGACGCCAGCGCCGATCAGCGCGACGCCGGCGTAGGTGATCGGACCGGGCGGCGGCGGAATCGCGCGCAGCGCCGCATCGGACGTCGCCCGGCGCCGTGCGAGCTCGAGCTTCAAACTCTCCTCGCCCTGCGCCATCGCCCACCGATGGTTGGCTTCGAAGAGCGGCTTCAGCGCCGCCGAGAGGTTGCGGAGCAACGCTTTTTCGGCGCTGATCCGCCAGTCGTAGCTGACGTCGACGAATGGTCCATCCTGGACAAATGTCCAGACGCCGCGTCCTTCGAAGTCGCCGGTCGCGACGAGCGTGAGGCCGTACGGGTAGCGCGACTCGACCACTTCGAAGTCCCACCGCAGCGTGTACGGCAGCCAGCCCCTGGTGTGCAGCCGCACCCGCCGTCCAGTCCCGTCGGCACGTGGCGGCGCAATCTCCTCCACCCCGAGGTACACGGCCGGCCACCACCGCGCCAGCGCCAGCGGGTCGCCGATCACATCGGCCACCTCGCCGCACGTTCCAGCGACGCGCCATCGGGTCAGAAACTGGTATTCGTTGCTCTGCTTCACGTTCGAGACAACACAATTAAGAATTATTCTTAATTCCCAATTCTTAATTGCTACGGCTGCGGCGCAGTTCCCGTCTTCCCGTCGACGTCCACGAAGGTGATGTCCTTGAATGCGCCGAGCTGGTCCTTGACCTTGGCCCAGTCGCCGACGATGGCGATCACCGAGTTGTCGGTGCCGAACAGCGACTGCGACGCGCGCTTCACCTGGTCGGCGGTGACCGCGGCGATCTTCTCGCGGAAGGTTTCCGGGTAGTCCTTCGGCAAGCCGAAGACGTAGATGTTATTGAGCAGCGCCGCCAGGCCGGTCTGGGTCGCGGTCTGGATCGGGAACAGGCCGCGGAGATACGCCTTCGCGCCCTGCAGTTCCGGCGCCTCGACGTCCTGCGCGCGCATGCCCTCGAATTCCTTGAACACCTCGCTGATCGCCGGGCCGGTCACTTCATTGCGCACGTCGGCGTTGAAGCGGTAGAAACCGGCGTTGGCAAATCCAGTCATCGCCGAGCCGGGCGAGTAGGTGTAGCCCTTCTCCTCGCGGATGTTGCGCACGATGCGCGAGTTGAAGGCACCGCCGTAGATCGTGTTCGCGACGGTGAGCTCGTACCAGCGCGGATCGCTGCGCTTGACGGCCATGTTGCCAATCGAGATGGACGACTGGATGCTGTTCGGCCGCTGCACGAAGTAGACGTGCCGCCCGGTCAACGGCGGCGGCGCCGGGAAGGATGGCTGCGGGACGTCGCCTTTCGCCCAGCCGCCGAACGTTTTCTCGGCCGCCTCGAGGATCTTTGGCGGATCGACGTCGCCGACGACCAGCAGGAACGCGTTGTTCGGCCGGTAGTGGTCGCGGTGGAACGCCTCGATCTTCGCGCGATCGATCGCCTGCACCGAGGCCTCGGTTTCGCTCGTGCGCGCGTAGGGATGGTCGCCGAACAGCGCACGCCGGAACTGCCGATTGGACAGGAACTGCGGCGACGCCTTCTGCTGCGCGACCGTCTGCAAGTGCTGCTGTTTCAGGATCGCGAGTTCGTCGGCCGGCAGCGTGGGATTCATCACGACGTCGCCAACGAGCGCCATCAGCTGCGGCGTGAATTCCGATAGCCCGCGCGTCGACAGGGACGAGTAATCCTGCGACACCGTTGCCGTCAGCGACCCGCCCATCCCGAACACGTCGTGGCGGATCTGCCGGCTGTTCCGCGTCTTGGTCCCTTCCTGAACGATGTCGGCCGTCATCTGCGCGAGTCCGGTGAGATCGGCGGGATCGCTGGCGTAGCCCGAAAGCACCGTCAGCATGACGCTGACTTTCGGCACGGCCGTCTGCCGCGTCACGATCACCCGCAGCCCGTTCGCCAGCGTCTTTTCGACCCGCGGCGCCAGCTGAAACGGCCGCTCCGGGCCCACCGGCGGCCGCTCCTGCGCGGACGCAGGCGCAAAGGACGCAAAGACAGCAAAGACAGCAAAGACCGCAAAGAAGCTTGAGGCTTGAGGCTTGAGGCTCATTTGGCACCTCCTTCAGGTCTTCGATCGATCGAGGTGCGGTTGGCTGGCACCAAATACTTTTTCGCCGCCTGCTGAACGTCCGACGAGGTCACTTTCTCCAACTCGCCGAGGATCGTGTTGATCCGGTTCGGGTCGTCGTCATAGAGCGCCAGTGCCGCCAGCAGGTCGGCGCGGCCGAATCCGCCGGTCGTCTCGAGGCTCTCGAGGAACGACGAGCGCAGGTTCGTCTTGGCCTGCTTCAGTTCCTCGTCGCTGATGCCGTGCTCCTGCACCGCGGCAATCACTTTGTCGACCACCTTCAGGACATCGGGTCCCTTCAGGTCGGGACGATAGTCGACCCGGAACGTGTAGAGCATCGGCCCGTTGTAATCGAAGTTGTTGCCGAGAGCGTAGTTGAACCCGCCGGTGACATTCGACGCGATCTGGTTTTCCTTGACCAGCGCCTGATACAGCTTCGCGCTCTCGTCGCTCACCAGCAGCGGATCGAGGAGCGTCAGCGCGAAGAAATCCTTCGTCATCCGATCCGGCAGGTGATAACCGAACGCGAGCGCCGGTGTGCGCGCCAGCTTGTCGCTTTCGGTGAAGCTCTTCTCCGCAGTCTGCGCCGGCTCCTTGATGTCCGGCCGCGGCGGCGCCGCCCGCGACGGGATGGCGCCGAAATGTTTCTCGGCCAGCTTCATCACTTCATCGGGCGTGGTATCGCCCGACACCACCAGCACCGCATTGTTCGGCGCGTAATAGCTGTCGAAGAACTGCTTCACGTCGTCGAGCGTCGCCGCCTGGAGATCGGAGAGATCGCCGTAGAAGTTGTGGGCGTTGTACCAGTTGGTGTTCGCCTTCTGCGGCAGGCCGAGCCATTCGAACGCGCCGTACGGCTGGTTCAGCACGTTGACACGCACTTCCTCGCTGACCACGTCCTGCTGGTTCTTCAGGTTCTCCGGCGTGATCTTCAGCGACTTCATGCGATCGGCCTCGAGCCACATCGCGAGCTCGAGCGCGTTGGACGGCATCACCTCGAAATAGTTCGTGTGGTCGAACCGCGTCGAGCCGTTCAGAATGCCGCCGTTTTCGCTGACGATGCGGACGTGCTCGAACTTGTTGACGTGTTCGGAGCCCTGGAACATCAGGTGCTCGAACAGGTGCGCGAAGCCGGTGCGGTTGCGCGGCTCGATCCGGAACCCGATCCGGTACATCACCTCGACCACCACCACCGGCGCGGCGTGATTCTCACTGACGACGACTCGCAGCCCGTTGGGCAGCTTGCGGTAGACGACCGGCACCGAGAAGCTCTGGGCCGACGCCGCGGTCGCGCAGGCGACGAGCGACAACGCGAGAGCGAAACTGCGCATGGCGCGTGAATGTAGCATAAGAGTTTTAGACGACAATTCAGGCGTAAGGTTTGATGCCGCGGCCGACGAACGCGCCCATCAGACGGCGCCGCAGCTCGTTGGCGACCTTGCCCTGGTTGAGCGGCAGGGTCTTGAATTTGGCGCGGACCGTCGCAACGCCGTCGGCCAGCGATTCGACGCCGGTGACCTCGAGCGGCGCCTGCACCACCGCCTGCCATTTCGGATCGCTCTCCATCGACGCGCCGACCTCGCGCATCGTGCCAATCACCCGGTCGATGTTCTCGGCGTAACTGACGCGCATGTCGACAATCGCGTAGGCATATTGCTTGCTGAGGTTGGCGAGTGTCGTAATCGTCCCATTTGGGAACACCTGCACGGCGCCTTCGCCGTCCCGCAGAACGATTGTCCGCAGGTTGATCTGCTCGACCGTCCCGCCCACCCCATTGATCCGCGCGATGTCGCCGATCCGCACCTGGTCCTCGAGAATCAGAAAGAAACCGGAGATGACGTCGCGCACCAGGTTCTGCGCCCCGAACCCGATCGCGAGGCCGGCAATCCCCGCACCGGTCAAGATCGGCAGCACGTCGATCGACAACTCGCGCAGGAGCATCAGGATGACGACGAAGCCGAGGACGGCCGTGACCAGGCTCGTCAGGAGTCCGGCCAGGGTCGCCGCGCGGCGCTGCCACTCGAGGTCGGTCGTGGCGTGACGGCGGGCGAGCTTGAACTGCAGGTGTTCGATCGCGAGATTCGACGCGCGCGTCACGATGAACGCGCCGACGATGATCACCGTGATGTTCACGCCGTGGACCAGCAGCCAGCGGCCGAACAACCGCGGATCCCAGGTCGGCTCGCTGACGCCGAAGCGCTCGAGCGCGAGCGAGATGCTCGCCAGTGTCGCCACGCTGTAGGCGAGCACGGTCAGTGCGCGCATCAACTGGCGCGCCCGCGCATGGACCGCCTCCCGGTTGTCGGCGCCGACGATGTCCAGCGTCTTCAACAGGCGGCGCACGAGCGAGTGCGCCATGCGCACGACGACGTAGGCGACGATGAACGCCGCCGCGGCGGCGACAATCCGCGAGTACTCCAGAGACGACATCACAGGCGCTTGAGCTTCAGGTAGTTCGCATCGTCGCGGGTGAGATCGGGGCTGATGCTGACGAGGACGACGGCAGCACCGGACGGGACGAGGCCGCGGGCGACCAACTGCTCGCCGATCAAGCTACCGGCCGAGTCGACGTTCTCGCCGATGTCGGTGCAGACCGGGATGACGCCCCAGTAAATCGCCAGCTTGCGCGCGGTCTCGTCGCGATCGGTGGTCGCGAAGATCGGCGCGCGCGGGCGCAGCGCCGAGAGGCGGCGCGCGGTGCCGCCGCCCCGGGTGACGGCGACAATCGCGTCGGCGTCGCCGCGGTTGGCAAGCGTCACCGACGCCTCGCACAGCGCCTGCGCGTGGTCGTCCGGCACTTCGCCGCGGCGGCGCATGCGCACCGGCAGGTCGGCCTCGTAGCAGGCCTCGGCGTCGCGGATGATCGCGTCGAGCGTCAACACAGCGCGGGCCGGGTACGCGCCCGCCGCCGTTTCGCCGGCGAGCATGATCGCGTCGACGCCGTCTTCGACCGCGTTGGCGGCGTCGTTCGCCTCGGCGCGCGTCGGACGCGCTTCGCTGGTCATCGACTCGAGCACCTGCGTGGCGACGATCACCGGCGTGCCGGCCCGCCGCGCGGCGCGGGTGATTTCTTTCTGCGCGCGCGGGACGCGCTCGAGCGGCATCTCGAGGCCGAGATCACCGCGCGCTACCATCACCGCGTCGCTGGCCGCGATGATCTCGTCGAGATGATCGAGCGCCTGCGGCCGTTCCAGCTTGGCGACGATCGGAAGGTCACCGCCGCCGCCTTCGGCGATCAAGTGCCGGGCCTGGCGAAGGTCGGCCGCCGTCTGCACGAAGCTGACGGCGATCATGTCGACGCCGAGCGACAGGCCGAAGCG
>Ga0075435_100003806_pt1 | contig 10289 bp, 7 predicted proteins | sample RhiMethybrSRZTD4_FD_75302 | JGI IMG/M metagenome (GOLD analysis project Ga0075435, IMG submission 75302) | Populus rhizosphere microbial communities from Tennessee, USA - Rhizosphere MetaG P. TD hybrid SRZTD4 | ecosystem: Host-associated > Plants > Roots > Rhizosphere > Soil | place: USA... | reverse complement strand
TCCTGCTCGATTCACCAGCGCTCTGGGCAATGACGGCGATCGTGTTCGCGACGGCGTGCGCCGGCAAAGGATTCGCGTGCTGGGGCGCCGCCCGGGTCACCGGAGCGAAGCCTCGCCACGCGCTGGCGATCGCGACGCTGATGAATGCGCGCGGCATGGTGGAGCTGATCCTGGTGAATCTCGGCCGCGAGCGCGGCCTGATTACGCCGACGCTCTTCGCGATGCTCGTGCTGATGGCGATCGGCACGACGGTGATGACCGGACCGATCTTCAGCGCAGTTTGGGACGGCGAGACGGAACTCGGCGTCGATTCGCGCCTGATTGCCGAGCACAGCAATTAGAAACCTGTGAGCGCTCTCGTTGCACGTTTCGCCGACGTGTGCCGCGACGATCCTGCGCGGCCGCTGATCCACCTGCCGGCTGCGGAGCGGGTGCTGACCGCCTCGGCGATCTGGGACGCGCACCAACAGCACGCCGATCGGCTCACGTGTACCGGCGTCGGCGAGGGGCACCTGGTCGTGTCGGCGGTCGGCAACACGGCGATGGCGCCGGCGATCCTGCTGGCGTGCCGCGCCTTGGGCGCGGCGATGATGGCCGTGGACGCCTGTGCAACGCCGGCCGAAGTGGATGCGCTCGCCGCTAGATTTGGCGCGGCGGCAATCGTCACCGCCGACCGGGTGCGCCGCAGCAGCGGCGAGGCGCGCCGTCACTCAGGCGCCGCGGTCCTGAAATTGACCTCCGGATCGACCGGCGTGTCGAAGGCCACGCGCACCACCGAAGCGCAGATGATCGCCGACGCCCTTCACATCGTCGAGGCGATGGAGATCCGCCCCGGCGACACCCAGATTGCGGCGATCCCGATGTCGCATTCGTATGGCCTCGGCAATCTCCTGCTGCCGCTGCTGCTGCAGGGCACCGCCTGCGTGCTGCGCGACTCGTTCGTGCCGCAGCTGGTGCCAGCTGATGCGCGGCGATTCGGCGCGCAGATCTTCCCCGCGGTGCCGTTCATGTTCGAGTACTTTCTCGACCACCCGCCAGCCGGCGGATGGCCGCCGACGTTGCGGCGACTCATCTCCGCCGGTGCGCCGCTTTGCGCCGCCACAGTACGCGCGTTTCATGACCGGTTCGGCCTGAAGATCCACTCCTTCTACGGCGCGTCGGAAACGGGCGGCATCGCCTTTGACGCCGACGACGACGTGGACGACAGCGGAACCGTCGGCACGCCGCTGCCTGGCGTCACGGTGACGCTGCGCGACGACGATTTGCAGGCCGTGTGCAGTCAGCAACCAGCAATCAGCAATCAGCACTTCCGAGTGCACGTCCGCAGCGACGCCGTCTCCTCCGGCTATGTGGACGATGACGGCGGCGCGTTCGTCGACGGCGGCTTCCTCGCCGGCGACTACGGCGAATGGGATTCGCGGGGACGCTTGCTGCTGCGCGGACGCGCGTCGTCGTTCGTCAATGTCGCCGGCCGCAAAGTGCAGCCGGACGAAGTGGAGGCGGTGCTGCGCCGCATGCCCGGCATCGCCGACGTCCGCGTTGTCGCCGCACCGGACGCGCGGCGCGGCGAGCAGATCGTCGCCTGCATCGTCGTCGACGCGCGCGCGTCGTCCATCACGACGCTCGTGATTCGCCGCTACTGCGCGGAGCGGCTCGCGTCGTACAAAGTGCCGCGCGCGATCGTTTTCGTGGAGCGCATTCCGCTCACTGCGCGCGGCAAAACCGATCGCGTGGCGCTCGACGCGCTCGTGCGCGCAGGGTTGAGCCGCGGAACCTTGTGATATATTCCGACTCCGGCATGAATGCGTGGAAACCGCTCGAGCTTGCCCTCGCCGGGGCCGCCCGAATCCTGTGGCCCGCGTTTCAAGCAATCAACCAGCGCATCGACGCGAAGCCGTTCCAGCCGACGTGGGCGCCGGCGCCGCTGCTGAAGAGCAGCCAGCGCAGCAAGCCACCGCTCGGATGGCCGCGCACGACCGATTCGCTCTGCCCGGTCTGCGTGCGTGAAGCGCGCGCGCGCATTCTTTCCGGCGACCAGTCGATCGCGTCGCTCGTCGACGAGCCCGTCGGCGAGATCAAAGCGCACATCGTCGAACGCGACGGCAAGGTGATCGTCGAGAAGACATGCCCGCGCCACGGCGTCTTCGTGGACACGCTCGCGATCAATCCTGCCTTCCTGCACCGTCTCGAATCGCTCTTTCCCGGCCGTGACTTCCCCGCGATCACCGACAGGCTGCACAACCACGGCACCTCGTCGATCCGCTACGGACGCGGCGCGGTGTTGACGATCGACCTGACCAATCGCTGCAACATGATGTGCGACCCGTGCTTCATGGACGCGAACCAGGTCGGCTACGTGCACGAGCTGACCCTCGAGGAAGTGAAGAAACTGCTCGACGATGCGATCAGCATCAAGCCGCGGCGGCAGATGACGGTGCAGTTCTCCGGCGGCGAGCCGACGATCTCGCCGATCTTCCTCGACGCGGTGCGCTACGCCCGCGCGGTCGGCTACTTCAGCGTCCAGGCGGCGACCAACGGCATCCGCTTCGCGCAGGATCCCGGCTTCGCACGCCAGGCGCACGACGCCGGCATGCGCATCGCCTACCTGCAGTTCGACGGCATCAGCGAAGAGGCCAACGCCCATCGCAAGGTCGGCAACCTGTTCGACGTCAAGCTGCGTGCGATCGAGAACCTGCACGCGGCCGGCATCGACGTCTGCCTGGTCGTCACCATCGTCAACACCGTCAATGATCAGCAGGTAGGACCGATCGTCAAGTTCGCCTTGCAGAACTGCGACAAGGTGAGCTTCGTGTCGTTCCAGCCGGTGTCGTTCACCGGCCGCGACGAGGCAATCTCCGACGACGAGCGCCATCGCAAGCGCTACACGCTGTCGCACCTCGCCGAGGACATGAAGCGGCAGACCGGCGCGACCGATCCGCTGCGCGACTGGTTTCCGCTGTCGGCGTCGAGTGCGATGTCGCACGTGACGGATCTGATGAAAGGCCCTGGCGCGGACTGGGGATCGCTCAGCTGCGGCTGCCACCCCGACTGCGGCGTCGGAATGGGCTTCATGGTCAGCAAGAAGACGAAGGAGTGGGCGCCGCTTGCCGACTTCCTCGACGTCGAGCAGGTGCTCAAAGACGCGACGGCGATCGCCGACAGCGCCCGCGGCCGCGCGCTCACGACGCTGCAGACGGCGCTCAGCCTCCTCCGCAACTACAACCCGATGAGAGCGCCGGTCGGATTCCGGCTGGTCGATCTCCTGCACAAGTTCGACAAGCAGAGCGGCGGTCAACTCGGCGGCAAACTCGGCGCGCGCGACAACGGCAATCGCAAAGGCGACGAGTGGCTGCTGCTGTTTGTCGCCGGGATGTGGTTCCAGGATCTGTGGACCTACGACTTCCGGCGGACGGAGATGTGCATCATCCCGTATGCGACGCAGATGGGTGAGATCTCCTTCTGCGCCTACAACACCGGCGTCGGCTGGCGGCAGATTGTCGAGAACATGTACCAGAACGCGAAAGTCGCCGACTGGTACAAGGTCAACGGCAAGCACGCGGTCTATGCGAACCCGAAGAAGGCCGTACCGCTGCCGGCAAACGTGCGCCCGGTGGCGCTGCACATTCCGAAGGACGGCCGCCTCGTCGAGTGGGCGCCGAAGCCGCTCGGCGCGGCGGCGCCCGCGGCCGCCGCCGCGGTCGAGCCAGCCACAATCGGCTAGCGCCACGGCAGGCACTCGCATTGCTGGGACTCCGACGGCCCGGACACCCGGACCGTTTCAAGGAGGAGTGCAATGGCGAAGTCTCTTCGACTGACGGCGGCCGCCGGCGTCGTTTGGCTCGGCCTTGGATGCCTCACCCTGTCCGCCGACGACGCCACAAAGAACGTCCAGGCAGCAGGCACCGTGCTGCTGTCCCTGTATCGTTCGTCACCTGCGATCGTCCGCACCTTGTTCGTCACGACCGTCGACAATGAATTCTTCCCGCTGCCGCGGGGAACGACGTGGTTCTACGAAGGAACCAAGGACGGCGTCGCAACGCGAGACGTGACGCACGTTCTCAACCCGACTGTCCGGATCCTGAACGTCGACTGCACGATCGTTCACGATCGCGCATTCGAGAACAACGTGCTGGTTGAAGACACGCGCGATTATTTCGCTCAGGACCGGTCGGGCAACGTGTGGTACTTCGGCGAGGACACGAAGGAGCTCGACGCGAACGGTCATGTGGTCAGCACCGAGGGAACGTGGCGCGCCGGCGTCAACGGCGCGGCGCCCGGCCTGATCATGGAGGCCCATCCGCAGCCCGGCGACGGGTACTTTCAGGAACTCGCCGGGGGCGTCGCGGAGGACATGGCGACGGTGCGGAGCCTGAACAGCTCGACGTGCGTCCCCGTCGACTGTTTCACACACCTGCTGCGCACGCGCGAGACCAGCCGCTTCGAGCCAGGTGTCATTGAACAGAAGTACTACGCAAAGAACATCGGCTTCATCCGCGGCGACGTCATCGTCGGTGGCAACGAGCACACGGCGCTCGTGAGAATCGAGCACCGGTAAAAAGACTCCGACCGACGGCGGGCCCGGCAGCCGCTGGGGACGATGCCGTTCATCGGTCTGGTTGAGCCTTTCGTCGGGCAGGACGTCCGACGGCAGCGATTCTGGCGTACCGTCTGATCGATGACCGACTCGAGCCGGCCGCGCCGATTCTCGCGCGCCTACTGGATGCGCGTATTCGGCGCCAACGTCGGGGCCGCGGTCGCGGTCACCGTGTTCTACAGCGGCATCAGCCTGCGCACGCCGCCACGGCAGATCCTCGAGGCGTTCGCGATCGCGATGCTGTTCTCGACCATCATCGGTCCGACGCTCGGCATCGTGATGCCGCGCGTCGGACGCGCGGTCGCCTGCCGCTTCTCGTTTCCGTTCGACTGGGTGGTGCTGATCGCCACGATGGTGACGATCGCACTGGCCGGCAGCTTCATGGCGATCCTGATCCTGGCGGCGATCGGCTACCTGCACGGCGCCGGCATCGTCGCGACGTGGATGGCCGGATCGCTGAAAGCGTCGATTGCGATCACGCTCACCTTTGGAATCTTCCTGACCGTCGTCGAATCGATGCGGCGTCAGATAAACGAAGCGCGGATGGCGCTGCGCACCAAGGAACGCGACGAGGCCGAAGCGCGGCGACTGGCGGCGGAGGCGCAGCTCGCATCGATCGAGTCGCGCGTGCAGCCGCACTTCCTCTTCAACACGCTGAACTCGATCGCCGCGCTGGTGCACCAGGATCCGGCGGGCGCGGAACGCATGACCGGGCAACTGGCGGCGCTGCTGCGATCGGCGCTCGACAGCACGGCGACTCCGGTCGTGCCGCTCGACGACGAGTTGCAAGTGGTGCGCGCCTACCTGGACATCGAGCGCGTGCGATTCGGCGGTCGGCTGCGTTACTCGGTCGATGTCGTCGACGGCGCCGGCCGCCTGATGGTGCCGCCGATGGCGCTGCAGACACTGGTCGAGAACAGCGTCAAGTACGCCGTCTCGCCGCGCCGCGACGGCGCCTCGATCCGGGTACGCGCGGCCGCCGCTGACGAGCGTCTCACCGTGACCGTCGAAGACGATGGGCCTGGATTCGAGGCGTCGCCGCGTCCCGCCGGCCACGGTCTCGATCTGCTCGAGCGGCGTCTGCACATGCTGTTCGGCGACCGCGCATCGCTCAACGTGCATTGCGACAGCACGAGCACGACGGTTCAGATCGAGATGCCGGCCGAGGTCCGACACGTGTAGCGCGAAGCCTTCAGGCGAGCGATCAGCGGACGCTCGGCTGAAGCCTTCGCGCTCCTACGGGCTCGATTTATGCGCATCTACATCGTCGACGACGAGAAACTTGCGGTGCAGCGGCTGCAGCGGCTGCTCGAGGCAACCGGCCGCGTGACGATTGCCGGATCCTCCACCGATCCCGAAGAAGCGCTCGCCTTCCTTCGCGCCCACGACGTCGACCTGCTGTTTCTCGACATCCAGATGCCCGGGCTCACCGGGTTCGAACTGCTCGAGCAGCTCGACCGCGACGTGGCGGTGATCTTTACGACGGCTTACGACCGCTACGCCATCGACGCCTTCACGGTGCACTCGATCGACTACCTGTTGAAACCGATCGACGCCGAGCGCCTGGCGCGCGCGCTCGACAAAGCCGAGCGGCTGGCGCGGCCGGCGGCGCCGGATATGCGCACGCTTGCACGCGAGCTGGCATCGGCGCTGTCGCCGGCGCGCAAGGTGGAGCGGATCGCGTCGCGCGTCGGCGAACGCACGACGATTCTCGACGTTGCACGCGTCAGCCATTTCACCTCGCGCGACAAGCTCACTTTTGCCGCCGCCGGCGGCCGCGAGCACGTGATCGACTTCACCTTGAACGAGCTCGAGGGCCGTCTCGATCCGCGGCGTTTCGCCCGGATCCACCGCGCCACGATCGTCAACCTTTCGTTCGTCCAGGAACTCTTCCCCGGGGTAGACGGCGGACTGCTGGTTCGCCTGAAGGACGAACAAAAATCCGAACTTTCGGTGGCGCGCGACCGGGTTCGTGAACTCAAGGATCGTCTCGGCGTCTGACCCGCAACTTTCGCCCTTGACACGGTGCGCGGGCACCCGTAAGGTCGAGCCTCTACATCACCGGTCCACGCGGAGGGAATCTGTATGCGTCGAGTCGTGCTCTGTACGGCCCTGTTGTGGGCCGCGGTGTTTCTGCTGCCCCGAACGAGCCACGCGCAGGTGGCGATCGCCGGCGTCGTCAAGGACACGACTGGCGCGGTGATGCCCGGCGTCACCGTCGAAGCGTCGAGTCCAGCGTTGATCGAGAAGACGCGATCGGTCGTGACCGATACGGCAGGCCAGTACAAGATCGTCGATCTCAGTCCCGGCACCTACGACGTGTCCTTCACGCTGCCCGGCTTCAAGACCGTGCGGCGCACCGGCATCGTCCTCGAGGGCTCGTTCACCGCGCAGGTCAGTCCCGAACTGCAGGTGGGCGCCGTCGAGGAGGCGGTGACGGTGACCGGCGAAACGCCGGCCGTCGACGTGATCAACACGACACGGTCGTTTGTGGCCAACCGTGAAATCCTGGATACGATTCCCACCACCGACAGAAACACCGTCGCGCGCGCGCTGCTGATTCCCGGGACCACGGTGACGCCGTTCGTGCTCGGCCAGTACAACCTGACCAGCCACGGGTCGTCGACCTCGGACTTCACCATCGCAATCGACGGGCTGCGGGTGAACAACCTGTGCGGGAGCGGCCAGTACAGCGGCTTCTACATGAACGACGCGAGTGTCCAGGAACTCACCTACAGCACCGGCTCCGAGTCGGCTGAAATCCAGAGCAGCGGCATCCGCGTCAACACCGTGCCGAAAGACGGCGGCAACCGCTTCTCGGGAAGCTTCTTCGCGTATGGCCAGGGCAGCTCGCTGCAGTCCGACAACCGCACCGATGCGATGAAGGCGATCCAGGCCAACGGCCAGCCGCTCGTTGCCATCGCCGGCACCGCCTACGACTGGCAGATCAACCCGTCGTTCGGCGGTCCGCTCGCCAAGGACAAACTCTGGTTCTATTTCACCTACAAGTACCAGGACGCCAAGGTCTACGTGCCGAGCGCCAAGTTCGCCGACGGCAGCCAGGCGTATCGAAACCTGATGGGCAACTACAGCGGTGTGGGCCGCGTCACCTGGGCCGCCACGAGCAAGGACAAGATCCGCGTTTACGTCGAGAAGCAGTTCAACGGAGAGTTCTACAACGGCTTCAACACCTACGCCGTCAGCACGCCGGAAGCCTCCACGGACGCCTTTGGCGTCGGCTGGATCCCGCAGGTTCGTTGGACGCGCGCGCATTCGAACAAGCTGCTCTTCGAAGCGGGCATCGCCTACTACAACCAGCCGTACGAACAGGACTGCCGGCCGGGGCTGAGTCCTACGGCGCTGCCGAGCCTGAACGGCTCCACGGGTCTCCTGACCGGCGCGTGCGGCTACACGATCCCGCCGTACTCGAGCACCACCAAGGACTACAGCACGATGGCGTCGGCGAGCTATGTCACCGGCTCGCACGCCTTCAAGGTCGGCATGACCGACGGCTGGGGTGAGAACTCGCGGACCTTCGCACCCAACGCCAACATCGACACGCTCATCAAGATCAACGTCGCCGGCCTGGGCAACGAGATCCCCTTCCAAGTCGTCGTCTACAACTCGCCGGCGACCGCCGTCCAGAACGTCAACAGCGACTTCGGCAGCTACGCGCAGGACACCTGGACGATGAAGAGGCTGACGCTGAACTACGGCGCGCGGTTCGAGCACTTCAACGCCTCGGTTCCGGCGGAGTCGTCGCCGGCGTCGACCTGGATCGGCGCGCGCGATTTCCCGGCGATTCCGAACGTCCCGAACTGGAACGATTGGGCGGTCCGTTTCGCCGCCGCGTACGACCTGTTCGGCAACGGCAAGACGGCCCTGAAGGCGAACGCCGGCAAGTACGTGGCGTCGCAGGCGGCCGGCTATGCGCAGAACTTCAACGGCATGAGCGGCACGACCCAGACCGTGACCTGGAACGACCTGGATCGGAACGGGACGATCTACGACGCCAGCGGCAACATCCAGGTCAGCGAGGTCGGCCCGCGCACCGCGAATTTCGGACAGGTGACGGTTCGTCCCGATCCCGCGCTGGCACGGCCCAACAACTGGGAATACAGCGCCGTCATCCAGCACGAACTGATGGCCCGCACAGCGGTCACCTTCGGCTACTACCACCGCGACTTCTACAACCTGCAGGTGGTCGACAACCAGAACGTCAGCGCCGCTGACTGGACCTCGTTCCCGGTGACCACCCCGACCGACCCGCGCCTGCCGCTCTCCGGTCAATCGTTTCCCCTCTACACGCTGAACCCGGCGAAGGTCGGCATCGCCACCGACAACCTCTACACCTACTCGACCCAGAACACGTCGAGCTACAACGGCATCGAAGTGACCGCCAACATCCGCCACGACAAGTACCTCCTGTTCGGCGGCGTCACGACCGACCGCCTGGTGACCTCGAACTGCGACGGCTCCACGGCGACGTTCGATATCGGCGCACGCGGCGCGTCGGCACGCGACAACCCGAACTCGCTGCGCTTCTGCAACGCGACGCTGGCAACCTCGGGTCAGCCAGCGGCCGTATACCGGACGACGGTGAAAGCGTCGGGGGCGTATTCGTTCCCCTACGACATTCAATTGAGTGGCTCCTTCTCGTCGATTCCCGGGCCGGGCATCCGCGCCGATTACACGGTGACGTCGGCAATCGCCGGCCGCCCGATCATCGGATCGACAACCGGCACCGCCTCCACGGTCGTCAACCTGGTCGAGCCGAACTCGCTGTTCCTCGACTACCAGAACCGCCTCGACATGCGCATCGGCAAGACGTTCCGGATCGACAACAAGCGGATGCAGGGCTTCGCCGACATCTTCAACGTCCTGAACGCCGGCACGGTGATGAGCGTCAACCAGACCTACGGCGCCGTCGCCGCCACCAACGCGTGGCTGACGCCGACCAACATCATGCAGGGCCGCTACGTCCGATTCGGATTCCAGATGAACTTCTGAGGGGGACTGGGGACTAGGGGACTGACTCGCGACTCGCGACTGACTCGCGACTCGCGACTAGTGACTTGGAACCGTGCGCGGGCGCGGCCGCCGATGCGGTCGCGCCCTCGTCGTTTTACCGCTTCCGCACGGTCGTGCGCATCCAGGGATGGATGCAGCACTGGTACTGATCGCCGCCCTTCACGCCGGCGACGTTGAGGTCCTGGCCAGGGCCGACGAACGTCCCGCCGACGCTCGGCTGGAAGCACTCGGGCGCAAGCTCCGTGTTGCCCGAGAGCGTGTTGAGCACGTCAACCACGCCTCCGCCAAACTTCGCGACCTTGGTGAACGAGTGCGTCTCGCCGCCACGGTTGTGCGCGACGATGTCGCGCGGTTCGCTCATGCGATCGGGGTTGAAGCGCCATTTCTCGGCGGCTTGTGTCGCGCTCACCTCGGCGATGAACGCGTCGAACGTGGTGCCGCCACCGCCGACGCAGGTGCCGGCTCCGACGGCTGCGTTGAACGTCGTCGGATCGCAGTCGTCGCGGATCTGCACGGTTGTCGGACTATCGGCGGCGACCGTCACGGCCACTGCCGCGACGACTACCGCCATCAGGAATCCAGAGATCAAGTGCATCGGTCGAATCATTCGTCCTCCAGTTGTCGATCGTCGTGATTTGGGGGGGCGCGCCATTCTATGCCGTAG
>Ga0075435_100003805_pt1 | contig 10290 bp, 10 predicted proteins | sample RhiMethybrSRZTD4_FD_75302 | JGI IMG/M metagenome (GOLD analysis project Ga0075435, IMG submission 75302) | Populus rhizosphere microbial communities from Tennessee, USA - Rhizosphere MetaG P. TD hybrid SRZTD4 | ecosystem: Host-associated > Plants > Roots > Rhizosphere > Soil | place: USA... | reverse complement strand
CGGCCAGCAGCGACAGGTACCGCTCGTCGCGCGTGCCGTCCTCGAGCCCGATATCCAGGTCGCTCCGCGGCTTGAACAGCGGGTAGTTGTGCTGCTGGTGCATCGAGAAGGTGAAGACGCTGTCGTCCTGCTCGAAGATCATGGCGGTGCCGTTGCCGTGATGCACGTCGAGATCGATCACGGCGGCGCGGCGTACGGGCCCGTGCTGTGAGGCAGGCGCGGCCGCGGCGGCGCGCTGCAGCACCCGGATGGCCACGGCGACGTCGTTCAGCGGGCAGAACCCCTCCCCGTGCCCCGCGAAGGCATGGTGCAGGCCGCCGCCAAGATGGGCGGCCCGTCCGTCCTCGAGTGCCGCCGCCGCCGCCGCGACCGTGCCGCCCACCATCAGCCGGAAGCCGTCCGCCAGTTCCGGCGCCCACGGCAGCTCGAGCGTCGCGACCTCGTCTGGCGTGAGCGTGTTCGTGCGCAGCTTGTGGAGGTACTCCGGCGCATGCACCAGCGCGAGGTCGTCCCACGACGCGATCGACGGCTCGATCGCCGGCTGCGAGAGGCGCGCGGCGATCAAGCGGTACTTCGAGGTTGGCCAGATGTGGCCGGGCAGCGGGATTTCGTAGCGCGGCGAGTAGAAGACCTTCACACCACCGGCTGCACGTCGCTGTGGAGCGGCATCGGCACGGAGGTCTGCTGGGCGCTCGGCTGCAGCGCGATCGCCACGACTTCGGCGATCTCGCTGACGAAGTGGATCGTCAGCTCCTTGCGCAGCTCTTCGCTGAGATCCTCCTTCACGTTCTTTTCGTTCTGCCGCGGCAGGATCAGCTCCCTGATGCCGTGGCGCCGCGCCGCCAGCACCTTCTCCTTGACGCCGCCGACCGGCAGCACGCGACCCGACAGCGAGATCTCCCCCGTCATCGCGATGTCACCGCGCACGGGGCGCCCGGTCAGCTCCGACGCCAGCGCGCACACCATCGTCACGCCGGCCGACGGGCCGTCCTTCGGCACCGCGCCGGACGGCACGTGCAGGTGGATCTCGGAGTCCTTGTAGAACGCGGGATCGACGCCGTAGCGCTGCGCGTTGGCGCGGAACCACGACAGCGCCGTGCGCGCCGATTCCTTCATGACGTCGCCGAGATGTCCGGTCAGCGTCAGCGACCCGCCGCCCTGCATGCGCGAGGCTTCGACGAACAGCACCTCGCCGCCCGCCGGCGTCCAGGCCAGGCCGACCGCGACCCCCGGATCCTTGGTGCGGTTCTCGACCTCTTCGTCGAGGAACGTCGGCGCGCCGAGCATCTGCACGACGGCTTCGGGGGTGATCACCACCCTGGCCTCGTCTCCCTCGGCACGGCGCCGCGCCACCTTGCGGCAGAGCGCGCCGATCTCGCGCTCGAGATTGCGCACCCCGGCTTCGCGCGTGTAGCCGCGGATGACGTTGCTGATCGCGTCCTTGGTGAACTCGACGAACTCAGGCGTGAGGCCGTGGTTCTTCACCTGCTTGGCGATCAGGTGCTCGAACGCGATCGCCAGCTTCTCCTCTTCCGTGTAGCCGGCCAGCTCCAGCACTTCCATGCGGTCGCGCAGCGGCGGCGGAATCGGATCGAGGACGTTGGCCGTGGTCAGGAACAGCACCTCGGAGAGATCGAACGGCACGTCGAGGTAGTGATCGCGGAAGGTGTTGTTCTGCTCCGGATCGAGCACTTCGAGCAGCGCCGACGCGGGATCGCCGCGGAAGTCCGAGCCGAGCTTGTCGATCTCGTCGAGGATGAAGACCGGGTTCTTCGACTCGGCGCGGCGGATCCCCTGGATCACCTGTCCGGGGAGCGCCCCGATGTAGGTGCGCCGGTGGCCGCGGATTTCCGCCTCGTCGCGCATGCCGCCGAGCGAGACGCGCACGAACTTGCGCCCGATCGAATTGGCGATCGACCGCGCCAGCGACGTCTTGCCGACCCCCGGAGGCCCGAGGAAGCACAGGATCGGCCCCTTCACGTCGGGATTGAGCTTGCGGACCGCGAGGTATTCGAGAACGCGATCCTTCACCTTCTCCAGGCCGGAGTGGTCCGCGTCGAGCACGTCCTTGGTGTGCTTGAGGTCGATCGAGTCCTCGGTGCGCTTCGACCACGGCAGCGCGATCAGCCAGTCGACGTAGGTGCGCGACACGGTGTACTCGGCCGCGGCGACGGGCATTTTCGACAGCCGATCCAGCTCGCGGATGGCTTCCTTCTTCACCCCGTCGGGCATGCCGGCCGCCTCGATCTTGGCGCGGAGCTCCTCGATCTCCTTGGCCTGCTCGTCCCCCTCGCCCAGCTCCTTCTGGATCGCCTTCATCTGCTCGCGCAGGAAGTACTCGCGCTGGTTCTTGCCGACCTCGGACTGGACCTGCGACTGGATGCGCGATCCGAGCTCGAGCACTTCGAGCTCCTTGATGAGGATGCGGTTCAGCGCGTCCATGCGGGCGCGGACGTCGAGCGTGGAGAGGATCTCCTGTTTCACCGGCGTGCCGATGGTCGCCAGGCTGGAGGCGATGAAGTCGGCGAGCTTGCCGGGATCCGTGATGTTGGCGGCGAGCGCCTGCAGGTCGTCGGAGAGCAGCGGCGACAGCGACACGACCTGCTGGAAGTTGCTTTTGATGTTGCGCTGCAGCGCGTCGATTTCGAGGCGGTCCTCGTCGCGCAGCTGATCCGGCGCGGCGGTGACGGCGGCGCGGAGGTAGGGACGCGTCTGCACTACCCTGTCGAGTGTCACGCGCTCCACACCCTGGACGATGAGGCGGAGGCTGCCGTCCGGCAGCTTGAACATCTTGTGGATGTGGGTCACGGTCCCGACCGGGTAGAGCTCCTCCTGCATGGGCTCTTCGGTCGCCGCTTCGCGTTGCGTGAAGACGCCGATCAGGCGCCCGGACTGGTTGGCTTCCTCGACCAGGCGAACGGACGCCTCGCGGGCGACCGCCAGCGGCATGAATGAGTTCGGAAAGAGAACGGTATCCCGGAGCGGGAGGAGCGGGAGCTCCGGGGGAATCTGGAGCGGCCGTTCGGCATCCTGTTCGACGATCTGGTCGCCCTGGTCGCCGGCCGGCCGCTCCGCGTCTTGCTCGGACATACGGAGCGCAGATTACCCGATTCGGGTCATCCCTGCATGTCGATAAAGAGGGACGCCGCACCCCGCCGCTGAGCCATCAGGCGGTCGCGCTGCTGCTTGACCTCGCGCGCCTCTTCGCAGTCCTTGCAGCGCACCGCGAACGGCAGCGCGCGCAGGCGCTTCTCGCTGATTTCCTCGCCGCACTCGAAGCAGTAGCCGTAGGTGCCCTCTTCCAGGCGGCGCAGCGCCTCGTCGATCTTGTGGAGCGTCTCGGCCTTCATCTGGATGAGCGCGAACTCGATCTCGTCCTGGATGTCGAGCTCGGACGTTTCCGCGGCGTCGAGCACGCCCTGGACGGCACTGCCGGTGCCTTCCGCGCGCACGCCACGCATCCGCCCCTGCACCTCGCTGTTGATCTCGCGGCGGCGTTCCTCCAGGATGCCCTTCAGTTCGTCGTACCGATTCGTGTTCATGTGTTCCCGAGTATGAGCGCTCATATGAGTCCGGCTCCTTTCCCTCTCCGCGACCTCCAACCGAAGTCGGAAGCCCTTATGCAATGAAATTGCCAGTATTAAAGCCGCTCAGTTTAGCGTATTCCTGAGGCGGAAAGCAACTCCACCGCCACCGTAATGCCGGTTTAGACGTCGACTGGATGGGATCCGGTTCTTGATTCGGGTCGGGTAACGTCCAGAAAACTGGACTATTGCAGGAATTTCATGTTCAGGGACGCGTTCGGGGCCACGCCCTGTTCCACGAGCCGCTGCCCGTCGCGGGCGCTACCCGTACGGAGCCACTTCTCGTACAGGCGCAATACATCGGTGCTCGAGGCGGACCCTGTCCGTTCGCTGACATCCGCGAGAATGTCCGTGTAATGCACGAACCGCCGGGCGAGCTCCCGGAAGACGCCGCCGAACGCGTCCTGTTCCCGGCGGCTCAGCGAGCTGTAGGCGTACTCTCCCATGGACACGTAGTAGTCCACATCCACGGACCGCCGGCGGAAGCTGTCGGAGTAGAACCCGGACATGAACAGGGAGAAATCCCCGAGGTTGCGCAGCCGCGCCCGCTGTTCCATCCCGCCGCTCTCGAGCGCCCGGGACAGGCGCAGCGCCAGCGGTTCGTCGGGATCGTCGGCGAACGGAATCCGCTGATCCGGGCGGACGAACCGGCACAGGAGGTCCACCAGGTAGTACGAGGTCAGTTCCGTCGCGCGCAACCGCTGGCGCTCGAGTGCTTCCTCGACCAGGCCCTTGAAGTACTCAGCCGGCGTCTGCTCCTGAAAGAGCGGATCGTCCATGAGACCTCCCTCGGAAATGTTGGGGCTGCAATGGTTATACCCGCCGGGGATCTCGCTGTCTAGAGCCTGAAAGTGCTATAATGAGCGTTTCTCCGTAGCTCTGGAGTGGGAATCATGGCAAAGCGGTGCGAAATCTGTAACAAGGGCCCGGTCGTCGGGCGCAACATCAGCCACGCGCACAACGTGACGCCGCGCCGGTTCGAGCCGAACCTGCAGCGGGTCCGCGCGATGGTCAACGGGGGCATCCGCCGCCTGCGGGTGTGCACGCGCTGCCTGCGGTCGGGCAAGGTCGTCAAGGCTGCGTAACGTGGCGATCTGGCAGAAGGTGCGGGAGGCGGTCTCCACGCCGAAGGCACCGGCGGCGATCGGCCCCTATTCGCAGGCCATCAAGTCGGGAAACATGCTGTTCCTGTCCGGCCAGATCCCCCTGGATCCGGCGACGGGAGCGCTGGTGCCCGGAGGCATCGAAGCCCAGACGCGGCAGGTCTTCACCAATATCGGCGCCATCCTCGAGGCCGCCGGCGCCTCCTTCGGGCACGTCGTCAGCGCCACGGTCTACGTGGCCGACATGAACGACTTCGCGAAGGTGAACGAGATTTACGCCACGTATTTCACGGCGCCGGCCCCGGCGCGGGCGACCGTGCAGGTCGCGCGCCTGCCGAAAGACTCGCTGGTCGAAATCCAGGTCACCGCGGCGCTCTAGCGCGTCGCGCGTTCCACGTCCACCACTCCCTCGACGCTGCGCAGCGACTTGATCACCTTCTGCAGGTGCTTCACGTCGCTGATCTCGACGGTCATGTCGATGCGTCCTTGCCGATCGGCGTCTGAGGTTGCTTCGACGTTGCGGATGTTGGTGTTGATGCCGGCGATCTTCGAGGTGACGTCGGCGAGGATGCCCTTCCGATCTTCCACCTGCAGGCTGAGCCGGACCGTATAGGGCAAGGTGTCCGACGCCTTGTCCCACTCGACTTCGATCTTGCGGTCGGGATCGTAGAGCAGGTTGACGACGTTCGGGCACGACGCGGAGTGCACCGACACTCCCTTGCCGCGCGTGATGTAGCCGACGATCTTCTCGCCCCGGATCGGATTGCAGCACCGCGCGCGGAAGACCATCAGGTCGTCGAAGCCGCGCACCTTGATCTTTTCTTCCGCCGGGCCGAGCACGCGGCGGACGACGTTGGCGACCTGCGCCAGGCCCCCCTCGGGCGCCTCCTTCAGCTGTTCCTGCGGCACCAGCTTGGCGAGCACGCCCTTGACCGCCAGCTTGCCGTAGCCGAGCGCGACGAACAGCTCTTCGGCCTTCGAGTAGCCGTAGTCGTTGAGCGCGGTCGCGAACGCCGCTCCTTCGGTCAGCGACTTCACGTTCAGCCCGTAGCGGCGCGCTTCCTTGTCGAACACCTTCTTGCCGAGATCCAGGCTGCGCGACTTCTCTTCGGCGTGGATGTAGTGCTTGATCTTGTTGCGCGCGCGCGAGGTGACGACGAAGTTGAGCCAGTCGCGGCTCGGGTGGTGCCCCGGGGTGGTCATCACCTGGACGATGTCGCCGTTCCTGAGCCGCGTGCGCAGCGGCACCATCTTGCCGTTGACGCGCGCGCCGACGCACTGGTGGCCGACGTCGGTATGGATCGCGTAGGCGAAGTCCACGGGCGTCGCGTCGCGCGGCAGTGCCTTGACCTCCCCTTTCGGCGTGAAGATGTAGACCTCTTCCGGGTAGAGCTCGATCTTCAGGTTCTGCAGGAACTCCTGCGGATCGCGGACCTCCTGCTGGAACTCGAGGAGCTGGCGCAGCCAGATGAAGTACTGCTCGTCGCGGTCCGCGCCGAGGCGGCCTTCCTTGTACTTCCAGTGCGCCGCGATCCCTTCCTCCGCCACGCGGTGCATCTCCGCGGTGCGGATCTGCACTTCGAAGGGAAAGCCGCGCTCGCTGACGACCGAGGTGTGCAGCGACTGGTAGCCGTTGGGGCGCGGCATCGCGATGAAGTCCTTGATCCGTCCCGGCACCGGCGACCAGGTCTGGTGGATGATGCCGAGCGCCGCGTAGCAGTCCTTGATCGACGGCACGACGATGCGCAGCGCCATGAAGTCGTAGACCTGATCGAGGTCGATCTTCTGCCGTTTCAGCTTCTGGTGGATGCTGAACAGGCGCTTGATGCGGCCGTCGATCTGGATGATCGGCACCTGCGCCTCGGCGAGTTTCGCGCTGATCGTCCCGCGCAGCTCCTCGATCAGCCCCTCGGTGGCGCGCCGCCGCGCCTCGACGCGCTGGCGCAGCGCCTCGTACGGCTTGGGCTCGAGGTACCGGAAGGCGAGCTCTTCGAGCTCGTTCTTCAGCTTGCTCATCCCGAGCCGGTTGGCGATCGGCGCGTAGATGTCGCGCGTCTCCTGGGCGATCTTCACCCGCCGCTCCTCGGGCAGGTGGTGCAGGGTGCGCATGTTGTGGAGCCGGTCGGCGAGCTTGACGAGGATCACGCGGATGTCGTCGACCATCGCCAGCAGCATCTTGCGGAAGTTCTCCGCCTGGCGCTCTTCGCTGGACGAGAAGGGGATGGCCCCCAGTTTCGTCACCCCTTCGACCACGTGGGCGATGTCGGCGCCGAAGAGGTCCTTGATCCGGTCGATCGAGGTCTGCGTGTCCTCGACGATGTCGTGCAGCAGCCCCGCCGCGACGGCCACGACGTCGAGCCGCATGTCGGCCAGCAGATCGGCGACCTCGAGCGGGTGCACCAGGTACGGCTCCCCGGAGTGGCGCACCTGCCCCTTGTGCTCGTAGGCCGAGAACACGTAGGCCCGCCGCAGCAGCTCGACGTCTGCGTCCGGGTGCGTGGCGCGCACTTTTTCGATGAGGTCTTCGAACCGAATCATGCAGCCGGTGTCTAAAAAACAGAGGTGTCGGAAAAATGGCTCAGGGCTCGGTTGACGCCCTGTGGAGGGGCCAATATACTGACCCCTTTGGTGTATTGTAATCGGCGCGAGAAGGGGAGAGCATGACCATCCGATTTCGCGCAGTTCCGGTGGCGGCCGTGGCCCTCGTGTGCGGGGTCGGCCTGGCGTCAGCCGGCTGCGGCAGGTATTCGTGGAACACGCTGAGCGCGGTCAAGTCCTTCAAGGATGCGAACCTGGCGTACCAGCAGAAGGACTGGAAGAAAGCGGCGGAGAAATATGAGGAAGTCGTCCAGCACGAGGGCGCCTTCGCGAACTTCCCGCAGCTGGCGACGGCGTACTTCTTCCTCGGCAACAGCTACGACCAGTTGTACAAGCCCACCAAGCAGGGTGACGCGACCAACGACGCGTACATCCAGAAGGCGATTGCCAACTACCGCAAGGGCGCGGACAAGAACGCCGACAAGCAGTGGAAGAAGTCGTGCCTGGAATACCTGGCCGCGGCGTACGGCTCCGACAAGCTGAACGACCCCGCCAAGGCCGAGCCCGTCTACCAGGAGATCATCGCCCTCGAGCCGAACGAGCCGCAGAACTACATTGCGCTCGCCAAGCTGTACGAGGACGCCGGTCGCTATGACGACGCCGAAGCGCAGCTGCAGAAGGCGAACTCGGTCAAGCCGAACGACCCGACGGTGCTCGCCTCGATGGCGTCGTACTACAACCGGCAGGGCGACTTCCCCAAGACGATCGCCGCGCTCGAGCAGGCCGCCGCCGTCGAGCCCAACAACCCCGAGGGCTACCACCGCGTCGGCGTGTTCTACCAGGACAAGGCGCGCCAGGATTTCCGCCTGACTCCCGCGCAGAAGCGGGAGTACATCCTCAAGGGCATCGAGATGGAGGACAAGGCCCTCAGTCTCAACCCCGACTACATGGACGCGATGACCTACAAGAACATCCTGCTCCGGCTGCAGGCCGGCACCGAGAAGGATCCGGCCAAGCAGAAGCAGCTCATCGACGACGCCGACAAGCTGCGCAACAAGGTCATGGACGCGCAGAAGCGCAAGCAGACCGGCAAGGGATAGCGGAGAAACGAAGGACACGAAGGACGTCGAAGGATACGAAGGAACAGGACGTCGAAGGATACGAAGGAACGGGCCGCTCTCACGAGCGGCCCTTTTTACGTACGGCGGTGTCAAAGTGTTTCGAGCGATGTCGCCACGTGCGAGCGAGCATCGCGAGCGAGCCCGCCGAACGGCGCGAGCCGGCGAAGCGGCGAGCGAGAGAGGCGGCAGGGGGGTCCGGCGGGGCGAAGCCCCCCGGAAAACAATGCGCGTACATTACGCCGACATCAATGTCACGCCGCTCATCGACGTCCTGCTGGTGCTCCTCGTCATCTTCATGGCGGCGCTGCCGCTGACGCAGCGCGGCCTCGACGCGACGCTGCCGGAGCCCGCGCCGTCGTCACCGCCGGGTGCGCCGCCGCCGTCGCTGGTGCTCGAATACGAGGCCGACGGCCGCATCGCCATCAACAAGCAGCCGGTGACGCTGGAGGACCTCGGCCCGCGTCTCAGCGCGCTCTACAAGGACCGCCGGGACAAGACGCTCTTCGTAATGGGCGACGGCCGGCTCCCCTACGGCCGCATCGTCGAAGCCATCGACATCGCCAAGGGCGCCGGCGTGGAGCGCGTGGGGGTGATCACTCCGCGGAAGTGAAGGATACGAAAAGGCGAGGGATACGAAGGAGGGCGAAGGATACGAAGGAGCCACGAAGGAGACGGGAAGGGATCCTTCCCGCGCGTACAAAAAAGAAGGGCCGCGCAGCGCGCGGCCCGTTCCTTCGTATCCTTCGAATTCCTTCGTATCCTTCGTTCTTCAGTTCCCGCCCTTACCAGACGCCTCGTTGCGCATGCCCATCGTGACGATGCCGACCTTCTCGACGCCGGCCCCCTTGGCGGCATCGATGACCGACACGATGTCGCCGTAGCGCAGCGACGGGTCGCCGACGATGAACATCGTCTTTTCCTTGCGCGCTTCGAAGACGTCGCGCAGGCGCGACTCGAGCTGGTCGAGCGAGATGGGCTGGTGGTTGACGGCGATCGACCGGTCCGCCCCGTACTCGAGGACGATCTGGTTGTCGTTGGGGGTGCTGGCCTTGTTCTCGGTTTCCAGGGGCAGGTTGACGTCCACCCCCTTCTGCGTGAGCGGCAGGGCCGCCATGAAGATGATCAGCAGGACGAGCAGCACGTCGATGAGCGGCGTGACGTTCATGTCCGCACTGGCGTGCGGCATCTCGCCGGTGACGACACGCTCGGCGCCGAAGTGCTTGTGGGCGTGCGCCATTACTTCTTCTCCTGCTTGCGCTCGGTGATCAGGGCGATGTTCTCGATCTGCGCCTTGCGGAGCGCGTCCATGGCGTCCATGATCGCGGCGTACTTCGCGTCCTTGTCGCCCTTCAGGTAGACCAGCTTTTCCTTCTTGTCCTCGAGCGCGCGCGTCACGCGCGGCACGAGGTCTTCGGCCGGCGTCGGCAGCGCGTTCACGTAGAACTTGCCGCGCGAGTCGATCGCGACCACGGTCTGGTCCTGCGTGTCGGGCTTGTCACCCGTGTTGCCGGCTTCGGGCAGGGTCACCGCGACCCCCTGCTGCAGCATCGGCGCGATCAGCATCATGATGATGAGCAGCACCAGCATGACGTCGACCAGCGGCGTAACGTTGATGTCCGCCTTGAGGGATCCTTTGGATCCCAGGTCCATGGCCATGGGTATTACCTCTTACGCGGTCTTCTTGATGAAGTAGTCGACCAGCTCCGACGAGGAGTTGTCCATTTCGACGTTGAAGTACTCGATGCGGCCGGTCAGGTAGTTGTAGAACCACACCGCCGGGATGGCGACGACGAGGCCGAGCGCCGTTTCGACGAGCGCTTCCGAGATACCGGCCGAGACCGCGCCGAGACCGCCCGAGCCGGTGGCCGCGATGCCCTGGAACGCGGTGATGATGCCGATGACCGTGCCGAGCAGCCCGACGAACGGCGCCGTCGCGCCGATGGT
>Ga0075435_100003801_pt1 | contig 10292 bp, 9 predicted proteins | sample RhiMethybrSRZTD4_FD_75302 | JGI IMG/M metagenome (GOLD analysis project Ga0075435, IMG submission 75302) | Populus rhizosphere microbial communities from Tennessee, USA - Rhizosphere MetaG P. TD hybrid SRZTD4 | ecosystem: Host-associated > Plants > Roots > Rhizosphere > Soil | place: USA... | reverse complement strand
TCCTCGAGCGAGGTCTCGGACGCCACCACCGGCTCGACGTTGTAGCCGGTCATGAACTTGATGTCGTCCATGGCGAAGACGTTCGTGGGGTCGGCCATGGCGATGGTGAGGGTGGCGCCGGAACGGCTCAGGGGGAGGATCTGATACTTGCGGGAGGTCTCGGACGGGATGATCTTGATGATCGCGGGGTCCACCTCGAAGTGATCGAGGTTGATGGACGGCACGCCGTATTGCCGCGAGAGGAGACTTGTGATCTCCTCGTCGCGGACGTAGCCGAGGCTGACGAAAGCCTTGCCGAGCTTGCCCCCGTTCATCTTTTGATGACCGAGCGCTTCCTGGAGCTGCTGAGGAGTAACCATGTTCTCCTTCAGCAGGAGTTCGCCGAGCTTGACGGGCATGTTTGGCCGAGAAACTCCTACGTAGTCTGATACTTAGTCGCGAGATCCTAGCGCGGTACATCATGTGGTGTCAAGAGAAGCGTTGATCCGCGTCACCCGGCGGACCTCGACGCGGCTGCGGGCGGGGCCGGCGGGCGGTTACCGCGTCCTCGCCGATTGCAGCCTGGATTGGGCGCCAGAAACGGGCGCTGGGCGTTCGGGAACCGCGACCCGGCCAGCGCTTCGACTCCATAGGCGGCGGAGGCAGCGGCTCAAGCGTGGAGACGCACCACGCAACGGCCGACGATCTCGCCCCGGCGCAGACGGTCGATGGCGTCGTTCACGCCAGAGAGATCGGTGCGGTCGGTGATCAGAGGGCGCAGATCGAGGCGTCCCCGGGCGACCAGCCTCAGATAGCGCGGGATGTCGCGGGCCGGCTCGGTCTCTCCGCCATGCGAACCGGTGAGCACCTTGCCGAAGTGGAGGGGGAGAGTGTCGATGGCCGCGTCCTCCCCCTTCCTGGGAACGCCGGCGAGGACCGTTCGGCCTTCGGCGGCCGTGAGTTCGTAAGCGGTCCGGATCAGCTCCGCGCGGCCGGTATTCTCCACGACCACGTCCGCGCCGGAGGCCCCCAGTATCTCGCGGATGCTCGCGTCGAGGTCCGGCGCGCGCGAGTTCACGGAGTGGGTGGCGCCGAGCTGGCGTGCGAGCCGGAGCTTGGGCTCGTGGAGATCCACCGCTACGACGACGGATGCGCCTGCGAGCACGGCCGCCTGGATGACGGCGAGCCCCACTCCGCCACAACCCACCACGACCACGGTCTCGCCGAGGGAGACCCGCGCGTTCCGGGTCACGATGCCGAAACCGGTCGTCACCGGACACCCGAGGAGTGCGGCCGTCTCCGAATCGGCGTCGGCCGGGACGGGGGTGAGGCGGTTCTCGGACACCACCGCGTACTCGTTGAGCGTCGTCAGCCACCCCGCGTTCAGCGCGGCGCCGCGCCACCGGTAGACCGGGGGCTCGGCCTCTATGCCCGGTCCCTTGCGCCAGTGCAGCACCGCGAGGTCGCCCGGGTGCACGCGCTTGACGCCGGCGCCGATTTCCAGGACGGTCGCGCTCGCCTCGTGGCCGAGCAGGTGCGGAAGATACCGGTCCGGCCCCTTGACCCCGTCGATCTCACCTACTTGCGATCCGCAGATCCCGCTCACCATCACCCGCACCAGGACCTGCCCGACCTCCAGCCGTGAGGGCAGTTCCACCTCGTCGACAACGAGGGGCCGGTGCTGCTCGACGAGGATGGCCGCCCGCATGCGGGTGACGGGCATCGTCATGAGGGGGGCAAGTCGGCCGCCGCCACCACGCGGACGTCGGGATGGGCGAGGACGAAACGGCCACCTTCCTCGACGTACCGGCGGTGGTTCTGCTGGATGGCCTTGGCGTGGACCCAGGCCAGGATGAAGACGTAGTCGGGGCGGCGCTCGTAGAGCGCGGCCGTCGGGAGGACGGGGATGTGGTGCCCGGGCGTGAAGAGACCCTGCTTCGCGGGGCTGTCGTCCACGATGAAACGGAGGGCGTCGCCGATGTCCAGGCGGTAGAGGAGCGTGGTGCCGCCTCTGGCGGCGCCGAAGCCGGCCGCGGTCCCGCCCTTTCGCTGGATGTCCGCGAAGAGTCCCTTCACTTCGTCCTTCATCCTGTCGATGCGCCGGTCGAATTGGCGCAGCGTCTCCGGGTCGTGGAGCCGGCGATCCTCTTCGAGGCGGACGAGCTCGGTGACGCGATCGGACACCGGCCGCGGCCCTCCGACGCGCTGCGCGAGCCCGATGAGGGAGCCGCCCTGGATGGTGTTGCGTGTCACGTCGAAGAGCTCCAGGTCATGGCGGGCCAGGAACCGGCGCAGGGGCTTGACCGTGTGATAGCTGAGGTGTTCGTGGAAGATCGTCCCCAGCAACATCCGGTCCACGATGTCGAGGAGGTAGGACACCTCGAACGCGAACACGCCGTCCGGGCGCAGGAGGAGGCGGATGCTCTCCGCCATGCCGGCCAGGTCGTCCGCGTGGGCGAAGACGTTGTTCGCGGTGACGATCCGAGCCGGGCCATGCGAAGCCAGGATCCGGCGGGCCACGCCGGCGCTCAGGAACTCGGTGAGGGTCTCGACCCCGGACTCCTCGGCCCGGCGCGCCAGCTCCGTCGCGGGGTCGACCCCGAGCACCGTCATCCCCGCGTCCTTGAAGAAGCGAAGGAACGTCCCATCGTTGCTGCCGACGTCCACCACCAGGGCTCCCGGCTCCGGCTGCTCGCGCTCCAGGAGGGTCCGCGCGTGCTCGCCGAAGTGCCGCACGATCCCCGCGGAGCTCCCGGTCGCGTACGTGTAGTCGCTCTTGAACATCAGCCTGGGGTCGACCACGTCGAGGAGCTGCACGTGCGTGCAGTCGCGGCAGAAATAGAGGTCGAGAGGATACCGGGCCTGGCTCTCGCCGACCTGGCCGGGGCCCACGTACGCGTCCGCGATGGCCGTGGGCGGCATGGCCACCGCCAGCTCCAGGTCCCTCGACTCGCAGAGGCGGCACCCGGCGCGCCGGGACAGATCAGCCACGGTGGCCGGTCTGAACCCGCTTCATCAAGGCCTCGATGTAGGCTTGCAGCTTTCCGTCCGGCCCTTCCGGCGGCGCCCAGGGCGCGAGCACGGTGTCGCGCGTCATCGGTCCCTGCGTCACCTCCTGGAAGACGACGAAGTCCGACTCCGGGATCTGGGTATGGAAGACGGGCTTGGTCTGCCGATAGTAGAAGGGCCGCCCCGACGCGAAGTCGCCCATCGGGATGACCTCCGACACGCGGCCGTCCTCCTCGAAGATCACGACGGTGATCAGCCCCTCGATGACGTGGAAGGACTCGACCTTGCCGGGGTGCAGGTGGGGATGAATGTAGTTGTCCCGGCGCAGCGCGACCAGCATCTCGTGCGTCCGGTCGTCGGGGCCGGGGTGCGCGCAGATGCGGGAGCGGCCGCGCGCGCTCTGCGCGGCCTGCTGCTTCAGGAACTCGATGTCGGCACGCTTCGTCCAGACCACGGGGCCCTTGGCCTGGTGGACCTCGAGCGACAACGACTGGATCTCCACTCTGCTCCTCCATGCGCATCCGCCGCGCCCTGGACAGTTGAGGATAGCGTGCACTCCAGGCAAAGCAAAGCCCGCGGGTCAGGCTTGCGACGCGCGCGGCCCGCAGCCGACCACGAACAGGTAATGGCACATGGGATAGAACCCGGTGTGGGCCATTTCGTCGTTCATCCCGAAGACCAGGATGTTGTGGAAGTAGCGTGAGACCAGCCCCATGAGGCGCTCTGCGCTGAACAGGTTGACGTGGCCGATCCGGCTCTCCGGCGAGGCATAGGCGTCCGCGGCCGCGTTGGGGGTCCCGATCACGCAGAGCCCCTCGGGCCCCAGGTTCGCCCGCACCGTCTCCATGAACAGGTCTTCCTTCTCCCGCGGCACGTGCTCGATGACGTCGACGGACACCACGGCCCGGAAGGTGCCGAAGGTGCGCCCCAGGAAGTCGGAGTGGACGAAGGACAGGCCCGGCCGTCCCAGAAGCCGGCGCGCGTGAGTGACCGCGTCTTCATCCGAATCGACGCCGGTCACCCGGTGGCGCTCCGCCATCAGATGCGCGCCGAGACCCTCACTGCAGCCGAGCTCCAGCACGTCGACGCTCTCGAGGGGCGGCAGCATCCGGGCGGCGAACTTGTAGCGCGCCAGCACGAACAGGAGATGCCGCGGCTTGTGGACCAGCTGGTGGGAGAAATACGGGCCGAGGAGGACTTCTTGCCTCTCCATCCCCTCTCTCACCCTCGACCACGGATCGTCCGCCATGTCGCCTCCTTCAACGTTCGTGCCGACGTCGGTGGCACCTTCGCGGGTCACACCGCCCGGGGCATCGCGGCGAGCGTCCGCGCCAGCCCGATCTCGAGCGGGGTGCACGTGAACTGCGGCAGCAGCGCGCGGAGCTTCTCTGGTACGTGCACCCGGTGCCGGACCGGCACCTGTCGCGGCCGCTCCTCGATACGGACCTCCGGACCGACGAGGCCCCGTACGGTCTCCGCCACCTGCCGGAAGCTCGCTCCGACCGCGGGCGCGATGTGGATCACGCCGGTGGTGCCGAGGGTGGCAAGGTGCCGTACCGCGCGCGCGAGATCGGCTGCGAAGAGATGGTGCCGGACCTCCTCTCCGTGTCCGAACAGCGTGATGACGCCGTCCTGGGCCGCCGTGCGGAGGAAGCGGTCGGGCCCGTAGCTGTCGTTGCGGTTCCCGGGGCCGTAGACCGGCCCGGTCCGGAGAACGAGGCAGGGAATGCCGGCCGAGGCGGCGGCGTCCTCCACCATCCGCTCGCGCACGAGGTGCCCGAGCCCGTAGAGATCGACGGGATCGAACCGGGTGTTCTCGTCCAGCCTCTCCTCCGAGGCGGAGTAGACGTTGTCCGTGCTCATGTACACGAGACGGGCACACCGTGCACGGTCCAGGAAACGGCTGACCGTCTCGCCCATGGCGATGTTCCTGAGCATCGTCGCGCGATCGCGGCCAAGCCGCGGCGGGATCACGGCGCCGAAGAACACGACGTCCTCCGGACCGATCACCTTGGCCAGGGCGTCCGCCGAAGACGGCTCGGAGAGGTCGAAATCGCGCGACCCGAACCGGGCCACGGCGACTCCCGCTCCCGCGAACTCGTCCGCCACGTGCCGGCCGATGAACCCCGTGCCGCCCAGGACGGCGATCCGGCACGGGAGAGGGCTCGTCACGCCGGCTCGAGGGTGAACGGCGCGAGGACGTCGTGGCCGAGCTCACGACAGCGATCGGCCACCCGAGCCGCGGCGGTGGGAGGAACGGCGACGACCACCAGGGCGCTCCGGGGCGGGACGGCACGAAGGGGAACCACCTCCGATCCCAGCAACCGGCTGCCGTGGCGGCCGGCGTCGTCGTCGGCCACGAGGCTCACACGCCCGGCGAGCACGCTCGCCAGGATCGTGCCGAGCAGGCCCGCTCCGAACACGACGCACGGGCGATCCTGGCGCAGGGCTTCGTGAAGCCTGGCCTCGCCGCGCTGGAGGACGTCACGGGCGCTCCGCGATCCGGGCGCGGAGCGGGGAGCGGGCGGGCGGGCGGCGGTCCCCCGGGCGTACACGCCCGTCAGCTCGCCCGGGATGACCGACTGCGTTCGTCGCACCGGGAAGAGACCGGCGCGAGCCATCGCACGGTCGAGGCTCTCCGCGCTGAAGTGCGAGCGGTGGTCCATCACGTAGAGGTCGGTCGGCTGGGACGCGATCTCCGGCACCTGCACCACCACCCGGCCGTCGGCGCGGAGGGCACGGAGGCCCGCCCGCAGGTCTTCCGGCGGGTCGAGAAGGTGCTCCGCCACGTGCACCAGGGTCAGGAGACCGAACGACTCTGACGGCGGCGGGTGCGCGGGGCCGTGGTACGCGAACCCAAGCGACTCGACCACGGGCCGATATCGCTCGGAGACGTCGAACCCGGCATGGCGCCCGGGGCCGAGGAGGGCCAGGAGCGCACCGCGGTGGCACCCGTAGTCGAGGACGTCTGTCCCCGCCGTGAGGATGCCGTGCTCCCCGAGGTAGCGGAGCAGGGCCGCCGACCGCGGGACGGGTGCTCCGGTCCCGAAATCGAGCTTGTCGCGCGCCGGGTCGTCGCCGTACGCCTCGTAGCGCTCGTAATCGGCCCATCGCCTCGCCTCGGCGCCCGGCTTGAACACGTGCCCGCAGCGGAGGCATTCCTGGGCCGCCGCCGAAGCGGGCAGGGGAGCGCCGTCCGAACGGATGCTCCAGGCCAGCTCGGAGTCGAAGAAGGCCTGCCCCTCCCCATCGCCGCACGCCGGACACCGTGAACCCGCACTACCGCTGGTCACGTAAGTTCGCTCCTAGCCGAGAAGTATACGGTCGGCGCGGCGCGCGGGCGGTGCGCACGGGCGATGCCCGTCACATTGGCGATGTGGGTGGGAGGTGCTAGCATAACCTGCTGCCGTCACTCGGCGCGGAGCATGATGACCCAGTCCTCCCAGACCTGGCCTCGCTCCCCGCGGCGAGACGAGCCGACGACGCCCGCACGGGCATGAGAACGGGCGACACCCCCGTACGCGCCAAGGCGGTGGAGCTCGAGCGCCTGGCCGAGATCCTGCGTGAGCATCGCGAACGGGGCGAGACCGTCGCCCAGTGTCACGGCGTGTTCGACCTCCTGCACGTGGGCCACCTGAGGCACTTCCAGCGCGCCCGCGAGCGCGCCGACGTCCTGGTGGTCACGGTGACTCCCGACCGCTTCGTCAACAAGGGACCGGGCCGCCCGGCGTTCAACGAGGCGTTGCGTTGCGAGACCCTGGCCGCCCTCGACTGCGTGGACTACGTGGCCATCAACCGATGGCCCACGGCGACGGAGGCGATCCGGCTCCTTCGGCCGCGGTTCTACGTCAAAGGGTCCGAGTATCGCAAGGCCACCGATGACGTCACGGGCAAGATCTCGGAGGAGCAGGAAGCGGTCGAGTCGGTCGGCGGTGAGCTCATGTTCACGGACGACCTGGTCTTCAGCTCCTCCACTCTCCTCAACACGCATCTCACGCCGTTCCCGGACGAGGTCCGGACGTTCCTCGAGGACTTCCGTTCGCAATTCTCTTTCCGCGACGTCCTCGGCTGGTTCGATCGGGTGAGCCGCGCCCACGTCCTCCTCGTGGGCGAGACGATCCTCGACGAGTACCACTACTGCCAGACGATCGGGAAGTCGGGCAAGGAGCCGATCCTGGCCGCCCGCTATACCCACGCCGAGAAGCACGCGGGCGGAGTCCTGGCCATCGCCAACCACCTCGCCGCCTTCTGCCGCAAGGTCACGCTCGTGACGCAGCTCGGGGAGCAGGACTCGCAGGAGGAGTTCGTGCGGGCCAGCCTCCATCCGGCCGTGGAAGCCCATTGCTTGAAGGTGAAGGACGCCCCCACCATCGTGAAGCGCCGGTTCGTGGAGTCCTATCCCTTCCAGAAGCTGTTCGAGATCTACGTCATGAACGACGAGCCGGGCGAGGAGGCCCAGGCCGACCTCCTCGAGGCCCTGCGCCCGCGGCTCGAGGACGCAGACGTCGTGGTGGCCGCCGACTACGGCCACGGGATGCTCGAAGGCGAGGCCGTCGAGCTGCTGTCCCGCCAGTCGCCTTTCCTGTGCCTCAACACCCAGAAGAATGCGGGCAACCACGGCTTCAACACCGTGTCCAAGTACCCTCGGGCCGACTTCGTCAGCATCTCGGAGGGCGAGCTGCGCCTGGATGCGCGGCGCAAGTCGGCGCCCATCGAAGGACTGGTGGACGCCGTCGCACGGCGGATGCATTGCCGGAGCCTCATCGTGACGCGCGGGCAGAGCGGCTGCCTCTGCTTCAGCCCCACGGAGAGGCCGGCCAACGTGCCCGCCCTCACCGCCAGCGTGACGGACCGCGTCGGAGCCGGAGACGCCGTCTTCGCCGTGACGTCGCTCCTCTCGCACGTGGGAGCGCCGTTGCCGATCGTGGGCCTTTGCGGGAATTCTGCGGGCGCTCAGGCCGTCGCCACCGTCGGCAACCGATCTGCCCTGGATCGAGTGGCCCTCCTGAAGCACGTCCAGCACCTGCTCAAGTAGGCCTGGAGAAAGGCATCGCGTGGCGGGATCGTGGAGGGAGACGGTCGAAGGGTTGCACCGGCTGCTGACGGCGGTCGCCTTTACCGACCGCCGCGGCCACGAAGTGGACCCGGAAACCGGCTTCGCGCAGTGGACGGCGCTGGGCAAGGAGCTGCGCGAGCGCCGGCGGACCGCCTTCCTGATCGGCAACGGCGCGAGCGCCTCCATGGCCAGCCACTTCTCGGCCGATCTGGCCAAGAATGCCCACGTGCACACCGAGGTGTTCACGGACCTCTCGCTGATCACCGCCATCTCCAACGACATGGGCTACGAGCACGTTTACGCGGAGCCGCTCAAGCGGCGCGGCCAGCGAGGCGACCTCCTGGTCGCGATCTCGAGCTCCGGGCGCTCGCCGAACATCCGGGCCGCGACGGCGGTGGCGCGGGCGACGGAGCTCGCCATCGTCACACTGTCCGCCATGTCGCCCGACAACCCCTTGCGCGGCGAGGGCGACCTCAACGTCTTCCTGGACTGCCGCACGTACGGCGAGGCGGAGACCGGCCACGCCGCCATCCTCCACCACTGGATGGACCGGATGGCGGAGGGCTACTCGACCTGATGCGCGTCCTGGTCACGGGAGCCTGCGGGTACAAGGGGTCGGTGCTGGTCCCGAAGCTCCTCGACGCCGGTCACACCGTCCTCGCCCTGGACATCATGTGGTTCGGCAATTTCCTGCCCGCCCATCCCGCCCTCACCGTCATCGAGGGCGACGTGCGCGACGCGGACCGGATCGACCTCCGCGGCGTGGATGCGATCGTCCACCTCGCGTCCGTCGCCAACGACCCTTGCGGCGACCTCGATCCGAAGCTGACCTGGGAGGTGAGCGCGCTGGCCACCATGCGCCTCGCCGACCGAGCGGCCCGCGCCGGAGTCGGCCAGTTCGTCTACGCCTCCTCCGGCAGCGTGTACGGCGTGACGAGCGCGCCGCAGGTGACGGAAGACCTCCCCCTCGATCCGATCTCCGAATACAACAAGACGAAGATGGTGGCGGAGCGGGTGCTGCTCAGCTACCGAGACGCCATGGTGGTCCAGATCGTCCGTCCGGCCACCGTGTGCGGCTGCTCCCCGCGGATGCGATTGGACGTGGCGGTGAACATGCTCACCATGCAGGCTCTCAGCCGGGGCCGGATCACGGTCTTCGGCGGAGACCAGACGCGGCCCAACATCCACATCGACGACATCACCGACCTCTACCTCTTCCTGCTCGACCACCCCGAGATCCGCGGCGTCTACAACGCGGGCTTCGAGAACCTCTCCATCCGCGAGGTGGCGGCCCGGGTGACGCGGCAGGTCCCGGCGGAGGTGGTGTTCAGCCCTTCCAACGATCCCCGCTCCTACCGGGTGAACTCCGACAAGCTACTGGCCACGGGGTTCCGTCCCCGGAAGACGGTCGACGATGCGATCACCGAGATGGTCGCGCGGTACCGGGAGGGCAACCTCAAGGACGAGGACAGGTCCTACAACCTGAAATGGATGCAGCGGGCCATGGCCCGTTGAAGCCATGAGCAACCCGAAGTTCCTCGTCCTGGGCAGCAACTCCTTTTCCGGGGCCACCTTCGTCGACTACGCGCTGGGCCGCGGCGCGGACGTCGTCGGTCTGAGCCGCTCGCCCGAGCCCCACAGCGCCTTCCTGCCCTACCGCTGGTCGGGCCGGGAGCGCGGCTTCCGCTTCCACCGCGCGGACCTCAACGAGGACCTCGACCGCGTCATGGGCGTGATCGAGGACGAGCGGCCCACCCACGTGGTGAACTTCGCCGCCCAGAGCATGGTGGCCGAGAGCTGGCAGCATCCCGAACACTGGTTCAACACCAACGTGGTGTCCACCATCAAGCTCCACGACCGCCTGCGCCACTGCTCGTTCCTGGAGAAGTATGTGCACGTGACCACGCCCGAGGTCTACGGCAGCACCGAAGGCGTGGTCACGGAGTCCGCACCGTTCAACCCGAGCACGCCCTACGCGGTCTCCCGCGCCGCCGCCGACATGAGCCTGCGCACCTTCTTTGCCGCCTACCAATTCCCGGTCGTCTTCACGCGCGCGGCGAACGTCTACGGGCCGGGGCAGCCCTTGTACCGCATCGTCCCCCGAACGGTATTCTTCGTGCGCAGTGAGCGCCGGATCCCGCTCCACGGGGGGGGCCGGTCGATGCGTTCGTTCGTGCACGCGCGCGACGTGGCCGACGCCACCTATCGCGCGGCTCTGGAGGGCCGGGCCGGCGAGACGTACCACGTC
>Ga0075435_100003800_pt1 | contig 10295 bp, 7 predicted proteins | sample RhiMethybrSRZTD4_FD_75302 | JGI IMG/M metagenome (GOLD analysis project Ga0075435, IMG submission 75302) | Populus rhizosphere microbial communities from Tennessee, USA - Rhizosphere MetaG P. TD hybrid SRZTD4 | ecosystem: Host-associated > Plants > Roots > Rhizosphere > Soil | place: USA... | reverse complement strand
GTGCACAAGGCGGTCGGTGACCAGCTCACGTGCGTGTTCGTCGATCACGGCCTGCTGCGCTCTGGCGAGCCGGAACAGGTCGAGGACACATTCCGGCGCCACTTCCATACGAACCTCATCCATGTGAAGGCAGAGGACCGGTTCCTCGCCAAGCTCGCCGGCGTCACCGATCCCGAGCAGAAGCGACGCGCGATCGGCGAAGAGTTCATCCGGGTGTTCGAGGAGATCGCGAAGAGCGAGCTCGCCGGGGTGAAGTTCCTGGTGCAGGGCACGCTCTACCCGGACATCATCGAATCCGGAACGCGCGACGCCGCGAAGATCAAGAGTCACCACAACGTCGGCGGGTTGCCGGAGGACATGGACTTCGCGCTCGTGGAGCCCCTGCGTAACCTCTTCAAGGACGAGGTGCGCGCGATCGGCGAGGAGCTCGGCCTTCCGGAGGAGATCGTTTGGCGCCAGCCGTTCCCGGGCCCCGGCCTCGCCATCCGCGTCATAGGCGAGGTGACGCACGACAAGCTCGAGATCTTGCGCCGGGCCGACGAGGTCGTGCTCGAAGAGATCCGCCGCGCCGGCATGATGCGCGAGCTGTGGCAGTCGTTCGCCATCCTGCCCGACATCCGCACCGTGGGCGTGATGGGCGACGAACGCTCGTACGCGCATCCGATCGTGCTTCGCTGCGTCACGAGCGAGGACGCGATGACCGCCGACTGGGCCCGGCTGCCGTACGACGTCCTCGAGCGCATCTCCAACCGCGTCGTCGGCGAAGTCCCCGGCGTCAACCGCGTTGCCTACGACATCACCTCCAAACCGCCGGGCACGATCGAGTGGGAGTGATCCTTAGGCCGTGACGGCCGTGCGTCGGGGGACGCTGGCATTTGTCGCCGCGGCGATCGTCGTTCTGGGCGCACCGGTTTCCGCGGTCGCGAAGTCGTACACCTTCCCGTCGGTCATCGTTGATATCCGCGTGCAACCGAACGGTTCCTTCCTCGTTCGGGAAGATCGCACCTTCGATTTCAGCGGGACTTTCCACTTTGCGTACATCGACATCCCGACGGGCTCCTATCGGATCGGGAGCGTCGGTGTCTCCGAGAGCGGCGCCGCGTACCGCGCGGCGTCACCCGGTTCGGAAGATCCGGGGACGTTCGTGTTCACGGAAGGCGGGCAGTACGAGATCCGTTGGTTCTATTCGGCGGCTAACGAGAGGCGCACGTTCACGATCACGTACGTCGTGTCCGGCGCGATAACCGCCTACCGGGACGTCGCCGAGTTCTATTGGAAGTTCATCGGCGATCAATGGGATCAGCCCAGCGACACGGTCACGGCGACGGTTCATCTCCCGCCCGGGGCCGCGAAGGCGGACCTTCGCGCGTGGGGATACGGACCGCTCGAGGGTGAAGTCACGATTCTCGATGGTCAGACCGTGCGCTGGGTCACACCGACGTTGCCGGCGCGGACGTTCATGGAAGGACGGCTGGCGTTCCCGCCGTCGCTGGTGCCTGGAGCGCCGCACGTCCCGCGCCAGCGCTTGCCCGAGATCCTGCCGGAAGAGCAGCGGCTAGCGGATCAGGCGAACAACGCGCGCAGGCTTACGAGAGTCTGGAACATCGTCGCTCCGGCCGCAGCTTTGGTGTCGCTCGGCATCTTCGCGTTGATGTGGTTCTTCTACGGCAAGGAGCCGCATGTGCGCGATCCCGGCCGCTACGTACGGGAGCTGCCCGCGGACTATCCACCGGCGATCGTCGGCTACCTGATGCGTTTCGGCGGCGTGAAGCCGGTGGACATGGTGGCGACGCTGATGGACCTCGCGCGTCGCGGTTACTTGAAGATCAGCCAGCTCCCGCCCGAGGAGCACGGCCTGATCTTCAAACACACCGATCAGCACTACAAGATCGAGCCGATCAAGAAGGATCGCAAGGAGCTGAAGCAGTACGAAGAGCAGTTGCTCGGACTGCTGGAAGAGGTGGGCTCGTACGGGCCTGTTCGCGAGGACGACCTGCGGACCTACGCTCAGTCGCATCCGGAGAAGATGCACGAACATTTCAAATCCTTCGAGCGCGAAGTGCTTTTCCACGCGCAGAGCCTCAATCTCGTGGAGGCCCGTACCGGCGTGATCGTCGCCAATATCGCGGCCGCGATCGTCTTCGGGATGATCGCGGTCTCGGCGATCTTGCGCCAAGGCGGTGACTCGGCAGCCGGCGTGCTCCTCATCGGCGGCTTGGCGATCGTCCTCGTCTCGATCTCGAGGCGATGGTGGTGGGGCGTGATCCTGGTGCTGCTATCCGTCGTGACGGCAGTGAGTGGCGCGTTGTCGCAGACCATCCGGAACGTGCCGGGCGCGCTTGTCGCCATCCTTTTGGTGAGCGTTCAGGTCGCGCTCACGCCGCTGCTGCGCCAACGCACGGTTGCCGGCGCCACGCAGTGGGCGGGGTGGCGCGCGTTCCGCCGTTTCCTGAAGGACCTCACCCGCTTGAAGGAGTACGGACCGCCCGCCGTCGTTATGTGGGAGCAGTACCTCGTCTACGCGATCCCGCTCGGCGTCGCGGACGCGGTCACGAAAGCCATCGTGATCCTCGCGCCGGACGTCGCGGCGCACGGCTTCGGGTGGTACGCGTGGTCGCCGGGGATGCCCGGCGGATTCATCTCCTCGCCCGGCGCCTTCGCACCCTCGATCGGCTCCTTCACGTCCTCGTTCACCGCATCCGCGCGCGCCGCGTTCGCCACTGCTCCGTCGAGCGGCGGTGGGTTCGGCGGTGGCTTCTCCGGCGGCGGTTTCGGTGGAGGCGGCGGTGGCGGAGGTGGAGGAGGCGGCGGCGGAGCGGGGTAACGGCTGCGTCGGAACGCCGGTTCTGCCGGCTCCCTGACCTGCTAGGCTCGGTTTCCGGTGTCCTCCCTCGAGCTTCGCTCGCCGTCGAGGCCCGCGGGTCCCGAGCGCCGGGGGGCGAACACCCGCCGGGCCGTGCCGTGGATCTTCGTCGCGCTGGCCCTTCTGATCGTCGCCGGCGGTTGGTTGCGTTTCGCGTCGCTCGGGCGTCTGTCGTTCTGGGCGGACGAATTCCCGCACGCGATCGCTGCGAAGAGCATGATCGCCGGACACGGGCCGACGCTTCCGTCCGGCCTGCAGTACCGCCGCGCATACGCCCAGACCGCGGCGGTCGCGGCGTCGATGAAGATGTTCGGGGAGAACGAGACCGCCGCACGGTTTCCCTCTGCGCTCGTCGGGCTGGCGACGATCCCGTTGGTGTGGCTCGCCGTCCGGCGGCGCTTCGGCGATATGGCGGCGCTCGCGGCCGCTGCCGTCATCGCCCTGATGCCCTTGCACGTCGCGCATTCGCGGTCCGCACGCTTTTACGCGGCGTTCGTAGTCGCCTACGGGGTCGCGGCGGTCTTGTGCTCGCGTGCGATCACGACGCGTTCGTGGCGCACCGGACTTGCGGGGTTGGCGGCGTTCGCCGTGGCGTTGCATCTGCAGGTGGCGGGCATCGTGTTGGTGGCGCCGTTGGCGCTGTACGGCTTGCTGGCCTGGCGCAGCGCGCCCTCTGAGGAGCGGCATGGCAGGGCGCTGGCGATGCTTGCGTTCGCAGTACTTGTCGTGCTCGGCGCGGTGGTTGTTGCGATCGTGCCGTCGATACGCGACGGCGTCGTGCGGATCGTTCGGCATCCGGTGCCCGATCTTTCGCTCGACCCTGGCCTGCATCTCGCGACGCTCGGGAACCTCTTCGGGTTGGTGGCGTGGTGGGCGTGGATCCCGCTGCTGCCGGCATCCATCGCAGGGATCCGGCGCGCCGGGCTCGAGGGAGGGAACCTCGCGTTGCAGCTCGTGGTACCTCCGGTGTTGCTCGCGGTGTTCTTCCGGTCGAGCGACGGCCCGGGGTTGGACCGACGGTATCTCGTGCATTTCGCGCCGTTCCTTGCGGCGGTGGTGGGCGTGGGGGTGGCGGAGATCATTCGCTTCGTCTCCGCGCGGCGCGCGTCGGTTGGGTTCGCGCCGGCGGTGGCACTGCTCGCCGGCGCGGTGTCGGTGTCGGGCGTGTTCGGGGTCTGGGCTATGCCGACCGCCGCGCATCCAGGGCGGGTGATCCCGCGACCGAACTGGAAAGCGGCCGCGTCGGCGATTCGCGCGGCGGGTGGTACACGCGACGCGCTGCTCGGCACCGAACCGCTCGCGCTCGCGTGGTCGGTGGGCCGCTGCGGTGATTGGCTGCGGATACCGTCGGCCGCGGAGCCGTTCATGCATGGGCCGCGTGACATCTTGTGCGGGAGCGAGCTCGTCGGCGACGCGGCGGCTACGACGCGCTACCTGCAGACGCATCCACGTGGATGGGTGGTCGCCGATCCGACGTCGTGGAAGCGGCTGGTGTCACCGGGCGCTCGCGCGGTGATCGAGACGGCGGCCCGCCGCGTCAACGTTGGCGACGACACGGTGCTGCTGTGGCGGTGGGGCTGACCTATACGCGATAGACGGTCACGTACGTGATCGCGTCGAGCTTCAGTGTGTAGACGGGCTTCCGGTTCTTGAAGTGCGAGTAGATGGCGTCCTGGCGTCCGATCTGCAAGCTCGAGATGTAGAACAGCGCGTAGTCGGAGTGGACGCCGCCGGGCTTGGCGAGCTCGCTGTCGTTCATCGCTATCGTTCGACCGGGGAAGAACTGCGCGAATCCGTTGATGCGCGTGGTCGCGACCGTGGCGGTGGCCGCGTCCGGGAACTTCGCGAGATCCTTCGCAGCTTCTTCGAGCCCCTCCCCCCAGCCCACGACGATCGCGTGACGCGCGGCGAACGGTCCGCCTGCGAGCCAGTTGTAGGCGGATAGCTCGAGCGGGTGCGTCGCGAGGCCGGGCCCGGCGTGTGCGGCGAGAGCAAGCGCGGTCACGGCGGCGGCCGGGAGGGCCTTCCCGATGCGCCGCGCCGCGGCGACGAGGCCGATCGCGGCGGCAACGTCGACGGCGACCAGCGCCGGGAGCAGATAGCGGTCGGCTGTCTTGAGGCCGAGCCCGATCGCGAGGGCGAACAGCGCCCCGAAGCACAGGAACGCGCCGGCGAGCCGGGCCTGGTCGTCGCTCGCGCGATGACGGAGCGCCCACACTGTGGCGCCGAGCCCCGCGATAAGCGTGAACGCCGTGCTCCGCAGCGCAGCAACGACGGGGTAGACCACGATGCCCGGCGGCGAGACGTGACGGCCGAGGAAGAACCCGGACGACGTGACGTCGGCGGCGGAGCTCGCGCTACCGGTGAGGATCAGTTTGAGGGGATGAACGGGATTGACCCACAAGGCCGGCCATGCTCCGATGAAAACGACGGCGGCGGTGAGCAGCCACGGTTTCAGGCCGCGCAGCCCGACGAGCGAACGCTGCAACACCACTATCGCGGCAAGGATCAGGAAGCCCGCGAAGAACGCGCGCTCCAGCAACGCGATCCCGGCGAACGCGCCAGACAGCGCCAGCCACGCGCCGGTTCGCGCCGTGCGGCGTGTCGCGTTCATCAGGGCGACGAACGCGGCGAGCATGCTCAACGCGAGGATGCCGTCGAGCTGCAGGACCCGGTTGTGCGCGATCAAGAATGGGTCGAGCGCGAGCGTGAGCGCCCCGAATACAGCGGCGCGGCGTCCGAGCAGCGGCCGGACCATGAGCCAGATCGCCAGGATGAGCAGAACGTCTGCGATCGCCAGGCCGAGCCGGGCCCGCGCGAGCCGCTCGATCAGGCTCGCGCCGTGGGGGAGCGTGCGTTGCGCGAGGCCGCCGATCCACATCGTCGGAACACCGGGATGTCCGGTCTCGAATGCGCGGGAGAAGTGCCCGTGCAGGATCGCGTCCGTGAATCGCGCCGATCGTGCGACCCACAGCGGCTCGTCGACGGTCATCCCGTGATCGAGCGCCGTCGCGCGAGGCAGAAACGCCACGACCGCGATGACGACGCCCGCACCGATCGTCGCGATCGTCGAGCCGGGGCGTCGGTCCACGGCGGGGCATCGTAGGCGATAATCGAAGCGTGCCCCCCGAACGACCGGACCTCCTTTCCGGGCTGAACCCCGTCCAGCGCGAGGCCGTGACGCACGACACCGGCCCGCTGCTCGTCGTCGCCGGCGCCGGGTCGGGAAAGACCAAAGTGCTCACGCATCGCATCGCGTACCTGATCCGCGAGCGGAAGATGTCGCCGTTCGCGATCCTTGCGATCACGTTCACGAACAAAGCTGCCGGCGAGATGAAGGAGCGCGTCGGCGGACTGGTTGGGTCGCGGCTCGGCGCTGCGATGTGGGTGATGACGTTCCACTCGGCTTGCTCGCGGATCCTGCGGAAAGAGGCGAACCGGCTGGGCTTCACGCCGTCGTTCACCATCTACGACGAGTCGGATTCCGAGCGGCTGATCGGATTCTGCTTGCGTGAGCTCGAGGTCGATTCGCGGCGTTTCACGCCCCGGATGATCAAGAACGCGATCGGGCGCGCGAAGGACTCGCTGACGGACGAGGACACGTACTCGCAGATCGCCGGGGACAACTGGCACGAGCGAACGATCGCCGAGGTGTACTCGCTGTACCAGACGCGTTTGCGCCAAGCGAACGCGATGGATTTCGACGACCTGATCATGAACACCGTGCACCTGTTCCGGCTCTTCGACGACGTGCTGGAGTCGTATCGCGACAAGTTCAAGCATGTGCTCGTGGACGAGTTCCAGGACACGAACCACGCGCAGTACGTGCTGGCGAAGCTGCTCGCGGAACGGGACCGGAACATCGCGGTCGTCGGTGACCTCGACCAGTCGATCTACAAGTTCCGCGGCGCCGATTTCACGAACGTGATGCGTTTCGAGGAGGACTTCCCGGACGCGCGCGTGATCACGCTCGAACAGAACTACCGATCGACCCAGACCATCCTGTCGGCGGCGAACGCGGTCATCGAGAACAATCAGATGCGCAAGCCGAAGACGCTCTGGACCGAGATGGCCGGCGGAGAGCTGATCACGCGCTACCACGCCGAAAACGAGCACGAAGAAGCGGCGTGGATCACGCGCGAGATCGAACGCCTCCGCGAGGACGAGTCGCGGAAGTACGGCGACATGGCGATCTTCTACCGGACCAACGCGCAGTCGCGTGTTCTGGAAGAGATCTTCGTGCGATTCGGCGTTCCGTATCGGGTGGTCGGTTCTTTGAAGTTCTACGATCGTCGCGAGATAAAGGACGCGCTCGCATATCTCCGCGTGCTGGTGAACCCGGCTGATGTCGTGTCGATCAAGCGGATCGTGAACGTACCGAAGCGCGGGCTCGGGGACCAGAGCGTTGCCGCGTTGGAACGTTTCGCGACCGCGTCGGGCATCACGGTGTCCGAAGCGCTGGAGCGCGCGGAGGAGAACAGCGAGCTGTCGGCGCGCGCGCGTTCGTCGGCCGCTTCCGTCGGAGCGCTGTTCCACGGGGTGCGCGAATTGGTCGACCGCGGCGTTTCTCCCGCGGACGTGCTGGAGCAAGTGTTGGATCGGACGGGTTATGTCGCCGAGCTGGAGGCGGACGGGTCGATCGAGGCGCTCGGCCGGGTCGAGAACCTGAAGGAGCTCGTCGGCGTTGCCCGTGAGTTCCACGAGGAAGACGCTTCAGGCGGGGTTCGAGAATTCTTGGAACAGGTCTCCCTGGTGTCGGACGCGGACGAGCTCGTCGAAGAAGGCGGGGCCGTGACGATGATGACACTGCACATCGCGAAGGGGCTGGAGTTCCCGGTTGTATTCATCGTCGGGCTCGAAGACGGCGTGTTCCCGCACATGCGGTCTATGACCGATCCGGCCGAGCTGGAGGAGGAACGCCGGCTGGCGTACGTGGGGATCACGCGCGCGAAGGAGCGGCTGTACCTGACGCACGCGTGGTCGCGATCGCTATGGGGTGGCTCGAATTACAACCCGCCGTCGCGGTTCCTGCATGAGATCCCGGAAGAGCTGGTGCGGTTGGTGTCGTCGACGGATTCGTCCGATGAGCAGCTGATCCCGCCGGCGGAGCGCCGGACGCTTTCGCTTGCTGTGGGGGACGAGGTGTTCCACGAGCGGTGGGGGCGGGGCACGGTTGTGGCGGTGAGCGGCCGGGGGCCGAACGCAGAAGCGACGGTGCACTTCGAGGACGAAGGCGCGAAGAGGCTGTTGCTGGCCTACGCCCCGCTCCAGCGGGTCTGAGGGGTGCAGCCTCGGGCGTGGGATCGGGAACGGGTGCTCGCGCATGTCGACGATCTGCCGTCGGGCCATGATCGCTACATGGCTCAGTTAATCGACACGCTGATTGTCCTGGGAGTGGGAGCGGCGATCCTTGCCACGACTCTCACCGTCGATAACGGTGTTGCTGCATCCGTGAGCATCGTCGCGGCGATCGTCGGCGGATTCTTCTACGAGGTCGTCGGGCTTTCTGTCTGGGGATGCACTCTTGGGAAGCGCTTGCGCGGCATGCGGGTCGCTGATCTAGAAACGGGTCGGAACCCCGGGTTGGCGCAGGCGACGTTGCGGTGCTTGTTGGCCGGGTTCGGCCTTGGTTCGTGGTACGGCATCTGGATCAACCGAACGCATCGGCCGTTCTACGATCGGCTTGCTGGAACGATCGTGGTGTTTCGGTAGGGCCGTGTTCCGGCATGGTTCGGAGCTCGCGTCCTAGACTGCGTCCGAGATGTCGAATCCGCAGATGTTGCTCAGGATCTTGGTGGCGGCGGCGCTTGGGGGCGCCGTCGGGATCGAGCGGCAGCTCAAAGATCAGCCGGCGGGGTTCCGGACGCACATACTCGTCGCGCTCGGCGCTTGTTTGTTCACGGTGGTCGGAACATTCGGGTTCCAGGCGTACACGGGTGGGACCGACACGCATCGCATACAGGCGGATCTCACGCGTGTCGCGAGTCAGGTCGTCGTGGGGATCGGGTTCCTCGGTGGCGGAGCGATCTTGAGGCATGGGGCGACCGTCAAGGGACTGACGACGGCAGCGAGTCTGTGGGTGACCGCGGCGATCGGGATCGCGGTTGGGATCGGGTTCTTCTTTGCCGCGACCGTCGTGTCGGTGACGTCGGTCGTGACGCTCGCGTTCCTCAAGCCGATAGAGCGGAAGTTCCTCGATCGGCGGGTGAAGCAGGAAGATGAAGGGCCCGAGTCGTTGCCGCCGGACTGACCGGCTACTAGGCGCTCGTGACGGAGCTCGCGTCGGTGCTGGTCGACGAGCTCCGCTTCGGAAGTGCGGTAACGGGCGCGACGGGCGCGGCTTGATCGAGATTCGAAAGCGCGATCAATACGGAGCGGATCAGCTCGCGGCTCATCAGGAAGCTCATGTGGCCGTGGTCCTTCACGAGCACGTTCGTGGCGTGAAGCGCTGGGACCGACAGCTTCGCGCTCGAGGCTGGAACGACGAGCGGGTCCAGGTTCGAGTAGTAGGAGATGAATCTCGTGGGGAACTCGCGGGTGTCGCTGTTTAGCCGGTCGAGAAGTGCGGAACGGGGACGGAGCTGGCGGGCGGCCCGGCCACGCCCGGCCCATGCGGCGTACGTGCCGGCGTGCGGCGTTCCCATCGTGACGCAGGTGTGAACTCGCTTGTCGCCACCGAACTCTTGCACGTAGGTGCGCGCGACGAGCCCGCCCAGCGAATGGCCGACGAGGTGCACCCGCGTGGAGCCGGTGCGGTTGAGGATGTTCTCGACGTAGCCCGATAGCTGCGACGCCAGCTCCTCGACCTCGTGGCCGATGACGTTGTAGTTCATCGTGTGCACGTGGCGGAAGCCATTGCGGCGGAACGCCCGGCGCATCAACAAGAAACCCGACCGGTTGTGGAAGTAGCCGTGCAGCATGACGATCGGAGTCGCGGCAGCTTCGGGCTCCATGTAGCAGAGCGGCAGCTCGGTAGAGAACCTTCCGCCGAACGCGCCTGAGGCGTCTTGCTCGAGCGCTTCGCCCAGCACCCCGGCGGGGTACATCGCGACGTTCACGCCGGTCCACAGGGCCTCTTTGACGGCGCTCGTGTAGGTCTTCGGACGACGCAGTGCCCGGCCGAGCGACGTGCGCACGGCCTTCGCGTCTCCTCGCAGCCGTCCTATGTCTTGCCGTCCGATCATCAGCGCGTCACCCCCGTGACGCCCGCGGCCCGGATCGCCGTCCCCAACCGATATGTTTTACGAGCGGGGGAGCTTTTCCTTGCACGCCTCGGTCGTGCTGCCGCTCCGAGTGACCGAATCACACATCTGTGATTCTTGCCTCCCATCGAGCGTTGGTCAAGAGCGGGAATTCTCACCCGCCATCTTTACCCTTGGATCGGATCGAGCACGCCCGGGTTGAGGGGACCTCCGTCGTGTTTCGAGACTAG
>Ga0075435_100003796_pt1 | contig 10301 bp, 9 predicted proteins | sample RhiMethybrSRZTD4_FD_75302 | JGI IMG/M metagenome (GOLD analysis project Ga0075435, IMG submission 75302) | Populus rhizosphere microbial communities from Tennessee, USA - Rhizosphere MetaG P. TD hybrid SRZTD4 | ecosystem: Host-associated > Plants > Roots > Rhizosphere > Soil | place: USA... | reverse complement strand
GGCGGGGTCTTCATGACCATCGGATCGGTCCTGTGGCAAGTGCTCCGGCGGACGCCGCAACGGCAGGGGTAGTCCCGCCCGGAAACGACGTGAGGGCCCGAATGTGCCCCTTGCGGGGTACGCTCAGACCCTCGTCGACCCGCTCATTCAGCGTTGGGTGGTAAGCCCGCAGCGACGAACGAATCTCGGACGTCTCGCCTGATCGCCTGTCTGGAGGCCCGGGGTCCGCATAAGCAGTTCGGACCCTCGGCAGCCAGAGCCGATCAAGCTGGTGTTCGCGGCTCCTCGTTGAGAGCCGCCCAGTGGCTCCCACACCACTGAACCTGGAACCGTAGGTCGGTCCGATCGGATTTCTGTCGCGTCCCGAAGGCCGCGAGGCCGGTCCCGATCATTGCCTCGACGCGACTGACCCTTTCCTCCGTAACGATCCCGCGCGAACCGCCGATCGGGCTTTTGGCTCGGTCGCGTCCACTCGGGCGGAGGCAGTGTGCCTGCCGCGTTCTGGGGCGGGAGCTTATCCCCGTCTCCTACTCTACCTGCACCCGGCGGAGGCTCAGGGTGGCGACAGAATCGCCTCCGCGAGACTCCTTTCTGTCCGCTCCAGATGACGGCTTTGCATGCCCTGAGAGCGGCACGGCGGAGTCTACGTCAGACCGATTCCGCGACGCAAGGATTTTCGCAAATTGGCCGCAAGAACCTCAGCCGGGGCCGATCTTGAGGGCGCTGAAGGCGACGACGGCACCACCCAGCAGGGCCGCGAGCACGACGACCAGGACACCGATATTTCGCAGATCGCGGAGCACGTAGTGGTACTCGGCGGCGGCGCGCTCGGTGAGGCGCGAGGGTCCGGAGACGGCGAACCGCGGGTCGGCACGTCCGGCTCGCGGCGACGGTTGTGCTCTGGGCGATGGTCGCGGTGGAGCGGCCTCGACGCGCTCGGCGGCGGCTGCCTCGACGGCGTCGGAGACGGCGCTGCCGAGCGGCTTTGGCTGCGCTGCGAGGCGCTGCTTGTTCCGGCGCTCCTGCGCGCGTCGCTGGCGATCGCGGCGGTTTGCCGCCTTGCCGCCTCGTTGAGGCATCGGTCCTCCGTTCAGGGAGATCGGGGTTGGCCGAAATTCGGCGGGTATGATACCAACCGCCCGTGTCCGAGCTGAACCGCACCCTCGGGGAGAACCTGGCGTTGGTCGTCGGGATCCTGGGGCTCGCCGTCATCGGCCTTGCGGTCGCCACCGTCGTCCTCGCGCGCAGGCTACGCGTGACTGGAGCCGCTCGCACACTCGGCGCCGGAGCCGATGGCGAATCGCTCCAGGACCTGCTGGCCGCCCACATCGCCAAGGTGGTGGAGGTCGGGACGGAGCTGGAGCGCCTCAAAGAGCTGCATGAGTACCTGGAGGTCCGGTCGCGAGGCAGCCTCCAGCACGTCGGGCTGGTGCGCTTCAACCCATTCGAGGACACGGGCTCGGACCAGAGCTTCGCGATTGCCCTGCTCGATGACCGGCGAGACGGGATCGTGCTGAGCAGCCTGCATGGGCGGGGCGGGACCAGGACCTTCGCCAAGCCGGTCGAGGCGGGCCAATCGACCCATACCCTCTCTGACGAGGAGGCACAGGCGATCCGGATCGCGGTCGAGGGCCCCGCGCGACCCGGGTGACCCCGCGGCCGATCGACCCCGCGCAGCGCCGGCTCGCGGAGCGGCGTCTGCTTGACGTCCTGCGCCGCCACGCCCGCAGGCAGCCCCTGCATCCGGACCTTCGCATCGATACGCTCGTGGCGGAGCTGCGGACCGCTGAGCCGAAGCGTCCCGCCGGCCACCGAGGCGCTCAACGCCTGACGCTCGACGACGGGGAGCTGCGCCTTCTCATCGACGAGATGGTCACCGCCGGTGTGGTCCTTCGCCAGGCTCGCCGCGTCCAGCTCGTCGAGACATTGAGGCTCGACCCCCAGATGCAGGCGCGGATCGACCAGCTCCTGGCGGCGCTCAGCGAATCGGGGTTCACTCCACTGCCCGCGGAGCGCGTTGCCCGTCGTCTTGGCATCCCGCTCCAGCTGCTCGATCAGTTGCGCGCCAGTGGTGAGCTCGTAACGCTGGCCGGTGGGATCGACTACCCGCGCTCCTCGTGGGCGGAGATCGAGGCACGGCTGCAAGGTCTGGAGGCCTCGGGTCCACTCTCCGTTCGAGCCGTCCGCGACGAGCTGGGCACCACGCGCCGCCACGCCGAAGCGATCCTGCGGCACCGCCGGCAGCGACGATCGCCGGCTTAGTTCGTGCGCCACGCGGCGTTCGATGGTGGCGCGGATGCGATCATGCGCAGATGCATGTCCTATATCGGGCCCTGCCGTTGTTGATCGTCGTGCTGACCGTGCTGCTGACGGCCTGCACCCCGGGAGCGACAACCCCCGGCTATTGACCGAGGACGCGCGACAGCCGAGGTGTCGCGTAAGCCGGCGATAACGGCGGGGTGAATGCCCCCTCGGCTACCATCGATCAGATGCCAGCGGTGGTGCCGTCGCCGAATCAGCTCCCATTCTTCGAGGAGCTGATCGCGCCGCCGCGGCAGACTCGGGCACCGCACCTCCGCATCCAGCCGCCGCTGCTTGCCGACCTGACGCCACGCCAGCGCAAGGCCGTCACCCACGGAGACGGGCCCCTCCTGATCGTGGCCGGGGCGGGGACCGGCAAAACGACGGTCATCACGCGTCGCATCGCCTGGCTCATTGCGGAGAAGCGCGCTCGCCCCAGTGAGATCCTGGCGCTGACCTTCACCGATCGTGCGGCGCTCGAGATGACCGAGCGGGTCGACCGCCTCGTCCCGTATGGCTATACGGACACGGTCATCAGCACGTTCCACGCCTGGGGTGATCGGCTCCTCCGCGATCATGCCCTCGAGGCGGGACTCTCGGACCGCTCCACCGTCCTCTCGAAGGCGGAGCAGGTCATCTTCCTGCGCGAGCACCTGTTCGAGCTGCCACTGGACCGATACCGCCCGCTCGGCGACCCCACCCGGTTCCTCTACGCGCTGGCGACGCTCATCAGCCGAGCGCGCGACGAGGACGTCAGCCCCGCCGACTACGCCGACTTCGCGGCACGGATCCGCGCTGAGGCCGTGGCAGCTCAGGACGACGCGGCCGGTGCGGAGCTGGCTGCCCAGCACACCGAGCTGGCCGCCTGCTTCGCCGCCTACGAAGCGCTGATGCGGCGAAACGACCGGATCGACTTCGGCGACCAGGTCTCGCTGGCCCTCAACCTGCTGCGGGAGCATCCATCGGTCCTCGCAGACGAGCGTGCGCGATACCGCTACATCCTCGTCGACGAGTTCCAGGACACCAATCACTCCCAGTTCGAGCTCGTGAAGCTCCTGGCCGGCTCGCCGCGGGCCAACCTGACCGTCGTCGGCGACGACGACCAGAGCATCTATCGCTTCCGCGGGGCCGCGCTCTCGAACATCCTCGGCTTCCGCGAGGCCTACCCCGGTGCCGCGAGCGTGGTATTGACCGATAACTTCCGATCCTCCCAGCCGATCCTCGACGCGGCGTATCGGCTCATCCGCCACAACGATCCTGATCGCCTCGAGTCCCGGGAGGGAATCGACAAGCGGCTCGTTGCCCGCAGCCGGGGGAGAGGCGCCGCCTCTGCCGAGATCGAGCTGCTCGCCTTCGACACCGGATCGGATGAAGCCGATGCCGTCGCGGAGCGGATCGCCGCAGCGGTCCGATCCGGCCGGCCCGCTGGTGACCATGCCGTCCTGGTCCGCACCAACCGCGATGCCGAGCCGATCCTGCGGTCGCTGAACATGGCCCGCGTCCCATGGCGATTCGCCGGGACGGCGGGCCTCTACCGCCAGCCGGAGGTCCGCGTCCTCGTCAGCTTCCTCCGGGCGGTGAACGATCCGAGCGACTCCGTGAGCTGCTATGACGTGGCGACGTCCGAGCCGTTCGGGCTCGACCCGCGCGATGTGACCATGGCCCTCAACTCGGCGCAGCGGCGGCGCACTGGGCTCGAGGCGGCGTTGCGCACGATCGCCGCTGATTCCCAGCGCGGCCCCTTCGGGCCACGGTCGCTCGAGGTGGTGGGACGCCTGCTGGCGAGCATCGACCAGCATCGGGCCATGAGCGTCGAGCGAACCACCGGTGAGCTGCTGTACCACTTCCTGACCTCATCTGGCTGGCTGGGGCGCCTGGCCGCAGAGGCCCGCCAGGCCGGCGACGAGCGGCTCGCCAACGTTGCGCGCTTCTTCGAGATCATCCGTCGCCAGTCGTCGCTGCTGCGGGACGACCGGCTGCCGTTCCTCGTGGCCCAGCTCGACACGCTGATCGAGGCGGGCGACGACCCCTCCACCGCCGACGTGGCGATCGACGACGGTGACGCGGTCCATGTCCTCACGTACCACAAGGCAAAGGGCCTCGAGTTCCCGGTCGTGTTCATGGTCGGGCTCGTCGACGACCGCTTCCCGACCCGCTCGCGCGGCGACCTCCTGCCGTTCCCAAGCGAGCTGGTCCGCGATGCTCCGCCATCGGGCGATCACCACCTGTCGGAGGAGCGGCGTCTCTTCTATGTCGGCATGACCCGCGCTCGGGACGAGCTGGTCCTCACCTGGGCACGCGACTACGGCGGACGCGTCGCGCGCCGGATGAGCCAGTTCGTGCTCGAGGCACTCGATCTGCCGCCCGCGACTCCCGTCGATCTGCTGCGGCCTTCTGTCAGCGAACGCCTCGCGCGGAACGAGCGTCCCGCCCGTCAGCCGGCGCGTCCCGGTCCGCCGGCACTTGGCGACCAGCCATTGACGCTCAGCTACGGCCAGGTCAACGACTATCTCGAGTGCCCGGCCAGGTACCGATACGCCCACCTCATCCGCATCCCGACGCCTGCTTCCCACGCTCTCGTGTATGGCAAGGCCCTGCATGCCGCGGTCCAGGCCTTCCATCGGCGGCAGATGGCAGGGGAGCTGATGTCCATCGACGAGCTGCATGCCGAGCTCGAGATGGCCTGGGAGTCGGTCGGCTTCCTGACCCGGCAGCACGAGGAGGCGCGCAAGGCTTCAGCACGTGAGGCGCTCTCACGGTTCTGGAGCAGCCAGCAAGGCGACGCGGTGGTCCCGACGGCGGTCGAGCAGGAGTTCGCCGTGATGCTGGGTCGCGACCGGGTCAGGGGTCGGTACGACCGCGTCGATGTCGTCGATGGACGCGTCACCATCACGGACTACAAATCGAGCGACGTCCGTGATCCCGCCACCGCGGGAAGACGCTCGCGTGACTCCCTCCAGCTCGCCATCTACGGCCTCGCCTGGGAAGCGCAGCACGGCAGCGCCCCTGATGACCTTGCCCTCCATTTCCTCGAGTCGGGGATCGAGGGACACACGCCGCCGACGCCCAAGCGGCTCGCAAAGGTGGCGGAGCAGGTCGCGACCGCGGCCGATGGGATTCGTGCCGGCCGGTTCGAGGCGCAGCCGTCGCCCGTGAAATGCGGGTACTGCCCGTACCGCGAGATCTGCCCAGACGCCGCCTGATGGCCGCGATGCGCGAGCTGCCGTGACCGGGCGAACCCGCGTGACGGTGGCTGCGCTCGTCCTCGCCGCTGTGCTCGTCGCGGTCGTGCTCGTCGCATTCGCCGGCAATGCCTGTCCGACGGATACCCCGGATCGTCCGTGCGCCGGCGCTGGCGCCAACCGGGTCGTTGTCGTCACGCTCGTTGCGTTGAGCTGCGGACTGCTCGTCGCCCCATTCGCGCTGCTCGCCGAGTTCGGGGCGAGGCGGCGCATCCTCTACCGCGGGGCATGGGGCCGAGCGGCGAGGCGGGGCGCCCTGGTGGCGGCGGCTATTGCCACGCTCGCCGGCCTGCGGCTCGGGGGTGCCCTCTCCGTCCCGGCGGCGCTCTTCGTCGTCAGCCTCGTCGCCGTGGTCGAGTGGCTCTCGATCCGCCGCTTCGACGGGCCATGAGCCTCGGCGACGAGCTCGGCGCCGATATCTTCGCGACGCAGCCCGCCGACGAAGACCTCCTCGCCGAGATCTATGACCTCGAGCACGATGCAGTCGTCGATGACCTGCCGTTCCATCGGGAGATGGTCCGGCGCTCCCGGGGACGGGTGCTGGACCTTGGCTGCGGGTCTGGGCGGCTCTTCCGAACGTTCCTGGACGCCGAAGCGCGCCGCGTCCTTGGGATCGACGCGTCGGCATCACTGCTGCGTCGGGCCGAGGGGAGGATTGCCAGCGATCCGGTCCTGACCGCCGCCGTGGCCGGTGGGCGCCTCACGGCGCGGCGCGGAGACGTTCGCGCCCTTGCGACCTTGAACATCGCCGAGCGATTCGACCTGGCGGTGGCGGTTGGACTGCTGCCGCACCTCGATGGACCGGAGGATGCGCTTCGCCTGCTGGGCGGCGTCCGCTCGCTGCTCGCCCCGGGTGGACGGCTCATCCTGGACGACCTGGGGCCGGCAGAGATGCCGGCGCGCGACCTTCCGCTATCGGTCGACTGGCGGTCCCGCCTCGATGAACGCGAGGTCGTGCGGCGCAGCCAGGTGATGCGGCGGGAGTCGCCGGAGGGGCTCCGCGTCGCCTTCTCGACGATCACGGATGCAGTACAAGCCGATGGTACGATAGCGCGACTTTCGGCCAGCCATCGGCTCTGGTATCCCTCTCCTGACGTGCTCGCAGCACTCGTGGCACAGGCAGGAATGGTGGTCGAACTGAGCTACGGCTCACACGACCTCGAGCCGCTTGGACCGGAGAGCGAGCGCCGCATCTTCGTGGTCAGGTACGAGGCGACAGGCGCCTCGTCGCAAGAGGTGAGGGTTGGCTGAGCAGATCCGGCTGCTGGTGGTCGAGGATGTGCCGCAGGTGGCGATGCACATGCGCTCGCTGCTGAGCGCGCAGTCGCAGATCAAGATGCTCGACGTCGTGACGTCGGGCGAGCAGGCAGTCTCCGCGGTCAGTGATCTCCATCCGGACGTCCTCATCGTTGATGCGCTGCTTCAGGGTCGCGTCTCGGGCCGGCAGGTGGCCGAGCACGTGCGCAGAGCGGAGCCGACTGTTTCGGTGATCGTCCTCACCGTGCCGCAGAACCCGGTCGCCGAGGATTCCCGGGTGGGGATCGACGCTGTGCTGAAGATGCCCTTCTCCGGCTTCGACCTGACGACCATGGTCCGCAAGGTCCACGAGGAGAGCAGCGTGGCCGGAGGCCACAGCGCCTCCGGGATGGTGAGCCTCTTCTCGCCGAAGGGCGGGGTTGGGCGGACGACCCTGGCCTACAACCTGGCCGTGGCGATGGGCGTCGGTCACCGGACATGCCTCATCGACGGTTCGCTGCAGTTCAGCGACATGCGAGGGCTCCTGCGCGCGCCCGCCACTGCCCCCTCGATCATCAACCTCCCAACCGACAAGATCAAAGACTCGGACCTGGCCGAGGTGATGTGGAAGGATCCGTCAGGCATCGACGTGCTGCTGGCGCCACCGCGCATCGAGATGGCCGAGATGGTCACGGTGCGTGACATCGAGAAAGCGCTCTCCATCATCCGCCAGGTCTACGAAGTGATCGTGGTCGACACGCGGCCGGCCCTCTCCGACGATGTCCTCGCGTTCATGGACGCCTCCGACCTGATCCTCGAGGTGCTTGCGTACGACAGCATGGCGATCCGCGCCCTGGCGATGTCCGACGAGGCCTTCGCCGCGATCGGGTATCCCCCGACCAAGCTGGCCACGGTGCTGAACCGATCGGACTCGACGGGTGGCTTCAGCAAGGCCGATGTCGAGGAGGCCCTCAGTCGACGAATCGACTACGAGGTCGTCTCCGACGGACGACTGGTCATGGCAGCCAACAACGAGGGCGTGCCGTTTGTGCTGGCAAGCCCCGATGCTCCGATCTCCCTGGCGATCCGGCAGATGGGCGAGTCGATCGCTGCGCGCCTGCTCCAGCGGGCCGGCACGCTCGCCCGCCACTGAGCGACGGTGGCGCCGCGCGGCGACCCTCGGCCGATCGGCGTCTTCGACTCCGGCGTCGGTGGCTTGACCGTCCTTGCCGAGCTGCGGCGGCGCCTCCCGGCTGAGTCGACCGTCTACCTCGGGGACAATGCGCGTGCGCCGTATGGGCCACGTCCCGCCGACGAGGTGCGTTCATTCACGCTCGAGTCGGTGGCCTGGCTGCTGGCCCAGGACGTGAAGCTCCTCGTCCTCGCGTGCAACACGGCGACGGCGCACGCGCTGCCGCTGGTACGGCAGGTGGCGAGCGTGCCGGTCCTTGGGGTGGTGCGGCCGGGGGCGGTGGCGGCGGCCGCCGCGACGCGCGCCGGCCATGTCGGCTTGATCGCGACCGCGGGAACGGTCGCATCGGGCGCCTATGCCGATGCGGTCGGCGAGGCCGACCCCAGCGTGGTGGTGACCCAGTTGGCCTGCCCTGACCTCGTGCCGATGGTGGAGGCCGGCGAGCTCTCCGGCCCGGTCGCCGATGCGACCGTCCGTGGCTACCTGGGCGACCTCTTCAGCGCGGACCCGACCATCGACACGCTCCTCCTTGGCTGCACGCATTACCCGCTGCTGCGTCCGATCATCGAGGCGGTGGCCGGCCCGGGCGTGGCGGTCGTCGACTCGGCGTTCACGACGGCCCTCGCGACCGAGGATCTGCTCGACGCCCTGGGTGCTCGCAGCCCGGCGACAGCGCCGGGGACCAACCGGATCGCGACGACGGGTGAGATCGGCGCCTTCGAGTCGGTGGCGACGACCGTTTTCGGCGCCTCGCTGCCCTCCGTCGAGCAGGCTTCGCTCCCCGCCGACTAGACTCCCCCCATGCCGCGCAGCGCGAGTCGAGTGGGGATGGGGATCGTCGTGGGCGGGCTCCTGGCGATGGGCGCGACGGTCGTCCAGCGCGAGCTGCTGCGTCGTGCCGGCACGCGGATGATCGACTGGGAGGCGGTGCGCCAGATCGCCCGGCGACGTCTGGGTGCAGCCGGTGAGACGCTCTCCCCGCGCCAGCGCGCGTCAGCCGAAGAGTTCTACCGGCACGAGCTCCTTCGGATCGAGCCCGTCGTCGCGGCGGCGATCGGCGCAGAGCTCCCGCGGGCGCTCGAGACACCGGCGGTCATCGACCGCATGGAGTGGGTCGACCTCAACCTGGCGACCTTCGAGCACCTGTTCGGGCGCGTCGAACGGATCGTCGCTGAAGCGCAGACCGGGGCCGATACGCCGGGCCGGGCCCTGGCGCGCATCCTCAACCGATCGCTCGGCAACCAGCAGCTCGGCCTGCTGATGGCGTTCCTGGCGCGCAAGGTGCTCGGCCAGTACGACGTCAGCCTGCTCGCCGCGGCACCTGCCGCCCGCGGCCACCTGAACTTCGTCGAGCCCAATATCGCCGCCAACGCCGCCACCTTCGGCGTCCCGCTCGACGAGTTCCGAACCTTCATCGCCCTGCACGAGGCGACGCACGCCTTCGAGTTCGAGGCGTACCCGTGGCTGCGCGACCACTTCGCCGCCGCGGTGGGCGACGCGCTCGAGCAGCTTGCCGCCGACAGCGGGGGACTGGGAGATCGGCTGCGCAGCGCCATGCGGGGGCGCGGCGGGCACTGGCTGGAGCGGATGATGACGCCCGCCCAGCTCGCGTCGTTCCGCCGGACCCAGGCGCTCATGTCGCTTCTCGAGGGATATTCCAACCACGTGATGAATGACGCCGGGGAGCGCCTGCTGCCGGGCTTCACGCGCCTCCACGAGCGTTTCGAGCGGCGCAACGAGGCCCGCGGCGCGCTCGAGCGGGCGATCATGCGGCTCACCGGGCTCGACCTCAAGATGGAGCAATACGTCGCCGGGGAACGTTTCGTGGCCGCGGTCCTGGCTGCGCGTGACCGCCCCTTCCTCAATCGGGTCTGGGAGGGTCCCGCCAACCTCCCCGATCTCGACGAGATCCGCAATCCCCAGCGCTGGATCGACCGGATCGAGGGCCGCCGCGCGGAGGCGCAGTCGAGCTGAGCAACGACGAGATCGTGATCCTGGCGACGCCGATCTTCGGCGCGCCCCTCTCGGCGGAGCACACGGCGCTCCTGGAGACGGTGCCCGGAGTTCGTGTCGTGCAGATCTCGCGCGAGGGGCTGGTGCACGACGACGCGGCAGCGTCGCTGGCATCGGCGCGAGTCCTCCTGCGGGGCGGCGTGCCGGCCTCGGTCCTCGACCACATCGTTGCGCGCGCGCCGAAGCTGGCGTGGATCCACTCGTTTTCCGCGGGGATCGACCGGGTCGCGACTCCCGCGGTCCGCCAGCGCGACCTGATCGTCACCAACGCCAAGGGCGTCTTCTCGCGGCCGATCGCCGAGTACGTGGTGATGATG
>Ga0075435_100003795_pt1 | contig 10303 bp, 7 predicted proteins | sample RhiMethybrSRZTD4_FD_75302 | JGI IMG/M metagenome (GOLD analysis project Ga0075435, IMG submission 75302) | Populus rhizosphere microbial communities from Tennessee, USA - Rhizosphere MetaG P. TD hybrid SRZTD4 | ecosystem: Host-associated > Plants > Roots > Rhizosphere > Soil | place: USA... | reverse complement strand
CTCCAGGCGCTGGCGATGGCCGGCGGCTTCAAGGAATTCGCGAACACCAAGGACGTCAAAGTGCTCCGTCCGACGTCCGGCGGCATGGAGACGATCCGGTTCAACTACAAGGAGGTTCTCAACGGCGACGCCCGCCCCTTCTACCTCCGCTCGGGTGACACCGTCATCGTTCCCTAGGGATTGGTGATGTGGGAGTCGGGATTCGTCGCGATTCGCGATTGGGGATTCGAGAGATGCTGATACGAGTTCTCTCCCTGTTCGTCGTCGGCCTGCTCGTGCTGGCCACGCCGCTTCACGCGCAGGAAAAGATTGGCACAAGCGGTCCGGGGGTGTCGTACCGCGGCGGATGGACGATTACACCGTCGTTCGGCTTTGCGGAGACTTACGACGACAACATCTCGTTGTTCGGCGTGAATACCGCGGAAAATCAGAACGACGACTACATCGCCACCTACTTCCCTGCCGTCGATCTCCACTACGCCGGGAAACACACGCGGTTCGGCGCGGACTACAGCGGCAGCTTTCTGAGCTATCAGACGTTCACGCTGTTGAACCGCTGGGACCAGCACCTGAACATCAACCTCAAGCGGCAGGAAACGGCGCGACTGAGCTGGTTCGCACACGGCAACGCGGCCGCGCTGCCGTCGACCGAGGCGATCGAGCTCGGCGGCATTCCATATCGCCACACCGGCGCGAAGACGCTCGATAGCCGCGGCGGCGTCGAGTACGTGTTCAGCGCGCGCGATTCGCTCGTGACCACGCTGAATTATCAGCGCGTCGCGTTCGATCGGCCGGCCGACGTTCGCGTCGGTCTACGCGGCGGCGACGTGGCCGAGTCCTTGAACGTCTGGCGCCACAAGATCAACTCGCGCCTCGCGACCGGCGCTGACTATTCGTTCCGGCGCGCGCGCGTCGTCGGCGACCCCGAGCCCTTCAACATCCACACGGCCGAAGGCGCGATCGACTACGAGCTCTCGCCGAGCTGGTCGTTCAGCGGCGGCGGCGGCGTCGTCTACACCGCGCCGACGCTGATCACGCCGGCGCGCACCGGCCCGGCCTGGCGGCTGGCATTCGAACGGCATCAGGGCGCCACGACCTTCCACGTCGGCTACCTGCGCTCCTTCATCCCCTCGTTTGGCTACGGCGGCACGGTTCAGAACGAAGAAGCGGGTATCGGTTTCCACACGCCGCTCTTCAACAGCCGGCACTGGTACACCGACAACTCGCTGGTCTACCGCGACAACGAGCCGCTCACCAACACCGTCCAGCAGTTGCCGTTGCGTTCGTTGCGCACCTACTCGGTGATCGGCTGGACGCCGCAGGGATGGGTGCGCGTCGAGGGCTTCTACTCGCGCGTGCAGCAGACCAGCCTGCGTGTGGGAGGCCAAATCTATCGCAATCGCTTCGGATTTCAGATCGTGACCTCCAAGCCTATGAGGGTGCAGTAATGGAAGAGCCTCGTTTCGATCCGCTCGACTACGTCTCGGTGTTCAACCGGCGCAAGTGGTGGTTCATCGTCCCGGTCGTGCTCTCGATCATCGTCGGCACCGTGCTGGTGTGGACGCTGCCCCGCTCCTATCAGGCGACGACGACCATCGCCGTCAGCGCGGCCCGGATCGCGCCGAACCTGAGTGGCGCGGCGGAGATCGACAAGCAGGAGCGCATGCGCGCCGTGTCGCAGCAGCTTCTCAGCCGGCCGGTTCTCGAGCGGACCGCGCGCCTCGAACATCTCGATCAGCAGGGCACGATCGACTCGGCGATCAGCGGGCTGCGCAGCAACGTCTCGGTCGCGCTGCCCGACTCGATCACACCGACGTCGGGCCCGACGGCGCAGCAGCTCTCGCCCGATCAGAAGGCAAGCCTGGACACCTACATCGTGACCTACATCGACGATTCGCCCGACGCGGCGCAGCGCATCCTCAACCGCCTGGCGCAGGTGTTCGCCGACGAGAACAGCAAGTCGCGCGAAATCCGCGCCCAGGACACCTCTCAGTTCATCGAGGGCCAGCTGCGCGCGAGTGAGGCTCGGCTGGGCACGCTCGAAGAGCGGCTGCGGCAGATGAAGGAATCGAACATGGGACGCCTGCCGGAGCAGACCAACGCCAACCTCGCGATGGTCTCGGCGCTCCAGCGCCAGCTCGAGTCGAACGCAACCGCGACGCGCGGCGAACAGGATCGCCTGTCGATGATCGAGCGGCAGATCCAGTCGATGCAGCAGGGTGCCGACGATGCCATCGCGATGGCGAAGGGCACACCGGCCGAGAGCGCGCAGTCGCGCGTGGTCAGCCTGCGTCACGAACTGGCGACGGCGCAGCTCGCCTATACCGAGAAGCATCCCGAAGTGATTCGGCTCACGCAGGAACTGTCTGACGCGGAGAAGGCCGCCGCGATCGAGCGGTCGCGCCCGACGTCCGACCGGATGGCCATGCTCAATTCGAACGGCGAATACCGTCAGCTGGTCAAGGAACGCGACACGACCAGGATGCGGATCGCCGAGCTGCAGCGGCAGACCGCGGCGATCAACGGCCAGATCGGAGGATATCAGGCCCGCGTCGAAGCGGCGCCGCGCGTCGAACAACAGATGACGTCAGTGACGCGCGAGTACGAACTCGAACGGAGCGCCTACAACGACCTGACGCAGAAAAAGCAGGCCGCTCTCCTCAACGAAGAGATCCAGCGCAAACAGGGCGGCGAACAGTTCGCCGTGCTGGTGCCGGCCGGCCGGCCGGACGAGCCGTTCAAGCCGAAGCCGTTCCGCGTGATGTTGATGGCGCTGGCGGCCGGCCTGGTGCTCGGCGGCGCCGCGATGATCGGCCGTGAGTATCTGGACCGCTCGGTGCACGACGCGCGCGGTCTTCGCGATGAATTCGAGCTGCCGGTGCTCGCGGAGATTCCGCGCATCGAACCGGCTGTGTGAATTGCGGATTGCGGATTGCGGATTGCGGATTTATTGGGGATTGGTGGATTGAGGGATTGAGGATTGATTGGGGATTGATTGGCGATTGATGCGTGGAAATCCACAATCAATCCGCAATCCGCAATCCTCAATCCGCATTGACGAGGGACAGTATGAGTCGCATTCAACACATTCTCGAGAAGGCTGAGCGCGAAGGCACTGCCCTTCGCACCAGCCGGCTGGGCGGCAATGGAAGTTCGGCGGCGGCGGTTGCCGAGGCGTCGATCGCGCCGACACCGGTTGCGCCGATGCCGATCGCGCCACCGCCGCCAATGGTCGCCGCGCCGCCGCCGGCTCCGATGCCGCCAACTGCGTCGGCGGCCGTCCCCGTCGCCGCCGAGATTCCATCGCCGCCATCGGTCGTCGAAGCGCCGCCGATCGTTCCCGGCGCGCCGCCGCCGCACGTCGCGGCAGTGGTTCCCGGCGCGATCGAGAATTTCACCACGCGTCTGAACCCGCTGCTCGTCGCCGGGCTGGCGCCGAAGTCGCTCGTCGCCGAACAGTACCGTCAGCTGCGCACCCGCCTGGCACACGCCGAGAACGGGCACACGCTGCGGACGGTGATCGTCACCAGCCCGCAGAAGGGCGAGGGCAAATCGCTGACCTCGGCGAACCTCGCGCTGACGATGGCGCAGGAGCTCCAGCGGCACGTCGTGATCGTCGAAGCGGATCTGCGGAAACCGTCGCTGGAGCACCTGTTCGGGCTGCCGCCGGGTCCCGGCCTCGCCGAGTTCCTCATCGGTGCAGTGGAATTGAATGACGTCATGCGGTTCCTGCCGGACCACAACCTGACTGTCATCACCGCCGGCACGGCGCCGACCAATCCGGCGGAGCTGCTGGGATCGACGGCGATGCGCCGTCTGCTCGATCAGCTGCGCACGCGGTTCGACCGCGTCATCCTCGACACCCCGCCGGTCCTGCCGCTCGCCGACGTCGCCGTGCTGGCGCCGATGGTCGACGGCGCGCTGCTGGTCGTCCGCGCCGGCGTCACCCCGAAGCCGGCGATCGAGAACGCGCTGCGCGGCTTCGATTCGTCACGCCTGATCGGCATCGTGTTGAACGAATCCGGCCAGGAAGCCAACTACCGTTACGACACTAAACATTGAGGATTGAGGATTGCGGATTGCGGATTTATTGCGGATTGAATCTGCGATGAATCCGCAATTGGTCAATCGCGGATTTATTGAGGATTGAATCGACAATAAATCCGCAATCCGCACTCCTCAATCCGCAATATGGAAACTCACGGTGCAGGTCTTCAACAGGAACGTATCGGTCAGAGGGTTGACCGTCTTCGGCTTCGAGGTGATTCTCATCTCGGGCTCGATGGTCGTGGCGGCCGATCTTCACGGCGGGTTCGCCGCGCCGGACGCCTCGGCGGTGCTCGGCGGGCCGCCGCCGACGCTCTGGAGGATTGCGCTGGTCACGGCGCTCTGCCAGCTGTGCTTCTACTACAACGACCTCTACAACCTCACGGTCGTTCACTCCAATCGTGAGCTCGTCGTCCGTCTGCTGCAGGCGGCCGGCGCCGCCGCCATCGTGCTGGCGTTCGCCGGCGTGTTCGCGCCGTCGCTGATTGTCGACCCCGGCACGTTCGTCACCGCGCTCGGCGTGTTCGTCGTCGCCGTGCTCACCTGGCGCGTCACGTTCAACTATTTCGCGCGCGATCCGCAGTTCGAGGAGCGCGTGCTGATTCTCGGCACCGGCCAGACCGCCCGGCGCGTGGCGCAGCAGATCGGCACTCAGCAGGACTTCGCCTATCGGCTGGTCGGCTTCGTCGACGATCGCGAGGACGCCACCTACGTGCGCCAGCACGACATTCTCGGCGGCGTCGGCGACATCGATCAGCTGGTCGTGCAGAAACGCGTCGACCGCATCGTCGTTGGCCTGTCCGATCGGCGCGGCCGACTTCCGATCGAGCAGCTGCTGCGGGCGAAGCTGTCCGGCGTCCGCGTCGAGGATGCCACGACCACCTATGAGCGCCTGACTGGAAAAATTCTCATCGACGACCTCAAACCGAGCTGGCTGATCTTCTCCGACGGCTTTCGCGCGTCGCGCTGGACGCGGTTCGTCAAGCGCATGCTCGATCTCGCGTTGTCGCTGATCGGCTTCATCCTCGCGTCGCCGCTGATGCTGCTGACGGCGCTGGCGGTCACCCTCGATTCCGCCGGACCGGCGTTGTACCGCCAGGAGCGCGTCGGCGAGAACGGCCGCGTCTTCAGGATCTACAAGTTCCGATCGATGCGCATCGACGCCGAGCAGGCGGGCGCGCCGATCTGGGCGACCGACAAGGACCCGCGCGTGACACGCGTCGGACGGTTGATCCGCCTGACCCGGCTCGACGAGCTGCCGCAGCTCTGGAACGTGCTCAACGGCGACATGAGTTTCGTCGGTCCGCGGCCGGAGCGGCCGTTCTTCGTCGAGCAGCTCGCGCGCGAGATTCCGTTCTACATGCAGCGCCACGCGGTGAAGCCAGGTGTGACCGGCTGGGCGCAGGTGAAATACCGCTACGGCTCCTCGATCGAAGACGCGATGGAGAAGCTGCGCTACGACCTCTACTACATCAAGCACCTCTCGATCGTCTTCGACCTGACGATCGTCCTCGACACGGTCAAGGTCATCCTGTTCGGAAAGGGCGCCAAGTGACCGGAGATCGCGCGAAGGCCTTCGCCGAGCCGAGCGACAGTCCGCTGGTGACGGTGGCCCGCAATGTCGGCACGCGCTACCTCGCGATCGGCGTCGACGCGCTGATCGGGCTGGTGCTGCTTCCGTTCAACGTCCGCCACCTCGGCCCGTCGGCGTACGGCCTGTGGATGCTGACCGCGTCGATGACGACGTACTTCTCCGTTCTCGATCTCGGATTCGGCGGATCGATCGTGAAGTTCGTCGCGCACTATCGCGCCCGCCATGACGTCCGCGGCCTGAACGAGATCGCGAGCACGCTGTTCTTCATCTTCTCGGTCTGCGGCGCGGTGGCTTATCTCGTCTTCGTCGTGCTGGCGTTCAACATCCAGCACATCGTCAACATTTCGCCCGACCAGTTCGCGACCGCGCGGGCGCTGCTGCTCGTCATCGGCACGTATGTCTCGCTCGGTTTTCCCTTCAGCATCTTCGGCGGGATCATCAACGGCTTCCAGCGTTACGACCTGAACAACCTGGTCGGCGTCGTCAGCAGCCTGATCGTCGCCGGCATCAACGTCGCGATGCTGCTGCTGGGATTCAGCCTGGTCGAGCTCGTGCTCGTCACGACCAGCGTGCGCGTGCTCACCTACCTGGTCTACCGGATGAACGCCTATCAGGTCTTCCCGGCGCTGTCGATCCGGCCGTCGCGGTTCCTCTGGTCGCGCGTGCGGGAGCTGACCGGCTTCAGCGTCTACGTGTCGATCATCGACTGGTCGAACAAGTTGAACTACTCGATCGACGCGATCGTGATCGGCGCGTTCATGTCATCCGCGGCGGTGACCTTGTGGACCGTGCCGCAGCGGCTCGCCGAGATGCTGCAGCGGCTGACCAACCAGTTGAACGGCGTCCTCTTCCCGGTCGTCGTCGACAGCGACTCGGGGCAGAAGCCAGAGCGGCTGCGCGCGATTTTCATTCAGGGCACGCGGTTGTCCCTGGTCAGCGTCATGCCGATCGCCGGCGGCCTGATCATGCTGGCGGCGCCGCTGATTCACGCGTGGGTCGGTCCCAGGTTCGACGAAAGCGTTCTGGTCGCGCAGATTCTGGTGTTCGTCGTCGCCATCCGCGTTGGCAACGCCACTGCGACGACGCTGCTCAAGGGCGCCGGCCGCCATCGACTGCTGGCGTTCGCCAATGCGGGCGCCGCGCTCGCCAACCTCGTCCTGAGCTTGTTGTGGATCCGGCGTTTCGGGCTCGTCGGTCAGGCGATGGGGACGCTCGTGCCGGTCGCCTTCACATCGGTCTTCATTCTGTGGCCGGCGGCGTGCCGGCGCGTCGGCGTCACGCCGATGCGCGCGTTTCTGGACGCCGTCTGGCCGGCGGTCTGGCCGACGACGGCGATGGCGCTGGTCGTGATTCCGTTGCGCGATGCTCTGCCGCCGCGGCTGTTTTACGTCGCCCTGACGGCGATCGCCGGCGGGCTCTGCTACGCAGGAGTGTTTCTGGCATTCGCGGTGACAAAGGAGGAGCGGCACATCTACGTCGCAAAGGCGACAGAACTGCTGCGCGCACGGCGTCGAATCGCGGCGGCGGCGTAATCGAGAGATCGGCGGCCTTTGAAGGGCCGGCCTGCGAATGAGGCAGGGCGTACTCGCGGGGCGGGCCGTGCAGGCCCGCCAGAGGGAGACCAATGAGGGGGATCATTCTCGCGGCGGGCAAGGGATCGCGCTTGAACGGCACGATCGGCGACAAACCGAAATGCCTGCTGCGTGTCGGCGACAAGACGCTCGTGGAACGGCAGATTGAATCGCTGCGATGGGTTGGCATCGACGACATCGTGGTCGTGGTCGGCTGTCAGGCCGAGCGCGTCCGGCGGACGTGCGGGCACGACCTCACCTATATCGAGAACACGCGCTTCGCTCAAACCAACAGCCTCTACTCGCTCTGGCTGGCACGGCCTCTGCTCGTCGACGGATTCGTAGTGATGAACTGTGACGTCCTCTTCCATCCTCAGCTGCTCGAGGACCTCGTCACCGCGCGTGACGAGGACGCGCTGCTCATCGCTTACACCGAGGGTCTGCTCGGCGACGAAGAAATGAAAATCAAGGTGCGGCGCGGCCGCGTCGTCGAGATCGCGAAGACGCTCGCGCCGGATGAGGCTGACGGCGAGAACCTGGGCATCGTGAAATTCGGCACCGCCGGCGCGCGCCTGGTCACACGCCTCCTCGACGAGCGCGTCTCGGCCGGCAACCTGCGCGACTGGGCGCCGAAGGCCTTCGGCGAGTTCGCGCGGCTGCGTCCACTCAACGTCATCGGTACGCGCGGGTATCCGTGGATCGAGATCGATTTTCCAGAGGACTACGAACGCGCGGTCCGCGAAGTCTTGCCCGCGATCGAGGGCGAAGACGACGCCCGGCCGAAGTCGGACACCACGTCCGTCGTGCGCAGTGTCCGCCTTCACGCGGACGAGACCCGGCCGCTCGTGCGCGCAGTCGGCGAATAACGGAGAGCACACATGTACGAACGCTTCTATCGGCTTCGTGAACGACCCTTCGCGCTGACACCGGATCCCGACTATCTCTATCCGAGCCGGGTCCACAAGGAGGCGCTCGGGTATCTGCGTTACGGCATCGAGACGCATGCCGGATTCGTCGTCATCACCGGCGCGATCGGCTCCGGCAAGACGACGCTGCTGCAGACGCTGCTGCGCGGACTCGACAATCGGACGACGGTCGCGCGCGTCATGAACACGCTGCTCGACCCGCGCGAGCTGCTCGAGGCGGCGATGATCGACGTCGGTCTGGATCCGACCGGCAAGTCGAAGCCGATCATGCTGAAAGAGTTCGGCGAGTTCCTGGTCAACGAGCGCTCGGCCGGACGCCTGGTGCTGCTGGTCATCGACGAAGCGCAGAACCTGTCGCTGCCGGCGCTCGAGGAGATCCGGATGCTCTCGAATCTCGAGACCGAGAAGTCGAAGCTGCTGCAGATCATCCTGATCGGACAGCCGGATCTGCGCGACAAGCTGGCGCGGCCGGAGCTCGAACAGCTGCGCCAGCGCATCACGGTCAGCTATCACCTCGAGGCGCTCGACGCCGACGAGACCGCGCGCTACGTGAATCACCGGCTGGCGCGTGCGTCGGCCGGCGCGCCGCTCGAGTTCGACCGCCCGGTCACCGATCGCATTCATGCCCGCAGCGGCGGCGTGCCGCGGATCATCAACGTCATCGGCGACGCGACCCTGGTCTTCGGCTACGGCGAAGAGCGCAGCGAGATCGACGCCGCGCTCATCGAAGACGTGATCGCCGATCTCGACGCCACCGGCGTGCTCGGTCCGCGATCCAATCCGAACCGGCACGCGTCGGTCGTTCCCGCCGACCCGGCGGCGGCGGCGGCCGCGCTGCAGGGCGCTTCGGTGCCGTTGACGCAGGAACGCAGCGGTGCAGTCGTCGATCCGGCAGGCGTGGCGATGGCCAACGCGGCCACCGCGGCGGCGATCATGGCGCAGAAGGCCGAACACGAGCGACGCATGCGCGAAATCGCGGATCGTGAACACCAGATGCGCAAGCGTGAAGAAGACATCGCCGCGCGCGAACGTGAGCTGGCGGAACAGCGCCGCGTCCTCGCGGATCAGTACCGTCTGCTGCGCGCGCATCCAACCGAAGCCAAACCGGCCGCGCCGGCGCCAGCCGGGGCACCGGCCGCAGCCGCCGTGTCCGCGCCCGCGGCGACGCCGGCCGCAGTCCTGCCGAAGATGTGGCCGCCCGCGCCTCGTTCGCAAACGCCGAGCTACATGTTTCAACCGCGGCGCCGCGCCAGCTTCTGGCGGCGAGTCAAACACACCCTGCTGGGTATCCCCGAACCGGTTCTGGAGGATTCGTTGTGAGTGATGTGGTGTCCTTGCGCGATCGGCTGGCCGATCGATCGGCGCGCGCCGGCGTCATCGGGCTCGGCTACGTCGGGCTCCCGCTTGCGGTGGAGTTCGCGCGAGCCGGTTTCAGCACGACCGGTATCGATCTCGATACGCGCAAGGTCGACGCGGTGAATCGAGGCGCGTCGTACATCCCAGACGTGCCGAGCGAGGAAATGGCGCGGCTCGTGGCCGGCCGCCGGCTGCGCGCAACGGCCGACTTCGCCGCGGTCGCGGAGCTCGACACGATCAACATCTGCGTGCCGACGCCGTTGAGAAAAACCAAGGACCCCGACATGTCGTACATCGTGTCGGCCGTCGAGCAGATTGCGAGGTACCTGCACCCCGGGATGCTGATCGTCCTGGAGTCGACGACCTACCCCGGCACGACCGAGGAGCTGGTCAAGCCGATGCTCGAGGCGACCGGCCTGACGGCGGGCGTCGATTTCTTGCTGGCGTTCTCGCCCGAGCGCGTCGACCCCGGCAACCCGACGTTCAACACGCGCAATGTGCCGAAGGTCGTCGGCGGATTCGGTGCGGAGTCGACCGAGCTGGCAGCGATGCTCTACGGCGCGGCGATCGAGACGATCGTGCCGGTCAGCTCGCCGCAGGCCGCCGAGATGGTCAAGCTGCTCGAGAACACGTTCCGGATGGTCAACATCGGACTCGTCAACGAGATCGCGTTGATGTGCGATCGCCTGGGCATCGATGTCTGGGAAGTGGTGAAGGCCGCGGCGACGAAGCCGTTCGGGTTCATGCCCTTCTACCCCGGCCCCGGCCTCGGCGGCCACTGCATCCCGATCGATCCGTTCTATCTGTCG
>Ga0075435_100003794_pt1 | contig 10303 bp, 10 predicted proteins | sample RhiMethybrSRZTD4_FD_75302 | JGI IMG/M metagenome (GOLD analysis project Ga0075435, IMG submission 75302) | Populus rhizosphere microbial communities from Tennessee, USA - Rhizosphere MetaG P. TD hybrid SRZTD4 | ecosystem: Host-associated > Plants > Roots > Rhizosphere > Soil | place: USA... | reverse complement strand
TGATTCAGGGGCGCTGGCATCGGCGCCGGCACGGCTCGATCCAAGCGGCATACGCCGTCGGCGCTGTTGTTGCCGCGCTCGCGTGCATCGCTTCGTGCGGGCGTGATGCACCGCCGAGGACGGAGAACTTGTCCTCGGCCACGTTGCGTCTCGGCGTCAGCCAGGTCCAATCGTCCTTGAACAATCCGCTGGCGGGCCTCCGCCAGTTGATTCAGCTGCTCACCGTGGAAAGCCTCGTGCGACTCGACAACGACGGACGCCTGCTGCCGCAACTGGCTGATCGGTGGGCGCTTACCGACGGCGGTCGATCCGTCGTCGTGACGCTGAAGAGCGGCGTCAAGTTCCACGACGGCTCGCCGGTGAACCCGCAGACGCTGAGCGACGTGCTGCGCGATGCGCTTCGCGGCACGACTGGCCCGCTGTTCGAGGACATCGATCACATTCGCGTCGCCGGCGCCGACGCCGTCGAAATCGGCTTCAAGCGGCCGTCGCCGCTGCTGCTCGAGTCGCTCGAAGTCGTCGTCAAGAAACCGGGGCAGGCGATAGTCGCAACCGGCCCGTTCATCGTCGCGGTCGACAAGCCGACCGAACTGCGGGCGAACGCGGACTACTATCTCGGTCCGGCCAACATCCGCGAGGTGCAGATCGTGACGTTCCCGTCGGTGCGAACCGCGTGGGCCGAGCTGCTGCGCAATCGCATCGACATGCTGTACGAAGTCGGGCTCGATGCGTTCGATTCGCTGCAGAACTCGACGAACGTCGCCGTGTTCACCTACATCCGCCACTATCAGTTCCTGATAGCGTTCAACACCGAGCAGCCGGTGTTCCGTTCGAGCAAACTGCGGCGCGCGCTCAACCTGGCGATCGACCGGCAGGATCTCGTCCGGCAGGCGCTTGGCGGACACGGTGTCGCGTCATCGACTCCCATCAACGGGCAATACTGGGCGCTTGCCAGCGACGCCGCCACCTTTCCGTTCGATCCGCAGCAGGCCGCGGCGGCGTTGGGCGGAGCGCGGGTTCGATTCACCTGTCTCGTGCCGACGGACCAGATCTACGAGCGCATCGCGCTTCATGTGAAGCGACAGCTGAGTGCGGTGGGCGTCGAGATGACGGTGCGATCCGTGACTCAAGATGAGCTGTTCGAGGCCGAACGCGCGCGAAAGTACGATGCGGTCCTCACCGAAGGTATCAGCGGCCCTTCCGTCCTGCGCTTGTATCAGGTGTGGAACTCGAAGAGTGAACTGAACCTCGGTGGGTTCGGCAACGCCTCGGTCGACAAGGCGCTCGAACGCGTTCGCTACGCGGAGACCGAAACCGATTTCCGCCAGCGCGTGGGCGCACTCCAGCAGGCGTTCGTCGACGATCCACCGGCGATCTTCCTGGCCTGGAGCGAACGGCTCCGCGCGATCAGCAAGCGGTTCGTCGTGCCAACGCCGCCGCCCGGGCGCGATGTGCTGGCGACGGTTCGCCTGTGGACTCCGCGGACCGATGAGAGGGTTGCCAGCCGGAACTGACGATCCCATGCCGATGAGAGTTCGCCGCATCGCGTTCCGGTTCGCGCTCCTCCTGGCGCTGGCGGCGGTCGTGCCGCTCCTCGCCTACGGTGTGGTTTCCATCTGGTCGCTGCAGCGCGGCACTCGGGATTCGGTCATCGTCGGCAACCAGAACGTCGCCACGCGCGCCGCCGAGGAAATCCACCGCTACGTCGCCTCCCACGCCGACGTGCTCAAGGCGCTCGCCGCCGACCTCCAGGACACCGGTCTCGAGACGTCGCAGAAAGATCGGATCCTCAAGAACTACGTCCTGCAGTTCCGCGAATTCCGCGAAATCACGCTCTTCGACGAATCGGGCGCGACCATCGCCTCGAGCCGCGTCGGCCAGGCGCGCGTCGCCATCCCCAAGGATGCGAAGCTGTCGCTCCAAGGCGTGCTGATGTCGCCGATCCGCGTCGACGACGACCTGCTGCCCACCGCCACGTTCGGCATCCATCTTCTGAAACTGAATCAGCCCGCCGGCTGGCTGGCCGGCGAGTTCAGCCTCGAAGAGATGTGGCGCATGGTCGATCAGATCCGCATCGGCGAGAGCGGCTACGCGATGGTCATCGCGCCGGGCGGCGACCTCATCGCCCACGGCAATCCCGACAAGAAAGCGCTCGTCGCCCAGACGCGGAACATGTCCGACAATCCGCTCCTCGGCGTGGTTCGCGGCCCGAACGAGCCAGGCCCGCTGTTCCGCGAATACAACGACGAGGATGGCCGGCGGCAGCTCGGCGTCGCCGCCAACATCCCCACGCTCGGCTGGACCGTCGTCGTCGAGCAGCCGACCGACGAAGCGTTCGCCAGCGCCAAACAGCTGCAGCGGCAGCTGACCGTCGCCATCGCCCTCGCGCTCTTCGGCATGGTCGTCGTCGGCTTCATCTTCAGCCGCCGCTACTTCATCAAGCCGATCCACGCGCTGCGCCGCGCGACGCACGACGTCGCGGCGGAAGGCCGGCTCGAGACGCGCGTCGACATCCGCACCGCGGACGAGTTCGCCGAGCTCGGCGAGTCGTTCAACACGATGGCCGATCGGCTGATCGAACTGCAGGAAGACGTCAAGCGCAAGGAGCGCCAGGCGATGTTCGGCCGCGTCGCCGCCGGCCTGGTCCACGACCTCGCGCACCCGGTCCAGAACATCGGCAACAGCACCCGGCTGCTGCTGCGCGACGACGTCGATCCCGAGACGCGCGACATGTTCAAGAAGACCATCGAGCGCGAGCTCGCGACGCTCAAGCGCTTCATGGACGATCTGCGGCACGTCGTCAAGCCGAAGCCGATCGAGCGCTTCGCGATGGAAGTCAACGGATCGGTGCAGGAGATCGTCGACTCGATGCGCACCGAAGCGGAGCGCAACGGCATCGCCATCGAAGCGGCCTATACCGACGCGCCGCTGACCATCGAAGGCGATCGCTTCGCGCTCGGCCGCGTCTACCGCAATCTGATCACCAACGCGATTCAGGCGACCCAACCCGGCGGCCGCGTCAGCATCTCGACGGCCCGCGTCGGCAATCGCGTCGAGCTGACGTTCGCCGACACCGGCTCGGGCATTCCGTCGGAGCGGCTGAACGCGATCTTCGACGACTTCGTGACCACGAAAACCCGTGGCCTCGGCCTCGGCCTGGCGATCTCCAAGCGGATCGTCGAACAGCTCAACGGCACGATCACCGTGCAGAGCGAGGTCGGGCGAGGCACATCGTTCACCCTGCGGTTCCCGGCGCGCGACGATCTGTCCGCGCAGGCCGCAGCGAGCTGAGGCCGGCATGACCGGAGCGGCGACTGAAAGTGAGGAGGCTGGAATGTTCCGAACGCTCGTCAAGACCGACGCACTGGCCGTCGAGGATCAGACAGTCGCGGTGCGGTATTTCGAGGTGCGCACGCTGCGCGGCGCACGGCGCTACAGCGCGGAGATTCTGCTCGCCCCGAACGATCGGATCATCATCGACGACGACTCGGTGACGAACCTCGAGACGCGGGCGACGCGCCTGGTTCCGGCGACGCTGTACAGCCGGCTGCTCGCCGCGCGCGCCACCGCGGCCTAGTCGACGGTCAGGAACTCGATTCGGGAAGTGGCCCCACGGGAGGGTGGGCGACGGAAGTCGCCGCCGCGCCACTCTCGACCAGCAATGTCGGCGTCACGGGGTGTGGGGAACGCGGAGGGAGCTTACTTCCGCGGCAGCACCGCGTCTTTGAGCTGCTTGGCGATTCTCGCCTTCACGACGGTCTTCGCCGGAATCTTGATCGCTTCGCCGGTCGCCGGGTTCCTGCCCATGCGCGCCTTGCGCTTCTGCACCACCAGCTTCACCATCCCGGGCAATACGAACTCGCCCGAGCGCTTCAGCTCTTTTTCGGCCAGCGCCGTCAGCTCATCGAAGTACTCGCGGGCCTGGGTCCGCTTCACTTCGAAGCGCTCGGCGAAGTGCGAAAAGAGCTCGGATTTGCCCATCCTGCGGGCGTCTGCCATCGGCGTTCTCCCTCACGTGACGCGCGTCATTCGTCACCGCGGATCCTCGCGCGCGCAGCGCTGACCGCGGTTTCGCTTGCGAAAAACGCCGTATCCTAGCGCGCCCTTCTCGCCAGTGTCAAACCGCGCTCAGCGCGAAACCAGCGTTTTTGGGCGGGAATGCTAGAATTTTCACGGCCATGTCAAGCTCGACGATCGAGACGTTTCCCAATCCGCGACCGGAGCGCGACTACGAGATCGCGATTCACTGTCCCGAGTTCACGTCGCTCTGCCCGAAGACCGGTCTGCCCGATTTCGGCGAGATCCGCATCACCTACGTGCCCGACGAGCTGTGCATCGAGCTGAAGTCGCTCAAGTATTACATCATCGAGTTCCGCAATCGCGGCATCTTCTACGAGCACGTCACCAATCAGATCCTCGACGACCTCGTCGGCGCCATTCACCCGCGCCGCATGACGGTGGTCGGCGATTTTTCCGTGCGCGGCGGGATCAAGACGAGCGTGACCGCCGCCTACGCCAAACCGTGACGCCCGATCCGATCCGAATCCCGATCGAAGCCGAGATCGATCTGCATGCGTTCGCGCCGGCCGACATTCGATCGGTGGTCGAGGAATACATCACGGCGGCCGCCGAGGCGGGGTTGCGCGAGGTGAGGCTGATTCACGGGCGCGGTCGAGGGGTGCAGCGCGGCATCGTCCAGGCTGCGCTCGAGCGTCATCCGCTGGTCGTGGCGTTCGCCGACGACACGGCGTCGCACCTGGGCGCGACGCTCGCCACGCTGCGAGTCGATTCGCACCGTTGACGAAAAGACCCTAATTGGTTGCGGGTTTGAGATAGAGACGATCGCCGACGCGAACATCGTGCGCGCGCAGCTCGCCCGCCGGCAATTCGATCACCCGCCGCGCGCGCCACGCGGCGGCCATCCGCCACGGCCCCAGGTCGCGCACCATCCGGACGACGCACCCGTTCCGATCCACGAACACCACGTCGATCGCGAATCGCATGAAGGCCGTGTGCACGGCGAGGCACGGCGAAATCAGCAGCGCGGAGCCCGAATCGAGGTGGTCGCGGCCGAGCAGGCCGCGGTTGCGGGTCGCGCGCGTATCGGCAATCTCGACGTCGCGTGCGACCACCGCCTTGGTCCGTTCGTTGATGAGCATCGATTAGAAAACGCCGGGCACCAGATGCCAGGCGACGCGCTGGCAGTACGTCTGATACGCGACGTCGGTGCTCAGCACACGCTCTTCGATCAGCGCGCGCACGATCAGCGCACAATCGGCGATCGCGACGATAACCAGGTTGTACGCCGTCGGCTGCGCGACGAGGAAGGCGATGTGGGTGATGAGATAGCCCGCGTAGATCGGATGGCGGACGAACAGATACGGCCCGCGCATGACGACGCCGCGGTTGGCCGGAACGATGCCGAAGCTGCGGCCGAGGGTCATCTTGCCGCCGATGACGATCAGCAGCCCGATCGCCGACACGATCGCCGTGACCATGTCGGGGAGCAGGCCGGGCACGTGTGCCGCCCGCAGGAGCGGCGGCCCGGCGATCGACACCGTCGTCGCGACGGCGGCGGCCGTCGATCGATCGATGATCCGCGCCCGGCGCCGAATCACGGTCAGCACCACGATCAGCGATTCGCTGACCAGCAGGAGCAGACCGGTGATATGGCCGGTGCGCATGAAATCGCCGAGCAGGTTGATCGACAACAGGACGAACAGCCCGCCGACGAGCGCGCGCGCCGCCAGATCGCGCACCGTCTCACGCGACATGCCCACCCTTCTTTCCCTGATGGAGTCCGTCTTCGGCCGAATCGGCCGCGACGAAGTACGACGCGCAGGCGCGGTCGAGCAGCTCCCGCGTGATCGTCGGCGTGATGCCGCGGTAGCGGCAGAGCGCGATGACCTGGTCGAGGAGATCGCGCGGATGGCAGGCGCGCAGCGACCGGCCGGCCGGCCGATAATGCCGCCGCTGCAGATAGGCCACCATCACCTTGTGGAACGGAATCTGGTGCCGTTTGCAGTTCATCTCGAAGATCCGCGTGAACTGCTCGACGCTCGGATCCTCGATCGGAATCTTGTAGGCGATGCGGCGCAGGAACGCTTCGTCGGCGAGCGACGCCGGCGGCAGGTTGGTCGCGAACACCGTCAACACGTCGAACGGCACCTGAATCTTCTTGCCGGTGTGCAGCGTCAGGTAGTCGACGCGGCTCTCGAGCGGCACGATCCAGCGGTTCAGGAGATCCTGCGGGCGCATCCGCTGACGGCCGAAGTCGTCGACCAGGAACACGCCGCCGTTCGCCTTCAACTGGATCGGCGCTTCGTAGAACTTCGACAGCGGGTTGAACGTGAGGTCGAGCATGTCGAGCGTCAGCTCGCCGCCCACCATCACCACCGGACGCTTGATGCGCACCCACCGGCGGTCGCGCGGAGCCGCCGCGAGCAGGCTTGGCGTGTCCGATTCCACTTCCAGCGATTCGTGGTTGATCGGATCGAACATCGTCATCACGTGGCCTTCGATGTCGATGGCGTGCGGGATGAACATGTCGCCGCCGAGCGTGCGGCCCATGCCTTCGGCGAGCACCGTCTTGCCGTTTCCAGGCGGTCCGTAGAGGAACACGCCTTTGCCCATGTTGACCGCCGGGCCGAGCTGCTCGAGCACCTCGTCGCCGACGATCAGATGCTGGAATCCCTGGCTGAGGCGGTCGTGATCGATATAGCCGCGGGCCTCGCGCAGCTCACGCATGTAGCGGACATACGCCGCCAGCGTGACCGGCGCGGGACCCGCGTACTGATTGACCTCGTGGTACTGCAGCGCGCGATCGCGTCCGAGGTCAGTCAGCGCATAGCGAAACGCCGCGGTGCCCGATCCGGAGGCGCCGCGGACTTCGATGAGCCGCTCCGCGCGCAGGCGCTCGATGAGCGGCTCCAGAATCGTGTAGGGCAGGCGCATCCGCTCGGCCAGGTTGTGCCCGCTCGACTCGCCGGTGAACAGCGTCTTGATGATCAGCTGCTCGATGTGATCGACCGCGAGGCCGGTTTCCTCGACGGTCCGCGGGACCACGGGGGTCCCGGAGACCTTCGCCATGTCGAAGACCGACGCGCTTGCTGTAGCCATGGGTGTCATTTCTGCGCCATCGGTACGAGAACCTGCATGAACTTGATCGCGGCCGGGCCGATCGAGACGACCCAGATCGCGGGGAAAATACAGAACACCAGCGGGAACACCATCTTGACGCCGGTCTTCGCCGCCGCTTCTTCTGCACGCTGGCGGCGCTTGGTCCGCACCGTGTCCGAGTGCACGCGCAGCGACTGTGCGACGCTGGTGCCGAACTTATCGGTCTGGACGAGCATCGCGACCAGCGACGAGACGTCGTCGACGCCGGTGCGATCGGCGAGATTGCGCAAGGCTTCGACGCGGGCCTTGCCGGCGCGCAGCTCGAGGTTGATCAGCCGGAGCTCATCAGAGAGGTCCGGATGCGCAAAGGCGAGCTCCTCGCCGACGCGTTGAATCGCCTGGTCGAGGCCGAGGCCCGCTTCGACGCTGACCACGAGCAGGTCGAGCACGTCAGGCAGGCCGAGCCGAATGCGATGCTGCCGCTTCGCGGCCAGCCGTCCGAGGACCATCGACGGCGCGATGTAGCCGACCGCGCATCCCGCCAGCGCAATCATCACGTTCGGACGGACGATCACGCCGGTCGTCAGCACGAAGAACACGCCGGCGGCGACGGCCAGACGCAAACCGAAGAACGCGACGAGCGCTTCGCGGCTGCGGTATCCGGCGTAGATGAGCTTTTGCTGCAGCTTGCCCATCTCGGACACCGACTTCGGCGCCATCGCACCCATGCGCTTCAACGCGGCGACGATGGCCTGTTCGTAGCCGCGATCCACCTCGACCGGCTTCTCGGGCGCGCCGGTGACTTCGCCGAGGCGCCGGCCGATCGCCCCGGCATCGCCCGGCGCCAGCGCGAGCGAGGCCGCGACGACGACGAGCGACGCAAACGCAAACGCGAGAACAATCAGCATCGTCACGGCTACACCTCGATCTTGATCACTTGGCGGATCCAGATGAATCCGACCGTCTGCATCACGATCGCGCCGACGAGCATCATCTGACCCATGCGCTCGCGGAAGAGCAGATTCATGTGGTCGGGGTTGATGAACGAGAGCGCGATGCCGAGCGCCGCCGGCAGCGCCAGCAGGACGTATCCCGTGAACCGCCCGTGAGCGGTGTGGACGCGAATCTGCCGGCGGATCTTGAAGCGCTCGCGGACGACGTGCGCGAGGTTGTCGAGAATCTCGGCGAGGTTGCCGCCGGTATCACGCTGGATGAGCACCGCCGTGACGAAGAAACGGACGTCGAGAATCGACACGCGCTCGGACAGCTCGTTCAGCGCGTCGCGCAGCGGCAGGCCGTAGTTCTGCTGATCGAACGCCTTCTTGAACTCGGGTCCGACCGGATCGGCCAGTTCGTCGGCGACCATGCCCATCGCCGTTTGAAAGGCGTGGCCGGCGCGGATCGCGCGCGACAGCAGGTCGAGCGCTTCGGGAAACTGCTCTTCGAACCGCTTCAATCGGACCGAGCGCTTGTGGACCAGCCAGAGAATCGGCATGACGGCGCCGCACACGGCCGCCAGCACTCCGGCCCAGACCTTGCCCGTGAACATCAGGGCCACCAACGCTCCAGTGGCCGCCGCGGTCAGGCTGATCGTGATGATTGCGCTCGGCGTGGTCTGCACACCGGCTTTCTCGATGAGGCGGGCGAGCCACGAACCGGCGCCCGTGCGCGACACGAACTTGTCGATGATCGGCAGCGGTCCACGGTCGCGCTGCTTGACGACCGTGTCACCCTCGGCGGCCGGGTCGTCGACCGGCGACACGTCGCGCAGCCGCTGCTCGAGGCGGCGGCTGGCGAGCATGCCGGGCAGATAGGTCACGCCCAGATAGCCGAAGAAGATGGTACCCGCGACGGCGATGAACCCGAAGAACGCCAGCATCATCACCGCACCTCCGTCACGCCCTCGAACATGTCGGCCGGCAGGTGGATGCCCGACGCCTTCAATCGTTCGCAGCACTTCGGCCGCACGCCGGTGGCGCGGAAGCGTCCGATGACCTTGCCGTCCTGCGTGATGCCCATTTTTTCGAACGTATAGATCTCCTGCATGGTGATGATGTCGCCTTCCATGCCGGTGATCTCGGAGACGCTCGTCACCTTGCGCGACCCGTCGGTCAGGCGCGTCTGCTGGACCACCAGGTTGATGGCCGCGGCAATCTGCTGGCGCATCGCGCGCTCCGGCAGGTTGGTCGCCCCCATCGCGATCATCGTTTCGATACGGCTCAGCGCATCGCGCGGCGTGTTGGCGTGAACCGTCGTCAGCGATCCGTCGTGGCCGGTGTTCATCGCCTGCAACATGTCGAGCGCTTCTTCACCGCGGACCTCGCCGACGACGATGCGATCGGGACGCATACGCAACGCGTTGATGAGCAGCTGCCGCTGACGGATGGCGCCCTTGCCTTCGACGTTCGGCGGCCTGGTCTCGAGCCGCGCGACGTGATCCTGATGGAGCTGCAACTCGGCCGCGTCTTCGATGGTGACGATGCGTTCGCGCTCGCCGATGAATCCGGAGAGCACGTTGAGCAGCGTCGTCTTGCCGGCGCCGGTGCCGCCGCTGATCAGACAGTTCAACTTCGCCCTGACGCAGTGCGAGAGGAACTCGAGCATCGGCCGCGTCATCGCGCGCAGGCTGACGAGATCGTCCGCCTTCAACCGCTCGGCGGGGAAGCGGCGGATCGACATCAGCGGACCGTCGACGGCGAGCGGCGGGATGATCGCGTTGACGCGCGATCCGTCCGCCAGGCGCGCGTCGACCATCGGCGAGCTGTCGTCGACGCGCCGGCCGACGCCGCTGACGATGCGGTCGATGACGCGCATCAGATGTTTGTCGTCCTGAAAGTTCGTGGCGACGTGCTCGAGAACGCCGCCGCGCTCCACGTAGACGTGCTTATAGGTGTTGACGAGGATGTCGCTCACCGTCGGGTCGCGGAGCAGCGGCTCCAGCGGTCCGAGGCCGAACACGTCGTCGAGGATCTCGCCGAACAGCACTTCACGCTCGGAGAGGCTGAGCGGCGCGTTCTCTTCCGACAGCAGCTGTTGGAGCAGCGTTCGGATCTCGCTTTCCGCGCGCGACCGGTCGGCCTGCGCGAGCGCCTCGAGATTCAGCCGGTTGAGCAGCTTGCGGTGGATGTTCGCACGCAGCTCGAGATACTGATGCCGCGGCTGGATGTCGGGACGGCCGCCGGGT
>Ga0075435_100003792_pt1 | contig 10304 bp, 7 predicted proteins | sample RhiMethybrSRZTD4_FD_75302 | JGI IMG/M metagenome (GOLD analysis project Ga0075435, IMG submission 75302) | Populus rhizosphere microbial communities from Tennessee, USA - Rhizosphere MetaG P. TD hybrid SRZTD4 | ecosystem: Host-associated > Plants > Roots > Rhizosphere > Soil | place: USA... | reverse complement strand
ATCGTCGCTGCCACCTGGCCGATCTACCTCACGATCGTGATCTTCGCGCCCCTCGCGCTCAAGGTGTTCGGTGCGGGGTTCGAACAGGGCGCGCCCGTCCTCGTGATCCTCGGGATGGCCGCCTTGGTCGCGACGGCCACCGGCTCCGTGGATTGGGTGCTCCTGATGGGCGGAAAGAGCACATGGAACCTGATGAACACGGCGATCGCCCTCGTCGCCAACGTGGCGCTGAACCTGCTCTTGATCCCGCACTACGGCATGGTCGGTGCGGCGACGGCGTGGGCCGTGAGCATCATCCTGAACAACGTCCTACCCACGATCGAGGTCAGGCTCCTGATGGGCCTCAGTCCGTTCGGCCGGGGGTTCCCCATCGTCGTCGGCTCCTCGCTCGTCTGTTTCGGGGTCGTGGGGGCCGGGATCCGGCTCCTGCTCGGCCCCTCCCTGGCCGCGCTCGGGATCTACGTCGTCCTCGCAACGGTGCCGTACCTGATGCTCATGAGACGGTTCCGCGACATGCTGCACATGCGCTTCTTGGTCCAGGCGATCACGAGGGCGGGCCGAGCCTGATCCCGGCGCCCGTCATGCGGCCCGTGCCGAGGCGGACCGAACCAGGCCGCGATACAGGCTCTCGGCCCGACGCAGGTACGCTCGTTCGCTGAGCTCTTCCTCGAAGATGCTGCGGCACCTGTCCTGCAGCGCAGGGAACCGTTCGGCCGCGTCGGACAGGGTCGAGGACAGGTCGTCCGCCCACGTCGTCGCCATCCCCGTCCCATCCTCCGCGACCATCGCCGATACGACGTTCGGCTTCCATGCGAGGACGGGCAGTCCCGTCGCCATCGCCTCGGCGTACACGACCGGAAAGGACTCGAAGCACGGGCTCGGGAACACGAGACCGGCGGCGGTTCGCATCAGATCGATCGCCCGCTCCCTCGTCTGGAGGCCGAGCACGTCGATCCGCTTCCCTCGCGCAGCCCGCTCGACCGCGGCCCGTTCTGGTCCGTCCCCGACCACGACGAGCCTCGGTCCCCGTGGCCACGCCTCCGCCAGCTCGACGACCCCCTTCTCTCGCCCGAGCCGCCCGACGAACAACCAATGGTCCGCGGCGACGTTCGGGTCCCGTCTGCCCGGGTCCGCCTCTTCATCCAGGAAGTTCGGCCAAACCTCGAGCTTTCGATCGGAGACGCCGTACCGCTCGTAGATCGTCTTCGCATGGTGACTCTGGACGATGATCTTCTCGGCCAACCGGAGGACCGGCTGCGCGGCCGGGGCCCGTCGTGTCGTGATCGCGAGCGGCACGGTGGCCAGCTTCGAGTCGCGGTAGCAGGCGAAGCGAACGGCTGCGGCGGATCCGTCATCCGGGCAGCGGGTGCAGACCCGTCCGTCCCGGAAGAGCAGGCCGTTCGCGCAGATCGTTCGGAAGTTGTGGAGCGTCGCCACGAACGGTGTGTCGAGCGAGCGGAGCCAGCGCTTGCCCCAATTCGGGAACAGGTTGTGGATATGGACGACGTCGGGCTCGAAAGCTTGGATCTCGGAGAGCGGTGAGCGCCCGAGTCCCGACGAAACGCGGAGTGCCGACGTCAGCGGGTACAGCGCGTTCGCCTCGAGCTCGTCGGTCCGTGCCGCGAAGAGCCCGACCTCGTGACCGGCGCGAAGGAGCGAGCGCATCTCGGTCTCGACGACGGCGTTCTCGCCGCTCGGGACGCGGGAGCTGTAGAAGCTGTGGACGATCCCGATGCGCATGCGGTCACGGGCGCTCATCCGTCGTCCTCGCCCGCCCGTACGAGGCCGCGTGCCCATCACCATCGCTCGGCGCGCGCCGGGCCCGGTTTGCCCCTTGGAACCCACTCCGTGCCGTGGGGCCGACCGTGTTCCTCTTGGGATCGGCGTTGTTGTAGACGCCGCCGACGATCTCGGCACCGGTCGTCAAGAGCTGGTCATGCGCCCGCTCGATGTTCGAGGTCTTCGATGACCGTTCGCTCGCGACGAGGATGGTGCCGTCGGAGACCTGGGCCAGCACCAAGACGTCCGCGACGCCGAGCACCGGCGGGGTATCGATGATCACGAGATCGGAGACGTCGCGGAGCGACTCGATCAGATCCCGCACCGATCCGCTGCTGAGGAGACCGACCGGGTTCGTCGTGGCGTGACCCGCGTTGACGAGCCGGAGGTTCGGGATCCCGGTCTCGACGATCGGATCGGTCGGAGCCCCGATCTGGAGATCAGAGAACCCCGATCCGTTCTTCAGATCGAAGAAATCGTGCAGGCGTGGATGGCGCAGGTCCGCCGAGACGAGGGTCACCCGCCTGCCCGATTCCGCCAGCGCGACGCCGAGGTTCGCCGACGTCGTCGTCTTCCCCTCGCCGCGGACGGCGCTCGTGACCGTCACAACGCGGAGGTGTCGCCGAGAGGCCACGTGGAGCACGCTCGTCGTGAGCGTTCCGTACGCCTCGCTCACTTCGCTCGTCGGGTCGACACGGGTGACGAGCGGTGTCCTTCGCGAGTTCCTCCACTTCCGCCACCGGGGGATCACCGCCAGGACGGGAGCCTCGAGGATGTCCGCCAACGCCTCGGGGGTATCGATCCGGTCGTCGAACCGATCGCGCAGGAACGCCACCGCAAGCGCGATCGCGATCCCACCGACCAGTGCCGCCGCGATGTTCCGCGGGTAGCTCGGCGCCGAAGGATCCGAGGGCGGTACCGCCCGCTCGACCACGAACGCCGAAGTCTGGGCGATGCCTTCCGTCGACGTCAGATCGATGAGTCGCTGGTTGAGGACGCCGAGCTGTGCGTACAGCACGCCAGATTGATCCTGGAGTTGAGCTCGAGTGGCGCGGTCCGGGGTGCTCTGGAGCTTCGATCGGAGTTGATCGATCCTCGTCTGCGCCGCGTTGATCTGCTGCTGCACGACCTGGGCCGCCGCCTGGAACTGGCTCGTCGCCTGCTGACCGTGGAACGAGACGTACGCATCGGCGAACGCGTTCGCGAGGTCCGCAGCCCTCTGGGGATCTGGATCGGAGTAGCCGACCGTGATCAAGCTCGTCTGCGGCAGCACGCTGACGTGGAGATGATCCAACAACTGCTGCGTCGTCTCCGTGGTCCCGAGCGACGACTGCACCCGCGAGACGATGTCGTTCGATTGCAGGATGAGCCCCTGTTCGGTCGGAAGATCGGGCGGGGTCAGGACCGTTCCGGAGGACCCGGGGCTCGGAACCCCTTTCACGAGGACGGTGGCGTGTGCGTCGTAGACGGGCGTCATGAAGGCGGTCGCGGCTGCGACCGCGCCGGCGATCACCAGGACGACGAAGACGATCTGCCACTTCCGCCGTCGCAGGACTTGGGAGTATCCGCCGAGGTCACGAGCTCGATCGGTCATGCTTCCAACGAGTCTAGGGTAGGTTCGTCCCTAAGAGGTCCGTCGCGTGTTCGGCGAAGCCGAACGGAGACGCAAGGCGGACGAAGTATCTTCGAACCTTACGATGCAGATCTTCTCACGCCCCCGATCGATCGAGCCGCGCAACGGGTTCGCATGGCTCGCCCTGGTCATCGTGTTCGTCGCGTTCGCGGCGGTCGTCGCACGATCTCCAGCGGTCGGGTATGTGGCCGCTGGGTGTCTCGTCCTCGGCTTGATCGCGTGGCCCCGATGGATCAACCGCGATATCGAGTACTTCGCCGGCGCCGTGCTCATCACCAGCGCGCTGCTCGGGCTGCCTAGGTTGATCCAAATCGGGTCGTACAGCCTCGACGCGGCGCTCTCGATCGCGATCGTCGTGTGGGCGGCCCTCCTCCTCGCGCGAGATTCCTGGGACATCGACGTCGCGTGGCGGTGGTTGTGGCCCATCGTCCTCTTCGTCGGCTGGTCGTACGCGTCCTTCCTGCGGAGGCCGCCGACCTCCTCCGGCCTGCAGAACGTCCTTGCGTATACGGGATTCCTCGCCATCGCGACCGTGACGATCGTCCGCACGATGTCGGAGCCGCGCCTCGCGCGGACGATCGAGCGGCTCTTCGAAAGGGTCTATTGGCTGCTGATCGCGTTCGAGGCCGCGAGCATCATCGTTCGGGGACCCGGTGCGGGGTTCCTCCTCGGTCCGCACGGGACCTCTCGATCGTTCGGCCTCGTCGCGCTGCTCGGCGTCGCGGGCGGATTGGCCCGATGGCGCTACGGGGACAAGCAACGAGGAGTCGCGATGGCCGCGAGCGGCATCCTGCTGATCGCGCTGAGCTTGTCTCGCACCGCGTTCCTGATCACGTGCCTCCTGATCCCGTTGTCGTGGTTCAGTCTCAGATCCCTCGCGACGTTCGTTCGGATGTTCGCGATCACGGCCGTCGCCGTCGCCGTCGTCGTTGCATCGGTCCTGTTCATCCGCCCGCTCCACGACCGGTTCTTCCCACCGACCGGCGACTTCGTGAAGGTCGGGCAGTACGACCTGAACACCAACGGGCGCAAGCTGCTCTGGTCGGTGACGTGGCAGGACTACCTCAGATCGCCGATCGTCGGCAACGGTGCCGGCGCATCGGAAGAAGCGGTGAGCCTCGTCTCGCAGGCTGGGCATCCGCACAACGACTATCTGCGCCTGCTCGACGACTACGGCATCGTCGGGACGGCCCTATGGGCACTCGGGGCGATCGTCGTGCTGGGGGGGCTCATCCGCGCATGGGCGCGAGCCGACGGTCGAGACGATCCGAGGTCGAGGTTCTTCCTCTGGGCCTGGCTCGCGGTGATCGCGATGCTGCTCAGCATGGTCACCGACAATCCGTTGGTCTATCTCCACGTTCAAGGCCCGCTCGCGTTGATCGTCGGGGTCGCGATCGGGCTGGCCGAGCGACGATCGCCCGAGGGCTTGGTGAGCTCCCTCGCCTTCCGGCCCGAAGGGACGATCGTGAGGGAGTTCCGACCCACGAACGGCCACGGCGGCTCGATCGTCGGCACGGACCCCGCGCGGTAAGGCAGGAGCCACCCGTTGCCGGAAACCGTGATGGCGGAGGGTCGATAGCCGGTCAGGGAGAGGTCCGCGCAACCGAGTCCAGGCTGCGGCGCACTCAGGGTCCCGCGATGATCCTTTCCGATATGCACATCCCCCTCGTTGTGGATGAACGTGTTGCCGCGCACCTGCGTGCCGATCGAGTCGAGGATCGTCACGGCGGAGTTCGACCATGCGAACCCGTTCCCGTACACGAGGTTGTTCGTGAAGGTGTCGTGGTAACTGGTCTCTTCGTCGAGCGCGATCCCGGCGTTGCGGTAGACGACGTTCCCGTCGAAGGTGTTGTCGTGCCCGTCACAGTCGACCCAGAGGGCATGGCCGATGTTGTCGTGAACGACGTTGTCCGTCACCGAGCTGTAGGCACCGGAATCCGCTCCCGCATAGCCGTGCAGCTTGATGCCGCACGCGTCCCCTTTGTTGATCAGCAGGCCGTTCCCGTGGATCTCGTTCCCGGCGATCGTGAGGGAATTCCCCGCGCTCTCGATGCCGCACATCCCATTGTCATGGATCTCGTTCCCGATGATGGACGATCCGGCGCCGGGATCGAGACCCGTGTTGTTGCTCGGCCCGATGCCGAGGCCCTGGATCAGGACGAACTTCCCGCCCGCGAAGACGCCGCCGGTCACCGTGTTCGAGATGTTCGGGCGCGTTCCATCACGGAGCAGACCGATGAATCGGTCGCCATCCTTGGGTCGGATCGCCTCCGCCGTCGTGTAATCACCGGACGCCAGACAGAACGTCGATCCCATGTCGTGTTCGTCGATCGCCCGCTGAAGGTCCGCTCCCGGGCGCAGCGGGATACCGTTGCAGGGAGCCGACGGCGGATGGGCCGACGAGCATGTCGTCAGAGCGCCGATCGCACAGATGATCACGAGCGCCGTCCAGGGACGGCGGATCCGCGGCCGCGATGTATCCAGCCTTTGCGTTCGCGTCTTTCGTATGCGGAGTCGCTCGCGGGCCGACGTCGACCATCGGTCACCGCGATGTCGCTCGTGCCATCGTCTCGCGCACCGCCGCGCACGGCCAACCGCGATGCCTGTTCGATCAGGCAGATCGCCTTCACGATGCGCCCGAAGGGTGGTAACGACGCCGGGCGTCACGGGTGACTCGCAAACCCGAAGGCCACGGACTCCGACATCACCGCCCGGCGCTCCGTCGCTTCAACGCAAGGCCCTCCGACGGCACGCCTCGCGATCCGAGCCGAGGGCTACCGCACCACGCAAAGATGGCCTTGGCATGAGCGGCGTTTCGTTGACAGGGCAAGGCTCAGGGAAGCCGCGATAAGGACATCGGCCGGAGGATCCCGTCTCGTGTGATGAGACCGAGGACACGACCGGTCGCGTCCTCGACGATGTCTGCCACATCGTCGCGGGCCGCCGGTGCGTCTGCCTTCACACGGGCCGATCCTCGCCGAGAGATCAAGACATCGCCTTGTGGGATCAACCCACGCGGGTCGTCCGCTGTCGAGCGAGCTTCCATTTCTGGAGAGAGCGATACCCCCGAGCTAGCTCCTCAACCCCCCGTCCCTGTAGAGGTCGTTGGGGCGCAGGGTTTCAACGGGAAACGAGCCGGCCTGTTTCACGGATCGACTGACCGGGAAGATCGACAAGCGCAACCGGCTGACCTGCCGTACCCCCCAGACCCGTTAGGAGGTTCGGCCGATTGGAGGGGCGGTCGCGCTGCACGGCGGCCTTGCATCTCCGGATGCAGGGTCGCCTTTCACCGTCCAGGCTGCCTGGCGATGTGTCGGGAGCGTCGTCGGCAGTCGCTTCTCGCCACGTGCCGTGGGGTCACTTGTGGAGCGAACCGGTCGCTCAGAGGGGCGTCAGTCGCGCCCGCCCGGACGCGGTCGGCGCGAGCCGAGTCGCCGGGCGATCTCGCGGTGCGAGTGACGATCGTCCGTCGAGCGACTGATCCGATCACGCTCGCTCTCTGCGTTGGGTGCGAAGTGTTCCCAGCAAGCCCAACCCTGCGCCGTCGGGTAGTACGCCACGCGCAGCCGACCGTGCTTCGCGCAGTCGTCGCAGAATTGTTTGCCGGACTGGCCTCCGGGCGAGTCCACGAACGCTCCTCTCCTTACCGCGGTATCCCAGATGTACCACTCTTCGGATGAAAGGCTCGTGATGCGCGTCTTCCTGCACCAACGAGTTGTCGTGAACGCGAACATGGGACCGGATCCGACTGTACGGGTGGCGGAGCCATTCATGTTCTGCGGCAGCACCTGATGGCCCGCATCTCGGAGTGCGCTTCGTTGCGAGCGCTACGGATACGCTGAACCCGTTCTCGAGACCTCCCCATACGGAAGACCGCTGCCTCGGGCGCCGACCGGCCATCTGCCTCGCCCGTCCCACGTACCTCTCTCGCGGGTCCGGTTCCGCTCGAGAGCGAACGGCGAGAGTGCCCGAGAGCGATCGCTCTCGGGCACTCTCGACAAGCGAGCGCCGAACCGACTGACCTCCTAACAGACGATCGCGGCGTGGAACGCCTCGTCGGTGAAGTCGCCACCGAAGAACAGGAGGGCACGCACCTGGATGCCGACGGTGTTGTTCGCCGGGCCCGGCGCGACCTCCACGGTTGCGGGGTTGAAGGGCACGGCCGTGTCCACCGAACCACGCGTCCCAACCGTCGCGCAACTGGCAACGCTTCTGTCCGTCACGATCGTGTAGTTGCCGGTCGCAGCTTCGAACGAGCTCGTCAGGGGGGACCCTCGATCGATGAGCCCACCCGCGTTCACGACTGCAACGCGGACGTTCGGCCGGGGGCAGATGACTGCCAGCTGGAACGGGATGCCGCTCTGAAGGCCGCCCCCCGGGTTCTTGGTCTCGATGTAGACGGTATGAGAGTCGGGACCGCTCCCTGTGTACACGCCGGAGGGGTTGAACACGAGGCCGTTGTGAGGATCTCCGACGGTTGCGAGATACGCGCATCTGGCCACATCGTCGGCGAACGTGACGTCGTAGCGCCCGCTTCCCAAGGAAGTCAATGTGGTGCCAGGGGTGGAGCGGACGAGGTTGGCTTGACGCCCGACGACGGCGTACTTCATGCCCGCCTTGCCGCAGTCGACGACCAGGTTGAACGGGCCATCCGTCAAGCCGCCCCCTTGATTCTTCGTCTCGACGTACACGCCATCCGCGTTCAGGTGGCCACCAGCGGTGAAGACGGTCAGCGCTTGGCTGAAGGCGTTATCGGTGGTCGCCACGTAGGCGCACTGGCTCACGTCGACCATGAACGTCACCTCGTACCGACCGGTGCCGAGGTGCGTGACGCTCGATACCCCGTTCCCAGTGATCAAGTTGCCAGACTGGTCCACGGTGGCGAACAGGTTCGGAGATGGACCGATGATGGCAGCCGACGCCGGGCCTGACGCGGCGAAGGCGCCGACCGCGAGTGCTGCGGAGAGGACACATGCGAGCGATTTCCGGGACATCGGGTGAACCCCCTCATTGCCACAAGCGGGAAACCAACAGGTCTATCGACTGTGGCGACACCGCACGGATGGCGGCCCACGTGCTTGCCGACACCGAAGCCGGGATGCCTGCCTCCGCATCTTCTGGTGGTCCATCTGCTCGTCGATCCCCACGGGGCTACTCCTTCGATCGGACCCCGATGGTCGAACACAGCTTGTGGGTCGTGTTTCGCTGATGCGCGACGCCCGAACGATTGCGCATCCGTCGATGGCCATCCTGTTCCTCGGGCGTCAGCTGGCGATCACACCATCGAACCGGATGCGAGGAAACGTACAGGTATCGGTCACGGGCCACCTCCTCGGCCCTGCAGTCCCTCGATCCCATGATGGTCGTCGCTCTTCGGGAGCGGCAATCGGTCTATCGAGCTACCGCATCGAGAGCCGGTCGGGTCCCAAGGCACGAGCGGGTGGTCGCCGGCGCGTCGACCGACCCGGGCGATCCCGTTCCTTGGACGACCGCTTGCGTGATCGGGAGGAAGCGAGGTCGTGTCCGGCCGGCGCTCGGTCCGTGTTTCGTCTGCGCCCCTTCGTATCCGGGATGTTCGTGATGCCTTCGGCGGCTGAAGCGATCCTCGGTGTGATCCAGCGATGTTTCTCATCGCTGATGGTTGGCTAAGAGGCCATCATGTGGTCGGATATCTTGGGACGGAGGGGCAGCTTCAGGGGTCATCGGGTGATCTTCCCCAGAAGGTCGGGTGACCAGGGCGATGGATGATCGCGGTCGGCGCGATCTGTGACTGACCGAACGGTGTTCTCCGGCGTCGATGATGCCCGGATGGTGATCACTCGTCTCGTCTTCGGAAGCTCGGCGATGGGGCGAGATGTGAAGAAGTGCGATCAAGGAGGGGATCGTTCATGAAGAGGATATTGCTGCTAGCCATGGTCGGCCTCGTGATCCTGGCGGTGCCCGCGCACGCGGATCCGGGGCCGACGGATGAGGTCGTCGTGATCAACGGCGATTGCAGTGACGGTACGACCATCGTGAGCGCGCACAACACAACGGATCAACCGCTCCATTACCTGATCCGGATCGACGGGAAGCTGGTTGAAACAGGCATCCTGCAGCCCGACGAGCGCGTGAAGCGCACGTATGACGTGCCGCTCGGCGAGTCTCATTTCTTCCGTATCCGGCTCGGGCTGCCCGTCGACCACGTCTACTTCTCGACGGAGGGCGCGACGGACCGGACGAACTGTTCGTCAACGACGTCGACACCGCCGCCGACGAGCTCGACGCCACCACCGACGTCGAGCAGCTCTTCGAGCTCAAGTTCGTCGTCGAGTTCAAGCTCATCGAGCTCATCGGTCGGCGGCAAGAGCGGGAGTTCGAGCCCCGGCACGTCGGTCCGCGGAGAGTCCGGCAGCAACAGCGGTGGGCCGGGCGGGACGGCGTTCACAGGTTCGAACGACGCCCTCATCTTCGGCGCCGCGGCGCTGGGACTCCTGTTCATGGGTGCTCTCGCACTGCGCGTGGGATCCCGGCGGCAGCGGAACTGACCAGCAACGCGGTAGACAGAAGCGACCCGGACGACACAGGGGCGTCGCGGTCAGCGCGGCGCCCCTCGTGTCGCCTGTCCCGAGGCGTCGGTGGGCGAGCGTGGGCGGCGTCGAGATCGCGACCTCCGCATGATCGGTCGTCTGCGTCCGGACAGCAGACGCTGCCCGCCTGCAAGGATGCGACGTGACAGGACCGTGTCCATGGTTCCGCCTGCAGGGTCGCGGACGGCACGGAGGAACCGGATGCGTCGGAACTACATCGCCGGCGAGTGGATCGAAGCACTCAACGCGACGTCGTTCGTGCTGATCGCGGCTCTCGGATGCGTGCTGGGCTGGGCGACGGCCCAAGCTCACGACGTGAATCT
>Ga0075435_100003790_pt1 | contig 10306 bp, 12 predicted proteins | sample RhiMethybrSRZTD4_FD_75302 | JGI IMG/M metagenome (GOLD analysis project Ga0075435, IMG submission 75302) | Populus rhizosphere microbial communities from Tennessee, USA - Rhizosphere MetaG P. TD hybrid SRZTD4 | ecosystem: Host-associated > Plants > Roots > Rhizosphere > Soil | place: USA... | reverse complement strand
GACGCCCGGGGTGTCTTCGACGACCGCCTGGCGGCTGCCGAGAATCCTGTTGACCAGGGTCGACTTGCCGACGTTGGGCCGCCCCACCACCGCGACCACGGGAACGGGGGCGGAGGAGTCCTGCGGCTCTCCGGTGCCGGGCATGGCCATCGTCAGCCGGTCCGTGCCGTGCGGCCGGCCAGCGGGAACCCACGGTCCCCCGCTGCCCGGACAATCAGCCCGATGACCTGGTCCAGGGACAGGACGGTCGAATCGACCTTGATGGCGTCGCCCGCCATGACCGACTGTGCCGCGTCGGCGGTGTCCCGGCGCTTCTGCTCGTCCCGGGTCACCGCGGCCGTAGCGCCGGGGTCGGCGGACAGATCGGCGCTGCGCCGGGCGGCCCTGGCTTCCTCGCTGGCGGTCAGGTACACCTTCACCACGGCCTGCGGGGCGACGACGGTGCCGATGTCCCGGCCCTCGGCGACGATTCCCTCGCCCGCGGCGCAGGCACGGGCGAGGATGTCCTGCTGCTGGGCGATCAGGTGCGCCCGGACCTCGGGGACCGAGGCGACCGCGCTCACCGCGTTGGACACCTCACGGGCGCGGATCAGCCCGGTGATGTCGGTGCCGTCGACCGTGACCCGCGGACTGGCCGGGTCGGTGCTCACCTCGATCGCCGGGTGCCTGGCGTGCCCGGCCACGGTCGCCGGGTCGCCGATATCCAGACCCCGGCTGAGCAGCCACCAGGTCAGTGCCCGGTACATCGCGCCGGTATCCAGGTAGCGCAGGCCAAGCCCGGTGGCGACGCCCCGGGCAGCACTCGACTTTCCCGACCCCGCAGGGCCGTCCACCGCGATCACAAGGCACCGAGTCACCATGCGATGTTACTAAGGTGGCCGACCTAGTGCGTTGGCCATGAAGCCAGCAGCGAGTGTAGACAGACGCGGGGCCGCTATCCCACGGGAACCGAGGCGATGACTCATCTATTGATGATCGAGATCTGCCGGGAGCCCTCCGAGAACGTCAAGCGCTAGCAGGACCGGAGGACGGCACTCCGCTCGTGCGCCGTCGACATTCTCACAACTGATCAGTTGTTCCGCCGATCAAGGGTCACCGGCATCTGCTGAAATCCGCCAGCGCGGGAGCCCACCTCAAAATGTCCGTGCCGCAAGCCAGGATGAGGACCAGAAGATGGCACGACTAGGGACAACCTCCGGCACCCTGATCACCGCTGCAATCGAGATCGCCTATCAGATCTGCTGGCTCGGCCTAACCGAGGCCCAGGCCCAAGGTTGTTCCGTATGTGGGGTCAACGACGGCGCCAAGCCGCTGCACGTCCGTGCCTGGCGATGTGGCGGATGCGGGGCATGGCTGGACCGGGACATCAACGCGGCGGTCAAGGTCGCCAAGGCCGCCGGGCTGGCGGTGACAGCCTGTGGAGCACAGGTAAGACCGGACCTAGTTCCGGCGCAGCGCGGCGAAGCAGGAACCTACCCGAAGTCATGCTGGAAGACGGCGTGACACCGGGAATCTCGACTCTTCGGGGTGGAGTGGAAGTCAACGGCGGACCGGCCACCCGGCGGCCGCCAGCGCCTGAGTCAGCCGAGCCACCGCCTCCGGCCGAACGACGAGTTCGGCCACGCCCACCGGCAGCCCCGGCGAGTGCTCGATGCCGACGTCCTCGATGTTCACCCCGGCGTCCCCGGCCGCGGCGAACAGCCGGGCCAGCTCACCGGGCACGTCGGGGATGACGACCTGCACGACCATGTCGTCCCGGCGCGGCTTGCTGTGCTTGCCGGGGATGCGGGCCACCCCGGCGCTGCCCTCATCCAGCAGCCCGGTGAGCGCCTTCAGGCCCGGCTCGGCGCCGTCCGGCGCGGCCTCCCGCAGCGCCTCGGCGGTGGCGGCCAGGTCGGCCGCCACCGCGGCCAGGACCTCGGCGACCGGCCCGGCATTGGCGGCCAGGATCTGCGCCCACATCCGGGTGTCGCCCGCCGCGATCCGGGTCACATCGCGGATCCCCTGGCCGGACAGCATCAGGGCGGGCTCGGCGGCGCCCGCCAGCCGGGCTGCCATCGCGGCGGCAACCAGGTGCGGCGCGTGCGAGATGAGGGCGACGTAGCGGTCGTGCTCGGCGGCGGTCAGCCGCACCTCCTGAGCCCGGCAGCAGCGCACCAGCGCGGCGACCGCGGCGATGGCCTCCGGCGCGGTCTGCGGCGCGGGGCAGAGCACCCAGGGGCGGCCGAGGAACAAGTCGGCCCGCGCGGCGGCAGGCCCGGACCGCTCACGCCCGGACAGCGGGTGCCCGGGCACGAACGCGGCCAGGTCGCAGCCCAGTTCCCTGGCATGCGCCAGCACCGAGCCCTTGACGCTGGCCACATCGGTGTACCACCGGGCGGCGCCAGCGCCCTGGGCGGCGGCAAGAGCCGGCCCGACAGCAGCGGGCGGCACGGCGAGCACCGCGAGGTCCGCCCGTTCGGCGAGACCCGCGAAGTCCTCGCCGACCACGGAGCCCGCCCCGATGTCGGCGGCCAGCCGGGCCGAGGCCGGGTCCCGGTCGGCCAGCCATACCCGCACGTCCCGCTCGCGCAGCGCCAGCGCGATCGACGTCCCGATCAGCCCGGTTCCCATCACCACCGCACTATGCAGTGGCATATCTGCCTCGCTCATTGGGCGATGTCCAGGCGCAGGGCGACCGCGCCGCGCAGGTACACGTGCTCCAGCGCGGACCGGGGCCGGTCGGTGTCCACGTGCATCAGCAGCCGGACCACCCGCGGCATCGCCCCCGGCACCGCGATCTCGCTGGCGCACAGCAGCGGCACGTCATGGAAGCCGATCTTGCGGGCCGCCAGCGCCGGGAACTCCGCGTTCAGGTCGGGTGTTGCGGTGAACACCACGCTGATCACGTCGCCGGGAACCAGGCTGTTGCGGGTCATCACCTCGCTGACCAGTTCGGTGGTCCCCTCCAGGATGTCCGCCCGCTCGTTGGCGTCCACCTGCACGGCCCCCCGGATCGCCCGAACCGCCACCGTCCCGCGCTCCTTGCCTTCGGTTATGGATCACCTCAAGGCTAGCGGCCGGAGGCCGCTCACAATCCGACAGCCGCGTACAGGGCCCCGACTTCGGCCGTGGTCAGCGCGCGGGACGTCCCCGGCTTCAGGTTTCCCAGCGAGACCGGCCCGACCTGCGTCCGCACCAGCCGCGACACCGGATGCCCCGCCGCTTCCAGCAGCCGCCGCACGATGTGCTTGCGCCCTTCGTGCAGCGTGATCTCCACCAGCGCCCGCGACCCGGCCCGTTCCACGACCCGGAACTTGTCGGCGGTGGCCATCCCGTCCTCCAGCTCGATGCCGGTCGTCAGCCGGCGCCCGAGGTCACGCTCCACGGGGCCGGGCACGTCGGCGAGATACGTCTTCAGCACGCCGTACCGGGGGTGCATGAGGCGGTGCGCGAGGTCACCGTCGTTCGTGAGCAGCATCAGGCCCTCGGTCTCGTAGTCGAGCCTGCCCACGTGGTACAGCCGTTCCTCCCGGTCGCCGAGGAGGTCGCCGATGGTGCGCCGGCCCCGGTCGTCGGACATCGTGGTAAGCACCCCGGCGGGCTTGTTCAGCGCCAGGTACACCAGGTCCTGGCGCGACGGGATGCGCAGCCCGTCCACCCGGATCACCTGATGCTGCGGGTCGACGCGGGCGCCGTACCGGCGCACCGTCTCGCCGTCGACCTCGACGCGGCCCTCGGCGATCAGCTCCTCACAGTGCCGTCGGCTGCCCAGGCCCGCGGCAGCCAGCACCTTCTGCAGCCGGACCCCGCCGGGGACGTCGGTCAGCGAGTCGCGCTCGCCGTCGCCGGGCCCGGCCGGTCCGGCGGGCGGGCGGCGGCCGGCGCGGTCACGCCCCCTGCTCATCGCGCGAATCCGCGGCCTCCTCGGCCTGGTCGGGGAGGAATGGCGCCAGGTCGGGGAGTTCGTCGAGGCCGGCCAGGCCGAGCCGTTCCAGGAAGTAGCCGGTCGTCCGGTACAAGATCGCACCGGTCTCGTGCTCGGTGCCTGCCTCCTCGACCAACCCGCGCAGGGTCAGGGTGCGCATCACCGCGTCGCAGTTGACGCCGCGGACCGCGGAGACCCGGGACCGGCTGACCGGCTGCCGGTAGGCGACCACGGCCAGGGTTTCCAGTGCCGCCTGGGTGAGGCGCACCTCCTGCCCGTCCCGGACGAAACGCTCCACCACCGGGGCGCATTCTTCCCGGGTGTAGAACCGCCACCCGCCCGCCACCTGGCGCAGGTCGTACCCGCGGCGCTGCTCGTCGTAGGAGGCGGCCAGCCCGGCCAGGGCGCGCGACACCTCATCCCGGGGCCGCTCAAGCACCTGGGCCAGGACCACGTCGGCGACGGGTTCGTCCACGACGAGGAGGATGGCCTCCAGGCAGGCCTCCAGGCTGGGACCAGGTTCGCCTTCGCTGAAGAGCACCCCGTCGCCATCGTTAAGCATGTTCTTCTTTACCGTCTTCTTCCTCGCCCGCGCTCGCGGCTGCCGCATGCGCACGGGGCGACCAGGTCACGTACAGATCCCCCAGCGGCTCGGCCTGCTCCAGAACGACGTTACCCTCCCGGTAGAGCTCGAGCACGGCGAGGAACCGGGCCACCACCTCGTAGGTGCCGGCACAGTCCGAGCTCAGCTGGCGGAACGTGGCCCGGTGCACCCGGCGCAGCCGCGCGGCGAGGATCGCGGCCTGCTCCGCGACGCTGGCCCGTGGCACGTGGATGTGCTCGGTGGACACCACCGGCGCCGGGCGCGGGGCGAGCACCACGGCGGCGATGCGCGCGAATTCGGCCGGGCCGAGGCCCAGCAGGACCTCCGGCAGCAGCCCGGCGAACCGCGGCTCCACCGGGACGCGGCGGGCGAACCGGCGGCTCTGCGCCGCCATCCGCCCGGCGAACTCACCCGCCACCTCCTTGTACGCGCGGTATTGGAGCAGCCGGGCGAACAGCAGGTCCCTGGCTTCGAGCAGGGCGAGATCCTCTTCGTCCTCGACCTCGCCCGCGGGCAGCAGCCTGGCGGCCTTGAGGTCGAGCAGGGTGGCCGCCACGACGAGGAAGTAGCTCGCCTGGTCCAGGTCGAACGAGTCCGCCCTGGCTCTGATATGCGCGATGAACTCGTCGGTGACCTGGGACAGGGCTACCTCGGTGATGTCCAGCTTGTGCCTGGAGATCAGCCCGAGCAGGAGGTCGAACGGCCCCTCGAAGACTTCGAGGTGCACCTCGAAGCCGACCGGACCGCCAGCCTGCCTCGCGGTGCCCCCAGGCTCGGCGTCCACCGCTGCGGTCACTGAGCGTCCTGCTGGGGCGGCGTGCTCGCGGCGGACAGGCGCAGCCGGCGGGCGAGCATGCTCGACTCCACCCCCGCGTCCAGGTCGGCGAGCAGCACGGCGATGGCCTCCCGGACCAGCCTGCCCCGGTCCACGGTCAGGCCGCGGGTCCGCAGCGTGATGCGCGCCCGCTCCAGGTCGAGCAGTTCGGCGGCGGACAAGTAGACGGTGATCTTCTGGGAGTGCGCCTCGCGGCCGCTGGCCGACCGGCCATCGGCCGCGGCCTCGTCACGGATAGCGGGACGGAGCAGTTCGTGGACGCCGGGCAGGCTGACGCGCCTGCCCCGCCTCAGCCGCGAGCTGCCCGCCGCCACCGCTGCAGCACCTCCTTGGCGAGTTCCCGGTAGGAACTGGCGCCGGTGGACGCAGGGTCGAAGCTGGTGATCGGCTCCCCGGCGACGGTCGCGTCCGGGAACCGCACGGTGCGGCTGATCACCGTGTGGAACACCTCGTCCCCGAACCGGTCCACCACGCGGGTGAGTACCTCGCGGGAGTGCAGCGTCCGCGAGTCGTACATGGTGGCGAGGAGGCCGTCCATGGCCAGCCTGGGGTTGATCCGCCGGGAGACCTTGTCGATGGTCTCGGTCAGCAGCGCCACCCCGCGCATGGCGAAGTATTCGCACTCCAGCGGGACGATGATGCCGTCGGCGCAGGCCAGCGCGTTCACCGTGAGCAGGCCTAGGGATGGCTGGCAGTCGATGAGGACGACGTCGTACTCCGGCAGCAGCGGCTCCAGGACGCCGCCGAGCACGAACTCCCGCCCCACCTCGTGCACCAGCTGGACCTCGGCGCCGGACAGGTCGATGTTGCTCGGCAGCAGTTCCATGCCCGCCACGCTGGTCTTGACGACCACCTCGGACGCGCTGGTGCCGCGTTCCATGAGCAGGTTGTAGACGGTGAGATCGAGTTCGTGCGGCTGGATGCCCAGGCCCACCGACAGGGCGCCCTGGGGGTCGAAGTCCACGAGCAGGACCCGCCGGCCGAACTGGGCGAGCGCAGCGCCCAGGTTGATCGTCGTGGTGGTCTTGCCGACCCCGCCTTTCTGGTTGCAAACCGCCACCACCCGCGCCGGGCCGTGCCTGGTGAGCGGCTCTGGCTGGGGAAAGACCGGCAGAGGACGCCCGGTGGGCCCGGTCACGAGTTTGGCTACGCGGGACGCTGCCACCATGTGCTGCACCTCCCAGTGAAGGCGAAGAAAGCCTCCACTGAATTCCGGACTCTAGGGGGTAGGGCGGCCGCCGGCAAGCCGACGCACCGTTCACCGGGCGCATCCGTTCCCTTCGCGGTTCATGGCCCCTCGGCCGGGGCCCGCCAGACTCAGAACGCCCGGGGGTGCGCCGCGGCGTAGACCTCGCGGAGCTTGTCCACGGTGACCAGGGTGTACACCTGAGTCGTGGTCACCGACGCGTGGCCGAGCAGTTCCTGCACCACCCGGACGTCCGCCCCGCCGTCCAGCAAGTGGGTGGCGAACGAGTGACGCAACGTGTGCGGTGACACCCCGGCCAGGCCCGCCCGTTCCGCCGCCGCCTTCAGCACCCCCCACGCGCCCTGCCGGCTCAGCCGGCCACCGCGGGCGTTCAGGAACACGGCGGGGCTGGGCGAGGCCCGGCGCGCGGCGGCGGCCAGCGCGGGGCGAGCCCGGACCAGGTACGCGTCCAGCGCCTGGGCGGCGTAGCTGCCGACAGGGACGATCCGCTGCTTGCCCCCCTTGCCCGCCAGCCGCAGCGTCGGCGCGCCGATGTCGTCCACATCCAGGCCCACCGCCTCGGAGATCCTTGCGCCGGTCCCGTAGAGGAGTTCCAGCAGGGCCCGGTCGCGCAACTGCAGCGGGCCGCTCCCTGCGCCGCCGGGAGCTGCCGCGTCGAGAAGCCGTTCCACCTCGGCGATCCCGATGGCGCGGGGCAGCCGCCGGGGGGGCACCGGCGGCGGCAGCTGGCTGGCTGGATCCGCCCCGGCCAGCCCTTCGGCGGCGGCGAAGGCGTGCAGCCCGCGCACCGCCGCCATGGCGCGCGCGGCGGAACTCGCCGCCAGTGGCGGGTGCCCGTCTCCGCCCCGGCGCAGCCCGGCGAGGTAGGCGGCGACGTCCGGCACGGTCACATCGCCGATGTGCGCCCGGCCGCGGCCGGCCATCGCCGCCTGGTACCTGGCGAGGTCGCGCCGATAGGCCGCCAGGGTGAGCGTGGCCAGGCCGCGTTCCACCGCGAGGTGGTCGAGGTACCGGCCAACCGCCGTGGCCAGGCCCGGCGCCGGCCCGGGCAGAGGGCCAGGCGCAGGCGGAACGCCCGCCGCGGGGGCAGGAGCGGGGCCAGGCGCAGGCCGAACGCCCGCCGCGGGGGCAGGAGCGGGGCCAGGCGCAGCGCCCGGCCGGGGCGCGCCCTGGCGCGCGCCGGTCAGCGCAGCACCTGCTCCGGCGTGGTCCAGGGCAGCCCGTGCGCCTCCGCGACCGGCTCGATGGTGAGCGCGCCCTCGTGCGTGTGCAGCCCGGCCCGCAGCGCGGCGTCGGACCGCAGCGCATCGCGCCAGCCCAGGTTCGCCAGCTCCAGCACGTACGGCAGGGTGACGTTAGTCAGCGCGTAGGTGGAGGTGTGCGGCACGGCGCCCGGCATGTTGGCCACGCAGTAGAACACCGAGTTATGCACCTTGTACGTGGGCTCGGCGTGTGTGGTCGGGTGCGAATCCTCGAAGCAGCCGCCCTGGTCGATGGAGATGTCGACCAGCACCGAGCCGGGCAGCATCCGTGATACCAGGTCGTTGGAGATCAGCATGGGTGCCTTCGCCCCGGGTACCAGCACCGCCCCGATGACCAGGTCGGCGTCGAGCACCGCGCGCTCGATCTCGTAGGTGTTGGACGCGACCGTCTGCAGGTGGCCCTGGTAGATGGCATCGGCCTGGCGGAGCCTGACGACGTTCTTGTCCACCAGCAGGACCTCCGCCTGCATGCCCAGCGCGATCGCCGCCGCGTTCATCCCGGACACGCCCGCGCCGAGGACGACCACCTTCGCCGCGTAGACGCCGGACACCCCGCCCATGAGCACGCCGCGGCCGCCGCCGTCGGCCTGCAGATGGTGCGCCCCGACCTGCGGCGCCATCCGGCCGGCCACCTCCGACATAGGCGCCAGCAACGGCAGGGACCCGTCGGGCGCCTGGACGGTCTCGTAGGCGATCGAGGTGATGCCCGACCCGAGCAGCGCGTCGGTGCATTGGCGCGACGCGGCCAGGTGCAGGTAGGTGAACAGCACCTGCCCCTTGCGCATCCGGTGATATTCCTCCGGCACCGGTTCTTTGACCTTGAGCACCAGCTCGCTGGCGGCCCACACGCCGTCGGCGGTGGGCGCGATGGTGCCCCCAGCGGCCACGAATTCGGCGTCCGGGATCGCCGAGCCGCTGCCGGCGTCCTGCTCGACGAGCACCTGATGGCCCGCGCGGGCCAGTTCGTGGACGCCCGCGGGCGTGATCGCCACCCGGTACTCGTGGTTCTTCAGTTCCTTCGGGACACCAACCTTCATGACGCTAGCCCCTTCTCGCGCTCCCGGCCGCCGCGCGCCACTGCCCGTCGGTCCGGTTCCTCACGGACGCATCTTCAGCGTTCGCCTGCCCCGGCTTTCCTGAGCGCCGCGAAGTCGCCCTGACGGGCGGCGTACGCGGCCAAGATACCCACCGCTGTCACACCATTGTGCAGTTCGCCCGCCAGGAATAGCTGCACCGCCCGGTCCAGAGGCACCCAGGCGTACTGCAGCTGCGCCTCCTCGTGCCGCAGCGGCGGGCCGCGCTCGGCGTCGGGAACCTCGCCCAGGTCGCGGGCCAGGAACACGGTGACCCGCTCGGTGGAGATCCCCGGGGAGGGGTAACAGTCGGTCAGCACGTGCCAGGTCCGGGCGGTGTACCCGGTCTCCTCGCGCAGTTCCCGTTCGCCGGTGGCGCGCACCGGCTCCCCCGGCACGTCCCGCAGCCCGGCCGGGATCTCCCACAGCAGGTGCCCCGCCGGATGCCGGTACTGGCGGATCAGCAGCACCTGGTCGGCGTCGTCGAGCGCGACCACGGCCACGGCGCCCGGGTGCTCCACCACGTCCCGCCGCGCCACCTCCCCGTCGGGCATCCGGACGCGGTCGGTGCGCAGCACCACGAAGGCGCCCTTTGCCTTGTGCGGCCGGCCGACCACAGGCCAGTGCCGTTCGACGTCACGCAGCACCGGGACCGGTGCCAGGTCGCTGCGCGCGGCGTCATCGCTGGCGGCGGTCACGCGCGCGCCAGTGTCGTGTGCGCACCGCGGTCGGCCAAGCGCTCGCCGCCGCGTGCACCACGGTCGGTCATGCGCTCGCCGCGGCTCGGGCCGCCGGCGCGGTGCGGACCGTCCGCGCGTGCTCTAGCGCGGCGGCGACCAGCCCGCCGAACAGCGGGTGCGGCCGGGTGGGGCGGGAAAGAAACTCCGGATGCGCCTGAGTCGCGACCAGGTACGGATGGATTTCCCGCGGCAACTCTACAAATTCCACCAAACGACCATCCGGCGACAACCCTGAGCATCGCAGGCCAACCTGTTCCAGCACGTCACGGTAGGCGTTGTTGACTTCGTACCGGTGCCGGTGCCGTTCTTCCACGACCTCGGCCCCGTACAGGTTCCGTACCAGCGAGCCCTCGGCCAGCACCGCGGGATACAGGCCCAGGCGCATGGTGCCACCCATGTCCCGCTCCCCCGCCACCACGTCCTCCTGGTCGGCCATGGTCGCGATCACCGGGTGCGGGGTGGACGGGTCGAACTCCGTGCTGTTGGCGCCGGCCAGCCCGGCCAGGTTCCGCGCCACCTCGATCGCCACGCACTGCAGGCCCAGGCACAGGCCGAGCAGCGGGATCTTGTGGGTGCGCGCGTGGGTGACCGCGCCGATCTTCCCCTCGATACCGCGCACCCCGAACCCGCCGGGGACCAAGACCCCGTCCACCCCGTCCAGCGCGCGGGCCGCGCCCT
>Ga0075435_100003789_pt1 | contig 10306 bp, 10 predicted proteins | sample RhiMethybrSRZTD4_FD_75302 | JGI IMG/M metagenome (GOLD analysis project Ga0075435, IMG submission 75302) | Populus rhizosphere microbial communities from Tennessee, USA - Rhizosphere MetaG P. TD hybrid SRZTD4 | ecosystem: Host-associated > Plants > Roots > Rhizosphere > Soil | place: USA... | reverse complement strand
CCTCGGCGGGCCCGGCGGTCGCCGCCGGGTCCGGGGCAGGCCGATTCGGACCGGGCCGATTCGGGCCTGGCGGATTCGGGAACGCGTTCCGCGGGGTGGCTGGCGGCCAGTTCCCGGGAGGCGGTGGCGCGGCGGGACTGGGCGGATCCGGAGCGGGCGGGCAGCCCGGCAGCGGCCAGTTCCCGGGCGGCTCCTTCGGCGGCGGGCAGGGCGGCACCGGCCGGTTCCGCGGCGGCTTCGGCGGCGGTCCCGGTGGCGGCCTTGGCGGCAACACCCAGGTCAGCAGCGCGCTGACCACGCTTCTCACGACCGGCTCCGCGGGCTACACGTGGGCCGCGGCCACGGTCGGCTCGGAGAGCGCCGCCCCGCTCCAGCTCGCCACCGGCAAGCCGGTGCTGGCGATCGGCGGCTTCAACGGCACCGACCCCACGCCCACCCTGGCCCAGTTCGAGCGGCTCGTCTCCGAGCACAAGATCCACTACTTCGTGGGCCAGAACCGGTCCAGCTTCGGCGGCGGGTCCGGCGCTGCCCCGCAGATCGCTTCGTGGGTCGAGTCGCACTTCACCGCGCGAACCGTCGGCGGCGTCACCGTCTACGACCTGGGCGCCCCGGCGGCCTCATCGTGACAGCGCCGGACCGGCCTTCGCGGCAAGGTCCGCCGCGAAGGCGGCGGCATCAGCCGCCCGCGGTCTCCGCGGCCTCCTTCTGCTCGACGATCTCGCCCTCGATCTGGATCTGGATCTCCTCGCTGACGACGAGCCTGCCGTCCAGGATCGCGTTGAAGCTCAGGCCGAAGTCCTTCCTGTTGATCTTGGTGGTGGCGCTGTAGGCGACCCGGTGCCCCATCATCCCCGGGTCGTTGAACTCGCCGTACTTCACCACGTCGAGCGTCACCGGATGGGTGTTGCCCTTGATGGTCAGGTCACCGGTCAGCGTGTAGTGGTCCTGCCCGGCCGGCTTGACGCTGGTGCTCTTGAACGTCATCACCGGGAACTTGTCCACCTCGAGGAAGTTCGACGAGCGGATGTCGTTGTCCCTGATCCCGTTGTTGGTGCGGATGCTCGCGGTCGAGATGGTCGCCTCAACCTTCGCCGTCTCGGGGTGGTCGGGGTCGATGTCGGCGGTCGTGCTGATCTCGTCGAAATAGCCCCGGACGGTCATCATTCCCAGGTGCTTCGCGGAGAATTCAACCTGGGTGTGGTACGGGTCAAGCTGCCAGTTTCCCACGGGGATCTCCTTGTCTCGCATCACGGATCCCCCCCACCCGCACATCGTAGCGATGTGGAGGGTCTCCTCCGGAACCGGGGCCGGCGTGAATCCCGCAGCCGCAGAACGGATCACGGCTGCCGGGTTAGCTTTAGATGAAGGGCGCGCCCCGGCCGGCTGGGCCGATGGCGCACCGTCGAGGTGGTGGTGGCCGTGGCACCCTCATCCGGCGCGGCAGCGACGGTGCGCCTGCCCGACCCACGGCGCTCGTATGCGGTACTGGTCGGCAACCGGTACGGGCCCGCCGGGCTGAGCGACCAGCCCGCGGTGGCGGGCAACCTGGCCGGGCTGGCCGAGGTGCTGACCGACCCGGCGCTGGGCGGCCTCCCGCCCGGCCGGTGCATCGTGGTGCCCGACCCGGCCAGCGCCGAGGCCGCGGACCGCACACTGGGTGAGCACGCCGCCCAGGCAGAGGACACCTTCCTGGTCTACTGGGCCGGCCACGTCGGGCCCGGGCCCGGCGGCGAGTTTCGGCTCAGCGTGACCGGCGCCGCGGATGGGCCGCCCGCGGGTGGCCTGGCGGTCGGCCGCGTCCGGGAGGCCATGCTGCGCAGCCCGGCCACCCACCGGATCCTCATCCTGGACTGCTGCTTCAGCGGGGACACGGTGCCGGTGACGGGCGTCACCTGGGCGCTGCTCGGGCAGGCCGCCGCCGAGGGTGCGGACGTGCTCGTCTCGGCGCCGCCCAGCCCCGTCTACTTCTCCCGGCCGGGGGAGGCATGCACCGCGTTCACCGGTGCGCTGATCGCCATCATGCGCAACGGAATACCGGGCGGGCCCGAATTTCTCACGCTCGGCGCCATCAATGGCCAGCTGCTGTATGCCCTGGCCAGCCGCGGCCTGCCGCGCCCCCAGCTGTCCGTAACCGGGACCGCGGCCCAGCTCGCCCTGGCCCGGAATCCCGCCTATCGCCGCCAGCGGCCGGATGTGCTCCCGGACCCGGGCCACCAGCTGCAGACAGCCCGGGGGCGGCGCCGGCTGACCGCCCTGGCCGCGGTGGCCGTGCTCGGCATCAGCATGCTCCTGGCCGCCGTCACGCAGCGCCAGGCCGGACACGGACCGCAGGCCGACCCGCGGCCGGCTTCGGCCGTCAGCTTCGGCCAGGTCGCGCTGAGCGAGCCCGCCTCGTTCACCGTGGACGTCACCCCAGCGGCCGTCCTGGACCCCGCCACGCGACCCCGGGCGATCGCCCACATCATCAGCAGCCTCACCCAGCAGCTGACGGCCCGCCACCTGCTGGCCCGGAAGGTTGGATTGGTGCAGGTCTTCGCCTCCGGGGCCGTTACCGGGATTGCCCGGTCGGAGGGCGCAGCACGTTTGGTACTGGAAAGCCTCCAGCGGCGCAGCCGCATTTTCGCCGCGGCGGGCGGCCAAAGCTTCTGGACGGGAACCGGTGGCTACTTCACATTCCAGATATACTTCCTGCGCTGAAATAAAGGGATTCAAGCTGACGCCCGGCATGCCGCCATGAAGGAGCGCCCGCAATGGCCAGTCACCGGGCCGGCGTCGCCGGAGCGATCGGCTTAATCCTGGCCCTGGCGAGCACCGGGTGCGCCCGGCAGGGGCCCGCCGGAACCGGTGCCGCGCACCATCGCGGGGAGTGCTCGGCGGGGGCGCACACGCTCTCGGCACCCGGCTCCCACGTGTACCCGGAGACCGGCAACGGCGGGTACCGGAGCCTGCACACCGGCGTGCACCTGGTGTACGACGCCGCCGGCAACCGGTTCCTGGCGGGCAACCACGTCACGCTCACCGACCGGGCCACGCAGTGCCTGACCAGCTTCAGCCTCGATTTCGAGCGCCGGTCGGTCAACGCCTCGGCCGGGCCGGACCTGACCGTGACGTCGGTGACCGTGAACGGGCGGCGGGCCGCGTTCGGTTTCGTGCAGCCGACCTATCCGGGCGACCCGCACGGGCAGAACGACCCGGACCCGCGGGCCCATGAGGCGTCGCAGCTCAACCCGGTGGGCGGGCCGGGCCACAACCCGCGGCCGCCCGCCTGCACCCCGGAGCTGACCTCCGCCAGTGCGGCGGACCAGAACTCGAAGAACGGCACCCAGTGTCCCGCCAACAAGCTCGTCATCACGCCGGGCGCGCCGATCAGGGACGGGGCGGTCTTTTCGGTCACCGTCGCCTACACGGGCAGGCCCGGCGTGCACAACGACGGGGACGGGACGACCGAGGGGTGGTTCCGGTCGAACCAGCCGAAGGGCGACGGCGGCTTCGTCACCACCGAGCCCGTCGGCACCGAGGACTGGATGCCGCTCAACGACTACCCGAGCGCCAAGCCGACCTACGACTTCGACGACACCGTCGGCGCCGGAAAGACCGTGCTCGCCAACGGCGTGCTGGTGTCGAGGACGCACCATCCGCCGGACAGCCAGTTTCCCGGCGGCTCGGTGACCTGGCACTGGCACTCGCCCGCGCCGGTCGCGAGCTACCTGGTCGAGGACAGCGTGGGCAGCTACGACCTGACCGAGCGGACCATCGGCGGGATCAGGTTCTACCAGGCCCAGGCCAGCTCGCTGAGCGCGGCGCGGAAGGCGAAGAACCGCGCGATCATGAACAAGCAGCCGGACATCACCCGGTTCGAGAGCAGGTTCAACGGCCGCTACCCGTTCACCTCGGACGGCGTCGTCGTCGGCAGGCCATCCGCCTCCTTCGAGGAGGAGATGCAGACGATGATCACCTTCGCCGGCGGCGAGATCGACACCGACATCCTGTATCACGAGAACATGCACCAGTGGTGGGGCGATCACGTGAGCGAGGCCAGCTACAACCTGACCTTCTTCAAGGAGGGCATGGCGACGCTCGGCGAGTTCCTGTTCGCCGCCCGGACCGCCCAGGCCAAGGCGGGCGGCCCGGGCACCAAGGCCGGCCGGCACGCGTTCCAGCGCAGCCTGGTCAAGCAGTTCAACACCACCTACGCCAGCAAGGGCGGGTTCTGGACCGCCGCCCCGTCGAACCCGACGCCGTTCGGCCTGTTCAGCGGGTCTGCGACCTATGACCGCCCGGGCATCGCCTACGTCGCCCTGCGCCAGATCCTGGGGCATGCGAACTTCACCCGGGCGCTGATGGGTATCCAGCGGCGCTACGGCGACGGCGCCATCACCGAGGCCCAGCTCGAGGCGGGATTCCACCGGTGGCTGCCGACCCGCAGCGCGGCGTGCAGCAGCAGGCTCGACGAGTTCTTCCGGCAGTGGTTCGACACCGCCTACCCCGCGGGCGGCGGCGCCAACCGGCCCGGCATCACCGGTCCCGGGCTGGCCGGGCCCGGCTTCTACACGGGGGGCTGCACCAGGTGACGCCCGCGTGCGAGCCGCCGCGGTGGCGGCGCCCGGGGAGCGCGTCGGCAAGGCTGCCATGATGAGGCTGATGATCCTCAGCCGTCCGTCATGAAGGAAGCCTCAGCCAACCTTGCTCAGCATCTCGTTCAACAGCGTCCTGATCATCGCGGCGGTCGCGGTCCTTGTCCCGCTGGTGCTCGGCCTGGTGCCGCGGCTGCCGGTACCCGAGGCGGCGCTCGAGGTGATCGCCGGCATCCTGATCGGCCCCGCGGTGCTCGGCTGGGTGCGGATCGACGCCCCGGTCCAGGTCCTCAGCGATCTTGGCCTTGGCATACTGCTGTTCCTGGCCGGGCTGGAGATCGATATCGAGCGGCTGCGCGGGCCGCTGGCGCGGCTGGCGGTTTCGGCGTTCGCCGTCTCGGCCGTGCTCGCGCTGCTCTGCGCCTACGCGTTCCGGCTGGCCGGCCAGGCCAGGCAGCCGCTGCTGCTGGCGATCATCCTCATGTCGACCTCGACGGGACTCCTGCTGCCGCTGCTGAAAGACGCGGGCGAGGGATCAACCAGTTTCGGCCAGCTGGTCATGACCGCGGCGGCCCTGGCCGAGATCGTGCCGATCATGCTCCTGTCGCTGTTCTTCTCGGCGACGTCCGCGACTCCGGGGGCGCAGGCGGTCTCGCTCGCGATCTTCATCGTCCTGGTCGTGCTGTCCGGGACCGCCCTCGCCTGGGTGCGCCGGCTGGAACCCGCGGGGCGGCTGCTCAACCGCCTGGCCGACAGCAGCGCCCAGTTGCGCGTGCGCGCCTCGCTCACCCTTGCCCTCGCGTTCGGGGTGCTGGCCTACCGGTTCGGTTTCGCGTCGATCCTCGGCGCGTTCGCCGCCGGGCTGCTGGTGCGGATCGTCGATCTCGCCCGGGGCTCGCCGCACCCGCAGTTCCGGATCAAGCTGGAGGGAATCGGCTTCGGCTTCCTGGTCCCCATCTTCTTCATCTCCACCGGCGTCGCTTTCCCGCTGAAGGCCCTGCTCGCCAACCCGACCGCGCTGGCCGAGGTGCCACTGTTCCTCGCCGCCCTGCTGGTGGTGCGGGGACTGCCCGCGCTGCTGTATACACGTTTCGCCGGCCGGCGCCGGGCGGTGGCCGCCGGCCTGCTGCAGGCGACCACGCTCACCTTCGTCATCGTCGCCGCGCAGATCGGGCTGGCCGACGGGAAGATCACCCCGACCGCCGCCGCCTCCCTGCTCACCGCGGGGCTGCTGTCCGCCATCCTGTTCCCCGCCGCCGCCCAGCGGCTGCTGCCGCGGGCGGCCACGCCGGAGGCCGCCGACGCCACGGACACCGGCTGACCCGGGCCCGTGGTGGGGAAGGCTGTACTCATGGACATTGCCGCGACCGACCTGCCGGTGGATCCGCTCGACGTGCTGAGGAAACGGCGCAGCGCGAAGTGGCAGACCTACCCGCCCGACGTGCTGCCGCTGACGGTGGCCGAGATGGACTTCGCCCTCGCCGCGCCGGTGGCGGAAGCGCTGCGCGAGGCGGTCGAGCGGTCCGACACGGGGTATGCGATGGCCACGCCGGGGCTGGGCCGGGCGCTGGCCGGGTTTGCCGCCAGCCGGTGGAACTGGGATCTTGATCCGGCGTCGGTGGTGGCGGTGATCGACGTGGGGGTGGGGGTCGTCGAGCTGCTCCGGCTGCTGGCCCGCCCGGGTGACGCCGTGGTGATCAGCCCGCCGGTGTACCCGCCGTTCTTCGACTGGGTCACCGAGGCCGGCGCCCGGCGGCTGGAGGTCCCCCTGGCCCACGACGACGCCGGGTGGCGCCTCGACCTCGCCGCGCTGGAGACGGCCTTCGCGACCCACCCGGCGGCCTACGTCCTGTGCAACCCGCACAACCCGGTCGGGCGGGTGCACACGCCCGGCGAGCTGGCCGCCCTGGTCCGGCTCGCGCGGGCCCATCAGGTCACCATCGTCAGCGACGAGATCCACGGGCCGCTGGTGCTGCCCGGCGCCACGTTCACCCCGCTGCTGACCCTGCCCGGTGCCGCCGAGGTCGCCGTCAGCGTGCTGTCGGCCAGCAAGGCCTGGAACCTGGCCGGCCTGAAATGCGCGGCCGTGGTCACCGCCGCACCACACATGGCCGCGCTGGCTGACCGGTTCCCCGCCGACACCCGGTGGCGCATCGGGCATCTCGGCGTTATCGCCACGGTCGCCGCGTTCACCGCCGGGGAGCCCTGGCTCGACCAGCTCCTCACCACCCTCGGCCACCACCGGGCCCGGCTCGCCGGGCTGCTGCGCCAGCGCCTCCCCATGCTGACCTGGGACCCGCCCGAGGCGACCTACCTGGCCTGGCTCAACTGCTCGGCGCTTGGCCCCGGCAACGAAGCGCGCGAGGCGTTCCTCGAGCGCGGCCGCGTCGCGCTCGAGCCCGGCCTGCGGTTCGGCGCCGTCGGCAGCGGCTACGCGCGCCTCAACTTCGCCACCAGTGGTGACATCCTGGACCAGGCGACAGCGCGGATGGCGATGTCTGTCACCTGACGGATCACCAGCGACGCTCTGCGAGGCTAACCGTGACGATCAAGCGAGTCAGTTCCGGTCCCGGGCTCCCGGCGGGTTTCCCGTTCAGCCTGGCCAGCGAGGCGAACGGCATCCTGTTCATCAGCGGGATGCCGGCGCTGGACGCGGCCGGGAAGTTCGCGCCGGGAACGTTCGAGGAGGAAGCCGACCGTGCCTGGGCCACCATCGCCGCCATTGCCGCAGCGGGCGGCTACTCGGCCGACGACCTTCTGTATGTGCAGGTTGTGCTGGGCAACATCGGGAACTACGGCGACATCAACGACTGGTGGCGCAAGCGGTTTCCCGACCCGGCCCGGGCACCGGCGCGGCTGACGTACCAGGCGGGAGCGCTGCCGTTCGGCGCGAAGATCGAGTTCCAGGCCGTGGCCGCCCGCGGCGTCACAGGGTGATCCATCCGGTCAGCACGTCGGTGCCGTCGGCGGTGCGGAATCGCAGGCGGAACGGGCTGGCCGGGATGGGATGGATGGCGAACCAGCCGAGCGAGTCCACGCCGACGGCGGCGGCCACCCCGTCCCGCGTCTGGATCTCGATCGTCCCTTCGCCCGCCGGGACGACCTGGCCGTGCAGCGATTCCCCGCCGACCTCCAGCTCGATGATCAGATGGGCGGATGTGAAGGTGAGGGCGCGGATGGACGCCGTCTCGGCCCGCACGCTCGGCACGAGGTCGCGGGTGGAGTCGTACGTCAGGCTCGCGAGCTCGGCGTCGATGTTGCGCCAGGCGTAGGCGCTCTTGCCCGCCTCGATGAATTCGGGTGGGACCGATTGTCTGGCCCGCAGTGCTTCCTTCAGCGCCACGAATAGCTGATCGTCGTCAGCCCAGCTCTCAGGCACGCTGCCCACCTCCGGCATCGCTGGTCCTCGTGTCTTGGGCCCCGCTGCCGACGATCTCGTGATCGCCGAACGCAGCGAGATGGGGCGAGCGGCGCAGCCGTTCCAGGCAGCGTCCCCGCTGGGGGCCGATGCTTCCGATGGGCACGGACAGGGTGGCGCTTATCTCGGTATACGCCAGCGGCGGGTCGCTGAGCAGCATCGACAGCAGCTGGCGGCACCGGGCCGGAAGGTCGGCGAATGCCGCGCGCAGCGCGGCATTGAGTTCCGCTGCGAGGATCTCTTCCTCGATCATGGCGTCGGCTTGGTCTGTGGACACCGGGCTATCCTCCGGCGAGCTGGTCAGGTCGTAACGGCGTGCGGCCCGCAGGACGCGAAGGCATTCCCGCTGGGTGGTCGTGGCCAGCCACCCGGGCAGCGCGGCGGACACGCGCAGGTTCCCGAGCTGCTCCACCAGGAGCAGCCACACCGTCTGGCCGACGTCGTCGATATCGGTGCGGTTCAGCTGGTAGCGGTGGCAGACGGACCACACCAGCGGCGCATAGCGCTCCACGAGTTCGTTCCAGGCGTGCTGGTCGCCGTCGCGGGCCCGTTCGACCAGCCTGATGACTGATGGATCGTCACGCATGAGGTGTCCCTGCGAGCATCGGTTAGCGGGTCAATATGGCGGGCCGGCCGCCGTGACCCGGGCTGACCCGGACCGCGGCCGCACGGCTCCGCCTGCACCTGGCGCGCGGGCGGGCGCCCGGGACCGGTGCGGGCCGTGGCCACACTGACTACCCATACATATTCTCCTGCCCCAGTCGCGGGCGCTACAGCACCTCAGTCATGAGGAGGGGCGTTGCGGCCCGCCTGATACAACAAGGAGGCGAGGATATTCGGGCGCAACGCGCGACCATCCAGCGGTGGAGGAGGCCGTCATGAGTGTGTACAAGGTCATCGACATCATCGGGACGAGCAGCAACTCATGGGAAGAGGCCGCGGCGGAAGCGGTGCGGACCGTGCGCCAGACCATCCGCGACGTCCGCGTCGCCGAGGTGGTCAGGCAGGACCTACACCTCGAAGAGGACGGCGGGATCACCTACCGGTCGAAGCTGCAGGTCTCCTTCAAGTACGAGGCCGACCGTTAGCCCCGGCTCCGGCGGGCCGGCCGCCGCCGCTTAGTGGGAGCCGACCGCGGCCAGCAGCGCGAACAGGATGGTCGCCACGGCGAACACGCCATGCGCCGCCACGATCAGGGCGGGCGGGTGCCGGGCGGGCGGCGGGTCGGGGCTGACCGCGCCGGGTGCCGTTCCCACACCGGGCGCCGTCCCCCTGCCGGGCGCCGTTCCCACACCGGGCGCCGTTCCCATACCGGCTGGCGCGACCACGCCAGGTGCCGCGCCCGCGGGAACGGCCTGAGCGGCCGTGACCGTTGCCGTCGCGAGGGAGCGCTCGGGCAGCCAGAGGCTCACCAGCGCCATGCCGAGGCCGGCCACCGGCAGCAGGAGCACGCAGCCGGTCCAGGCGGCGGCGGCCAGGCCGGTCACCAGATAGACGCCCCAGGCCAGCAGGCCGGCGACGGCCAGCCCGAAGTGCGTGAAGATCAGCGACGGCGGGACGCCGGCCTTGCTGAGGCGGGCACGGCGGAACCCGCCGCGGGTGATCCACCTGGCCATCATCCAGGATCCGAGACCCACCGTGATCAGCCATGAGATGAGGGCGGCGAGGCCGAGAGATGGGCCGCTGGCGTGGCCTCCCGCCGGGACGGGCGCCGGCGGCAGGCTGCGCTGCGCCGGGACCGTCGTGACCAGCCGGCCCAGCAGCGGGCTCAGCTCCCGCACCCGGGCCCGCCGCTCCGCCTTTCCGTGCACGTTGCTGGTCATCGCGTACAGCGCCTGGCCTACCGCCAGGTTGACCTGGGCTCTGGTCAGGCCCCGGCAGGCGGCCGGCAGCGAGGTGACGGTGACGCGATGCTTGATGGCGGTGATGCCGAACTCGGCGCAGGACTCGACCGACGGCCGCGGCGGGCCCACGGGCCCCTGAGCGCATCCGGCGGCCAGCAGCCCGGCGAGCATGGCTCCGGCCGCCGCGGAGGCCAGCGGCCGCACGCTCACACCGCCGTTTCTAAGCTGTCCGGGGTGCGCACGGCGATCTCGCCGCCGAGCCGGTAGCCGCCCGACAGGCCGAGGTTGTCACCGCTCCAGAACCGGCCGGCGTCAAACCAGTTCGGATTGTGCTTGCCCGGCAGCAGCCCCATGGCCTGGTAGGTGATCGCCAGCACCTCGGCGCAGTAGGCGGTCTCCAGCTTGGTGTCGCGGGTCTGGCGCCGGATGGCCGGCGCGCGGCCGAGCAGCCACCGCGACGCGAGCCGGGT
>Ga0075435_100003788_pt1 | contig 10306 bp, 8 predicted proteins | sample RhiMethybrSRZTD4_FD_75302 | JGI IMG/M metagenome (GOLD analysis project Ga0075435, IMG submission 75302) | Populus rhizosphere microbial communities from Tennessee, USA - Rhizosphere MetaG P. TD hybrid SRZTD4 | ecosystem: Host-associated > Plants > Roots > Rhizosphere > Soil | place: USA... | reverse complement strand
CCCAGCCCCAGCCCGATTCCGACGCCGCGTGCGACTTCGACCACGACGACGACCACGCCGACGACGACCACGACGATGCCGCCGAGCCCGCGCCCGAGCGCGCGCCCGAGTCCGGTGGCGACGCCGACCCCACATGCGAGCCCGCTCGCCACGCCGCCCGCGGCCTATCCGCCGCCGGAGCCGACCCCCACGCCCGTGCCCCCGCCGAGTCCGAGCCCTCCGGCCTGACGCGGCGCACCGCGTGCTCAGCGGTCCCGGGACGAGCGGCTATGATGTCCGTCGGATGAAGCGATCTCTTTTCGAAGCGCCCGCCCTTCTTGCCGTCCTGCTCGGCCTGCTCGTTCCCGTTCTCGGTTGCGCCGGCGCCACCGGGCGGCCGCCCGTGGTCGCGGCGTCGCCGCCCGCCGAGACCCCGCGTCCCGAGCCTTCGGGCGAGGCCCCGCTTCCGGCGCCCGCTCCCGCGCCGCCCGCGCTTCCGCGGGGACCCTTGCCCGGCATGCCCCCCGTCCTCGAACCCGACGACATCTACAGCGAGACGCGGCCGGGACGGCTGAGCCCCGTCGTGAAGGACTTCCCCGAGCGCGTCTACGTGCCGAACAGCAAGAGCAACACGGTGGACGTGATCGATCCGAAGACCTTCAAGATCGTCGATCACTTCGACGTCGGCATCCTGCCCCAGCACGTGACGCCGTCCTGGGACCTGAAGACGCTCTGGGTCCTCAACAACATCGGGAACACGGTCACGAAGATCGATCCCGCCACGGGCAAGAGGGGCGCGTCGATCCGCGTGGATGCGCCGTACAACATGTACTACACGCCCGACGGCAAACACGCGATGGTGGTGGCCGAGCGCCTGCGCCGCCTGGACTTCCGGGACCCGGCCACCATGAAGCTGCAGCACTCGCTGAGCGTGCCCTGCCCGGGCGTGGACCACGTCGACTTCTCCGCGGACGGCCGCTACCTCATCGCGAGCTGTGAGTTCGGCGCGCGCATGATCAAGGTGGACGTGGCCGAGCAGCGCGTGGTGGGGTCGGTGAAGCTCCGGCCCGGCGCGAAGCCGCAGGACGTCAAGCTCTCGCCGGACGGCAAGGTCTTCTACGTGGCGGACATGGTCTCCAACGGCGTGTACATGATCGACGGGGAGAAGCCGTCGGTCATCGGCTTCATCCCGACCGGCCTGGGCGCGCACGGCCTCTACGCCAGCCGCGACTCCAAGGTGCTGTACGTCTCCAACCGCGGCGAAGGCAGCATCTCCCTCATCGATTTCGCGACGCGCGCGGTCGTGAAGAAGTGGGTGATGCCCGGGGGCGGGAGCCCGGACATGGGCGGGGTCTCCGAGGACGGCAAGGTGCTGTGGCTGGCCGGCCGCTATCACTCCGAGGTCTACGCGATCGACACCAAGGACGGCAAGCTCCTCGCCCGCATCCCCGTCGGCCGCGAGCCGCATGGGCTGTGCATCTACCCGCAGCCCGGCCGCTACTCGCTGGGCCACACGGGCGTCTTCCGCTAGGCGGAGTCCCGCGCGCCCTTGGCGCGCGCGCGCCAGAGCGCATAGGCGGGCACGCCCGTGAGCAGGATCGCCATCCCGAGCAGGGTGTCGCGCGGCTTCTGTGCCACCAGGTTCGCCACGAACAGCCAGCATCCGGCCACGAAGACGCCCGTCGTCCAGGGATGGCCGGGCGTGCGAAAGCCGTCGCGGGGCGCGCCGCGGTCGCGGCGGCGGAAGACGAACAGGCAGGTGGCGGTCAGCCCGAAGAAGATGAAATCGACGGCGATCATGTAGTCGAGGATCTGGCGGTATTGTCCCCACGCCGTGAGCAGCATCGCGAACGCGCCCTGCAGGGCGATCGCGAACACGGGCGCGCGCGTGCGGGGATGGATGCGGCCGATCGTCTCGAAGAACACGCCGTCGTTCGCCATCGCGTAGTAGACGCGGGGCGCGGTGAGCATCGACTGGCTCAGGAAGCCGAGGGTCGAGATCGCGATCCCGGCCGCGATGAGCCGCGCCCCGGGCGCGCCCAGCGCGCGCTCCATCACCGCCGAAGCCGGGGCGAGGGTCTGGGCCAGGCCCGGTCCGCCCAAGGCACGCACGCACACCCAGTTCACGCCGAGGTAGAGCGCGATCACGCCGCTCACCCCGAGGAGCAGGCCCCGCGGCAAATCGCGGCGGGGGTCGCGCAGCTCCCCGGAGACGAAGCTGGCCGTCTGCCATCCTCCGTAGGCGAAGAGGACGGGGGCCATGGCGGCGCCGAACGCGAACAGCGCCTGGACACCGTGGCCAAGGGGCGGCGCCACGGATGAATCCGTCAGGGGCGGGACCAGGAGCCACCCGCACACGACAAGGGCGCCGATGGCGGCGATCTTGAGGACCATCAGGGCCGACTGCACGCGGCTGCCCATGGCGACGCCAAGACAATTCACCGCGGTGAGCACGAGCAGCGCGGCCATCCCGAGGGCCGGCTCCGGGAGCGCGACTCCAAGGAGCCGGCCCGTGTACCGCGCGAAGATGAGGGCGACCGCGGCCATCCCTCCCGTCTGCACGACGAGCAGGAGGACCCAGCCGTACAGGAATGCGGCCAGCGGGTGATAGGCGTCGCGCAGGTAGGCGTACTGTCCGCCGACCCCCGGCCGGCGCGCGGCCAGCTCCGCGTAGATCAGCGCGCCCAGGAGCGCCATCACGCCGCCGGCGGCCCACGCGCCCAGCAGCCACGGGGCCGAGGGCAGCTCGACCGCCACTTCGCGCGGGTTGGCGAAGATGCCGGAGCCGACGATGCCGCCCATCACGATCATGGTCGCGTCGAAGGGGCCGATGCGGCGGGCGAGACCGGGCGCGTCGGCGGGCGCGGAAGCCATCGAGGCGCGATATTAGCCCCGCTGCGCCTCCGGCGCGCCGCACGACCGCCGCACGACCAGGGTCCCGTGCAGCAGGATGTCGCGCGTGGGCAGGTCCGCGCCCGCCACGCGGTCCAGCATCGCCGCCAGCGCGGCCGCGCCGATCTGCCGGGTCGGCTGGCGCAACGTGGTCAGCGGCACGGGCAGCAGGGGCGCGTATTCGACGTCGTCGATCCCGACCAGGCGGACGTCTCCCGGCACGGCGTGGCCCAGGGCCAGGAGCGTGTGCATCACGCGCGCGGCCGTCCAATCGTTGGCGCAGACGATCGCGTCGGGATGGGCCGAGTCCATGAGACCGCGGACGGCCTCCGCGTCCGTGGGATCCATCCGCCGCACGAGCTCACGGTCGAAGCCGACCTCCCACGCCGCCAGCGCCTCCCGGTAGCCGGACGCACGGGCGTCGACCGTCGCCGCCGCGTTGGCCACGCCGACGAACGCGATCCGCCGCGCCCCCAGGCGCAGCACGTGCTCGGTGACGAGGTAGCCGGCGCGCCGGTTGTCGATCCCCACCAGGTCGTGGTGGCCGCGCTGGGGATAGGGAACGACCGTCCGGTCGAGCAGGACGACCGGGATGTGCGCCTCGTCGAGCGCGCGCGCGATGCGGAGGTTGACCTCGTCCTTGGCGGGTGTGAGCTCGAGAGGAGCGAAGAAGACGCCGGACACGCGGCGGTCGATGTACTGCCGGCACAGATCCCAGGCGCGTTCTTCCTTCGAACCCGCATCGCCCTTCTGGCTGCCCCAGACGAGCGCGTGCTCGCGGGCCAGGGGCGACGCCATCATGCCCTGGCAGATCGGCTCGAAGATCTCCGTCTCGCCGAGGTCGGGGATCAGGAGACCGAACGAGAGGGCAGCGGTGGCGGGGGGGCGGGTGCGCACGTAGGTGCCGGAGCCGGCGCGGCGCTCCACGAGCCCCGCGCGCTGGAGATCGCGCACGGCGCGGCCCACGGTGATGCGCGAAGCTCCGAACTGCCGGACCAGATCCGCCTCGCTGGGGAGGCGGTCTCCCTCCTTGAAGCGGCCGTCCCGGATCTCACGCTCCAGGGAGCGATAGACCTGGCGATGTTTCGGTGTTTCCGCCCTCTCCATCACCTTCATGGCAAGATGATATAACAACTATAAGCGTATGTAAATCGCGTGACAAAAGACAATATCGTCGATTCTGGCTCATGCGCTTGACAGGAAGCCCGTCGCAGGCCATATTGGACGGGAGAGTTGCTATAGCAGCTATGGCGACCCGCGGGGGAGGTCCACTTGGGTACGACGGCGGTCGCGAAGAAGCACTTCCTGTTGGCGTCGGATTTCGACCAGACCCTCAGCTTCAACGATTCGGGGGTCGTCCTCAGTGAGCTGATCGGCGCCTCCGATTTCCAGTCGAAGGTCGAGGGCCTGGCCGCGAGCAACCTCGTGCACCAGGGCGGAGAGCTGGCCTACCTCATCCGTCACGATCCCGAGTTCCGCGGCGTGCGCAAGGAGCACCTCGTCGAGGCGGGGCGCCGCGTCCGTCTACGCAAGGACATCCCCGTCCTCATGGAGTTCCTGGAGCGCGGGCTCGACGACTGCCAGTTCTCGTTCTTCGTGATCTCGGCCGCTCCCAAGGAGGTCGTCCAGTCCGCGCTCGAAGGCATCGTGCCGCCGGATCACATCTTCGGGACCGAGCTCGAATTCGAGGCGCGGTCGGGCGAGGTCCGGTCGATCCGCCGCGTGCCCGCGGGCTACGGCAAGGTGTCGGTGCTCGAGGAGCTGGAGGAGCGGCTGGGCACCCCTCCCGACCGCACGATCTACGTCGGCGACGGCAGCTCGGACGTGCACGTGATGCTGCACGTCAACAACCGCGACGGCTTCACGATCGCGGTGTCCGAGAACAAGCACCTGGCCCGCATCGCCAAGCGCACGGTGCTGAGCGACAACGCGTTCAGCATCGTCCTCCCCATGCTGCAGCACGTCTCGGGCTGGCAGACGGCGGAGATCCGCCGGCTCTTCGAGACGTACGGATTGACCCTGCACGAGTGGGACAAGGCCAATACCGATCGCATCACGGTGAAGGCCCCGGCCCCTCTCGACGGCGCGGGGATGAGGTGACGGTGGAGCCCGCGTTCGTCGAGGTCCTGGGCTGGGCGGCCACCGCCGTCTTCGTCGCGTCGTACTTCACCCGCGCGTCCCTGCTCACGCGCGTCCAGATGATCGGCGCGCTCATGTGGATCGCCTACGGAATCTTCCAGCACGCGCTTCCGGTGGTGGTGGCGAACCTCCTCGTCTTCGCGGCCGCGGGCTGGACGGCGCGGCGCTCCCGGCGCCCGACGGCGGGGGAGGGGCCGACGACCGTATAATCCCGGCGTCTGCCGCCCCTTCGTCGCGGGCGAGGTGTTCGATGGCGCCTGCCGCGCGCCCTCGGCGTTCCCGGGGGCGAACTTCCTCCCGCCGCCCCCGTTCGCGCGCGCTCTCCGGCCCCGACTTCCGCGCCCTCTTCGAGAACGCGCCCGCCCTCTACCTGGTCCTGACCCCGGACCTCACCATCGTCGCCGTCAGCGACGCCTACGCGGCCGCGACCAAGACCCGGCGCGAGGAGATCCTCGGCCGCGGCCTGTTCGAGGTCTTCCCCGACAACCCCGACGATCCCGCGGCCACGGGCGTCCGCAACCTGCGCGCCTCGCTGGAAAGGGTGGTCCAGCACCGGGTCCCCGACGCGATGGCCGTGCAGAAGTACGACATCCAGCGGCCCGCCTCCGAAGGCGGAGGCTTCGAGGAGCGGTACTGGAACCCGGTCAACACTCCCGTGCTCGGCCCCCAGGCCGAGCTCCTCTACATCATCCATCGCGTCGAAGACGTGACCGAGGTCGTGCGGCTGGAGCGTCAGGGAAACGAGCAGCAATCGCAGCGCATGGAGGCCCTGGGGCGGCTGGCCGGGGGCGTGGCCCACGACTTCAACAACCTCCTCGGCGTCATCACCGGCTACGGTGAGCTGCTGGGCCGCAACCTCAACGACGACGCGCGCCTCACGCGGTACGTGAGCGACATCCTCAAGGCCGCGGACCGCGCCGGCGGACTCGCGCGCCAGCTCCTCGCCTTCAGCCGCAAGCAGGTCCTGCAGCCGCGCGTCCTCGACCTCAACGCGGTGGTGACGGACACGGAGAAGATGCTGCGGCGCCTGATCGGCGAGGACGTCATGCTCGTCACCGTGCTCGAGGAGCCGCTGGGACGGGTGAAGGCGGACCCCGGGCAGATCGAGCAGGTCCTCATGAACCTCGCCGTCAACGCGCGCGATGCCATGCCGCGGGGCGGACGGCTCACCATCGAGACCGCCAACGTCGACCTCGATGTTGCCTATGTCCGGCTGCGTCCGGGCGTCGAACCGGGTCCCTACGTCATGCTCGCGGTCAGCGATACCGGGCACGGCATGAAGCAGGAGACGCTCGGCCACGTCTTCGAGCCGTTCTTCACGACCAAGGCGGCGGGCAAGGGCACTGGTCTCGGCCTCGCCACCGTCCACGGCATCGTGAAGCAGAGCGGTGGCCACGTCTGGGTCTACAGCGAGCCGGAGCACGGCGCGGCCTTCAAGGTCTATCTCCCGCGCACGGAGGAGACGGCGCCCGCGGCCGCGGTGACGGAGAAGGCCGAGCACCCGCTGCCGAAGGGCGTGGAGACCGTGCTCCTCGTCGAGGACGAGACCGGATTGCGCGAGCTGGTGCGCGAGTGCCTGGAGGGGAGCGGCTACCGCGTCCTGGAGGCGCGGCAGGCCGGTCACGCTCTCGAGATCGCGGAGGACTACGCGGGCCCGATCCACCTGCTCGTGACCGATGTCGTCATGCCCGGGATGAGCGGGCGCGAGCTGTCCGAGCGGCTGGCCGCGTCCCACGCCGGGATGAAGGTGCTCTACATGTCGGGGTACACGGACGACGCCGTCGTCCTCCACGGCGTGCTGGCCGAGGAGATGGCCTTCCTGCAGAAGCCGTTCACGATCAACGCGCTGGCGCAAAAAGTCCGCGCCCTTCTGGACGAGCGCTAGCCGGCCTCCCAATAAAACCGGGCCCTCGATCGTCATCGATGTGACGGGCCGCGGAATGGCGGCGGGCGCGGGCACGTAAACGTCACAGCGAGAGAGGACCGTTTTGGCCAGCACCACGAAGGCGCGGCGGGAATGGATCGGGTCCGCGATCGATCAATACCAGGGCCGCCTCATCCGCTTCGCCTCGCGGATCACCGGCGACGTGGAGTCCGCCCGCGACGTGGTCCAGGACACGTTCCTTCGCCTCTGCCGCGAGGATCTGGACCGCGTCCGCGACCACCTTCCGGCCTGGCTCTTCCGCGTGTGCCGGAACCGCGCGCTCGACGTCCGAAAGAAGGAGAGGCCATTGCAAGCGCTCGACGACGACGACGGGACGTCCGCGGTGGAGGAGCCGGGCGCCGACCCGCACGCCCGCCTGGAGAAGGGCGACGACGCACGCCGCCTGCTGGCGGCGGTCGGCACGCTCCCCGCGGCGCAGCAGGAAGCGCTGCGGCTCCGGTTCCAGGAGGAGCTCAGCTACAAGGAGATCAGCGCCGTCACCGGCCATTCCATTGGCAGCGTCGGCTTCCTGATCCATGCCGGCATCAAGCAATTGCGAGAACGGCTGGTACACGACGAGCCCGCCGTTCGACCGGAAGGAGAACGCACCGATGTCTGACCAGCGGCGTGAGGAGGACCTGACCGCGTACGCGCTCGGCGAGCTGGACGCGGAAGCGCGGGCGGCGGTGGAAGCGATGCTGGCCGGATCCGCGGACGCGCGGCGTGAGGTCGAGGATGTCCGCGCGACCGCGGCCCGGCTGAAGGAGGCCTTCGCTTCAGTGCCGCACCAGGCGCTGACTCCCGAGCAGCGCGGGGCGGTGGAGGCGGAGGCGGCACGAGGGGCGCGGCGTCCTCGTCGTGCTTGGGCGGTCGCGGCGGCACTGGTGGCGGGGGTGGCCGCCTCGCTGGTGGTCTTCGTCGGCGGGTTCTTCCATTTCGAGCGCGCGGCGAGGCCGACCGTCAGCGCGGGGTACCACCACAACGCTCCACCCTCGAGCGTACCGGCGCCAACGGCAACCCTGATCCCGGGGCTCGACAAGGATGCGGCCGCGAGGATGTCATTGCAGACGAAGGAACAGTTGAAAGCTCTCGGCTACATCGGTGGCAAGCCCGATGGCTTCGAGGAGGAAGCGGCGACCCCGCGTCTCAACTACCTTCAGGACTCGTCGGCCCCCTTCAACACGGAAACCTACGACCACATCCGCGAAAACGCGTTCGTCCTCGTGGCTCAGGATCCGCGATCGACCTTCTCCATCGACGTGGACACCGCCTCGTATTCGAACGTGCGCCGGTTCTTGCGCGACGGGCAGCTCCCGCCCAAAGACGCGGTGCGCATCGAAGAGCTGGTCAACTACTTCCCCTACGCCTACGAGCCGCCCACGGGCGCGGTGCCTTTCGCCGTGCACATGGAGACGGCGGCCTGCCCCTGGCGGCCCGCGCATCGCCTCGTCCGCATCGGGATCAAGGGCCGCGAGGTGCCGCGAGGAGAGCGCCCGCCGAGCAACCTGGTCTTCCTGATCGACGTCTCGGGCTCGATGAACGAGCCCAACAAGCTCCCTCTCGTGAAGGCCGCGCTGCGCCTGCTCGTCGAGCAGCTCCAGCCCGAGGACCGCGTGGCCATCGCCGTCTACGCGGGCGCGTCCGGGCTGGCCCTGCCGTCCACGCCCGCGTCGGACAAGGGCGCGATCCTCTCCGCAATCGAATCGCTCGCGCCGGGCGGATCCACCCACGGCAGCGCCGGCATCCGTCTGGCCTACGAGACGGCGGCGGCGAACTTCATCGAAGGCGGCGTGAACCGCGTCATCCTCGCCACCGACGGCGATTTCAACGTCGGGGTGACGAGCCCCGGTGAGCTGGTGCGCCTGATCGAGGACAAGCGGAAGAGCGGCGTCTTCCTGACCGCGCTCGGCTTCGGGATGGGAAACTTGAAGGACGCGACGCTGGAGAAGCTCGCCGACCACGGCAACGGTACCTACGCGTACATCGACAGTCTTTCCGAGGCGCGCAAGGTCTTCGTCGAGCAGGTCGGCGGCACCCTCGTGACCATCGCCAAGGACGTGAAGCTCCAGGTCGAGTTCAATCCCGCGAAGGTGAAGGCCTTCCGCCTCGTCGGCTACGAGAACCGCGTGCTCGCGCACCAGGACTTCAACGACGACACCAAGGACGCGGGCGACATCGGCGCCGGCCACACCGTCACCGCCCTCTACGAGATCGTGCCCCCGGGCGTGGCCGTGGACGTGCCCGGCGTGGACCCGCTCAAGTACCAGTCGGCGGCGGGCCGCGCCCCGGCCTCCGCGGACGGCGAGCTCCTCACCTTGAAGCTCCGCTACAAGCAGCCGGACTCGGACCACAGCGCGCGCCTGGACGTCCCGGTGGAGGACTCCGGCCGCTCGTTCCAGGACGCGTCGCCGGACTTCCGGTTCGCGGCGGCGGTGGCTGCGTTCGGAATGGCGCTGCGTGATTCGCCCTACAAGGGCGACGCGAGTCTGCGCACGATCCAGGCGTGGGCGCAGAGCGGCCTCGGCGACGACGAAGGGGGGCACCGCGCGGAGCTCCTCTCGCTGATCGCGCAGGCGCGCCGCCTCTCTCCGAACCGATGACGCCCTGACGGCCTCGAAGGCATACTGGGGGGCGATGAGTGCCCCCCTCTATGCCGCCGCCCGCAGCGCCGCGCCCGGCCTCGTGGACTACTTCGCACGGCACGCCGCGACCGGACAGGCCAGCCCCGCCGCCGGCGCCTGCCTGCCCGACGCGGCGACGATCGAGGCGTTGATCGACGCCGGCTTCTGGGCCAGCCTGCAGCGCGAGGAGGGATACGTTCCGGAGATCTCGCTCGCCTACCTGCCTCCGGAGCGGGCGGTGCGGCCGCTGATGCTGGCCGAGCCCCTGCCCCTCAGCCCGCGCGCCATGGGCCGCCTCGCGCCCGCGGTCGAGCGGCCGGGGATCCATCTCGGGGTGTGGCGCGACCAGGGGGCGCTGCGCGTCTGGGGTACGACCCGCGCCATCCCGACGTTCTGCTTCGTGCTCGAAGTGCTGGGACCGGGCCTGCTCGTCGTGAAGCACCGCGTCGACGACGACTCCGGCAAGTTCCGCAACGTGGCCGTCTTCGAGGGCGAGGAGATCAAGGTCCTCAGCCGCGAGGACACCGACGCGTCCGATCATCCCGCGTTGCTGAGGTCGCTGCTGGCTCCGGAGTCCGCGGGAGACGACTCCGCGGACGTCCTGATCCGCCTCGCGGTGTCGATGCGTGCGCACAAGCGCGGCGGCACGCTGCTGGTGGTCCCCGCGATGACGGAGGCGTGGCGGGAGTCGATCGTTCGGCCCGTGGCCTACGCCGTCGGTCCCGCGTTCACCGAGCTGCGCGACCTCGTC
>Ga0075435_100003787_pt1 | contig 10309 bp, 4 predicted proteins | sample RhiMethybrSRZTD4_FD_75302 | JGI IMG/M metagenome (GOLD analysis project Ga0075435, IMG submission 75302) | Populus rhizosphere microbial communities from Tennessee, USA - Rhizosphere MetaG P. TD hybrid SRZTD4 | ecosystem: Host-associated > Plants > Roots > Rhizosphere > Soil | place: USA... | reverse complement strand
CGGCTCGGCGACGCCTACTCGAACCGGCAGGAGTGGCCCGCCGCGATCACCGCGCTGCAGCAGTCGCTCTGGATCAACCCGTACTTCAGCGGCTCGTACATCCTGCTCGGCAAGGCCTACAGCCGGACCGGCCAGCCGGCCGCCGCCGAGGACATGCTGCGCCGGGCCGTCCAGTACGACCCGAACAACAAGTCGGCGCACTACCTGCTCGCGCAGTTGCTGCAGCAGACCGGCCGCGCGGAGGAGGCGACGAAGGAATTCGCCATCGCCGAACGGCTGCAGGGCGACAAATAAGAATTGCTGATTGCTGAAGGCCGATTGCTGATTTATTGACCGATTGCCTGATTGGATTGCGGGATTAATTTGCCGAGTGGATTACGCATTTCGATAGTCTGCAGCGTTGCTCTTGCAGCGATTCGCGATCCGCAATTGGCAATCAATCAGCAAGCAGCAATCAATCAGCAATCAGCAATCAGCAATCAGCCATTGGGCGCCTGGGGCGTCACGTTCGTCGACGTCGCCGATCGAGCCGGACTCCGCGAAGCGTCGACCTACGGCGGCATCGATCGCAAGCGCTTCATCATCGAGACCAACGGCGCCGGCGTCGCCTTTCTCGATTACGACAACGACGGCTGGATCGACGCGCTGGTGCTCAACGGCACGCGGTTGAAGCCGGGCGCGCGGACCGTCGAAGCGCGTCCGCCTGGACACGAGCCGATCGCGCACCTGTACCGCAACAACCACGACGGCACGTTTGCCGACGTGACGACCGGCGCCGGCCTTCGCGCGTCGGGATGGGCGTCGGGCGTCTGCGCTGGCGACTACGACAACGACGGCCGGATCGATCTGTTCGTCACCTATTACGGGCAGAACGTGCTCTATCACAATGTCGGCGGCCGCTTCGAGGACGTCACAAAGCGCGCCGGCTTGCCGACCGCCGGCACGCGATGGGGATCGGGCTGCTCGTTCGTCGATTACGACCGCGACGGCCGCGTCGATCTGTTCGTCGCCAACTACCTGCGGTTCGATCTCGCATCGGCGCCGGAGGTCGGCCAGGGACCGAACTGTCTGTGGAAGGGGGTGCCGGTCAACTGTGGACCGCGCGGCCTGCCGACTGATACCAACCTGCTGTTCCACAATGCGGGTGGCGGCCGCTTCACCGACGTGTCGACGGCGTCGCGAATCGACCGTGTGACCGGCCGCTACCCGATGACCACGGTCGCGGCCGATTTCGACGGCGACGGCTGGATCGACATCTACGTCGCGTGCGATTCGACGGCGTCGATCCTCTACCGCAACAATCACGACGGCACGTTCACCGACACCGCGATCGAGAGCGGCGTCGCCTACAGCGAGAACGGGACGCAGCAGGCGGGCATGGGCGTCGCCGTCGGCGATTTCAACGGCGATGGCCTTCTCGATCTCTTCAAGACGCACTTCGCGGACGACATTCCGGCACTGTATCGCGCCCGCGGTAAGGGGCTGTTCGACGACGTCGCCGTCGCCGCGGGGCTCGGCGTCCTGAACCGCTACGTCGAGTGGGGCGCCGGGATCGCCGACTTCGACAACGACGGACGTCCCGATCTGATGTACGTCACCGGTAACGTCTACCCCGAAGTCGAAGCCGTTGTACCGGCGTATCCGCACCGCGGCCCGCGCATCGTGTTCCGGAACGTCGATGGCTCGCGGTTCGAAAACGTCAGCGGGCGGAGCGGCCCCGGTGTCGCCGCGCGGCACTCGAGCCGCGGCGCGGCGTTCGGCGACTTCGACAACGACGGCGATGTCGACGTGCTCGTCTTCAACATGAACGAGCCGCCGTCGCTGCTCAGAAACGATTACGCGGGGCCGAACCACTGGATTGCGGTGAAACTTGAGGGCACGACGTCCAATCGCGCCGCGCTCGGCGCCAGCGTACGCGTGACCGCCGGCGGACGCACGCAGGCGCAGGCCGTGCTCAGCCAGGCCAGCTACTACTCGGTCGACGATGCCCGGCTGCACTTCGGCCTTGGTCCTGCGCAGGCCGCCGACACGATCGAGGTGACATGGCCGAGCGGCCGCGTGGACACGCTGACCGGCGTCGCCGGCGATCGTGTGGTGTCGATCAAGGAAGGCGCAGCGCGTGCGCCTCGTTGACCCGCTCATCGCCGGCAGGTCTGAAGGCTTGCGCTACGGACTCAGCGCGCGAACGGAATGACGACTTCTCGACGGATGTACTCCGTGTCGCGGCCGGGGACACGAATCTCGATCCGCTGCAGTCCAGCGGCCGGCGGGAGCGCCGCGACGTTTTCCGCCGCGCCGAGGCGGTGTGACGTGCGCACGGTCACGGGATAGGCGCGTCCGCCCCGCCCTTCGACGACCAGACGCAGCACGCGCTCGTCGGCGCGGGCGCTCAGCATGCGCAGGCCGCGATTGTCGGCGCCAGGCTGAATCGCCTGCGGGTCGACGTACACCTCCGTGCCGGCATCGCCGCTGAACACGACCTCGGTGGGCGCGGCCGCGGTGTCGACAGTCGTTTCGACGCGCTGGATGTCGCCGATCGTCGCGAACGCCGGTCTGACCTCCCTGCCATTGATGGTCACGCGCCGGATGCGCGCGTCGAGCGGGAACGCCGGCGCGACGGCGATCCGCGTCCGCAGCGGGGAGCCGGAACCGCGCGGCGTGATGCGGACGATGGCCCTGCTCGCGTCGCGCTCGAACGCGAGGTCGAACCGATCGCTGCCGACGCGAACGCCGCGCGCCTCGACGCGATCCCACGTCGCCGGCAGCGCCGGCACGAACCGCAGCGTCCGGCCGCCGCCGGCCGCTTCGAGCCCGAGCAGGCCCCGCACGACCGGCGACACGACCATCGCCTCGGACCAGATCTGGTGATGCGACGATCGTCCGAACGGCGTGGCAAAGTCGCCCGATAAAAGTTCGGTCACGTCGCCGAGCGCGCCGGCATACGTCAGCAGCGCGTTTGCCATCAGCGCCTGGAAACCGACCAGCGGCCGCCCGTACTTATAGGCGCCGACGGCGCTCCAGCCCGTGAAGAGCGGCCAGACCGACCCGTAGTGGTACGACAGCGGATCGTAGAGGGCGCTGCGATCCGAGAGAATCCGCGAACCCCAGTCGGTGGCGATCGCGCCGCTGCCGAGATGATCGATCTCGCGCTGCGCGTGCGCGCCGTCGAGGACGTCGAACCACAGCGGGACGGCTGGCAGCACGGTGTCTTCATCGACCAGCCTGGCGCGGCCGAGCGACTCGAGGCGCGCTTGCCGGCGGGCGCGATTGGGACCCGGCTCCGCGATCGGCGGCGACGCGCGCGGCATCGCGGTCGCAAACGCATAGAATCCGCGATCGTCGCTCCAATAGGTCTGCTCGATCGCCGCGCGCGTCCGCTCGGCCGCGGCGTGCGCGTCCGACGCCAGCGCACGATCTTCCATCGCCTCCGCAAGCTCGGCGATCCCGCGCGATGCCGCGACCCAGAGGCCCTCGAGATAGATCTCCTCGTGCGCGGGATACAGCGCGCCGCCCTCGACCCAGCCGTGCCCGACGTTCGTGTTCTCGATCAGTCCATTGCCGTCGCGATCGGTCGCGGCAGAAAAGCGATACGCCTTCACGATCGAGTCCCACGCCTGGCGGAGAAAATCCAGGTCACCGGCCGCGCGAAAGTAATCGGCGTGCGCGATGACGTACAGCGGCGTCGCGTCCGCGCTGGCCCACGCATACGGAAACTGATCGAACCACGGCACCAGCCCCGCCGACTGCGAGATCTCGTGCGGGATCTTTCCGTCGGCGCGCTGATACCGCCGCAGGAACTCCAGCGCCGCGCGGGTCGTCGCGAAGTCGCCGGTCGAAGTCGTCGCCAGCGACGTCCACAGCGCGTCGCGGCCGAAGAACCATGCGAATCCGGGGCGCTCGCTGTCGCCGGCGGTGCGGAACCCCGCCAGCAGCCCGGTGCCGAGTTGCGGGTTGGTGGCAAGCCCCTTGTCGATGCCGATCTTCGCCCAGCGAAACGCCGCGTCGAGTTCGCGATCCGGCGTCGACACCTGCAGGGTGTCGCGATCGAGTTGATCGAAGTGGTCGGCGGTCCGTTCGTACAACTGGCGCGCCGACGACAGCATGTGGTCGTACGCGCTCTTCGCTGCGACGCGGCCCTCGAGGCTCGCCGCGATGACGAGCGGCACGAAGGTGCCGGCCGCGTCCGGTGGAACCTGAATCAGTAGCCGATTCGGCGCGTCGCGCGGCTCTTCCTGATAGGGCATCACCGAGACGTCGCGCCCCAGCGGGCAGCCGACAACGGCGGCGTGACGCCCCGTCTCTTCGGTGAGGTAGTAGACGTGCGCGTTCTCGTCCCATCCGAGGTTGGCGGTCATCGAGGTCGCCGGCCACATCAGCCGCAGGCGCGGGCGGAACGACGCGGTCACCGTGATCGGCAGCCGGCTGTCGACGTCGAGCAGGATGATCACGCCCGGTTCGTCGAGCGGCGCGAACATGGTTTGCCTGATCGTGAACGCCGCGTGCGCGTAGACGAGCGTGGTGGCCTCGGGACGAACCTCGATCGACGCCATCACGTCGCGGCCGTCGATCTCCAGCGGATATCCTTCGAGCCGGAACGAGAAGGAAAGCGCGTCGAGCACTTCGAGCGGGTACACCCACGCCTCCGCCGTCCGATTCTCGTAACCGAACAGGGCCGCGCGGCGACCGACAACGTCGAAGAAGGCGCCGGTACGGGTCGGCCGGTGCAACTCCAGGCCTCCCGATCGCAGCGGAAAGCGCGGCATGGCCGCGGTTGGCGGCGCGGGTTGACTACGGGCGCCGAGGAGACCGCCAGCGCTGGCGGCGAGGGCGCCGACCAGGAGCAATCGTCTCAATCGGCTGCATTATGGATCCTTCATTGGATTCGAATGGAGCGAGACGCGATTTTGTTTGCAACCAGTCGCACAATCTGCTTGACGCCCTTCGGAGTGGCCTGTAGCCTGCGCGTTTAGATTCGGTCCATGGCAGCTGGGGAGGGACGAGATGGTTTACTCGCCAGTCCTTCGATTCCGGCGCGCTGCGCGCACTCTCTTCCTCGTCATCGCCTTTTCGTCGCTCGCGTCGCCGGCCGTGTACGCGCAGGCAGTCTACGGCAGCATCAGCGGCGTCATCGCCGACTCGCAAGGCGCCGTGATGCCCGGCGTCACCGTCACCGTGACCAGCGTCGAACGCAAGACGCCCGACAGCGTGGTGACCAACCAGTCGGGTGTGTACATCAAGGATCGTCTGGTACCCGGCAAGTACGAAGTGAAAGCCGAGCTGCCTGGCTTCAAGAGCGCGGTCTTTTCGGACGTGAACGTCAGCGTCGATACCCAGACGCAGCTCAACATGAAGTTGGATGTCGGCGCGGTCAGCGAGAGCGTGACCGTGGCCGGCTTCAGCCCGGTGCTGAAGACCGATCGCGCGGACGTGGCGACCACCTTCGACTCCAACCAGATCAACGACCTGCCGGTCCTCGATCGCAACTTCACGAAGCTCATCCTGCTCACTCCCGGCACGCAGCAGCTGGGGTGGCAGCACGCGGCGAGCGAGAACCCGCAGGGCTCGACGCAGACGATGGTGAACGGGCAACATTTCAGCGGCACTGGCTATCAGCTCGACGGCACCGAGAACCGCGATCCGATTCTCGGCATCATCGTCATCAACCCGAATTTCGACGCGATTCAGGAAACGAAGATCACGTCGCAGAACTACGACGCGGAATTCGGGCAGGCGACGGCCGGCGTCGTCTCGGTGCAGACCAAGTCCGGATCGAACGTACTGCACGGCTCGGCCTACGAGTTCCATCTCGACGACCGCCTCCAGGAGCGGAATCCGTTCACGCAGGCGCAGGCGGATCCCCTCACCGGCAAGTACATTCCCGACACCAGCCGCAATCAGTTCGGCGGCTCGCTCGGCGGCCCGATTCAGAAGGACAAGCTATTCATCTTCGGCGACTACCAGGGCCTGCGCAGCACTGTCGGTGGCTCCAAGCTGCTGACCGTGCCGACGGCGGCGGCGCGCAACGGCGATCTGAGCGCGTACGGCATCAACATCTACGATCCGCTGAGTGGCGCCACGCCGGCGCTGCGCGCGCAATTCCCGGGCAACGTCATTCCGTCCGGCCGGCTCTCGCCGCAGGCGCTCGCAATCCTGAAGCTGATCCCGGCGCCCAACCGGCCGGGAGACAGCAACGGCACGCTCAACAACTACGTAGCGTCCGGCAGCGAAGCGTTCAACGACGACACGTTCGACGTGCGTCTCGACAACCGCGTGAACGAACGGCTGAACCTGTTCGGGCGGTACAGCTACGCGAACTTCGATCGCAACGGGCCGACGGCGTTCGGCCAGGGCGGCGGGCAGGAGTTGGTGTCTCTCGGCGGCGCATCGAAGGTCAAGAACCAGAGTCTGGCGCTCGGTTTCGATCGCACGGTGGGTTCGAACATGACCGCCGACGTCCGCTTCGGCTGGTTCAAGTACAAGGTGGACGTGCTGCCGTTCGACTTCGGCACGACGCCGGCGACCGACGCGGGCATTCCCGGCCTGAATCTCGACACCGGCTTCACCTCGGGTCTCTTCGGCGGGTTCATCGGCGAAGACAGCGACAGCCGGCGGATACGGTTCGGTTCGGGCCTCGGCGTCAACCGCTGCAACTGCCCGCTGAACGAGGACGAGAAGCAGTGGCAGATCGTCGGCAACGTGACCCGCCTGGTCCAGGACCACACCGTGAAGTTCGGCGCCGACATCCGGCGCGCCAACAATCTGCGCGTGCCGAGCGATCAGCATCGGTCAGGTGAGCTGTCGTTCAGTGGCAACCGCACGATCGGTCCGACCGGTGGAGGCCTGCCGCTCGCGACGTTCCTGCTCGGCGACGTCACTACGTTCAAGCGCTACATCAGCCCGACGGTGGACGCAGCGGAGCAGCAGTGGCGGACCGCGTACTACGCGCAGGACACCTGGCGCGCTTCGCCGAAGTTCACCCTGTACTACGGTCTGCGCCTCGACATCATCAACCCGCAGACGGTGAACGGCGCCCAGAAGGGCGGCTTCCTGCTGATGGACGTCAACGGCTCGCAGATCGATATCCCATCGCCGAACCTCCGCGTCGCCGGCGTCAACGGGATCGGCCTCAACGGCGACGTGAAGAACACGCTGAACTGGGCGCCGCGCGTCGGCATCACCTACCAGCTCACCGACAAGACGGTGCTCCGATCCGGCTATGGCCGCAGCTACGATCTCGGCGTCTTCGGATCGGTCTTCGGCCACACGGTGACGCAGAACCTGCCCGTGCTGTCGGCGCAGAACCTGAATGCGCCGCAGAATTTTGCGGCAGTGTTCAACCTGAAGGATGGTCCGCCGGCGCCCTCCTTCCCGGCGGTGCCGTCGAACGGGCTGCTGCCGCTGCCCGATACGATCTTCGCGCGCGCACTTCCGTCGACGCAGCACCCGCCGGCGGTCGACGCCTACAACGTGACGGTGCAGCGCGAGCTGACCGCCGACATCTCCGTGGAGGCCGGCTACGTCGGCAACCGCGGGTCGCGAGTCTTCGTCGGCGACGGCCCGGCGGTGAACGGAAACCAGCCGACGCTCGCAGGCTTCCCGAACGTACCCACCGACCAGCGCAAGCCGTACTTCGTTCGCTACGGGTGGACACAGGGCATCGACGTCTTCTGCAACTGCGGGACGAACCGCTACGATGCGCTGCAGACGAAGCTGACCAAGCGGTTCTCGAAGGGCTACTCGATCTTCACGCAGTACACGCTGCAGCGCGAACGGCAGCACGGCGGCGACCAGTTCTTCTATCTGCCCGATCTCGAGTACGGGCCGGCCGACTGGAATCGGGTGCACAGCTTCTCGGTGGCGACCACCTACGAGCTGCCGATTTACCGGAACAACCGTCTGCTCGGCGGCTGGCAGATCAACCAGGCCACGATCATCCAGAGCGGCCTGCCGTTCAACGTCACGTATCGCGACGCGGGCGCCGACCGCGACACCGGACCGAACCGGCCCGATCTCATCGGCGACCCGATGACCGGCGGCGGCACGCAGGATCGGTGGTTCAATACCACGCCGATCGGCTCACAGGGGAGCGCGTTCGCCCGGCCTGCCGTCGGAACATTCGGCAACCTGCCGCGCAACGACCTGATCGGTCCAGGCTACTGGCGGACGGACTTTTCCGTGTTCAAACGCTTCGGGCTCGTCAATGGCCACGCGTTCGAGTTCCGCATCGAGTCTGTGAACGTCTTCAACAACGTGAACCTCGGCAATCCGGACTCCGAGATCGGCGTCCCGGGGAACAACAACCCGAACGCCGGGAGGATTACGTCCACCGCCTATGGCGGCAGCGATCCGCAGCGAAACTGGCAGTTCGCGTTCAAGTACATCTTCTGACCTGGCTGCGGTGTAAAGCCGAACTGACGTAGGGGCACTCTTTCAGGTGCCCCGATCGGCCGCCCTGAAAGGGCGGCCCTACGTTCTGATCGCGTGCGGCTAAGGCCGGCGAGCAGATCGAGGACGGCGGCGTTCGTCCAGCCGAATCCAACCTCGTTCGACGTGTAGCCGAAGCGCAGCCCGCTGCCGAGATCCGACGAGCGACGTCGGACGTCGTATTTCTCGACGATCGTCCCGTGCGCGTCGAAGTCGTCGACGACAAGCGAGACGAACTTGCGCGCCAGGCGATCGGCGTCAGTGTTGAACCCGTACCGGCGCAGCCCCTCGACCGCGATGAGTTGCAGTGGTGCCCAGCCGTAGGGCGCATCCCACTGGCTGCCCGACGTGACGGTGCTGGTCAGCAGTCCGCCTGGCGCCTCGAATTTCGCGAGATTGGCGACGACGCGGCGCGCCTGGTCGGGGCTCGCGAGGCCGGCCCACAGCGGATAGAAGGTCGTCGCGAATTCGTACCGTCGCCGCTGCCTGGTTTCGAAGTTGTAGTCGAAGTACAGACCCGCCTCGGGATCCCACAGCAGGCTGTCGATGCGCTGCCGGCGCCGCTCGGCGCGCGCCCGCCACTCCCCCGCTGCCGCGGCATCGCCCGCGATCGTCTCGATCCGCGATGCCTCGTCCTCCATCCGGTACAACAGCACGTTGAGGCACACGGGCGTGTAATGAACGATGTCGGCGCTGAAGGGTCCGAACCGGTTCGACGGATCGAAGCCCGACTCGCGCATCGAGCGGTCGCCCTTGTAGAACAGGTCGGTGAGGCGATCGGCAGCCCGGTCGTAGAACTGCGAGACGTCATAATCCGGGACGTCGTGCGCGCGAAAGTACTCGCGGACCCGGTCGTAGTGCGTGAGTCCCTGCGCGTCGCGCTCGGCCGCGACGACTTCCGGCGCCGGTCCGTCGCCGAGATCGAAGTAGCGCGACAGACCGGTCGCTTCGACCAGGTGCGGCGGCGAAGTCCAGAACCCGTAGTAGCGTTCGATGGCCGGGAGCGTCGACTTCAGCCACCGGCGATCCTTGGTCCGCTCGTAGACGCCGAGAATCATCTCGGTGAGGAACGGCGGTTGCGACCGCGTCAGGAAATAGGTGCGGTTGGCGTTCAGGATCATGCCGTAGTGGCTGATCTCGTAGATGAAGTTGTCGGTCATGTCGCGCGCCAGGCCCACCTCGTTGTCGCGCAGCAGTCCGCGTGCGATGAAGTAGCTGTCCCAGCCATACATCTCGTTGAAGCGTCCGCCGGGCACGACGTAGGGATGCGGCAGGTACAGGAGGCCGTGCTCGCGAACCTGGTTCGGCGGGGCGGGTAGCGGTCGCAGAGCGATGCGCCGTACATCGTCCGGCGACAGCACGGTTTGGAGCGTCTGGGCGATGGCCGCTCGGTCCTCGTCGGCGGCGACATACACCGGCCACGCATCTCCAGCCGCGGGGTGCACCTTGGGATCCGGGGCGGCGCGCGCCAGGTCGCGCGTCGAGCGTGTCAGCAGCGACCAGGTCCGCCGGATGTACCGGCGGACGTTCTCAATCCTGGTCGCCGTCGGAAAACTGGCGGAAGGCTGAGGGGCCGTCTGACCGGCGGTGCGCGCCGGTGCGGCGGCGATCGTCAGCACGAAAGCGAGCGCGGCGACGGCGCTGAGGCGCGTGATGCGTTGGCGTTGCATGGATATCGACACAACTATGGGGCGCAGTGTGGGCCGTCGTCCGACTGCTTGAGCAGCTGTCGCGCCACGCGAAAATCGGGATTATGTCTGAGCACGCGATTCACGACACGACTCGCGTCCTCGGCATCTCCCGCCGCGCACAAACCGATCGCGAGATCCACGCCCAGTTCGCTCGCCTGCGGATTGGCGTCGAACGTCGTCCGCCACAGCTGCAG